>Ga0256404_1000174_pt1 | contig 157451 bp, 132 predicted proteins | sample RumenRJG_01DNA_FD_185990 | JGI IMG/M metagenome (GOLD analysis project Ga0256404, IMG submission 185990) | Bovine rumen microbial communities from Lethbridge, Alberta, Canada - RJG_01 | ecosystem: Host-associated > Mammals > Digestive system > Stomach > Rumen | place: Canada: Alberta...
GTGGGGTAAGGGGATGGTGGCTACATATTGATGTTGTGCTGTTGCTTTTTACTGAAAGCTGCTACTAACGACTCATAAATCTACCCTTAATCGTGTATTGGATGATAGTTGCGGATTTTAGGGTTAAAGTTGTTTAAACGGCGGTAGAGTGCCTTCCCTCATGCCTGCTTTGACGATGTCGATGGCATAAAAACAATCGCCAAGCCGCTTGATGATGGCAGCTTGGCGATGTTTGTGGTGACCCCGGTGGGACTCAAACCCGCGACACTCAGAACCGGAATCTGATGCTCTATTCAACTGAGCTACGGGGCCATGGTGAACGGCGTCTGTCTTTACGATGAAGACATTACGTTCGGACTGCAAAGGTAGCAAATCTTTTTGTGAAGTCAAAACCTAAACCCAAAAAGTTTCGCAATCGTAATCAGAATGACGTGCGACGAACGTCAAACAATCGCGTGACGAACGTCAAACAATCGCGTGACGAACGTCAAACGATCACGTGACGAACGTCAAACATCGTCAGCTCCGCGATTGGCAATGTTGCGGTAATATTGCAGCACACATTACCGCGCTTAACGTGCCTTCCATCAGCAGGTTATCTGTCTGCGGTAATTGCGGTAATAGGAAATACAGGCGCACCCGATAATGTCCGTGGGGGACGATAACTTTGGCATCCTAATTTCTATCTCACGCTGATGGCGCTGATTTCACTGATGCAGCATTGTGCTTGCTGCGTAAAAGCTAAAACTCGGTTGCGCTTACGCTGATGTCGCTGATGAAATTAGGAGTAAAGGTCGTCTTGCAGTTGCGCCCGTGTTATTGTAATGTTCGGTCTGGTAACGGCCCGCCAATACCTGCTGTCCGATGGATTTAGCCTGTCTTCATCAGCGTCATCAGCGTAAGCGCAACCAAGTATTAGCTCATATGGATTTCACACAGACAGCACAGGTGCTGCATCCCCAAAATCGGCGTAATCGGCGTGAGAAATAAGTTGCGACAGCAACCCATGTACAGTTGGCCCGGTACAGACGCCTCCACAGGGTTTGTCGGGTGCGCCGAAATACAATAGAATAGGGGAGAAAGTAATCTCACTCCTAACTTATTTCCAGTCCCAGGTCTTTCCGCAGCTTCTCGATAGCCTTGTTCTTCTGGCAGAGGTCACGGAAGAGTTCCATCTTCGTCATTACTCGCTGGGTCTCGTCTTGTTTGGCCAGCCGGGGAATGAACTCAATCTTGGTGTTGCGGAGCTTCAGCCGCATCGTGGCGCGGATGTTGCGCTTGATGGTGCTGATTTGGTCGAGGAGAATCTGGTTGTCCACCACGACCTCGAAGTTGGGATAGTCGGTGATGTGCGGTACGATGTTTTTCAGACGTGCGGCCAGACCCACATAGCGCTGCGGCATGCGGTTGCACATCAGAATCCATTGTTGGATGAGCTCGGCGTCAGTGAATTTCTCCTCAGGCTTCTCCTCCTTTTCCTTCTCCATCTCCTTCTCGTCCACCTTGATGGCATCGGAGTAGGCCTCCTGCTGTTTGCTGGTGCGCAGTGAGGCGAAGGTGGGTCCAAGGTTTTTCAGCGTGAGGTGAACCTTCGGAATGACGGGTGTCGGCGCAGCGGTCTGCGTCGGTGCCGTCGGTCTGTCTTCTCTTGGCTTGGAGAGCCGTGCCTCAGCCCCGGTCACCTGCATGGCCGGTTTAGGCTGGACAATGTTTTGATGCTTAAACAGGGATTTCAATCTCATGGGGCTACGCCCCGCGCCGGCGTCGTCGGCATCGTCGGGCTGCGTGATTTGCGCCACCTGAATGAGCGTCAGCTCCACCAACAGCCGTTTGTTGCTGCTCTGGCGGTAGTTGATGTCGCACTGGTTGAGCAGCTTGAGCGCCTTATAGAGGAAGGGCAATGGCGCCTTCTTTGCCTGTTCGGCATAGCGCTGGCGTTGCTGGTCGCTCACCTCGAGCAGCGGGAGCGTCTCGGGATTCTTCGCCATCATCACGTTGCGCACATGTGAGGCCAGGCCGTTGATGATGTTGGCGCCGTCGAAGCCACGCTCGATGATGCCATTGAGCAGCACCATGATGTCGGCGGCCTTGTTCTCCAACGCCAGGTCGACCATCTTGAAGTAGTTGTCGGCATCCAATACGTTGAGGTCCTGCAGCACCTTCTCATAGGTGATATGGCCCTGACAGAAGCTGGCCACCTGGTCGAAGATGGACAGGGCGTCGCGCATGCCGCCGTCGGCCTTCTCGGCGATGACGTTGAGCGCCTCCTCCTCGTAGGTGATGTTCTCTTTTTGCGCCACCATCTCGAGGTGATGGATAATCTCGGGCACGGTCATGCGCTCGAAGTCGAATATCTGACAGCGCGAGAGAATGGTGGGCAGTATCTTGTTCTTCTCGGTGGTAGCGAGAATGAAGATGACGTACTGTGGCGGCTCCTCCAAGGTCTTGAGGAAGGCGTTGAAGGCCGCGGTCGAGAGCATGTGCACCTCGTCGATGATGAACACCTTATAGCGCCCGGTCTGCGGTGGAATCTGCGTCTGCTCCATGAGCGACTTGATGTTCTCCACCGAGTTGTTGCTGGCGGCGTCGAGCTCAAAGATATTCATCGACCGTCCCTCGTTGAACGATTTGCAGCTGGCGCATTCGTTGCAGGCCTCGCCGTCGGCTGTGGGGTTCTCGCAGTTGATAGCCTTGGCGAAGATGCGGGCACAGGTGGTCTTGCCCACGCCGCGTGGTCCGCAGAAGAGATAGGCGTGAGCCAGCTTGCCGGTCCTCACGGCGTTGCGCAGCGTCGTGGTCAGCGCATCCTGCCCGACGACGGATGAAAACGTCATCGGACGGTATTTTCTGGCCGATACAATATAGTTGCTCATAGTAGTCTTAATGGTTTACCGACGCAAAGATACTGCAAAAAGGCTGAAAGGCAAAACAATTATAGCGTTTTCTTTTGCGATTCTGCCCGAAATGACTTAACTTTGCATGACAAACTGATTCTTCGCATGAGTAGCAAGCTATCTACTGTGATTGGCGTCATCGCCCATTACAAATATCTTATCACCATCGTCATCGGCGTCGTGCTGGTTGGCTTTGTCGATGAAAACAGCTTCTTGCAGCGCTTCAAATATGAGATGCACATCAGTCAACTGAAGGAGCAAATCAAGAAATACGAGGCGCAGAACGAGAAGGCGACGGGTGAACTGCGTGCCTTACGCCATGATCCGCAAGCCATTGAGCGGATAGCGCGTGAGCGGTATTTCATGCAGGCCGACGACGAGGACGTGTTTGTGCTCAGCACCGACAAGCAACAGGAGGTGCAAGACAAGAATGTAGAAGACATAGCATCAGATGAAACAGCTCAGTAAATTTCAGACCACTCTTTTCGTCCTTGGCGGCGCGCTGATGGTTATCGGCGTTGGCTGCTACGTGTTTATGCTCCAGCAGCTCGTCGTCTGCTGGGTGTTTTTGTTGGGTGCCGTGCTCTTTGCCACGATGCAGTTGCTTCAGGTGTATGAGGGCCATGAGCTCACCGTGCGCCGGCTGAAGCGCATCATGAACCTGACCGACATTCTTTTCGTCGTGAGCGGCATCCTGCTCGCCGACACCGCCTACGCCAATGCGGGCCACAGCTTCTTCGCCCAACTGTTTACCAACCGGGAGACCTACATCTCCTTATTATATAATAAGTGGGTCGTGCTGCTGCTGATTGCCGCCGTGCTCGAGGTTTACACGATGCACCGCATCGACCATGAACTTTCCAAAAAAAATATAAAAGAATAGACATTTGCTTTAAATAGGATAAATTTATTTTATCCCCTCGCGAATAGATATTATCTTTGCTTTGCTAGAAAAGAAACCATTTATGAATAAAGTATTATACGCCATAATGAGTCTGCTTGCGCTGACGTCGTGTGCCAACAGTTTCCACATCACGGGAACGACAAGCGTATCGACGCTCGATGGGCAGAAATTGTACTTGAAGGTGGTGAAGGACACCGCTTTGAAGAACCTCGACTCGTGCGATGTGGTGCACGGGCAGTTCCAGTTCTCGGGTGCAATCGACTCCGTACGCGTGGCCAATATCATTCTTGACGACAACAACAGTCTGCCCGTCGTACTGGAAAGTGGCGATATCGATGTGAAGATAGACAATACGCAGGAGACTGTCTCCGGCACGCCGCTCAACGAGAAGCTCAACAAGTTCCGCATCCAGTTCAATCAGCTGCTCAACCAGAGCGCCGACCTCGTGCATAAGCATGACCAGGCCATCATGAACGGCCGCAACATGAATGTGGTCAACAGCCAGTTGGCCGCTGAGAACGCAAGGATCAACGACCGCATGGATAAGTTGGTGACCTCGTTTGTTTCTGACAACTTCGACAATGTGCTCGGCCCTTATGTCTTCATCACGGTGTGCATGAACCGTTATGAGGTGCCGATGCTCGACGCGTGGGTGGAGGACATCATGAGCCGCGCTACCGACAAGTTCAAGAACGACCCGCAGGTGAAGGAATACTACGCCGCGGCGCAGGAGAACCAGAGCATCATGAACGGTACGAAGACGCCCGAACCGGCTGCACTACAGCCAGGACAGCCCGGTGGACAGACACCTCCCGCACCGCCACAGGATGGGCCAACACCCAATGAAATGGCACAATAGACGAAACGAAATAATGAGGACAATCATTGAACATGGAACGATTGTCAACGAAGGCCGCACCTTCAGCGGTTCGATAGTCATCGACGATGACCGGATTGCTGAGGTGATTGAAGGCAGCCATATACCCCGTGACGACTATGCCGCGCGCATAGATGCCACGGGGTGCTTTGTCCTTCCCGGTGTCATTGACGAGCACGTTCACTTCCGCGAGCCGGGCATGACGCAGAAAGCCGACATCGACAGCGAGTCGCGCGCAGCGGCTTACGGCGGCGTGACCACCTATTTCGATATGCCCAACACCAAGCCGCAGACCACCACGCCTGAGGCCTGGGCCGACAAGATGGACAGGGCAGCGCGCGCGAGCCACGTCAACTACAGCTTTTTCTATGGTGCGGCCAATGGCAATGCGTCAACGTTTAAGGATATTGACCGCACCCTGATACCCGGCATCAAACTCTTTATGGGCGCCTCGACGGGTGGCATGCTCGTCGATGCCCATCCGGCATTGGAGGAGGTGTTCAAGACCTGCGCCGACCTCCATCTGCCGCTGATGACGCACTGCGAGGACAGTCAGGTCATCAACCGCAATATGGCACGCTTTGTCAGGCGCTATGGTGACGACCCTGCCGTCAGCTTCCATCCGCTCATCCGATCGGTTGAGGCCTGCCGGCGCAGTTCATCGCTCGCTGTGGAGCTGGCCAAAAACTATGGTACGCGTCTGCATATCGCGCATATCTCCACCCGACAGGAATTGAATCTGTTGGCGCCAAACACCCATTTCAATGATGCCGGAGCCTTCCCCCAGATTACGGGTGAGGCCGTATTGGCGCATCTGCTCTTCACGAGCCGCGACTACACCACGCTTGGAACGCGCATCAAGTGTAACCCAGCAGTGAAGGCCGCCGCCCACCGCGCAGCCCTGCGCAAGGCCCTCAACGACGGCCGCATCACGTGCATCGGCACCGACCATGCGCCCCACCTCCCTGGCGACAAGCAGGGTGGCTGCCGTAGCGCTGCCTCGGGCATGCCGATGCTGCAGTATTCGCTTGTGTCGATGCTTACCCTTGTCAGCCGTGGCGTGCTGACCATCGAGCGCATGGTACAGCTCATGAGCCACAACCCCGCGCGTCTGTTCAGTGTTGCGGGTCGCGGCTACCTGCGCCCGAAGTATAAGGCCGACATTGTCATCGTCAGACAGCAGGCGCCGTGGACCGTCACCAAAGCCGACATCCAGAGCAAATGCGGCTGGAGTCCGCTCGAAGGCCGACAGATGAAGTGGCGCGTCGTGCGCACCATCTGCAATGGCCACACCGTCTACGACGACGGCCGCTTTGACGACAGCTACCGCGGCGAGGCAGTGAGGTTCCGGCTTTAACCAATCCTTATCCGCCGCAGGCATAACCCCATTATTCCGCTAAGACCATGGTTCTACAATATAACATCAGCGACGTAAGACCTTACATCAGTTGGATTTACTTCTACCATGCATGGAGCATGAACGGCAAATATGGTGAAGAGCGCGACCGCCTCACCGCCGACGCCAATGCCATGCTCGACGAGTGGGAGGGGCACTACCATACCCATGCCGTCTTCGAGTTGTTCGACGCCAACAGCGACGGCGACGACATCGTCGTGCCGGGTGGCCGTCTGCCCATGCTCCGGCAGCAGTTAGTCGGTCATGCCACGCGTCAGGGTAAGCCCAACCTCTGTCTGGCCGACTTCATCCGTCCGCAGTCGATGGGGGTCAAGGACAAGATTGGTGTGTTTGCCACCACCGTCGACGCCGCGATGGAGAAGAGCCATGTCGACGATGTCTACCGCAACATGCTCGCCCTCGTGCTGTCGGAGCGGTTGGCTGAGGCCACGGCCGAGCGTATGCACGAGGAGGTGCGCCGCCACTACTGGGGCTACGCCAAGGATGAGCAAGTCACCATCGACGATGAGCTCAACGCCCACTATCAGGGCATCCGGCCGGCTGTGGGCTATCCGTCAATGCCCGACATGAGCATGAACTTCGTGCTCGACCATCTCATTGGCTTTGGCCGCATCGGCATACGGCTCACCGAGACCGGTATGATGTACCCCAAAGCCTCGGTCTCAGGACTGATGTTCGCCCATCCCAAGGCCACCTATTTCAGCATCGGAAAGATTGGCATGGACCAGTTGACCGACTACGCGCGCCGCCGCGGACTGCCGGCCGATGTCATCCGGCCTTTCCTGCAAAGCAGTCTCGCTCAACAATAATCTCGAAGCGCTATGGTAGCACGCATCATGATTCCCCTCATCATCGCCATCATGCTGAGCGATTTGTATATCGACCAGCATTATTGGCAGCACCACCGTGGTTATCGCTGGTGGAAGCGTCTGCTGTGGTGGTTGCCGAGCATGGGCATGCTGGTCTATACGCTCATCCTCGGCACCATCCGCAATTTCGTTCCCGACGACCTGCGGTGGGTCAACCTATACATGCTGCTTGTGGGCATCGTGGTCTATCCCAAGGCCGTCTTCAGTCTGTTCTCCATCCTCGGCCGCATCTTCCGCCGTTTCATTGTCCACACCCACCGCAACTGGGGTACGCCGGTGGCCACGGTCATCATTCTCGTGTCTTATTTCATGCTGGCCTACGGCAGCACCGTGGGCTTCCGCCGGCTGAAGGTGGTTCATATCGACATCAGTTACCCTGACCTTCCGCCTGCGTTCGACGGCTACCGCATCGTGCATTTCTCCGATGCCCATGTCGGTACGCTTACGGGCAGTCTGCGCCATCTCTTGCAGCGCGATGTCGACAGCATCAATGCGCAACATCCCGACCTCATCGCCTTCACGGGTGACTTGCAGAATATCCAGCCGCGCGAGATTAAACCTGTCGTGCCGCTGCTCAGCCAGCTGCGGGCGCGCGACGGCGTCGTCTCGGTGCTGGGCAATCACGACTATGCCGAATACGTCAAGGTGCCTGCTGCCGAGGCGGCGGCCAACTGTCGGCAGACCATCGCCTATGAGCAGGCCTGCGGTTGGCAGTTGCTTCGCAATGAGCACCGCGTCATCCGCCGTGGCCGCGACTCCATCGTCATCGCGGGTGAACAGAACCTTGAACTGCCCGACAGCGCCGACTTCACCCGCACCATGCAGGGCGTTGGTCCGTCGGCCTTCGCCATCGTCTTGCAGCATAATCCTAAAGCCTGGGATGAGCATATCCGCCGCGACCGGCGTGCGCGCCTCACCCTTGCCGGCCACACCCACGGCGGGCAGTTGTCAGTCTTCGGATTGCGCGCCACGCAGATTGCCTATCGTGAGGACTACGGTCTCTACCGCAGGGACGGGCAGTATCTCTACGTCACTTCCGGCATAAGCGGCCTCATCCCCTTCCGCTTCGGCATCAGGCCGGAGATAGCCGTCATCACCCTTCACCGCTCACCTCAAAAAACCACACAAAAGCAATGAAGTTTTTCTATCGCCTTTATCAGTTGTTCATCGCCATCCCCATCTTCCTGGTCTATACCATCGTCTTAGGCACATCCTGCGCTGTGGGCAGTGTCATTGGCAACGGCCATTTCTGGGGCTATTACCCCGGTCAGTGGTGGGCATGGCTCACGTTGCGTCTGCTGCTTTTGCCCGTCAGGGTGGAGGGGCGGGAAAACCTTGACCCGAAACAGAGTTACGTCTTTGTGGCCAACCACCAGGGAGCTTTCGACATTTTCCTCATCTATGGCTTCCTGCACCGCAATTTCAAGTGGATGATGAAGCGTGAGTTGGGTGCCATTCCCATTGTAGGCATCGCCTGCCGTAATTCCCACCAGATATTTGTCGACAAGCGTGGTCCGTCAAAGATACGCAAGACCTACGACCAGGCCCGTGAGATTTTGAAGGAGGGCATGTCGGTGGTGGTCTTTCCCGAGGGAGCCCGCACGTTTACGGGCCACATGGGCATCTTCCGCCGTGGTCCGTTCATGTTGGCCGACGAACTGCAGTTGCCTGTCTGTCCGCTGACCATCAATGGTTCGTTCGACATCATGCCGCGCATGAGGGACTGGCACTGGGTCAACTGGCATCCGCTCAAGCTTACCATTCACCAACCCATAGCGCCCATCGGTAAGGGCCGCGACAACATTGAATACCTAAAAGATGAGAGCTATAAATCCGTCATGTCTGGCCTCGTGCCGGAATATCAGGGCTTTGTCCGCAACGATGACCAGTAATATGGAGTAGGGCTTAATTCTAATGATCGATATCAACCCACTTTCCCAGTCTTCAACTCATGTTCTAAAAAAGAGAACACATAGCCGGGACTTTGAAAGTAGAGCCGTGTGCGGTCGTCCAGCAACTTTTGATAGGTATCGGAATTGATGACTAATGATAAAGCCTGTTCCATACTCAGTTGTTTGTCATACTCCATCAACATTGTGGCAAGTTCTGACACCATGCTGTTTTTCATTGCATCTTTTTCACTCATAGTCTTATAAGATGATTGATTGCTTTCTGTGTTCCAAAATAATACTGTATGGTGATACCTTTCATATAACTTAATCTTTTTATCAGCACAGTCATATCAATATCATGATTGCTGAACTTCCAGAGCTGTAATCCAACCCTATCGTTTGCAATAGGTCCAATAACTATGTCGTAGTCGTGAACAGGTTTGCTGGTACGATTGTTTCGATTGGCTATAATAAACTTTGCCCATTCTTCAGTATAGTCATCAAAAGTAAGCACTTTCAGTTCGTTATTGGTCAACAACTGCTCATCAAAGTCAAAGGTCAGTACTATGGGTGAGCCACCAACAAGTTCCACACGAGCTTGAGCCAACTCTTTTGCTTGCTCCAAATTGTCAGACAAGTAGAAGCCTTGTCCGAAATCCTTGCCAGGCTTCGATTTTTTTAGATCGATGCTGTCAAAGTACATATTTGTTCCATGATATAGCTTCATGCCAGTTGCCCTCCCATACGTCTGCACAATAAGGCAATGTCGTCTATCATCGATTCAAACGACTGCGTGTGGGCAAAGCCATAATGCTTGTCAATGAAATCGATACCCTTATAACGACTCAAGTAGTTAAAAGCCTGCTTCACCGTGAGTCCGAACCGTTTGCCAAATTCATAGATGAAGACCATCGTCCAGTCCAGTTTGTCCTTGTTGCTATACTCCATGTGTCTTTTCTTTATGTTGCAAACTTACATAAATTATTTGAAATAATGAGGCTATAGCGTAATCTTTTTCTATCGTTTATTATGCAATGTTTAGAATTATACGTTCTGTTTGTTGGTGGGATAAGCATCGACTGCCCATAAAAACCATTAGTTGTGAATATCCGGTTTGCTTTCTGATGGTTAATAAGTTGTGAGAAAATATCACTTACAGGTTAAAAATATAGGCTTGGAAACGACTAAGTCTGCTTTTTTTCTTAACTTTGCATGAAATAATACATCCGACTATGCATGCGAGTGATTCGATAGTTATTATCCCCACGTATAACGAGAAGGAGAACATGGAGAAGATTGTCCGCGCCGTCTTTGGCCTGGAGAAATGCTTCCATATTCTTGTAATTGACGACGGCAGTCCCGACGGTACGGCCGACATCGTGAAACGGCTGCAGCACGACGAGTTTGCCGACCGCCTCTTCCTGATTGAGCGCAGTGGCAAACAGGGACTGGGCACCGCCTATATCACTGGTTTCAAATGGGCGCTCGAGCGCGATTATGAGTACATCTTCGAGATGGACGCCGACTTCAGTCATAACCCCAACGACCTGCCGCGCCTCTATGCCGCCTGCCACGACGAAGGTGGCGACGTGGCCGTGGGTTCCCGTTACATTCAGGGCGTCAATGTGGTCAACTGGCCAATGGGGCGTGTGCTGATGAGCTATTTCGCCTCGAAGTATGTGCGCCTCGTCACTGGTATCAGCGTCCACGACACCACCGCTGGTTTCGTCTGCTATCGCCGTCGCGTGCTGCAGACCATCGACCTCGATAAGATCCGCTTCAAGGGCTATGCTTTCCAGATTGAGATGAAATACACCGCCTACAAGATTGGCTTCAAGATTAAGGAGGTGTCGGTGGTGTTTGTCAACCGCCGCGAGGGCACGAGCAAAATGAGCGGCGGCATCTTCAGCGAGGCGCTCTTTGGCGTGATGCGTCTGCGCTGGGACGGATGGTTCAGGAAATATCCGAAGCTGCCCAATGACTGACAGACGGCCGATGGGGCAGACCCTATAACCTGCCTGCAATGACATTCAACGACTTACAGACTTTTTACGGCCACCTGCCACAGGCCGGTGCGCTCATTGATACCTTAGGGAAACATGCGGTGAGACGCGTGTTTCTCCAGGGACTTGTTGCTTCCTCTGTACCTTTGCTCTTCGCCTCGGTCATCGAGCGACTGAAACCGCGCACGGTGCTTTTCGTCTGCGATGACGCCGATGCTGCCGGCTACCTCTACAACGACCTCGAGGGGGCGCTGTTCTTTCCTTCGAGTTATCGCCGCGCTGTGAAATATGGTCAGCGTGATGCTGCCAATGAGATAGCCCGCACCGAGGTGTTGGCGTGGCTTGCCTCACGCGCTGAGTCCGGAGAAGGGCAGGGTAGGGCTATCGTCACCTATCCTGAGGCACTGGCCGAACTCGTGGTGTCGCAGCATCACCTCGACGACCGCCGCATCACGCTGCGCGAGTCGCAGACCGTGGAGATGACGACGCTGGCTCACCGCCTGCGCGACATCGGCTTCAAAGAGGTAGACTACGTCTATGAGCCCGGACAGTTCGCACTGCGTGGCAGCATCATCGATATTTTCTCCTATAGCAGCGAACTGCCGTTCCGCATCGACTTCTTCGGCGATGAGATTGACACCATACGCACCTTCACCGTCGATGACCAGTTGTCAAAGGACCGCAAGCAGAGCGTCGAGATTGTACCCGAACTGGCGCAGCTCACCTCAGAGAAGGTCCCCTTCACCGATTTCCTGCCCTCCGACACGTTGGTCGTGATGAAGGACTATCATTATCTTTACGACATCATCGAGCGCACCTACAACGAGGGCTTCTCGTCGCAGGCCATGACTGAGCGCATGGAAGGCGCTACCGAACTCGAACAGCAGCAGATACGCGAGCAGATGAGCCGCGAGTCGGTGCTGTGTAAGCCCACGCTCCTCGCCGAGGGCCTCCGTCGGCTGCAGTGGGCCATCGTCGGCATAGGGCAGAGCCAACGACCGCTGCCGTCGCTCGGCGCCAATGAGGGTGAGGCCACCATCACGTGCCACACCAAGCCGCAACCGCTGTTTCATAAGAACTTCGAACTGCTCAGACAAACGCTCTCCGACTATATCCTGCAGGGCTACAAGGTCTATATCCTCGCCAACAGCGAGAAACAGCAACAGCGTCTGCGCGACATTTTCAATGAGATGGACGGTGCCACAGGAGACGACCAACCCCTGCACGACGCCGTGCCTTTCATTCCCGTCAACCGTACCGTACACGAGGGATTCATCGATGACGACATGAAGATTTGCTGCTTCACCGACCATCAGATCTTCGACCGCTTCCATAAATACAGCATCAAGTCGGATAAGGCGCGGTCGGGCAAGGTGGCCATCACCATGAAGGAACTGCAAGAGATGCAGCCCGGCGACTACATCGTGCATGTCGACTTCGGCATCGGTAAGTTCGGCGGACTCATCAAGGTACCGGCCATTGGAGGTGGCACGCAGGAGGTAATACGCATCATCTATCAGCACAACGACAAGGTGGATGTCTCTATCCACTCGCTCTATAAGATTTCGAAATACCGGCGGTCAGACACCGGTGAGCCGCCCAAACTCAGTACGCTTGGCACCGGTGCGTGGGAGCGTCTGAAGGAGAAGACAAAGACCAAAATCAAGGACATTGCCCGCGACCTCATCAAGCTCTATGCCAAGCGGCGCCATGAGAAGGGCTTTGCTTTCTCGCCCGACAACTTCATGCAGCATGAGTTGGAGGCCAGTTTCCTTTACGAGGATACGCCCGACCAGCTCAAGGCCACGCAGGAGGTGAAGGCCGACATGGAGCGCGCCGTCCCGATGGACCGTCTCATCTGTGGCGACGTGGGCTTCGGAAAGACCGAGGTGGCCATACGCGCGGCTTTCAAGGCGGCCTGCGACGGCAAGCAGACGGCCGTACTTGTTCCGACGACGGTGCTGGCCTACCAGCATTTTCAGACGTTCCGCAAGCGTCTTGCCGATTTCCCCGTTACGGTTGACTATCTCTCGCGAGCCCGGTCGGCCAAGCAGACGCGGCAGGTGCTGGACGACCTCGCCAAAGGCCGCATCGACATCCTCATCGGCACGCATAAACTCATCAGCAAGACCGTGAAGTGGCACGACCTCGGACTGCTCATCATCGACGAGGAGCAGAAGTTCGGCGTGTCTACGAAGGAGAAGTTGCGCAAGCTCAAGACCAATGTCGATACGCTGACCATGTCGGCCACGCCCATTCCCCGCACCCTGCAGTTCTCGCTGATGGGTGCCCGCGACATGAGCATCATGCGCACGCCGCCACCTAACCGCTATCCCATCCACACCGAACTGTGTACGTTCGGGCATGAGGTCATCGCTGACGCCATCAACTTCGAGATGAGCCGTGGCGGTCAGGTGTTCTTCGTCAGCGACCGCATCTCGGGCCTGACGCATATCGCGGAACTCATCCATCAGTATGTACCCGACTGTCGTGTAGCCATCGGCCACGGACAAATGCCGCCAGAGGAGCTGGAGAAGATTATCATGGGCTTCATCAACTACGATTATGACGTGCTGCTCTCGACAACTATCGTGGAGAACGGAGTCGATATTCCCAACGCCAACACCATCATCATCAACGATGCACAGCACTTCGGTCTGTCCGACCTTCATCAGATGCGCGGACGCGTGGGACGCAGCAACCGCAAGGCTTTCTGCTACCTGCTCGCGCCGCCCCGCAGTGCGCTGACGCCCGAGGCGCGCCGCCGGCTGGAGGCCCTGGAGACCTTCTCCGACCTCGGCAGCGGCTTCAACCTTGCCATGCAGGACCTTGACATCCGCGGCGCAGGCAACCTGCTCGGTGCCGAACAGAGCGGCTTCATGGAGGACTTGGGCTATGAGACCTATCAGAAAATCTTGTCGCAGGCCGTGACCGAACTGAAAAACGACGAGTTCCAAGACCTTTATCAGGACGACATCAAGCAGGGACGTGAGTTGTCGGGTGCTGATTTCGTTGACGACTGTTCCGTCGAGAGCGACCTTGAGATGTTCTTCCCCGACACCTATGTGCCGGGTAGCGCTGAGCGTATGCTGCTCTACCGCGAGCTCGACAACATCGCGAGCGAGGACGACCTGCAGGCCTACCGCAAGCGGCTCATCGACCGTTTCGGCGCTGTACCGCCGCAGGGCGAAGAACTCATGCGTGTGGTGCTGTTGCGTAAACTTGGCCGCCAGTTGGGTTGCGAGAAGATTATCCTCAAGCAAGGTACGATGAGCATGCAGTTCGTCTCCAACCAGGACTCCCCGTTCTATCAGAGCAAGGCCTTCGGTCGCATCATCGACTATGTGATGAATAATCCTCGCCGCTGCAATTTCCGCGATACTAATGGCCACCGCCTCATCCGCATCGCCGGCGTGCCGAGTGTGGCCGAGGCCCTCACGGTGCTGAAGAATATGAATTGATTATTACTCCGTTTTATATTTAGCATCCACGCAACCCCCATTCGGGGGTAGTTAATTAAATAAAAACCATCGAGGTTACGAGGGGAATCGTTCTCTCGCTACGCTCGTTCACTCATCCCCTCGCTTTTGGCCACGCAACCCCCTCCGGGGGTTGGTCATTTGTCGTTTTGCGCCGTGGTTATGGGGAGTCGTTTACTCCGTATGGCATTGTAAAATATTGCGGTGCAATGTTGAACCCTCGGACGGGGGTTGGTCATTTGTCGTTTTGCGCCGTGGTTATGGGGAGTCGTTCACTCCGTATGGCATTGTAAAAATATTGTGGTGCGATGTTGAACCCCCGGACGGGGGTTGGTCATTTGTCGTTTTGCGCCGTGGTTATGGGGAGTCGTTCACTCCGTATGGCATTGTAAAAATATTGCGGTGCAATGTTGAACCCTCGGACGGGGGTAGGTCATTTGTCGTTTTGCGCCGTGGTTATGGGGAGTCGTTCACTCCGTATGGCATTGTAAAAATATTGTGGTGCAATGTTGAACCCTCGGACGGGGGTTGGTCATTTGTCGTTTTGCGCCGTGGTTATGGGGAGTCGTTCACTCCGTATGGCATTGTAAAAATATTGCGGTGCGATGTTGAACCCCCGGACGGGGGTTCCGTGAATAAAAGCGAGGGGATGAGCGAGGGAGCGTTAGCGACCGAGCTCTTCCCCTCGTAACAGGATGAGCAGCAAATAATTAACTACCCCCGAATGGGGGTTGCGTGGATGAATTGGTCCGAATTAAAACGAGCGAATTGAATTGAACCATATTACGCTACTTTACTCCTCCGAATGTTAAAATCATGGTTGCTCTTGTTTTATTTGATTCAATTTAATATTTTTGCGCCAAATTATTCACTCATCACTTAACCCATTAACAACAATGAGCGGAAGATCCTACACTAAAATCTACATTCATGCCGTCTGGCATATTAAACTCGGCTCAATGACCATTAAACCTGAGCATTCAGAGCATTTATATGCTAACATCGCATGCTCATTAAATCAAATAGGGTGTAGTACTGTCGTTGTTAACGGCACGGCCAACCACGTCCATGTGTTGTTTGTCTTGTCGAAAAACATTTCAGTGAGCGACGCGATCGCACGGGTTAAGCGGACTACTTCGAGTTGGCTCAAAAACGTTGAGCGCTATTATGCCGATTTCGCATGGCAGTCGGGCTATGCAGCCTTTTCCGTTAGTCAATCGGTGGTTCCGTCAACCATTGAGTATATCAAGAATCAGGAGACGCATCATCAAAAGGTGTCCTTTGAAGAGGAGTTTCGTAAATTTCTCGACCTGTACGGCATCACCTACGATGAAAAATACGTTTACTCGTATGAGTGAGGTCACAGTGTTCATTAAGATTTTAAAATATGTCAGATAAGAGTGTTTTTCAGCAGATGTTAGACGGCGAGTGGTATGCTGCCAACGACCCGGGGCTGATAGCGCAGCTGCGCGCCAGTCAACAGGAGTGTGACGAGATTAACCTCATGCCGTGTAGAGACATCGACGCGCGCAACCGCCGTGTGGCGAACTACTTTGGTGCGGCGGGTGAGGGACTGCACGTCAATATGCCGCTGCACTGCGATTACGGTTGCAACGTTAAGGTAGGCAAGCATTTCTTTGCCAATTTCAACCTCACTATCCTTGATGAGGCCGAGGTGACATTCGGCGATTATGTTTTCATCGGACCCAACTGCAGCTTCTATACGCCCATCCATCCCATCGACACCGAGCGCCGCAACAAGGACATAGAGCGGGCAGAACCCATCCATGTGGGCGACAACGTGTGGTTTGGCGGCAATGTCACGGTGTTGCCCGGCGTGACCATCGGCAGCAACACGACCATCGGGGCCGGGTCGGTGGTCACCCACGACATCCCCGACGGTGTGGTGGCTGCCGGCAATCCCTGCCGGGTCATCAGGAGAGTAGGGGAGACCGGCGGGAGAGAGTGACAGCGTCTTTCAAAATGCGCATGCCCATCCAAATCTGCGTACCAGCTCTTGAAAAAGACTTTTGTCCTTTTGGGGTATTGTGACAGAAAAAGTCTCATGGCCGTTGTCACGTTCTGCTATTTTCGCTGTGTCAAGGTCGTACTGGTTCTGCAGGTTCATCCACATTTCGGCAGGAATGCCGAGTGCCTTCTCCAAAGCCACTGCCATATTGAGTGAGACAGACCGCTTACCATTGATGGTCTCACTCAATACCGAGGGCTTTATACCAGTCTGCTCAGAGAGCAGCCTCTGAGTCATGCCACGTTCCTTAAGCTCGTCATGGATTAGCTCTCCAGGGTGAGTGGCTACAAACGGTGTCAACTCTTTCTTACTCATAGTGTTTTGAAATCTCTAATAATAAAGCATTTACAACTATGCCGCTTTCGTCTGGGGAACTGTTGAAAAGAAGCCGGTATTGGGCTGTTATCCATACAGCGTCAACGCCTTTAAGGTCACCTTCTTTCTTTTCGTAATGAAGTGACTTGACAGTGTACAAGTCCTCTATGCGGGGTGCACCCTTAAGAAAGTTCACAACTTTGATATAACGTTTGACGACATCCATGGCCAGCTTGTTATACTTATGGTCCTTCGTCTTGCCAGTCTCATAGAGTTCCTTCAACGCAGCATCTGCGAATTCCATATTCATAGCTTGTCGTTTCTATTTCGCAAAGGTAACAAAACTTATTTGAATAATTAGCATTTTTGCGAATTTATTTTTAAGTCTCAACTCGTTAAGGAATTTCTCAAACATCGTGTGCAGCAGGAGCAGGTAATGCGCAGTAAGTATTCATGCTCACTGATGAAACGGCCACAGGTGGCGTACATTTCCACAGACATTATCCGCTGGGCCGAATCCCGATGCCCTTAGGCCAGTGCGGCTCCAGTACTCAGGCCGGATTACTGCAGTACTTAAGCCGGATTACTGCAGTACAAAGGCCAGATTACTGCAGTACTTTGGGCGAAGTACTCCAGTACTCAAGGCCAGATTACTGCAGTACTTTGGGCGAAGTACTCGAGTACTCAGGCCGGAAGTACTCCAGTACTCAGGCCGGAGGATACGGGTACCTGCGCCGTGGTACCCATTCATATGGTCTGTCTGTCAGATGAATTCGGGGTAAAAAAACGGAAAAGGCGGGGTTTGTCCCCGCCCTAACTTCGTTGGAATGGCGCCGCATCCATCGGATTAGCTGATTGCGCAGATGGCGCATGAGGTATCAGCCTTTAGTGGACGCCAATAATTTAATTTATTCTATTACCGTCCTTGTCACGGTGTTGCCTGCTGCCGTCCCGGTGGAATTGGTGACGGTGGCATCATCCACGCTGACGTTGGCCTGGGATGTGCCTCCCGTGCGGTCGCCTACGATTTCATCTATGCATGTTGCTCCACGCCTTGCTGCGTAGTAAGCGGTAATCGTGGTGTTCTTCACGCTGGATTTGGTGATGTTGACCTTACCAACTGGGCGGCCCACGAGACCAGCCACGTAACCTGACTCTTTTGTTACGCTGTAGTTTGTGAGCGTGTTGCCTTCTGAAGAGCAGTTGTCGATGTTGAGAATGCTGCCCTCTGACACAAAGCCAACGAGAGAACCGATAGAGCGAACGCCCTTAATGTGGCTGTTGGTAACATGCACGTTGCTGACGTTGACGGTTTTTTCGTTCTGTATGTCGCCGAACAGCACGCCGGCGTAGCCGTTGCCATTCGATTCACCGTTGTTGTCGATGCTGACATTGTTGAACGTGATGTTCTTGACGGTTATGCCATGCTTCAGGGCGTCGCCCCTGAAAAGCCCATAGCTATAGCTCTTTCCGCTACCTGTTGCTGTCAGCTTGAAGTTGGATACGGTGTGGCCGTTCCCGTTCAGCTCAAGGTTGTCGTTGGCAATCCAGACCCTGTAGAGCGCGTGGCCGCCCATGTTCAGGTCTTTGTTGACGGAGACATTCTTGGTGAAGTTGTTGCCCCAATAAGATGCCGGAATATACCCGTTGTTGAACACCCAGGCGAGTTCCTCTGGAGTGTTAACCTCATACGTGGTGCCATCAGTAGAAAGTGAGGGCTGTTTCAGCGTCTTGCCATCCCAACCTGGCTCATTGAAAATATAGTCAGGATCATTATAGATAGGATCGACCTTGACATTGAGGCTGACCTCGCCTGAGAGTATCTTGCCGACGATGTTGGTGCGGTAGTTGCGCTGCACGGGAATAGCCTGAAGGCCTTCCGAGAGGGTGATGTCGTTGCCGGTCTGGGGATGGAAGGTGAACGTGGTGCCGGCCGTGGTCTTGGCGGCGCCGGTCGTGGTCTCATTGGGCAGGATGTAGCACATGGAGAGGTACTTGTACTCTTCCTTGGTGCCGTCACCGTCGGCATCCACCTTCAGCGTCTCGTTGGGGATAGCGGCCGCGGTATAGGTCACGTCCTGGCTGCCGGTTACAGTGCCGTCAATGACATTGAGCTTGGTGGCCGCGTCCTTGATGGTCACAGCCGAAGTCTTGACGTTGATGTTGGAAGCCTGTGCGGCATTCCAGTCGTCGGTGGTGCAGCCCACGTTGATCTGTGCGAAGGGGCGCTTCAGCGTGACGTCGACACTCATGTCGCCGGTGACGGTCACATCGACGGTCTTGAAGAAGGCATCGCGCGTCTCGTCGTTGTTGACACCGGCATAGTTGACGGTCACGCCCATGTTGTCGTCAACGGTGTAGGCGTCGTGGCAGTCGGCATGCTGTGCCCAGAAGGCCACCTTGTAGGTCTGGCCCTTGGCCAGGTAGAGCGTCACCTTGTGGCCGGTGAGCAGGTCGGTGAGTCCGGTCTCGGTCTTTTTGGCCAGCGAGGCGGAGATGACGTGGCCCTCCTTGTCGAAGACACGGTAAATAAGCTCGTCAGCACCGGTGCCGTCGCTGATGGCGCGCGTGCCGACTACGGCATCAGCCTGCACGCTGAAGCTGACTGTAGCGAGGTTACTCTCTTGCGTTGCGACAGTGTCGTCACTGCTTGAACATCCCGTGGCAAGCATCATTGTAGATGCCGCCAGCATTGTAAATAAAAAGTGATTGTCCATAATGATTAAGAATATGATGAATGATAGTCTGTTATAGATTTTTTATTACTCTGTGAGTGTGGTATTGTTATTTGCAGTAACCTTCACTTTCTCCGTAGTGACGGCACCGGTATACCCCTCCTCGTAGGCTTTGATGTCCTTGCCAAAGGTGTTGCCCGTAATGTTGATGGTGTACTCCTTGCCTTTGTAGGGCTCAGAGCCCACTTCCACAAAATACTTGGCATTCTTCACTGTGTTGTTGGTGAGGTTGGCCGTGCAGCCTTCTTGTCCCACATATTTCAGGCTGTAGCGTTTGGCCGTAGTGAATGTGCAGCCCTCGACGTTGAGGTTGTAGTGGAAGTAGATCTGCATTCCGCGGGCCTCTGTGGCCGTGGCGGTCTTTGGCTTAAAAGTGCAGTTCTTGAAGTTCATGGTGCAGATGCCTGTTGTGTTCCAGGTCATCACGCCTGTCTCCTTGCCGGAGCCGCCGTCGACGACAAATGTGCAGCCGGTGAAGTTGAGGTTGCCGCCCCACGCGCCTACGCAGGGCGCTACACGGCTTGTGCCTATGCACCAGTTCTCCGTGGCGAGTGAGTTGTCCACGGTAATGCCCTCGAAGCTGACAGTCTTACTGTTGTTGTTGTGCTGTGAGTTGATGCCGGCGATGACCACCTCTTTGGCCGATGCGCGCGTGGCACCGAAGGGCTTGATGGTGATGTTGTCTGCCAGGGTGGCCGAGGTGAGGTTCAGCACGTCCGGATAGGTGCCGGGCATCACCTCAATGGTGCTGTTGGCCGTGGCAGCGTCGATGGCCTTCTGGATGGTAGGATAGGCTACTCCGTTGATGTACGCCTCGCCCTTGACATAGTCACCGTCGTATATGGGGTCTACCTTGACGTTGAGGCTGACCTCGCCTGAGAGTATCTTGCCGACGATGTTGGTGCGGTAGTTGCGCTGCACGGGAATAGCCTGAAGGCCTTCCGAGAGGGTGATGTCGTTTCCGGTCTGGGGATGGAAGGTGAACGTGGTGCCGGCCGTGGTCTTGGCGGCGCCGGTCGTGGTCTCATTGGGCAGGATGTAGCACATGGAGAGGTATTTATATTCCTCCTTGGTGCCGTCACCGTCGGCATCCACCTTCAGCGTCTCAGTCGGAATGTTGGCTGCGGTATAGGTCACATCCTGGTTGCCGGATACGGTGCCGTCGATGACGTTGAGGTTCGTTGCCGCATCCTTTACGGTCACCGAAGAGGTCTGCACATTGATGCCGGAGGCCTGTGCTGCCGACCAATCGTCTGCGGTGCAGCCCACGTTGATTTGTGCGAAGGGGCGCTTCAGCGTGACGTCGACACTCATGTCGCCGGTGACGGTCACGTCGACGGTCTTGAAGAAGGCATCGCGCGTCTCGTCGTTGTTGGTGCCGGTGTAGCTGACGGTCACGCTCATGTTGTCGTCAACGGTGTAGGCGTGGCAGTCGGCATCCTGTGCCCAGAAGGCCACCTTGTAGGTCTGGCCCTTGGCCAGGTAGAGCGTCACCTTGTGGCCGGTGAGCAGGTCGGTGAGGCCGGTCTCGGTCTTCTTGGCCAATGAGGTAGAGATGGCCTTGCCATCTTTGTCAAAAACACGATAGACAAGCTCGTCAGCGCCGGTGCCGTCGCTGATGGCACGTGTGCCGACTACGGCGTCGGCCTGCACGCTGAAGCTGACTGTAGCGAGGTTACTCTCTTGCGTTGCGACAGTGTCGTCACTGCTTGAACATCCCGTGGCAAGCACCATCGTCGATGCTGCCAGCATGGTGAATAAGAAATGCTTGTTCATAATGTAAAATTTTAAAGTAATTAGAATTATATCACAATATAATAACCATGTTATTTGCCTCTTCGTTAGTGGAAGCATTCACTGTGGCCTCATCAATGCTAACGGTTTTATTATAATTAGATGTTCTGTCACCTACAATTTCATCAATGGAAGCCTTTCCTCTTAAACCGGGATCAGCTTTGATCATAGTGTTCCAAACTTTTGAGTTGGTAATGTTAACTGTACCAACAGGACGTCCTACCATGCCGCCTACATAACCGGATTTATAAGTTCCTTCTCTATTGGTGAGAATACCACACTTCACTTCACATTTGTCAATAATGACTTTGGCATTATTAGCAGCTACGAAACCAACTAATGAGCCAACGCCGCAAGTGCCGTAAAGTTCACCATCATGTATCTTCACATTGCTAAAGGTGACAGTTCTGCCGTTCTGAATATCACCGAAAAGAATACCAGAAAATCCTTCAGCAGCAAACCACCTTGTTGTTACGTAGTTATTGATGGCGGACACGTCTTTGAACTGGATGTCCTTGACCGTGAAGTCATATGACAGGGCATCACCTTTAAAAAGTCCCACAGAGTAATCTTCACTATGGTTGGAGCTATCGTTGTTGGCGAGCTTGAAGAAACAGATGGTATGGCCATTGCCATTGAGCTCCAAATTGGCTGCATCGACATTTATTCTACCATAGAACTCATGATTGCCCATATTCAGGTTGTTATTGATGGAGAGGCTGTGTCGGTTCAGCTTGCGCTGGTTGAATACCCAGGCCAGTTCAGCCTCCGTGTTAATCTGATAGGCGTTATCAGCCACAGAGGGCTCCGTGTAGGTCTTGCCATCCCAAACATTGGTGAGCAGGTCTACCTCCCGGTTGCAGATGAAGTCAGGATCCACCGTTACCTTAAAGTTCACCTCACCGGTAAGAATTCTGCCTACGATGTTGGTTCGGTAGTTGCGCTGCACGGGAATAGCCTGAAGGCCTTCATTCAACGTGACGGGATTGCCCTTTCCTGTCTCTGGTGCAAAGGTGAATGCCGTGCTGACTGTGGTCTTGGAAGCACCGGTTGTGGCTTCGTCGGGCAGGATATAGCACATGGAGAGGTATTTAAACTTCTCCTTGGTGCCGTCACCGTCGGCATCCGCCAGCAGGCTCTCTGCGGGGATGGCGGAAGCCGTATAGGTCACGTCCTCAGGGTCAGAGACCTTACCTGTGATGATGTTAAGTTTCGTGGCCGCATCCTTCACGGTCACTGTGGAGGTCGTGACCGTGAGACCTGAGGCCACAGCGCCATCCCAGTCATTGGCGCTGCTTCCCACATTAATTTGTGCGAAGGGGCGCTTTAGTGTGACATCGACATTCATGTCGCCCGTGACGGTCACGTCGACGGTCTTGAAGAACGCGTCGCGCGTCTCGTCGTTGTTGGCACCGCTATAATCGACGGTGACATTCATATTATCGTCCACGCTGTAAGCCGTACAAGCAGAGTTCTGCGCCCAGAAGGCAATCTTGTAGGTCTGGCCTTTGATGAGCTGAAACGTCACCTTATGGCCTGTGAGCAGGTCGGAGGCATTCTCCTGCTTGAGGGGAAGATCGTCAGAGATGGCGTTGCCGTCTTTGTCGAAGACACGATAGAAAAGCTTATTCGCACCCGAACCATCGCTGATGGCACGTGTGCTGGCCGCAACATCAGCCTGGACTTCTAAACTGACGATGGCTTCATTGCTCCGAGGTGAAATATCTGTGTCCTCACTGCTGGAGCATCCAGCGAAAATCAGAATGGCCGATACGGCCGTTGCTGAGAGGAAAGGTAGTTTATTCATTGTAAAATCAACTTTTGGTTTTTGACGTTAGATTTTATCTGTTGATAATCAGGTTGTATTCCCCGTCGTAGGTAGGGTCGATGCCGATGTTGCCGCTGGCGTTCTCCATGAGGAACCGGCCACGGACGATGGTGTGGTTGCTGCGCCAGATGGGCACGTTGATGGGCTTGGAGAGTGAGAGCAGGGTACCCTGCCCGTTATAGAGGCCAACCCTTACGGTAATGGAGGTATGCTCGTGGTTGACCAGCACGTAGTCGAAGCCCAGGGAGACCTCGCTTTCAGATAGTTGCTTGATCCGCCCTTCGTAGGAGATGCCCGTGGTGCTATCGACTGGCCGGTCGGTGAACAGGCTGTAGGCATTGGGCATGTAGCCCGAGTAGAGGAATACGACCTTGTATTTACTAAGGTCCACATTGGCCCTTGACGTGCTGGTGCCTGCGGTGGTCAGCTTCCGGGTCTCCTGCGCCATGAACTCCTTGAGGTCGGTCGAGACGAACTCGTACTTGGCCATTGGCCGCTCCATATTGATGACTATAGAGCCCATGTCGTAGGTCACCTCGCTGGCCTTGACTTCCGTGAAACCGCGGAAAGCGTCGCGGCGGTCGGTGTTGCCGGTATGCGGCGTGAGCAGCCTGACTTCGGCAAAGTCGGCGGCATCGTGGTAAAGGCCCCCGTTGTGCGGAGAGGCGAGGAAGTCGGCCCATGCCATGACCCGGTAATGGCCCGGGTCGACGGTAATCTCAAAGTCGGCATCGTAGTTGTCGGTGACATTGCGGTAGAATACGAACTCCCGGTAGGGGGCGCTCACCTGGCCGGCTGCGTCGCCCGCATAGTCGTATAAGCGGATGATGTAGCGCATCCTGGTGGCCTCGCCGGCACTCCGTGTCGGCATGGTTGCCGGCGAGATACCGGTGGAAGACTCGGAATGAGTCCAGGCCGTGTCGAAGCGCAGATGGAGGGTCAGCCCCTTGTCCGGAAACTGATGGGGATCGCACGATGCCAACATGATGAGGCCCATGAGTGTCAGGAGGCCGAGACTGATTTTGGAAAATAGGACGTTCTTTCTCATGGTCACTCTCCTCCTTTCTGATGTTGGCCCTTCTTGGGGAGGTTAAAGGTATAGGCCAGGCTCACAGCGACATTGTCGATGCCGTAGTAAGTCTTACTCTTGGTATAGACCAACTGCCCATGATGGTAATTGGAGGGATTATGGAAGGTGTCGTAGTTCAGGCTATAGATGCCGCCACCCAATGAGAATTCCATCTTCCAGCGACGGTTCTTGGAGACGGGCATGCGGTAGCCCAGGCTCACGCCTCCGCCCACGGCCGGGGTGTGGCCGTCCTTGTCCTGCTTGCGGTAAGGCCCGTCTATGGCCAGGTTGTACCAGGCCAGGCCAAAGTGGACACCCCCGAACCACCCGTCATTGGCCCCGGCGGGCCAGTAACGCAGCTCGGGTTGCAGCTTGATGGTGCGGAACTTGATGGTCGACTTGAAATAGTCCCAGGCCGAGTAGGAAAAGGGCAGGGCAAACGACCAGTGCCGGGCAAGGTCAATCTCGCCGGCAATGTTGGCAATAGCCAGCGTCCATTCCACAAAGTTGGTTTTCAGATAGAGATGCCGTGTCCACGGCCGCACCTCAGTGGCCAGTGTGTCGGCATCAAATGGGGCGACAACGTTCGGTGCGGTGGGAGTTGTCGCAGGAACATCCGCGACAGGTTGATGGGTCAGGTCAACCGATCTTGGGGGGGGTAGAGAGGGTTACTGCGACAAAGGTGGCGCAGGCATTACGCATGGAAGGAAAAAACTTATGGTAAAGAGTCTTCCAGGTCCTGCCGTTGTCGGCTTGCTGCAACTGAAGCACACGCCGGTCAATGAGCTTATCATGATGGTAACTCACCAGCTTGGCTTCGCCATCGAGGATGTCAATAGTTTCATTTTGCTTGACAAGATTATCACGCTCAACCATCCGCTTCAGGCTGTCCCACTGGATATAATGGTCATTGACGGTGATGATGCTGTCAGGAAAGGGATAAAGAGAACACACGAAACGCCGGACGGCATCGGCCCGCTCCTTGGCGAGACGACGGTTGAGCTCATAGCTGCCTTCGGGAGAGGCGGCACCGCCAAAAGTGATATGGGCAATAGAGACATTGGGGGTGGATGTCACCTTCTTGATGTACTTGGCTATCGACTTCAGACACTTGCTATTTCCCATATAGGCAGAATCGATGACGGTGCTGTTCACTCGGAAGTGTACCGGAAACACCGGGCTCTCTTGTGCCCGTAACGCTCCGGTAAAGGACAGAATGAAAAACAAGATGATTATTCTATAGGTTTTCATCAACGAGTCATTCTAATTTTGTCAAACAGGTCAGGCTTCTTAGTAAGTCCATCTTTAGGTAACAGGCCCAACTCGTAACGTGGGTGCAAAGATAATATTTATTTTCAGATAGCCAAACGATGCCCCTGATATTTAACGTATTATAACGTCGGTTTATCAATATAAAGAAATGCCAGCATAGCTGTTCACCCTTTATATTCCCAATATGCTATTGTGTTCTTGTAACTGCGCACCTTGTTTAGTCTCCCATCCACAATGTGTGATATTGAGAAAATTGAAGAAATTATGGGGCAGTATCAGTAACCCGTGTTCTGCCGCAGGCTGGTATTGGTCTGCCGCGCGCGGTAGGGGATGGGGAAGACGATGGTGTAGGGAGCCTTCGTTTCACCGTCGAGCTGCGGGCGCAGGTCGTAGGCGTCGGTGAAGAGGCCGTAGCGGATGAGGTCGTTGCGGCGCCAGCCCTCCCACATGAGTTCCATGCGGCGCTCAGCGAGGATGTTGCTGAGCGTGGCCGGACGCGAGGGCATTCCCACGCGCTGACGGATGGCGTCGAGGTCAGCCTGGCCGCTGCCGCCGTCGCGCACCTTGGCCTCGGCGCGCATCAGCAGCACGTCGGCATAGCGGAAGAGTACGATGTCGTTGTCGGGATTCTTACCGTCGTTGTAGGCCGTGCGGTCGACCTCATATTTCGCCATACGTGCGCCGGCCGTGCGGATGTAGGGGCTGTAGGTGAGGTTGACCTCCACCTCGAGTGGGTAATAGACGAGCGGCGATCCGTCGTCGAGGGTGATGGTGCTGCCGTCTACGTACACCGTGTCGCTGTAGAAGTCCTGCGTCCACCGTGCATCGACGCTGTCGGTCTTGTAGCCGTAAGCCTTGACCGTGGCGATGGTGGCGCACGATCCGTTCTCCGATGCCGTACCGTAGGCGCCGCCGTGTGCGTAGTGGCGTGAGCGGAAGAGGTACTGGAACTGTGCGGCGTAGAGTGTCTTGTCGAGCGGAATGGTGAAGATGTTCTCGCGCGATGTCTCGTTGTTGACCGAGAAGTTGAACAGCCGACTGTCCTCGAGCTGATAGCCGTCGGTCTCGAGTTTGTCGCAGTAAGCGATGCAGGCCTGCCAGGCGTTGAGCCGCTGGCCGTCGACGGTGAACGTCATGCTGCTGCCGTCGGGGCGCTGCCAGTCGGTCCAGTCGTCATCGCAGTAGACCTCGGCGTTGAGCATGAGCTTGGCCAGGATGAAGTCGGCCACGGGTCGCGTCATACGGCCGTAGTAGTTGCCGAACTGGTTGCTGCGCTCGTTGGCCAAATAAGGCTCGGCTGCCTGTAGCTCGCTGACAATGAAGTTGAACATCTCCGACCGCTTTACCTGCTTGGTTTCGTCTAAGGTTTGCGAAGCGCTGGTGACCAGTGGAATGTTGCCCCACATATCCATGGCATACCAATAGAACATCGCTCTCAGGGCGCGGGTCTCCGCCGTCCAGGCGTTGTATTGGGCGTCGGTGGTGAGCTGTCGGTAGGTGTCGAGCGAGGCCAGAGCTTTGTTGCAGAGCGTGATGACCTTGTAGAGGTAGTTCCACGTGTCCTCGAGGGCACCGTCCGATGCCTTCCACGTGTGGAGGTAGAGGTCCTGCCAGAAGCCGCCGTCGTACCAGTCGCCGCCACGGATGGGGATGATGGCCTCGTCGGTGGTGAATGTGTTGTAGTCGTAGACGCCGCGGTAGGTGCCTTGCAACCCTTGGCTTTGCTGGTTGCCGCCGATATAGTTGTAGAGCGTGCCGACGGCGTTGGTGTAGAGGTTGGAGGCAGAGGTGTAGGCCTCCTTCTCGTCGATGCGGTCACGCGGGTTCTCAGAGAGACAGGCCGACAGCATCAGCAGCGGCACAACGGCCGTCAGCGGTGCCAATGGACGGAGGAAAGATATGATTGTTTTCATGCCTTGATGCTTGAAGAGTTAGAACTGAATGCTGACGCCCATCGACCACGTGCGGAAGCAGGGATACGACCGCTTGTCGTCGATGCCGAGGGTGCTGGAGACGATGTAGTTGTTGATCATCGGCGTCAGACCGCTGTACGACGTGATGGTGGCGAGGTTGTTGACCGACACCGAGAGGCGCAGCGCACTGATGTAGCGGCTCTTCACCGGTACGTTCCAGCCCACGGTGAGGTAGTCGAAGTTGAGGTAGTCACCGCTCTCGAGCCAATAGTCGGAGACGTTCTGGTCGACGATGCGGCGGGCCGGCGCGCCCTTCAGCACGTTGTAGTCGGGGAAGCTCGAGAGGTTGTAGTAAGCCAGTGAGGTGCCGTTGAAAATCTTGTGGCCGAAGGCACCGTTCATCTGCAGCGATACGTCGAAGTCCTTGTAGCGGAAGCTGATGTTGGAACCGAGTGTCATCTTCGGTGTAGCCTGCCCGGCGATGTAGCGGTCGCCGCCGTTGTCGCTCAGGTCGATGGTACCGTCGTTGTTGAGGTCCTCGATGTCGTACATCTTATACCCGTTGCCGCGGTCGACGATGCCTTTGCAGTGAGGCAGGTAGAACACGCCGAGGGATTGGCCTACAATCTGGTAGAGTACGTTGGCGTTGCCGCCGTGCTGGCCCGCGCCGTTTAGACTTCCGATGGGTGTCACGTTGGCGGCCGAGAGGTAATAGTCCTGATAATAGCCGCTCAGCGACAGCAGTTTGTTTTTCTGCCACGAGACGTTGACATTGATGTTGAGCTCCATGTCTTTCTTCTGTATCGCCGTGATGCCTAAGCCCAGCTCCACACCGCTGTTTTGCATCGAACCGATGTTGGCCAGCAGTTTGTTGTAGGTGAATGGTGGCACGGGTACGTCGTAGTCGTAGATCATGTCGGTGGTCTTGGAGTAATAGTATTCCAGCGTCAGCAGCAGCCGGTTGTTGAACAGTCCGAGGTCGGCGCCGATATTCCACGACGCGCGCTTTTCCCATTTCAGGTCGGGGTTGGCGTTGCGCAGCGATCCGAGCGTGATGGTCGACGAACCGTTGATGGGCACGACACCCACGGGCTGCACGGTGTTGAGCGTAGTATAGGAGGTGATGGCGCCGAGGTTACCTGTGATACCGTAGCCCGTACGCAACTTGAGCAGGCTGACGATGGGGCGGGCGCCTTGCATGAACGGCTCCTTCATCACATCCCAGTTGGCCGACACCGAGGGAAAGGTACCCCAGCGGTTGCCTTTGGCCATCATTGATGAACCGTCGGCGCGGACCGATGCCGACAAGCTGTACCTATCTAATAAGGTGTAGGTGGCGCTGGCCATGGCCGAAGAGAGCGACGGGTCGGCATAGTCGCTGCCCGTACCACCGTAGGGGCGGATGGAGCCGGCGGCGAGGTTGTTGTAGCCGAATTCGTTCGACGTGAAGCCCTTGACGAGCGTCCAGAAGCCCGTGCGGCGGCTCTTCTGATACTCGCCGAGCATCTCCATGCTCAATGCGTGGATGCCCCACTGATGCTTCCAGTCGAGCGTGGCGTTGGCCAGCCAGTCCTCCGACTTATGCTGTCCGCGGTAGGCCTGTCCCTGCGCCCATACCCATGTGGGGCAGAACTGTCCGTTCTCGGTGTTGTTGAATGCGTAGGAGCCGCGCAGCGTGAGCTGCAGGTCGCAGGGCAGTTTGATTTGGAGGTTGAGGTGGGTGTCGAAGTTCATGTTCTTCGTGTCGTTCTTCTCGGTGAGCAAGGTGCGCGGCGGATTGATTTCCGAGGCTGTGCCGTTTTTCGTGCGCTCGTCGCGGCCGACGGTCGGGTTCTGCGTCGCGGCGGAGTAGAACAGGACCTGCTCGTCGAAGATACCCTTGGTCTTCTGCGAAGAGCCGAACACGCCGAAGTCGATGTTGAGATGGCCGTCGAAGGCCTGCTGCGTGATGTCGAGCTTAGCCACGAAGTTGTTCATGCCCTTCATGTCGATGACCGAGCGGTGGTCCATGAAGGCCAGGGAAGCGCGGTAGCTGGAGGATTGTCCGCCGCCGCTGAAGGCGACGTGGTGGTTCTGCACGAGTCCCGTGCGCGTGATGGCGTCGGGGAAGTCGGTGTCTGACCCGAAGTCCTTGTAGCTCAGGCCGAGTTCCTTGGCAGTGGCGATGTATTGTGATGCATTGAGCATCTCAATGTTCTTATACACACCCTCGATGCCGAGGCTGCCGTCGTAGGAGATGTGGAAGGTGGTGCCCTTGCCCTTCTTTGTTGTCACCTCGATGACGCCCGATGCGCCACGCGAACCGTATTGCGCTGTCTCAGCGGCATTACGCAGGATGGCGAAGCTCTCGATGTCGGACGGATAGATGGTCGACAGCGTGGCGAGGTCGCTGTACATGCCGTCGATGATGATGAGCGGGTCGTTGCCGCCCGTGAGCGACGTGGTGCCGCGCACACGCACCGAACTGAGCTGTGCCATGCGGTTGTCGGCGTTGCTGATGTTGACACCGGCGGCCTGACCGTTGAGGGCGTCGAGCGCCGTGGTGAGAATGCCTTTGTTCATGCGGTCCTGACTCACAACGTCGACCGAGCCCGAGGCAATGCCGGGGGTGATGGCGCCGAGGCTGTCGGGCGTGATGTGCCGCGTCTCCTGGGCAATGGCAGGCGACAGTGTGCAAAGGAAGATAGGAAGTAGTGCCAGTAAATTCCTCATAAGTTAATTTTTAGGTTCGTATAGGAGAAAGGTAGGGGAAAAAGAAGTCCAGAAGTCCAGAAGTTCAGAAGTCCAGTCATTACCATAGCAATACCCAGTCCCGGTTCCTTATACATTTGACTGGACTTCCGGACTACTGGACTTCCGGACTTCTGTTATACTTCCGGACTTCTGTTATACTTCCGGACTTCTTAATTCCCGTACTTCTGAACTTCTGAACTTCCGATACTACGCCTTGCTGGCGATGTAGCGCTCGGCTTCCATGGCTGCGGTGCAACCGCTGCCGGCGGCCACGATGGCCTGGCGGTAGTCGGGATCGGCACAGTCGCCGGCGGCAAACACGCCTTCGACGCTGGTGCGCGGCGAGTGGCCCTCGGTGATGATGTAGCCCGTCTCGTCCATCTTGAGCTTACCGCGGAAGAGGTCGGTGTTGGGCTTGTGACCGATGGCGAGGAAGAAACCGTCGATGGGCAGGTCGTAGCGACGCTCGTCGGCCTCGCCCTTACGCCATACGAGATGGGCTCCCTCTACGCCGTTGTCGCCGTAGAGTCCGAGGGTATTGGTTTCGTAGAGAATCTCAATCTTCGGATTGTTCTCCACGCGCTGCTTCATGATGTCGGTGGCGCGCAGGTAGGGCTTGCGCACAATCATGTAGACCTTGGCGGCGAGTCCGGCCAGATAGGAGGCCTCCTCGCAGGCCGTGTCGCCACCGCCCACCACGGCCACCACCTTCTTGCGGTAGAAGAAGCCGTCGCAGGTGGCGCAGGCTGAGACGCCCTGACCTTTATATTTCTCTTCGTCGGGCAGGCCCAGGTACTTGGCTGAGGCGCCCGTCGCCACGATGATGGTGTCGGCGGCCAGCTGTGAGCCGTCATCGATGGTTGCCACATAGGGTTGCTTCGTGAGGTCGACGTCGGTCACGATGCCGTCGCGAATGTCTGCGCCGAAGCGCTCGGCCTGCGTGCGGAGGTCCATCATGAGTTGGTTGGCGTCGACGCCGTCGGGGTAGCCGGGGAAGTTCTCAACGATGGTTGTCGTAGTGAGCTGTCCACCAGGTTGCAGTCCGCAGTAAAGCACGGGCTGCAGGTTGGCGCGACCCGCATAGAGGGCTGCCGTGTAGCCGGCGGGGCCGCTGCCGATGATGAGGCATTTTGTCTGTTGCATAGGGTAGAGTGGATTATTATTCGGCCAGCAGCTGCTCGATGTCCTTGGCGATGATGGCAATCTTCGTCGTAGGCTCATAGCGCTTCACTACCTGACCTTTCTTGTTGACGAGGAACTTGGTGAAGTTCCACTTGATATCGGGATTCTCCTTATAGTTGGGGTCGGCCTCCGACAGCATCTTGTCGAGGATGGGGTAGATGGGGTGGGTCTCATCCCAACCGGCGAAGCCTTTCTGCTCCTTGAGGAATTTATAGAGGGGCTCGGCGTCGTCGCCGTTGACCTTAATCTTCTTGAACTGAGGGAAATCGGTGCCATAGTTGAGCTTGCAGAACTCATGGATGCTTTCGTCGGTGCCGGGCGCCTGCTGTCCGAACTGGTTGCAGGGGAAGTCGAGGATTTCGAAGCCCTGAGAGTGGAAAGTCTTGTAGAGGTTCTCCAGCTCCTCATATTGGGGCGTGAAGCCGCACTTGGTGGCGGTGTTGACAATGAGACAAACCTCGTTGGCGTACTCTCTGAGTGATACCTCGTGACCTTTGCGGTCCTTCACCGAGTATTCATAAATCGTTTTCATTTCCTTTTTTGTATTGCTTCTATTGTGAATTGATTTGATGCTGCAAAAATACGAAAAAGCTGGGATAAATCCATACGCATAAAGAATAAAAAGGTTTAAAGTCGGGATAACTCTATTGACGAATAGGGATTTCCCCCTCAATGAATAGGTGTTTGTCCATGCACGTTTGCAAAGAAAGCATTATTTTTGCAGCAGAATTATAAAACATACGACTATGAAAGCAATTCATTTACTCTTAGCTACGGCAACGCTTGTTGCAATGCCGGCACTGTTTACAAGTTGTGACGACGATCCTTGGGATGACGGCTGGCATGATGGCTGGTATGACGGCTACAACTGGCATGATGAAAACTACAATTCGGACGATAATAACAACGATGAGGAGAATTGGAACGATTATCTTGTCGAAGAAGCTGGGGCCCTTACTGGCGAATGGGATGGTTCAATGGTCTATACCTACGGCAATACCGGTCAGAAAGACTCCTTCTCTGCCAACATGACCTTCGTGCGCAACAGCTCGACGGCCATCAAGGGAACGGGTACGGAGATTGACTATATACTTGACGAGAACAACAATATCAAATATAATGACCCGTTGAAGTTCGACTGGTCGATTGACGAGAAGACGGGTAACATCAACATCAAGTATCTCACCGATAAAGGTACGACCTTTGTGATGGATGCCAGTGCTTCGGTGAAAGGTTTCTCTCTTTCCAGAAACTCAGACGGCAGTGGCACCTTCAGCGGCTATATGATTGGCAGCAACACCAGCGATGAGATTTACATCGACCTGAAGATTGTGCAGAACACCAACGCCAAGGCTTTCACCCGCGCTACGGCCGGTAAGAACCTCACCTTCGGTGCCGACACCACGAAGCCTGTGTTCACAGATGTGAAAGCCGGGTTGAACAACAGGAGATAATTAGAAGTTCGGAAGTCCAGAAGTTCGGAAGTCCGGAAGTCCAGAAGTTCGGAAGTCCAGTCAAATGAATAGGTATCTGATAAAAAGGTATCATTATAGTAATAATCGCTTCGTGACCCGAAAGTCCGCGAGACGATTATTGCGGTTATTGGCGCAGCCGATAAAGTCCGTGGAGATGTACGCCACCGGTGACAGTGTAGTGGCCGGCCTGGTGCCGGCCACCAGCCGCCGGTGTTGCGGGCGTGTCTCCATCTGCGAGATTAGCGTAAGCGCATCCGCCTTTTTTAGCTCACGCAAATCTCGCTGACAGCGCAGAGACTGGCATCGGTAAAATCTGCGTTATCTGCGTGAGAACCTGTACTGCGCTTACGCTAATCGCGCTGATGTGTGGGAAAAATGCCATACCAAGGGCTGGTGGCCGGCACCAGGCCGGCCACTACACCAGGACCCCTTGATTATTTGTTGAATCCCCAGGCGCGCTTGACGTTGTCAAGCGGCAAGCCTTCTACGTGGTTCTCGGTGTCGTCGGGCAGGTTGCAGAAAAAGTCAATGCCGGTGCGCTTCTCGAGTGAGTCTATATTGACCACGTAGGGTGCGATGTCCTGGGTGGAATTGGCCTTATGATCAATCCAGAAGCCCATGGCCTTGTAGCCGGACTGGTTGTGCATCAGCACGGCCATGTAGTAGTATTTGGGAATCGTCATGCCATGCACCTTGTTGGGAAGCACTTGGTCGGCGTTGTCGATGGTGCCACCCTTGACCACGAAAAGCGTGTCGGTGGTGTTGTTGGCTTTTATCTGATTGCGCACCCATTTCTCCATGGTTGCCCACACTTTTGCGTTGAAGCCGCCGACCTGCGGCATCATGTTTGTCAGATAAAAGGTCTGATAGTTGGCGTTACGCGTATTTAGGCGGTCGGCCGACGGACACATGTGCCCGTGGTCGTAGCCTGTACCCCAGAACGGGTCACCATTACCGGCCGTCCACGCTTTGCTGTTGTTGAAGTCAGGGTCAGTCGGATATTGTTTGGTATATCGCTCTTCTTTGCTTACAGTGTAACGGCTGGTGCCTGCTTTTCTGTTTGCCCCATTGATGACATAGCACGACCAGCGGCACGAGCGGATGTCGGTATCCCATTCAACGGAGTAGTTCACCTCGCCGTTGTCGTAGTGGGTGATGATGGCACTGCTGCCGCCCTTGACGCGCGGGAATTCCATGCGGTGGGTGACGGCGTTGGCCTCGGCCAGGTTGGAGTTGACGTTATTGCCGTTGCCGTTTCCTTCATTTCCGTTGTCGGAGCCGCTGTCGGAGCCGCAGGCGGCAAACGCCAGCAGGGCAGAGACAAGGATAAAATAGTGTTTGATGGTCATATCACAATGAATTAAAGCGCGTAGTGGGATATGCGGACTACGCCAGAAAGAAACAAGGGGTACGACCGGCCGCATATGCAACTACGCCCGAACGTACCCCCATGTGTGAATATATGCTTTAAAAGATATATTACTTCTTCAGCTTACCGTAGCGGTTCATGAAGCGGTCAACGCGACCAGCCGTATCAACGAGCTTGCTCTTACCGGTATAGAAGGGGTGAGAGCTGCTTGAGATTTCTACCTTTACCACAGGGTAAGTCTCGCCTTCAAACTCTACTGTATCTGTTGTCTTGCATGTAGATTTTGTAAGGAACATATCGCCGTTGGACATGTCCTTGAACACGACGGGGCGATAGTTTTCTGGATGAATACCTTTTTTCATTGCTTTGTTATAATTGTAATTAATAAATAGTCTGCTAATAATAGCGGGTGCAAAATTACGAAGAATTCTGCACCCGGCCAAATATTCACTTAACTATTTCGCTTACTTTGCGTAAGTTACAGTGATTTTCTTTACACGCAGCTGTGTGCCGCCGCCTGTGTCGCCTGTAAACACATTGGTGTAAACAGCCTTACTGCCACTGAACGTCACGGTTGCGGTAGTGTTGCCCACGTAGTCGGTGCCATTGTAAGAGTCGCATTCAAACACAATCGTGGCGATATTGGCTTTGCCATCAATGGTGATGGTGTTGTTCTTATAGACGCGCACGCCCTTGGTGGCATTGTAATACTTCGGACCATTCTGCTCGCCGTTGGCGGCGAAGGTCACGGTAGCACCGTCGCTGAGCTGAACGGTAGTGACCTCTGCGGCATTGTCGTAACCGAGGGTGGAAAGGTCGACTGTGGCTGTGGTAGTGCCGGCCGTCAAGCCGCTGTTGGTCAGCGTGACGGTGGTGCCGCTGATGGTCACGCCCTCATTGGTGCCCGGTGTGTCGGGTGTGTCAGGCGTGGAGCCGCTGCCGTCGATGGAGACAATCTTGCTTCCCGGTGCCATTTCGGGCGTATTGCCCATATAGTTAACAAGGGTTCCCAAGACGGTAACTTTCTGCCCCTCCTTGAGCTGATCTGCGGAGGTGAACTTGTCGCCATTGGTGTAGTAGCCGCGGTATACGTAGAACTGGTCGCCATTGGTTGTTCCGTCCTCTGAAATGTAATACTCGGCATTACCGAAACTGCCAGTGTCAATACTCTTGATTTTGCTGATTATACCTGTGACATAGACATTCTCCTGCTTCCCGTCCGCAGTGAGGGCTGAGGCAGCCTTGTTGGCTCCTGCGGCGTTGTAGGGATTGGCCTGTGTGCCGTCGCCCTTGGCCTCGCCTGGTGCCGGTGTGTCACCTCCGCCCTCGGTCTTGCCGTTCAGAGAATAGATGTAACTGCTACCCTTGCCGACGGTCTCAGGCGTGTTGCCCTTGTAGTTGGTGAACTTGCCGCAGACAATCACCTCGTCACCCTCATTCAGCTTGTCGTCAGCGGTGAACTTGCGGTTGCCGAGGTAGTAGCTTTGGAAAATGTAGATCTTGTTACTGCCGTCGTCGGTAATATAGTAGTTGGCGTTGCCGTATTTCTCGGTCTCAATTGTCGGCGTGCCGGTGACCTTTCCTTTGACGTAGATGGCGTTCTCTGTGGTTTCGTCGGCTCCGAGCGCGTTGACCACCTGCAAAGCTGCTGCCACGTTGTAGGGGTCGGCAGCCGTTCCAGTGCCTTGCGGCGTTACCTCAGAGGGTATGCAGGTAGTCACATCGGGTTGGTTGTAAGGCATTGGCACGTCGTCGCAACCGGTAAAGGCCAAGCCTGTGAGGGCAAGGACCATCAATGAAAGAATTGACTTTTTCATATTTTATTGTTTCTTTTTATTTTTGTTTGAGATGATTACATTCAGCTGTAATTTAATACGCTGACTGGCCGTAGGCATCGCTGCGGGTGCGAGCGAGAATTTGCCACGTGGAGCGATATACGGTGAAGATGCCCTGCACCTTGGTCTTGCCTTGTGGAATGGTATCGTTGGCAAAGTCGGCATAGGTGCTGGTGCGGAACACCACCTTGCTGTCGCTTAATCCCACGAAGCCGCGGTTGGCACTGTTGTTGGAGAGGGTGACACTTCCGTCATTGGGTGCAAACACGCTCTTGCCGTCGCCGTTCTTAAAGGTGACATCGCTCAGTTGCATGAGCTTGCCCTGGTTGGCGAAGATGTAATCGGCATCGGTGGCTTTAGAGTAGTCGAACTCCGTCATGAGCGCGGCCACGGCAGCCGTGTTGGGTGTGCCGATGGTCATATAGTGCTTGGCAAAGGAGAAGCGATCCATGCCGCCGATGCTCGTGGCGCCGGTCTTGGCGTTGGAATAGACACCGCCAATCTCGGCCTGGTTGCCGTAGCCGCCGATATAGAGGCCCTTGAGACTGAACACCACCTGCTGACCCACGGGCAGCAGGCCGGCGAGGCCGCCCTTGTTGATGGCCACGATGATGGCACCACTATTGTCCTGCAGCGAGATCTCGTTGTAGAGGTTGCTGCCGTTGTCGTTGCCGGTCACCCAGCCTTTGATCTGGATGTCCTCGGTGATTTGCGTCATGCCGCTGCCGGTGATGGTGCTGCGGTAGCGCTCCTTGAGCTGCTGGATGGGCACGACGTTGGTCATCTCGATGTTCACGCCCGTGCTGTCTTTTACCACATCGTCGTAGCCGCTGTCCATGCATGAGGCAAGCAGCAGGGCTGCGATGGCTGAAAAGAATATAGAGAGTCTTCTCATGTTGCTATATGTAATAAGGTGTGTTTAGAAACGATAGGAAACCTGGAACATGCCGTTGGTGCCGAAGATGTAGTACTTCTTCGGGTTGCGGGAGAACTTGTAGATGCGGTCGTTGTTGCGCTGTCCCTCACTGGTTGTGGTGTAGTCGCTGCGGCTCTGCTCGTATCCGCCGGTCACGAGGTGGCGGTTGTTGAGGATGTTGGTCACCATGAGGTTGAAGTTGAGTGAGCCTTTGCGCAGGCGCACGCTCTTGCCGATGCTGCCGTCCAGCATCCATCCGCCGTGGCCCTTGGCCTGGTCGGGTACAATGATGTTGCCGTCGTTGTCGACGTCGCCTGCCCTGGTGAGCGTGCTCTCATAGCGTGTGCAGGGCGAGAAGCTCAGGTAGATGCGGTCGTACCAGTTGGCATTGAGGTCGATGTACCAGCCGCTCTGGTGGAAGCTCAGGCCGAGGCTGGTGGCGGTGAGCGGCGTGCCGCTGTCGCGCATGCCCTTGGTCATCACCTGGTCGGCGGCGCCATTGGAGCCGTCGTTGTAGGTGGCTTTGGTCGAACTCAGATAGATGAGGTTGGCGTTGTTGGTGTATTTGGCATCGCTGATGGTGCCGAGGGCCTTGAAGTCGAGGAATGAGGTGAGCTTCACCCGCGCACCGCCTTCAACGCCGTAGTAGCTCTTCTTGATGCCTGTCATCGACACGTAAGAGAACGAGTTGATGTCGTCGAAGTAGAAGTTCTGCCACTCGGTGCCGTGGTTGATGTTGCTGTAGTAAGCGTTGAGGTTCAGATGCAGCCAGTTGTTCTGATACTGGTAGCCGAGCTCAGACGAGAACACGCGCTCGCTGGTGAGGTTGGCCACGAAGTCGTTGTTCATCTCAGGTGCCACAAAAGCGGTGCTGGCCTGCGGAGCGCGATGCTCGTAGCCGATGCCGAGGGTGAACACCTGACCGGAGCCGAGGTCGATGTTGGCACCGAACTTCATGCCGCCGGAGAAGAATTTGGCCAGCTTGCTGTGGCCGTAGCTGTTGTCGGCAAACATACCGTTGCGCATGTAGCCCTTACGGCGCATGTCGTCGTAGTTGAGGCGGCCTGCCAGGAAGTAATGCACATTGCCGAAGTCCTCGGTGTAGGTGGACCAGAGGTTGGCCTTGCGCACCTCAATCTGGTAGTCGTAGCCGAACTTATCGCCTTCGCCCACGATGCCGTTGGGGTTGTTGAGGTCGTACTGCACGCGCGGGTCGCTGATGCCATAGGTGCCGAGGGCGTAGGTGTTGATGTTGTGGTAATAGTAGCCGCCGAGCATGTCGTCCATCTTCTGATAGTGACGACCGCGGTTCTGGCCGAGGATGATGCCGCCGGTGAGCAGCTGCTTGTCAGAGAGCTGCGCCTTGAGCGTCGAGGCCAGGTTGAACATCAGCGTATTGTTGTACTTCGCCTGGATGTAGTAGAGGGCATCGCCGCCGGTGCGGTTCTGGTTACGGTTGGCGGCATAGAGCTGGTCGAAGTCAATCTGACGGTTGGCCTTGGTCTGCCACCAGTCAACGGCGCGCTGCCACTGGGCCAGTGTAAACTCATTGTTGCGCACGTCGCCGTCCCACACCTCGTAGTAGCTGCTCGGCATGTTCTTCCAGTAGTCGGGCTGCGGGTTCTCGGCGTTGCTGTAGTTGAGCTTTGTGCTCTTGTACATGCTGTACTTGCCGAAGGCCGACGTGGTAAGCGTCACCTTGTCGGTGATGTCCCAGTCCCAGGTGAGGATGGCCGACGGAGCGAAGTCGTTCACCACGCGCGAGTTGCGCTTCTTGCCGTTCTGGTAGCCCCAGTAGGGATTGTAGTAATAGTCGTTGGCAAGCCAGTAGGCCTCGTCGGTGGAGGCGCCCTGTGTGGAGCGCTCGGTGGGGTTGCCCCACGTGGTGAACGCCAGCGAGTGGCCGTTGGTCCATTTCTTCTGGAAGCCGAGGAAGTAGCTGAGGGCATTGTAGAACGTGCCCTCGACATAGCCGCGCTCGGCCCAGCGGTAGGTCAGGCCTCCGGCGAAGGCCCATCCGCGGTCGTTGAAGCCGGAGGCGTAGGTGTACATGCCGCGCAGCGTGTAGTTGCGGTTGGCGGCACCGAGCGACAGGTAGTTGCCGGTCTGCATGCAGCCGGCGCGGAAGTCGTAGTCGTTGCTGCCGGCCATGTCGGGCATGGCGAAACTGTTGCTCTCAAACGGCATTGAATAGTCGACGTTGCGCGTGAAGCGGTTCAAACCGCCGACGGTGGAGAAGCGGAACTGACCCGACTCCATGTCGTTCTGAGGCGCACCGTTGATGAATACACTGTTGTACTTCTGGTTGAAAGCACGATAGCGGAAACGGGTAGGAGAGAAAAGGTAGCCTACTTCAGAAGCGTAAACATTGGTGTTGGAATGGACAATGGTCACGTTTTGGCTCATGTCATCGTCCTCGCCCAATTGTGCTTCGGTGAAGGTAAAGGCGGCCTCCCCAATGTTGATGGAGTCCCCCTGAGCAAACGTAACCGAAACAGAGCTTAATGCGGCCAAGGCCATGATAAGCTTTTTCTGCATAGTCTAATGGGTTAAAATGATTATAAGTACGTGCAAAGATAAGCAGAATTTTCTTGGTTAACAAACATTTAATATTATTTTTTTGTTTAAATGTGGTGATAATTCAAATATAATTACGACATTTGCAGGAAATAAAGATTCTATCGATGAAAAAGCATCTCTTACTCCTCATCGCGCTGCTGGCAATGTGTCTGACGGCTGGCGCGCAACAACGGAAGTTGAACGTCTACGGCATTGGCTTCTACAACCTTGAGAACCTCTTCGATACCTGCCACGACGCGGGTAAGAACGATTACGAGTTTTTGCCGAAAGGATCATACCGCTGGAACGGTATGAAATACACCCATAAGCTGCACAACATGGCGCAGGCGTTGGGTGACATGGGCACCAATGTGCTGAAGGGTGTGGGCTGCGCCGTTATCGGCGTGAGCGAGGTGGAGAACGACCGCGTGCTTGCCGACCTGTGCAGCCAGCCCGCCCTGAAGGCGCGCGGCTTCAAGTTCTGCCATGTCGAGGGACCTGACCGCCGCGGCGTTGACTGCGGACTGCTCTACAACCCGTCACTTTTCAAGGTGCTCGACGTGAGGCTCTATCCTTACGTCCCCACCGCAAAGCAGGGCGACAACTACCGCACCCGCGGATTCCTGGCTGTGAGCGGCGAGCTGGGCGGCGACCACGTGACCTTTATCGTGTGCCACCTGCCGAGCCGCTTCGCCGGCTCTTACTACCGTGAGGTGGGCGCCGAACAGGCTGCGGCCGTGAAGAACCGCATCCTGGCCAAGGACAAGAACTGCAAGGTGTTCGTAATGGGCGACATGAACGACGACCCCACCGACAAGAGCATCAGCGAGAAACTCTCGGGTAAGCCGGAGATCAGCGAGGTGGGGAAAGACGATATGTATAATCCCTGGTACAACATTCTGGTGAAGAAAGGCACCGGAACCCTGCAGTACCAGGGCTCATGGAACCTCTTCGACCAGATACTCCTCTCGCCCGGTCTGCTGAACAAGAACGACCAGAAGGATTTCAGCTCGCTCAAATATGTCAAGAGGGAAGTGCAGCGCATGCCCTACCTCTTCCAGACCGAGGGCAAGTACAAGGGCAACATGAAGCGCACCACAGCCGGCGGCGTATGGCTCGACGGCTATAGTGACCACCTGCCCGTCGTCGTTTACGTGGCCAAGGAGAGCGGTCGCGACGATAAGGCTGACTTTGATGGTAAGTTGCCCGAACTGACCGAGACCGAGCAGCAGTTCCTCGACAAGTGCGCCGAGGAACTGAAGGGCTATATCGCCAAAGATAAGGAGGCGAAATGACGGAGCAACCGGTGGAGACGCATCCCTTTGCGCCATTCCTGCCGACGAATGCCAAGCTGCTGATGCTCGGCACCTTTCCGCCGGCGCCGAAGCGCTGGTGCATGGAGTGGTATTACCCCAACTACACCAATGACATGTGGCGCATCATGGGGCTGATCTTCTTTGGCGACAAGCTGCACTTCGTCGACGAGGTGCACAAGACCTACCGTCTTGAGGCCATCAAGGCGATGATGAGCGAGAAGGGCATCGCCATTTTCGACACCTGCCTGCGCATACGCCGCACCACGGGAACGGCGGCCGACAAGGACCTGGAGGTGGTGGAGGCAGCCGACCTCGACGCAATGCTGAGGGCGCTGCCCGACTGCTGCGGCGTGGTGACGGCGGGCCAACTGGCTACGACGCTCTTTGCCCAGCACTATGGACTCGACATTAGAAAGATGCGGCTCGGCGAGCATCGTGACTTCACGTTCGAAGGCCGCACCATCAGCCTCTACCGTGAGCCGAGCAGCAGCCGCGCCTATCCGATGAGGGTGGAGCAGAAGGCCGTCTACTACCGCCAGATGTTTGAGGAACTGGGCATAAGGTAGAAGTACGGAAGTCCAGTCATATGCTTCAGCATTCGGAAATTAGGTGTGACTATGCCAATGACAGGACTTCCGGACTTCCGAACTCCCGGACTTCTCTACAATAAAATTAGCAAATAACAAATGGAAAACGACAAAAGCAAGAAAGTGACCATCATCGGCATTGCCGGTGGCACCGGGTCGGGCAAGACCACGGTAGTGAGGAAGATTGTAGAGGCATTGCCGCCGCATTTCGTGGCCGTCGTGCCGTTGGACTCTTATTACAACGATACGACAGGGCTGACCGACGAGGAGCGGAAGGCCATCAACTTCGACCATCCCGACGCCTTCGACTGGAAGTTGCTCATCAAGCAGATCAATGAGCTGCGTGAGGGCCGCGCCATTGAGCAGCCCACCTATTCTTATATCTTGAGCAACCGTCTGCCCGAGACCATCCACGTTGAACCGAAGCCCGTCATCATCATCGAGGGCATCATGACGCTCATCAACAAGCGGCTGCGCGAGATGATGGACCTGAAGATCTTCGTCGACTGTGACTCCGACGAGCGGCTCATCCGCAACATCCAGCGCGACACCATTGACCGCGGCCGTACGGTGTCAATGGTCGTCGACCGCTATCTGAAGGTGCTCAAGCCCATGCATGAGCAGTTTATTGAGCCCACGAAGCGCTATGCCGACGTCATCATCCCGCAGGGTGGCGAGAATGTCAAGGGCATCGGCATGCTCACCAACTACATCAAGACTTTGGTTCCTGCAAAGTAGCGTTGCCGTCGGTAGTGTCGGCAGACGCGTCAGCGGTAGTGTCGGCAGCAGTGTTGTCGGCCGTTACTTCTTCCGCCGTGGCGGTGCCGTCATTGGTGCTGTTGGCGGTGAGGAAACGTTTGCGGCAGTGGTGAATCATGAGGCTGTTGATGATTTCCACCACGCCATAGACCATCAAGCACCAGCCCAGTATCAACAGCGGCATCGTGGCCATGAGCGCCGGCTTAATGACGGCGATCAGACCGATGACCAGCAACAGGGCGGGGCAGACCCACCAGAAGAAGCCGATGTGGGCAAAGCGCGTGGCGATGGTGAGGTTGTAGAACTGGTTGATGGCGCCAAGGATGATGATGGCGCCTAAGACATACGTCAGTCCGTTGACAAACGTGTTGGGCATCAGCGCTAAAATGGCGCCGAGGATGGCGCTGCCAATACCCACAATGGGGAAGTTGGGCTTCGACTGCTTGATGAGCCGACCCTGTGCGTCGTAGAGGTCGAATACGTCGCCACTGCCGTCGCCAGCGCTCTTGCGCTTGGCCGAGAGGTAGGTAAGGCAGCTGACCAGACCGGAGATGAAAAACAGAATACCCACGACAATGGTCATGCCGGTGACGGCTTGGTCGCGGTATTTTACCAGCAATGCGCCGACAATGATGGCGCATAAGGCACGGAAGATGGAACTTTGAAATACCTTCATAGGAATATCTTCATGGTGATGAATGTATGATGCAAAGATAGTCTTTTCCGTTTAATTATAGGATGTTTTCGGATAAAAATATTAATCATAGCAAGGTAAAGAAAGCTCAGAATAACAATATTGCAATGACAAAGTTGTATTTAGTGCGTCACGGTGAGACCGTGGCCAACAAGGCCCAGATACTTCAGGGCCATCAGGGAGGAGAGTTGAACGACACAGGCAAGGCGCAGGCCCGTGAGGTGGCAGAGAAGATGAAGGATGCGCCAATCGACGTTTTTGTGGCCAGCGACCTGCATCGCGCCATCCAGACCTGCGCCATCATTGCCGCACCTCATGGGGTGGGTGAGCAGGACATCGTGACGACGCCACTGCTGCGTGAGCGCGACTGGGGCGGCTTCACGGGTAAGTATATTCCCGACTTACAGGATGCCGAGTGGCCCGACGATGTGGAGACGCTTGAGCATATGAAAAGCCGCGCCAGGAATTTCCTGACGTGGCTTAAGGTGACTTATCCCGACAAGACTGTGCTTGCCGTTGGGCATGGCATCATCAACAAGGCCATTCAGAGCGTTTATCTCAATAAGCCGATGAATGAGATTGTGAAGATGAGCAATGCCGAGACGCGCGTGCTGATGCTATGAGGCTGAGTAGAAAAGGAGAAGTCCAGACTTCTACATTTCGCTAAAGTGGCGCACCCGATAAACCCTGTGGGCACGACTGTACCAGACTAATGGCACATGGGCGAAATCTTGTGGAAAAGGAAATGCTGTAGCAAGTTATTTCTCACGCTGATAGCGCTGATTTCACGGATGTTGCATCATGTTGCCTGCATAAAGCTAAAATTCGGTTGCGCTGACGCTGATGTCGCTGATTCTGCCATTACTTACAGTCCGATGGATTTAGCCTGTCTTTATCTGCGCTATCAGCGTAAGCGCAACCAAGTTCCGCCTCATAATAAATTTACCTTAACAATGATGCAGCATCCGTGTAATCTGCGCTATCAGCGTGAGAAATAAAATATCTTCTTCCACAGACATTATCGGGTGTGCCACTTCTGGACTTCCAAATTCCCGGACTTCCGAACTTCCGGACTTCCTTATCTATTATTATCGCCTTCCGAAGTGTCCGCCACCGCTGAAGCTGCCGCCCGATGAGCGTGTTCCTGCCGATGATCCGCCGCCGCTGAACGACGAGCCGCCTGATGAGCGTGTGCCGCCGCTGAACGATGAGCCTCCGAAGGAGCTGCCTCGGTTGCCAAAGCTATGACTACCCGAGTTGGACGGAGCCGAATAGCTGCGGCTGGGAGCCGATGGGGCAGAGAAGCTGCGGGGTGAGCCGCTGTTGCTGCGCGGTGTAAAGGTGCTGCGCGGCGATACGGTGCTGCCAGAGTTGCTGCCGAAGCTGTTGCCACGGTTGCCGAAGTGACCGCCGCCGGAGAATCCGCTGTTGTCAGGGCGCGTTACCGTGGTGCGGGTGCTGCTCTCACGCGGCATGCCAAAGGAACGGCTGTTGCTCTGCGGGTTAACATTACTCTGCGATCCGTTGCCGAACGTGCGGTTGCGCAGCGGACTGTTGCTGTTGTCGCTTCTCATGTTGCCGAAGGTACGCGTACCGTTGTTGTTGCGCTGGTTGTTGGCCATTGCCGACCCGTTGCCCCACGAGCGTGAGCCGTTGCGGTCGACGCGGAAACCGGTGCCATAGTTGCCACGGTCGAAGCGGTCGCGCATACCCGGACGGGGACCGTCAGGACCAGGACCACCCCAGTCGCGGCCACGATACCAACTGCGTCCGCCGTTGTGGTACCAGGAGTGACCACCACGATAGGAAATGACGAAGTCGGGGCAGCCGAAGTAGAAGAAGTCACGATACGGGTAGCGGGCATAGATGCCGAAGTGCCAGAAGCCACCGTCCCAGTAAAGCGGACGATAAAAGTAGCTCGCGTCGCAATAGGCGCGGTACTGCCAACTGCTCAGTATATAGTAGAGATCGAGATTACGCTGACGCCAATAGGTGCCGTAGAGGTCGTCGTAGTTATCAATACGCATCAAGTAGTCGAGATTGATTTCATAGGCGGCTTCATACTGCTCATCTGAGAGGTTGAGCTCATAAGCCATCTTGTCGGTAAGGAACAAGGCCTGGTCGCGCGCCTGCTGGTAACTCATGGCCGAAACGCTGGTTGCCATCACGAAAAGCGCTGTGAGTACAAATACAAACCGTTTCATAGTTATAATGCTTTAATGTTTATTTCTGCCGCAAAGTTAAGCAATATGTCGTATGGGGCAAAGGGCTTTTCCCTACCTCGGTGGGGGAAAATCCCTATTTGTATGTAGAGAGACGCGGCAAGGCCGAAAAGGTGGCTTATTATGGTTTATGTCACGTCTTTTAACGAGTCTTGTTTGCTTGTTCCGGCAAATAATCGTAACTTTGCGGTTGTAATTTTTATTCCTTAAGGTAGTTTATGTCTTCACGTCTTTTTCTTTCCGTTAGTCTGCTCTTGACGGTATTGGGCGCGCATGCTCAATACGCATGGCAGTTTGATGACGTGGAGCCGGGTGAGCTGCGCCTGCAGGACAGCCTTCATTATAAGGTGGAGCTGCAGGGCACCTTTTCCAACCATACTACTCCGCTTTGGCTCAATGCCAACCGCTACGGTCTGTCGTCGCTGGAGCGGCGCAATGGCTATCTCAGGGTGCAACTGGAGCGCCCGCTCAGCACCGACTCGGCGCGCCGGTGGGGTATGGGCTATGGCGTGGATGTGGCGGCTGCGTCGCATTTCACCAGTCACATGGTGGTGCAGCAGGCTTTCTTTGAGCTGCGCTGGCTGCACGGTGTATTGACGGTCGGTGCCAAGGACTATCCTATGGAACTCAAGAACAACCGCTTGAGCAGTGGGTCGCAGACCTTGGGCATCAACGCACGCCCCATACCACAGGTGAGGCTTGCCGTGCCGGAGTATTGGACGGTACCCCTGACCAACGGTTGGCTGCATTTCAAGGGTCACATGGCCTATGGCGTCTATACCGACGACGGCTGGCAGCATGACTTCACGCAGCGACAAAGCCGCTACGTCGACCATACGCTCTATCACACTAAGGCTGGCTATCTGATGATTGGCAAGCCGGATGCCTTCTATCCGGTCACCGTCGAGATGGGATTGGAGATGGGGGCACAATTCGGCGGAACGAGCTTCCCGACGGGTGAAAAGGGTAGGGCCTTGCATGCGTCGCGTAGCATTAAGGATTTCTTCCATGTCTTCATTCCCGGTGGCTTTGATATGACCGACGGCGAGTACCACAACGTTGAAGGTAATCAGCTCGGCAGTTGGGTGGCGCGCGTCAGTTATGAGGCCGATGCGTGGAAACTGTCGGTCTACGGCGACCACTTCTTCGAGGACCATTCGCAGATGTTCTTACTCGACTACGACGGATACGGTGAGGGTGATGACTACAACAAAAAGGTGAAGCAACGCTACTTCCTCTACGATTTGAAAGACATCATGCTTGGCGGCGAACTGAACCTTAAGAATGGACGCTGGATCAGCGACATCGTCGTGGAATATCTTTATACGAAATATCAGAGCGGTCCCATCAACCACGACCGTACGCGCAACATCGCTGACCATCTGGCGGGTATCGACAACTATTACAACCACGGTATCTATACCGGTTGGCAGCATTGGGGTCAGGTCATCGGCAATCCGCTCTACCGGTCGCCCATCTACAACAACGACGGTCGTATCTATGTGAGTGACAACCGCTTTGTGGCCTGGCATCTTGGCATCGACGGCCACCCGACCTCGCAGATGGATTACCGTGTGCTGGCCAGTTGGCAGCGTGGCTATGGCACCTACGACATTCCATACACCAAGCCGCGGCACAATGTGAGCTTCATGGCTGAGGCCACCTACCACCTGCCTCACGCCTGGACGGTGAGCTGCGCCTACGGCATGGACTTCGGCAGTATCCTCGGCCATAACGCCGGCTTGCAGCTGACCATATCGAAGTCGGGACTCTTGAAAAAGAAGTCGGGACTCTTGAAAAAATAGACATTGCATGAAAGCAAAGACCATTCTTCTACACTGCAGGGGCGCGCACCCTCTTTCCGTTGTAGCCTTCATGGTGACGGCCTTGGTCGCCACTGCGCTGTCGTCGTGCAGCATTGAGAGCAGCGACAACGGCGACCTCGACGGTTATTGGCATCTGGAGCGCATTGACACCATCGCTACCGCCGGTGTCAATGACCTCAGCGAGCAGCGTCTCTTCTGGTCAGTCAACAACAAACTGTTGATGCTGCGGGGAGACTCCAGTTCCTATTTTATGCGTTTCCGGCAGACCGCCGACAGCCTTGTGGTCTTCTCTCCTTATCTGAATGGCGGCCACGAGGATATCGAGGGTGGGGGAGACCACCTTGTCAACAATCCCGCCTTGCTTCATCCGTATGGCATCGGTCGACTGGAGGAGCACTTTGTCAAAGAGTCGATGAGCGGCTCGCACATGGTGCTGCGCTCGCCGGAGTTGCGCCTGTATTTCAGAAAATTCTAAGACATTCGTACTGCAGCTATGAGATAAAGTATTGCAAGCCGAGCGCCGATTTCTTTGAGTATATCCTCCGCGACGCCGGCATGAAGGCCGACGAATGCCTCTTCCTTGACGACAGCCGCAAGAATGTCGAAGCCGCTGAAGCCCTCGGCCTCCACGGCTTCCTCGTAGGCCCGGATGAGGATTGGACCGAGCGGCTCAGCAAAGAGCTGGGGGAGAGACAATAGAAGCAATAGATGCTATAGAAACTATAGATACTATAGAAGCAATAGATGCTATAGAATCTATAGCTTTAGAGCAAATATACTGGAAACAAAAAAATCCCGCAGTTCGAAATGAACTGCGGGATTTTTAACGGAGGGTGGGAGGAGGGACTCGAACCCACGACATTCAGAACCACAATCTGACGCTCTAACCAACTGAACTACGCCCACCGTGTTAATGGCTTTGATTTCAAAGCGAGTGCAAAGTTAGGGAATTTATTTGGTTACGCCAAATAAAACCCTAACTTTTTTACAATCTTTTTTATTTTGCCGGTTGTGCGGGAGCTACAGGAGCAGCACCCTTAGCAGCGGGAGCACCCTGCTGAGCAGCACCCTTAGCTGCAGGAGCAGCTTGCTGAGCAGGCTGAGCGGCACCGAAGCCCTGCGTATTGGTCGGGTTGGTGGTCTGCGTCTCGGTAGCGGTCTTTTCCAGCACGCTCTCGTCGGTAACGGCCTGAGGAGCGGTGTAGGCGCAGACAATACTGAAAATGACCATGGCAGCGGCCAGACCCCATGTGGCCTTCTCAATGAAGTCGGTGGTCTTGCGCACGCCCATGATGGCGTTGGTAGAAGAGAAGTTGCTGGCGAGGCCGCCTCCCTTTGACTCCTGGATGAGCACGATGAAGATCATCAGCAACGATGCCAGGCAGATAAGTGCAATGAACAAATAGTACATAATGTTTATTTTTATTTATTGTTTTTATTATTCAATATCAGTTTCTCGAGAAAGCGGCATTGGTCGGCGACGTAGGCGTTCTTCTTCGGATATTTCGCGTCGAGGCGCTGGATAATCTCAAGGGCTTTCTCATACCGGCCCTGCTTGATGTAGATTTTGGCCAGCGTCCCGGTGAAGTAGCTCTCGTTGCTGTCGCTTTCCTCTTCGGCCGTCTCCTCCATATCCGGTGTGTATTCCGGTTCGTCTTTGAGTTGGATTTTCTTTCCCGACTCGTTGTTGATGAAGTCGTCGATGAGGTTCTGGCCCTTCATCTGCGGCGCATGCTCGTTTTGCTCTTTTTCCTCCTCGCTCTCGGTCTCCAGCAGATACGACACATAGTCGATGGCGGCGTCGGCGGGTGTGGGTTTGCGTTTCTTTCCTTTCTTCTCTTTGTCATGCTCGCTCTCATCCTCGGGGATGGACTGCAGGAAGTTGTCGATGAGCGAGATGGTGCGGTCGCCCTGCTTGTCGGCCGGCTGCGGTTCGGCTTCACGCTTCTCCGGTTTCGGCAACTGATAGTGGGCTGACTCCACGAGGTTGAAGATCACCTTGCGGTCGGTGATGTAGAGCGCTGCATCGCGCAACTCCTCATTGAACGAGGGGTCGTGGAGCAGGTAGAGGTTTTGCAGCAGCAACAGTCTGACCGTCTGGTAATACGGATAAAGCGCCAACAGACTGCGAAAGTCGTAAAGCGTCTCGCGGTCCATGTCCTCGGGGTGATTGATATAGTGCGCTACATCCATAGTTGCCGGTTGCTTGTTTACCAGTTGGCCACAGTGGCGTTGAAGATCTGGTCGGTGAGGTCCTTGCACATCTGCGTGACCAGCTCTTCCTGAACGCTGGCCAGACTCTGCGTGGTCTCGTAGGTCTGCGTGGCCGTGAACGACCGCTCAAAGTCTTCCTTGTGGTTGACGTTGTTGGTGAACTTCACGTTGACCGTCATCGACAGCTCGGTCTGTGCGGAATAGCCCTCGCTCGACACCGATTTGTTGCGCTGCGAGTATTGCGTGATCTCTCCCTGAATGACGAGGTCGCCATTGCGCCTCACCTGTTGCAGACGGGTGTGGTTGGCAAACACGTCTTTGAGCTGGTTGTTGAACAACGGCCCCATGGGTCCCCACACGTAGCTGCTGCGGATGGGGAAATCGACAATCTGTATGGTCTTCGTCTTGGAGTAGTCGATGCTTGCTCCGTTGAAGCCATACTTCACGCTGCATGCCGACAGCAGCACGAGGCATACTGCGGTGAGCGTCATTGCCAGTCTCTTATTGGTCAAGACCATACTGCTTGATTCTTCTGTACAGCGTGCGGTCGGAAATGCCCAGTTCCTGGGCGGCTTTCTTCCGGTTGCCGTTATTTCGTTCGAGTGCTTTCTCCACCATCTGCTTGCCCAAGTCGTTGAGGTTGAGGCTCATCGGCTCTTCGTTGTCTTTGATTTCCTCGGCCACGGCGTCTTGCGGGGTGGCTTGCTCGTAGGTGGATATCGGGTGGTTGGCCTCAATGGCGGGCAGTTGGGTGCCGCCCCCGATGTAGGCGCCTTCGAAGCCTGCGGCGCCACGCAGCTTACGGTCGGTATCGAGCTCCTTGCGCAGGTTGTTCATGTCGCGCCGGAGGTCGGCCACATTGCCGCGCAGTTCGTAGAGAATCTTATAGAGTATCTCGCGCTCGCTCTCGTAGGAGTGCTGTCCGGGCTTGCTGATGGTAGCCAGCTCGGTGGAGTCGGGGTCATCGGGGATGAACCGCTTCAGCGTCTCGGCGTCAATCTCGCGCTTCTCGCTCAGCACCGACATCTGTTCGGTGATGTTCTTCAGCTGTCTGACGTTGCCGGGCCATTTGTAGTGGAGCATGAGCTGCTTGGCGTCGTCGGTGAGCGTTATCTTGGGCAGATGATATTTCTCTCCCATGAGCATGGCGAAGAGGCGGAACAACAGCAGGATGTCGTTGCCACGGTCGCGCAGTGGCGGCATCTGGATGGGGATGGTGTTGAGGCGGTAGTACAGATCCTCGCGGAACCGTCCCTCAGCGATGGCTTTGCGCATGTTGACGTTGGTGGCGGCGACGATGCGCACGTCGGTCTTGCGAATCTCCTGACCGCCGACGCGGATGTACTCGCCCGTCTCCAGCACACGCAGCAGTCGCGCTTGCGTAGCCATCGGCAGCTCACCCACCTCGTCGAGGAAGATGGTGCCTTTGTTGGCCACGCCAAAGTAGCCGTCGGCCTCACCCACAGCACCCGTAAACGAGCCTTTCTCATGTCCGAAAAGCTCGCTGTCGATGGTACCCTCAGGGATAGACCCACAGTTGATGGCAAAGTATTTCTCGCGGCGGCGCGGTGAGTTGTCGTGGATGACGCGTGGGATAATCTCCTTACCCACACCGCTTTCGCCCACGATGAGCACGCTCAGGTCGGTAGGAGCCACCTGTAGAGCGATGTCCAAGGCGCGGTTCAGCCCTTCGCTGTTGCCAACAATGTTGTAGCGTTGTTTGATGCGTTGTAGCTCTGCTGTATTCATTGGGTGACAAAATTACATATTTTTTTTGAGATGTCTGCAATTTTGGCAGAAAAAGATAGGGCTGCAACGAAAATAACTTAGCAGAGGCCCTTGTAAGTCCATTGCCCTTAGGCTTCACTCCCTTTCATTTCAAAGTTTGATAGTTATTACTCGTGATGTCTCGTTGATGCGAGAGACGTCGAGTCGTTTCATAGGACAAAGAATGATTTCGGCTTTTCATCTCCCCACACAATATTATGGTGTTTCCTATTACCGCAATTACCGCAAGACGACAATGCGTTGATAATCAGATGGATTTGATTTATAACCAGCCGTCAACATTACCGCAATATTACCGCAACATTACCGCAAACATTACCGCAGGGGAGCTATGAGGTAATAGAAGTCCGGAAGTCAGAAGACGGAAGTCCAGTCATTACAATAAGGAGTTGTTAGAAGTCCGGAAGTCAGAAGACGGAAGTCCGGTCATTACAATAAGGAGTTGTTAGAAGTCCAGAAGTCAGAAGACGGAAGTCCAGTCATTACAATAAGCATCTGTAGGAGCGTCGGCATTCCTGCCGACGAGCCGCCAGTGTAGTGGCCGGTCTTGTGCCGGCCACCACCCGCATCGCGATACCATAGCTATCGAGTCGCGATACCATAGCTATCGCAGTGCGATACCATAGCTATCGCAGTGCGATACCATAGCTATCGCAGTGCGATACCATAGCTATCGCGGTGCGAAACCATAGCTATCGCAGTGCGATACCATAGCTATCGCGAAGCAATTCTGCCATTTGCGGTAATGTTTGCGGTAATGTTGCGGTAATGTTTGAGCAGATTTCAATGAGCTAACGAGCTCTTTATTAAGTGCTTAACCCCTTGCGGTAATTGCGGTAATATCTTTTGCGAAAATCCTATGGGGGAAGCGCTACGTTGGGGTGTTTTTGTTTCGTTCGATGCGGATGAGCAGGAGCCCGATGCCCGTCCAAACGAGCTCGCGGATGCGCACGATGAGCGCCACGAAGATGCCTGCGCTGGCCGACATGCCCAGACCGGCTACCGACATGAGGAAGCCACCCTCGCGACCGCCGAGCTGCAAGGGGATGAAGAAAAGCAGGTTGGCGAAGAATGAGGTGAAGGCAAGGATGAGAATGCAGTCGAGATAGTTGGGTGACGGCATGAGCACGAGCAACACGAAATAAATCTCGAGCGCCGAGGCTACGCGGCAACTCAGCTCGAGCAGTACGGCACCAATGAAGTTGAGTGGCCGTTGCCGGTGTAGGGCCGCCGTTTGTTGGTCGATGGTGTCGAGCTGGGCGCGGTGACGCTCCACGAAGGGGCGTGCCCATCGCTTCACCAAGGGCAGGTGGCGCAGCATCGTCATGATGCGGTTGGCCAGACCCTTGCGGTAGCCAGAGATGAAAAACCAAATGCCCAACACGCAGAAGGCGCCGATGGCGGCGAGCATCAGGCCCAGCAGAAACGAGACGCTGTGGGTGAAGATGAACAGTAGAATGCTCAGCGCCCAGAACCAGAAATGGCTGAAGATGTGGGTCATGACGTAGAGGATGACCGACGATGTGGCGCGCTCGGTGCCGATATGCGGCGCCAGTTCCATGATACGGTAAGGCTCGCCGCCCATCAGTCCGCCGGGCGTGGCGTAGTTGAGCGCGAAGCCCGACACGGTGACCTTGTATAGCCACGCCAGCGAGACGGGGTGGCGCACGTTGACCTTAGGCTGGTCGGGGGCGTCGGCCGACTGCTGGCACACACCTTTTATAATAAGGTACCACGAGCAGGTGTTGAACACATACAGCACTGCCCACAGGGCGACAACGGCAAAGAACCAGTATCCCGCATGCTTCAGTCCTGCCCATACCTGGGCATAGTCGAGTTGGGTGAGCATGATGATGAGCACGGTCAACCCAAAGATGAAGAAGCCATTCTGATATTTCTTGCTCACGGGAGTGGGAAATTAGCTGAGGAAGTGATGCCCTGCGGTTGTCATGAAGAGATGAGCTTAAGCTGGCTGTTCAGCCTTCTTCTCGCCCTTGTTGGCGTTGAACGTCTTAGGACCCTTTCCGGTGCCCTCATGCTTCTTGGGGATGGAGAAGCGCACCTTCTCGCTCTCGTCCTTCTTCTCATGATAGAGCTTCGGCAACGGGTTGGCGTAGGGCGCGTCGAAGTTGTTGCGGGCGCGGAAGCAGTCGATGGCCTGATAAATGGCGTGGCGGAAGCTGTCGGCATTGGCTTTGCCTTGTCCGGCAATATCGTAGCGCGGCGTCAGGTCGGTCGAGGTGCTGATGAGCGGCAGTCCACCGAGGTAGTGGATGTTGTTGTCGGGATCGACGGCTTTCAGCGGAGCGGCACCCTGGTCGTGATACATGGCAAGGATGGCGTCGAAGGCCGTGAAGTCGCCATTGCCGAAGAACGACTCGGGCTGATAGGGGCCGAACACGCAGGCGCCGGCGTCGGACAACTGCTGGATGGCCGGACAGATGGCCTCCTGCTCCTCCTTGCCGGGGTGGGCGTCGCTGTCGTTGGGGTTGAGGGCCAGCACGGCGATGCGCGGACTCTCAATCTGGAAGTCGCGGCGCAGGGTTGCGTAGAGCAGGGCGAGTTTCTCCACCAGTCCCTCCTTGGTGATGGCGGCCGGCACATCTCTCAGGGCGATATCACCCGTGGCGAAGGCCATGCGCATGGTGGAGTTGATGAGAATGTCGAGTCCCTTCTTTCCTTCGCCGATGCAACTCTCGATAAACCGCTCATTGCAGGGGAAGTCGAAACCGTCGACATGCATGTTGTTCTTGTCTATCGGGCTGGTGACAAGTACGTCGAAGAGGTTGTCCTTGTAGTCGGTAATGGCACGGTCGATGCTCTTGATGGCGGCGCGGCTGGCATCCTGCGACGGTGCGCCAAGCTCCACCTTCACCTCCTCGTCGAAGCACGGCAGCAGGTTGAGCCTGCCGTCCTGGGCCTCGTCGGCACTGTTGATGATGCTGAACGTGTTGCCGTCAATGCCTAATGCGTTGCAGTGATAGGCTGCAATCTTGGGCGAACCGTAGATGATGGGGGTGCAGAAGTCGAAAATCATAGGGTCTTCGAAAGCCTTGAATATCAGCTCGTAGCCTATGCCGTTAGTGTCGCCGTGGGTGATGGCCACGCGTATTTTCCTATTGTCCATATTTTGCTTATTTAGTTTTTAATTGATGTATTCTTTTCCTTGATGGTATAGAGCAGCGCCTCCAGCTCACGCATGGCGTTGCGCTTCTTCCTGCCCGGTGCGAAGACGAAGCCCTCGACCACCGTGTTTCCGCAGTCGTAGTCGCCCTTGGTGCGGTGTTTCTTCAGCGGGATGGCAAGGCTGACGAAAGGCCCTCCCATGTCGTCGCCCGTCATCTCCCACAGGCCGCGGTAGAGCCAGAGGGCGTCAGGACGCTTCTTAAACGGCGCGACGGTCACGCTTTCTCCGACGGTTGCCATGTGCATCGCGTCGGTCTCGCCCTTGATGTTGCGGCCGAGCCAGTAGTCGCGGGCTGCGGTGAGATGACTGACAGGGTTGTCGTAATAGTTCAGTTTCCCGTCGGTTGCCCTAAACCTGTTCCAGTCGCGATACACCACGATATTCTTCATCGTGGTCGGCGAGTTGTTGCTCAGCCAGATGAAGTCACCGGCCTGCCTGGAGGCCACCATGTCGGCGGGTATCCACATCGTGATGCCGAATTGCTGTTGGATGAGTCGCTCGGCCTTGGTGTTGCGCTTGTGGCGAATCATGCTGAGCGACTTGCTCATCTCCGTCTTGTTGAGGGTGAGCAACAACCGGGGAGCGAAGGCCTCGATGCTGTCGCGGAGCAGTGCGATAGATGGCGTGTTGATGTGTACCACGGTCTGAGGCTCAGCCCATACGTTTCGCTCCGTCTGCATTGCCGGCACGTCGAAGGCCTTCGGGTTGACGCTCACGATGACGATGCAACGCGAGAGGCGCAGCGTGCTCTTGAAGGCGTCGGTCTTGATGGCAGACACATCGAACTGCGGTTCGCTCTGGGGCAGTCCGGGAACATCTTGTTGCAATACATCGCGCACGATGCTGCTGTCGTCGCCGACAACCAGCACTTCAAACAACCGGCCACCCGATGGGGGCATCAAGCCGGGTCTGTCGGAGCATCCGCAGAGCATGAGCAGGATGCTGAGGGCAAGGGAAAAGGAGGCGTGGAGCTTCTTCATAGCGGGGGGATGGTTTTTTATAGTTTCTATAGTAGCTATAGTTTCTATAGTAGCTATAGTTGCTATAGCTTCTGTCCCTTAGCTCCTGCCTCACCTTTCCTTGCCGTGGTGAGCAGTCCGCAGGCCGCGAAGATGTCCTGACCTCGGCTGGCGCGGATGGTGGTGTAGAAGCCATGCTGCGTGAGGTAGTCGCGGAACCACTCCATCTTCTCCTCGCTGGCGCCGTGGAGCGGCACATTGGGAATCTGATGGAAACGGATGAGGTTGATGTGGCAGTCGAGCCCCTTGAGCAACCGGCAGATGGCCTTGGCATGGGCCTCGCTGTCGTTGACACCGCCGAAGACGATGTATTCGAACGTCAGTCGGCGCTGGTGGGCGAAGTCGTAGTTGCGCAGCAGTTCCACCACATCCTTGATGGCCATACCGCGTTCGGCCGGCATCAGTTCGGCACGCTGCTCGTGGAGTGGGGAGTGCAGGCTGATGGCCACCTGGCACTGGCTCTCGTCGAGGAAGCGGCGGAGCTTGTCTTTCAGTCCCACAGAACTCACGGTGATGCGCTTCGGGCTCCACGCCCAGCCGTAGGGTGCGGTGAGAATCTCGGTGGCCCGCAACACGTTGTCGAGGTTGTCCATCGGCTCGCCCTGACCCATGAAGACGATGTTGGTCAGTTCGTTGACCTCCGGCAGACTGTAGATCTGGTTGAGAATGTCGGCCGCCGTGAGGTAACCCTCGAAGCCCTGCTTACCCGTCTGACAGAAGAGGCAGTTCATCTTGCACCCCACCTCGCAGGAGACGCAGAGCGTGGCATGACCGCCTTCCTCGGGGATAAAGACCGTCTCGACGAACTTCGTCCCCGCCTTCTCTGGCTGAGTGGTGCGTACAGGGAAGAGATATTTGATGGTGCCGTCTTTGGAATGCTGCGCGTCGATAGGGGGCATGGCGCCTATCTCATAAGCCTCTTCCAGCTTGGCCCGGTTGGCTTTTGACAGATTGGTCATGCCGTCAATCGTAGTGACGTGCTGCTCATAAATCCATTTGGCTATCTGACCACCCGTGAATTTCGGCATGCCTAATTCCAATGCCACGCCTTTCAATTCGTCGAGTGTCAGGCCCAATAGCGTTTTCTTATTCATACCGCAAAATTACAAAAGTTTTCGTTTATTCTTTGTTAAATGGCGGGCAAAATAAGTATCTTTGCACAAAATATTTCGATTTTCAGCTTCAGTCATGTCTACAATGCAATATACTACTGAGCCGCAGGTGTCGGTCGGCATCGTCAGCGGCGCTGAGATACGCTTCACGCTCAATGGCCGTTACACCGTTGCCGGACAGCCCGTTTCCGGCGCGCAGGTGGCCACCATCGCCAATGGTCTCATCCACTGGCAGGGCAAGGCCTACACCGAACTGGTGTTCACGCCTGCCGATGCCGCTGCGTCGTTCACACTCGAGGATGTCACCATCGGCGTCAACTTCCATTGGGAGCGCAAGGAGCGCCAGACCTTCCGCGGTACGCTGCGACTGTTGGCTAATGATGGTAAGATATTGGCCATCAACCGTTTGCATGTGGAGCAGTATTTGGAAAGCGTCATCTCGTCGGAGATGAGTGCCACATCCAATCTGCCGTTGCTCATGGCCCACGCCGTCATCTCGCGCTCGTGGCTGTTGGCGCAGATGGAGAAGCGGAGTGGGGGGCAGGCATCCGGTCCGACGGTCTCCGCGATGACCGCCACGGCTGACCGCTTGGTGAAGTGGTACGACCGGCAGGACCATACACTGTTTGATGTCTGCGCCGATGACCACTGTCAGCGCTATCAGGGCATCACGATGGAGACCAGCGCCAACGTGGCTGAGGCCATCCGTCGGACACGTGGTCAGATACTGCGCTATGGCGACGAGATATGCGACGCACGCTTCTCGAAATGTTGCGGCGGAGCGATGGAGGAGTTCCAATACTGTTGGGATGATACGCCGAAACCTTATCTGAAGGGCATCGGCGACACACCGTCGGAGACCATTCCCGACCTCACCGTCGAGGCCAATGCCGAGCAGTGGATACGCAGCGAGCCCGATAGCTTCTGCAACACCCACGACAAGCGCATCCTGCAGCAGGTGCTCAACGACTACGACCAGGAGACAACCGACTTCTATCGCTGGCATGTCGATTACACCCAGCAGGAACTGTCGGAGCTCATCAAGCGGAAGACCGGCATCGACTTCGGTCAGATCGTTGACCTCGTGCCCGTGGAGCGTGGCAAGAGTGGCCGCCTGAGTCTGCTGAAGATTGTCGGCACACGGCGCACGATGACCATCGGCAAGGAACTGGAGATACGCCGCGCCCTGAGCGAGAGCCATCTCTACAGTTCGGCCTTCGTCGTCGACAAGGACTATGCCGAGGGCGACACCACGGTGCCGTCAGCCTTCCACCTCATCGGTGCAGGGTGGGGCCACGGTGTCGGACTATGCCAGATAGGTGCCGCCGTGATGGGAGACAAAGGCTATAGCTACGACGCCATTTTGAAGCATTATTATCCGGGCGCCTCGCTGGAGGCGGCATGGTGATTTAGACCTTACTGCATGACAAAGAAACAACGCATACCTTGGCTCTGGGTACCGTCGCTGGCTTTCAGCGACGGACTGCCCCTTGTGGCTGTCATGGCAGTCTCGCTGGTGCTTTACAAGCAGATGGGGCTGAGCAATACCGCCATCACGTTTTATACGTCGTGGATGTATCTGCCCTGGATACTGAAACCCATCTGGAGTCCGTTCATCGACCTTGTCAGGACCAAGCGCTGGTGGGTGTTGCTCACTGAACTGCTCCTCGGTGCGGCCTTCGGCGGCATCGCGTTCACCATCCCCACCTCGTTTTGGTTGCAGGGCACGCTGTTCTTCTTCTGGGTGGTGGCCTTCACGGGTGCCTCGCATTGTGTGGCGGCCGACGGTTTCTATATGCTCGCCCTCAACGACCGTCAGCAGGCTTGGTTTATGGGTATCCGACAGTTGGCCGACCGTCTGGCGACCATCTTCGGACAGGGGTTGCTCGTCATGGTGGCGGGTAACCTGCAGGTGATGTTCCGCGGCAGCATCAGCTACTCATGGAGTCTGGTGTTCTACGGTCTCACGGGTTTGTTTATCGCCTTGTGGCTGTGGCACAACTACGCCTTGCCGCGGGCTGCAGCCGATGTGCAGCACCCGTATGCCGGCGTAGGGGCTATCTGGCGGGGCTTCGTGGCGACATTCCACACCTTCTTTGCCAAAAAAGGTATTGTCGTGGCCCTGCTGTTTATTGTGCTCTTCCGTCTGCCTGAGGCCTTGCTGTCCAAGATGACGCCGCTCTTCCTCATCGATGCGGGGCATAATGGCGGACTCGGACTGTCGCCGCAGGAACTCGGTTTCGTGCAAGGCACAGTGGGCGTCATCGGTGCCGCGCTGGGCAGTCTGCTCGGCGGCATCGTGGCCAGCCACGACGGACTGCGCCGGTGGATGTGGCCGATGGTGGTGGCCTATACGCTGCCCGACGTGGTGTATATCTTCCTCAGTTATGCCCTGCCCGATAACCTGATGGTCATCAATGGCTGCGTCTTCCTCGAGCAGTTCGGCTACGGTTTCGGCCTGACGGCCTACATGCTCTTCCTCATCTATTACAACCGCGGCGAGTTCCGCACGAGCCATTACGCGCTGTCGTCGGCCCTGATGATGCTCTCGCTCATGTTGCCGGGCTTGATGGCCGGTGCCTTGCAGGAGTGGATGGGCTACCGTCAGTTCTTCATCTTTGTGTTGTTGGCCTGCGCTGTTACCTTCGGCGTTACAGCCTTACTGCGCCGCTATGGTGAGGTGGAGGAAGAAGAATAGACTGTTAAAAGACCATAAATATCAAGCTGAGCCTGGCGTTATCTCGCTAATGTTGGCTATCTTTGTACCAAATTTCGTTTTTTAGCGTGAAAATAATAGAAGTGGTGAATGCCCTTGAACGTTTCGCGCCACTGCCCCTGCAGGAAGACTATGACAATGCCGGCCTGCAAGTGGGACTGACAGCGGCCGATGTCTCAGGGGCATTATTGTGTTTGGACGTCACCGAACAGGTGGTCGACGAGGCTGTGGCCAATGGCTGCAACCTCATTGTGAGTCATCATCCCCTCATCTTCCATCGGCTGTCGTGCATCAGCGATGCCGACTACGTGCAGCGTACGGTGATGAAAGCCATTGAGCACAAGGTGGCCATCGTCTCGATGCATACCAATCTCGATGCCGCCGAGGGTGGGGTGAACTTCAAGATTGCCGAGAAGCTCGGTCTATGCGATGTACGCTTCATTGGCAAGACGCAGACGGCGACGGCACCGCAGCCTTTGGGTGCTGCCACCACCGACACGACGACTGAGGTCAGAGGCGGTGAGGGCGTCATTGGCCGCTTCGCTGAACCGATGGCTGCCGATGACTTCCTGCTCCTGGTCAAGCAACGGTTCGATGTAGAGTGCGTGATGGCCAACGAACTGCTGCGGCGCCCCATTGCGACGGTGGCGCTCTGCGGTGGTGCCGGAGATTTCCTCTTGCCTGTGGCTGTGAAAGCTGGTGCCGACGCCTTCCTGACGGGAGAGATGCACTACCACCAGTACTTCGGCTATGAGCAGCGCGTGCAGATAGCCGTCATCGGCCACTACCAGAGCGAGCAATACACCAAGGAAATACTGCGTGACATCATCCAGCGTGACTGCCCCGGCGTGCGCTGTGTGATGTCGGCCATCAACACCAATCCGATACTATACATATAATATAAAGTTATAAACACAATAGACTTATGACAACAACAAAGAAAGATCCGTCTGAAATGTCGGTAGAGGAGAAGCTGAAGACCCTTTACCAGTTGCAGGTAACGCTGTCGGCTATTGACGAGAAGCGCGCACTGCGTGGCGAGCTGCCCCTTGAGGTGCAAGACCTTGAGGATGAGATTGCCGGTCTCAACACCCGTAAGGAGAAAATCCAGAGTGAGATCGCTGACTTCCAAAATGCTGTGGCTCAGAAGCGTAATGAGATTGAGTCGGCTCAGCAGAGCGTCGACCGCTACAAGCAGCAGCTCGATACCGTGCGCAACAACCGTGAGTACGATACGCTGACCAAGGAGATTGAGTTCCAGAGCCTCGAGATTGAGCTCTGCCAGAAGAAGATTAAAGAAGCCAACACCAAGGTGGCTGAGCGTCAGGAAGACCTGAAGAAGGTCGACGATACCATCAACGAGCGTCAGGCCGACCTCGATCACAAGCGCGGTGAACTGGATGAGATTATGAAGGAGACCCGCGACGCCGAGGCTGAGCTCAAGGAGAAGGCCAAGGCATTGGAGGCCAACATCGAGCCCCGTCTGCTGCAGAGTTTCAAGCGCATCCGTAAGTCGGCCCGCAATGGTCTGGGCATCGTCTATGTGCAGCGTGACGCCTGCGGCGGTTGCTTCAACAAGATTCCGCCACAGCGGCAGTTGGATATCAAGATGCACAAGAAGATTATCGTTTGCGAGTATTGCGGCCGTATCCTCATCGACCCCGAGTTGGCCGGTGTGAAGACCGAGACCGCCGAGGCCAAGCCGAAGCGCAAGCGTACGACGAGAAAGAAGAAAACCGAAACAACGGAAGAGGAATAAGCAAAAAGGGAGCCTTTACGGCTCCCCTTTTTGCTTAGAAGTCCGGAAGAGGGGGCTTTTTATAAGTCCAGAAGTCCGGAAGTCCAGTCATTACAATAAGCAGAGGCTTTGTAGAAGTCCGGAAGAGGGGCTTTTTTAGAAGTCCAGAAGTCCGGAAGTCCAGAAGTCCAGTCATTACAGTAAGCAGGGAGTTTTTTAGAAGTCCAGAGGTCCAGAAGTCCAGAAGTCCGGAAGTCCAGTCATTACAGTAAGCAGGGAGTTTTTTAGAAGTCCAGAAGTCCGGAAGTCCCGTCATTACAATAAGCAGGGGGTTAGGAGGAAGAACTTGTCTATACAAGTCGTTAAGCAGCCATTTGACTGGACTTCCGGACTTCTGGACTTCCGGACTTCTATACTTCCGGCCTTCTATACTTCCGGCCTTCTGGCCTTCCGGACTTCTATACTTCCGGCCTTCTGGCCTTCCGGACTTCTATACTTCCGGCCTTCTATACTTCCGGCCTTCTGGACTTCCGGCCTTCCGGCCTTCTGGCCTTCCGGCCTTCTGGCCTTCCGGCCTTCTTCTACTACTCACAGCCCCCTGGCCTTCTTCACCGTCTCCATGGCGGCATTAATCTCCTGGAATTTCTGCTCAGCGGCTTTGCGCACATCCTCGCCAAGTGAAGCCACACGGTCGGGATGGTTCTTCAGTGCGAGTTTGCGGTAGGCTGCTTTCACCTCGTCGTCGGTAGCCGATGGTGATACGCCCAACACCTTGTAGGCCGCATCGAGCGATGAACCGGCGTCGCGAAGGTTGAGCATACCCTCAAGGTCGGCGACCGAAAGACCCAGTTCGATGGTGCATTCGCGCAACGCATTGACTTCGGCATCCACCACCACACCATCGGCCTGGGCAATGGTGACGAGGAAGTGGAGCAACTGAAGGCGCTGCTCATAAGGCATAATCTGACGCAGTTGACGGCAACTATCCATCACCGCCGTGCGGAACTCTGTCATACCCAGTCGGTTCTGCTGCTCAAAGAGCTTGCGAAGGATTTCATCACCTTGTACCACAGCCTCGTCGCCGAAGTTGATGCGCAGCCATTGTCTGACCGTGTTCATCTCGGAATGCATCACCTTGCCGTCGGCGCGGATGATGTAGGAGGCCAGCACTAAGAGCGAGAAGCGGAACGTGTTGCGCTGCCCCTCGTAAGCCTGTTGCTGCGTCTGATAATCGTCGTAAGGGCCGTTGAACTGTCCGTTGCCGTCAGAAGCGGTAGTGGGACTGTCCGCCGCGTTGTCAAAGAGGGAGCCAAGCACAAAGCCTGCAATGGCCCCAAGGGGGCCGGCGACCATCATGCCTAAGAAACCGCCTATCCATTTTCCGTATGCCATGTCCGTATTGTCGTTAATTCAATCCTATGAATGAGAATATGAGTGCAAAATTAGTAAAAAAGCCGTGAAACGATTTGGGGGGAAGGAATAATTTAGCTAACTTTGCGGAAAAATAAAATTATTAAGCGCTATTATGAATATTGCACTGGCTTTTATCGGCTTTATCGTGGTAGCCTGCCTGCTTTGGGGCATCGGCGAACTGCATTATAAAAACTTCCATTATGTTGAGGATGTGCCTCATCATCCGGATCCAACGGCCCATCAGGGTGGTGAGTATGTGGAGAAGAACATCCGCGACATCATGAAGGAAAACAGCACGAGGGGCTACAATGCGGTTTGAGTGATGGCTTTCGAAGTCCGCTTCATGTAACGATATAGACGGCAATATGGTGCAGAGTCTCCATATGCTGTCTTTAATAAAATTCAGCCGGGTTTGGTTTCATTTTTGTGGTTTTCTTGCTAACTTTGCATAGAGTAAGAAAACGTTTTTAATACCAACCCATGAAGAAAAGAACAATGGCTGTCTCATTGCCATATGAGCGACGAGACGCTTACGGGGCGCTGAGCATGCCCGTGTATAACGCCGTAGCCTACGAGTTTGATACGGCCAAAGATATGGCTGATGCCTTTACCGGCAGGGTCATCGCACCCGACTATTCGCGTACGGCCAACCCCACAGTGACCAATTTCGAGCGCCGCGTCAAGGCACTGACCGGTGCCAACGACGTGACGGCAATGAACAGCGGTATGGCGGCCATCAGCATGACGATGCTCGCCCTGACTGCAAGCGGTAAAAACATCGTGACCTCACGCCACATGTTCGGCAATACCTTCGACCTGCTCTATAACACGCTGCGCCGTTTCGGCATCGAGACGAGGCTCGTCGACCTGACCAATGTGGATGAGGTGGAGCGGAGCATCGACGCCAACACCTGCTGCGTCTTCATGGAGATCATCACCAACCCGCAGATGGAGGTGGTCGATATCAAGGCCATCGCCGAAGTGGCTCACCGCCATCAGGTGCCGCTGGTCGTCGACACGACGGTCATTCCCTTCACCGAGTTCTCGGTCCACAGCTTGGGTGCCGACATCGAAGTGGTGTCCTCAACCAAATATATCAGTGGTGGCGCCACGTCGCTTGGCGGACTGATTATTGACTACGGCACGGTGAAAGGTTTCCAGCAGCGCATCAAGGGTGAGATTCTTTTCAACTTCGGCGCTTACATGACGCCGCACGCCGCCTATATGCAGACGCTCGGTCTGGAGACGCTCGCCGCACGCTACGCCATGGAGTCGGCCAACACCTTGGAGCTGGCGCGCCGCATGCAGCGCATGCCCGGCATCGTCAGCGTCAACTACGTGGGCTTGGCCGATAATCCTTACCATGAGCTGGCACAGCGGCAGTTCGGCCCCACAGCGGGCGCCATGATTTGCTTCGACTTGGAGAGCGAGGAGGCTTGTTTCAACTTCCTCAACAACTTGAAGGTCATCCACCGCGCCACCAATCTCTTTGACAACAAGACGCTGGCCATCCACCCGTATTCCACCATCTTCGGCAACTTTACGGCCGAGGAGCGGGCCAACATGGATGTGTTCGACACGACCATCCGCATCAGCGTGGGGCTGGAGGATGTCGACGACCTGGCTGAGGATATGGAGCAGGCACTGCACAAGTAATACAGCTCACATAACACGTTATTTAATAGACTTACGGCTATGACAAACAATACATCGCTGAACCATTCCGCTGCAACGGCGGGTGGCTATGATTTCGACAAGATTGTCGACCGGTCGGGTAGTGGTGACCTGAAACATGGCGCCCTTTTGCCCCGATGGGGTCGCGACGACCTGCTGCCCTTGTGGGTGGCCGATATGGATTTTGAGACGCCGGCCTTCATCACCGACGCCCTGAAGAAGCGCATGGAGCATTCGCTCTTCGGCTACACCGTGGTGCCGGAGGAGCTGTGGACGAGCATCATCAACTGGATTGACGTGCACCATCAGTGGCGCGTCAAGCGCGAGTGGCTGTCGTTCATCCCCGGCATCGTCAAAGGTATCGGCTTGGTCATCAATATCTTCACCCGCCCCGACGAGAAGGTCATCATCCAGCCGCCGGTGTATCATCCCTTCCGCCTCGTACCCGAGGGCAACGGCCGCGAGGTGGTTTACAACCCGCTGCGCGAGAACAACGGCTCGTATGAGATGGACTTCGACAACCTCGAGAAGGTGGCCGATGACAAGTGCCGCGTGCTCATCCTCTGCAATCCCCACAATCCTGCGGGCATCTGCTGGAGCCGTGAGACGCTGGTCCGGTTGGCCGACTTCTGCTACCGCCACCACATCCTCGTCATCAGCGACGAGATTCATTGCGACATGGCCATCTTCGGGCATAAGCATGTGCCTTTTGCCTCGGTCTCCGATGAGGCGCGCGAGAACAGCATCACCTTCCAGGCGCCGTCGAAGACGTTCAACATCGCGGGTATCGTGAGCAGCTACGCCATCGTGCCGAACCAGGAGATTCGTACGCGCTTCTACCATTGGCTGACGGCCAACGAGATGGACGACCCCACGCTGTTTGCACCCATCGCTACCATTGCGGCCTATGAGCAGGGTGAGCCGTGGCGCAAGGCCATGCTGGCTTACGTGGAGGATAATGTGCGCTTTGTAGAGGATTATTGCCGCGACCACATCCCCGGCATCCGTCCGTGGCGGCCGCAGGCCTCTTTCCTGGTATGGCTCGACTGCCGCCAGCTGGGCCTCAGCCATGAGGCGCTGCTCGACCTCTTCATCGACAAGGCCCATCTGGCGCTCAACGATGGCGAGATGTTCGGCAAGCGTGAGGGTCACGGCTTCATGCGCCTCAATGTCGCTACTCCCCGTGCAATCCTCAAGCAGGCTCTGGACCAGTTGGCCGCTGCGGTGGCACAATTGGCTAAGTAATGCGACCCGTTACAATATAATATGCTGATTCTGCGTGATGACAATATCGTCAACCTTTGCGAAATGAAGTTCGCCGCTGCCCCTTACACCATAGACCAGGAGGAAGAGCGCAAAATGCTGCATCGTGTTGAAGCCCTTTCTGCCACGCTTAGCCAGCGGCAGACCATCCACCTCACACTTGTCACCACTTACGGTCTTGCTGCAGGTAAACATAGCGGCAAGGTGCAGCGTGTCGTCGTGGCAGATGACTTGTTCGCATAAGCCCATTTTAGCGCGACCCACGCCTTACGACAGGTACAGCTGCTTCTGGAAATTGTTGTACACCTGCTGGGCGGCAGCGATGCCACCGAGTTGTTCGATACCCGTCTGGACGTCGCTGAACTTCTGTTCGATGAGACCGGGGAGATTGGTGCGGCCCAGCTCCTTGACTCCATTCTCCACATACGCCACGATGATGTAGTTGACGAAACTCTTCTGCGCCGGTGTCAGCGAGTCGGCATAGCTGCGGGTACGCTCGGCGCGCTGCTTCCGTTCGATGGGACTCACCGCATACGAGATATACTCCAGTACATCGAGCAGGTCACTGTCGTCGGCGTCAATGATATGGCGGATGCGGCCCAGCACCTCTTCGTCGTAGCCCGCCTGCGCCAGCTTGTTCAACAGTGTCTCACGCGTCGAGGGGTCGGCCCACTGCTGCTGCAGGTCGTCCATGGAGGAATAAAACTCGGGCAGGCGGCCATACATTTCCTTGATGAAATCCTGTGCGGGCACGGGTCGGCCGTCAGGACTCCAGAACATCACCTCGCTCTGATACTGGATGGCGCGCCGCTTGCCGTCGGAGAGCATGATCTCAACGGTGGACTTTTTATGGGGAAGAGGCTTTGATGGTTTTGAGGGGTCGATGGGGAAGGAAGGCGGATCTTTGGGTCCATGCTTCTTGCAGGTGCAGGGGTTGTTGCCGCAGACCGGGCAGACGGCTTCACCATCCCACTCCGGTTGGGCGAAATGCTCGTAAGCCTTGACAAAGTCGAATACCGTGAAGAAATACTTACCGTCGAAGAGCCGCGTGCCGCGACCGATAATCTGTTTAAACTCGATCATCGAATTGACGGGGCGCATCAGCACGATGTTCCTCACGCTCTTCGCGTCGACACCTGTCGAGAGCTTCTCACTCGTCGTGAGAATGGTGGGGATGGTCTTCTCCGTATCCTCAAATTCCTCGAGATACTTATCACCCATTTCGCCGTCGTTGGCGGTTACGCGCACGCAGTAGTCGCTGTTGTAGTCGCCCGTCTGCTCCTGATGGTATTGGTTGATCATGTCGCGGATGATGGCGGCATGCTCTTGTGTGGCGCAGAAGACAATCGTCTTCTCGTTGGGGCTGCCCATCTTGTCCATGAACTGACGTACACGACCTCGGTCGCGCTCGGCAATCTTGATGTCGCCGTGGTAGAAGTTCTGTTCGGTGTAGGTCTTTGCGGGGTCCACCTCACCGGCCAGCACTACGTCGTCGGGTGTGTAATGGTATTCGTCGATGGTCGACTTCATGTTGAAGTGGCGGAAGGGCGTGAGGAAACCGTCGTCGATGCCCTGCCGCAGGGAGTATTCGAAGGCGTGGTAAGAGAAATACTGATAGGTGTTCACGTTCATCGCAACGCGCGGCGTGGCTGTCAGTCCGAGCTGTACCGCCGAGTCGAAGTACTCCATGATGCCGCGCCAGGTGCTCTCGTCATTGGCGCCGCCGCGGTGGCACTCGTCGATGATGATGAGGTCGAAGAAGTCCTTGGGGTATTGCCCGAAGTAAGGCTCGTCGCCCGCCATGAATGTCTGGAAGATGGTGAAGAAGATGGAGCCGTTGGTCGGCACCTTACCATCCTTGCTTACGGATCCCGGCCTGATTCTCAACCGTGCGTCTTCCGCGAATCCGTTGAAACTTCTATAGGCTTGGTCGGCCAATACGTTGCGGTCGGTGAGGAAGAGCACTTTCGGTCGGGTGTTAGTGCCCGCCACATTCCATTTGGTTTGAAAGAGCTTCCAAGCTATTTGGAAGGCGATGAAGGTCTTTCCCGTTCCCGTGGCGAGGGTGAGCAGGATGCGCTTCTCGCCGTGTGCGATGGCGTCGAGCACGTGGTTGACAGCAATCTCCTGATAGTAGCGCATTCGCTTTTGGCTATCCTGATAGAAGGGCTCCATGCGGAATTTGTCGCGCCAGTAGTCGGCCTTGCCGAACTGCCGTTGCCACAGCGTCTGCGGGGTGGGGAAGTGGTCCACCTCATGCTCGCCGCCGCATTGCGGGTCGCGGTCAATCTCGTAGATATGGTCGCCGTCGGCCGCATAGGTGAAGCGTATGTCGAGCGTCGAGGCATAGTCCTTGGCCTGAGCCACGCCCTCCTTGTAGCCCACCTCGTCGCTCTTGGCCTCGACGATTGCCAGCTTCACATTGCGGTAGATGAGCACGTAGTCGGCCTTCTTCGGCTTGTTCTTCACCGTGCGGCTCACCTTACCGTTGGTAAAGTAATATTCCGTCGTGACATAGCTGCCGTCCACCACGCCCCAGCCGGCAGCCTTGAGCTGCGGGTCGATTTTGTGAAGTCGTGTATCGCTCTCGTTCATTGCTAATATTTACAAGTTAGGAATAAAAACACTTAATGATTACACAACCATTCATAGGCTGGTATCACCTTGATGACTTTCCCACCTTCCATGATGGTTTGCCGCGCGTGATCGGTGATAAGGAACAGGTTGTCGCAAGTCGTGGCTTTCGATGCAGTCAGCAGGCCACGAACCTCTCGTTTCAGTGTGCTTTCCTTCGAGATATCATAGCACACTTGATAAATCTCTATCACATGATTGTCCTGGCAAACCACAAAGTCGGCTTCAACACCATTGCGTTCCCTAAAGTAGAATATGTCACGCCCTATGGGACGGTTTCGCCGCAGCAGCTCCAAGAAAACTTGTGTCTCCAGTCTCCATCCCAGGTTCGCTCCCGCCATGGCATCCACACGACCGTCCATCAACGCCACATCTACCGGATACACCTTTTCGTTTCTCACCCTTAGCCTGCTCTTCACTGAATATTTCTGCAATCCCACGAGAAGATAGGCCTGTTTAAGATGCTCGATGTAAGAACCTATGGTGACGGAACTCAGATCAAACTGCTCGCTCAAATCCTTTAGGTTAAGCACCACCGGTGCTACATTCATCAGATGGTTGGATAACTGTTGGAAAGTGCGGACGTTTTTGATATTAAACCTCTTGATGAGGTCTTTGTCGATGATTTCCCTGACAAGCGCCGTCACATAGCTCCGTTTGCTTCTCTCTGTCAGCAATTCGGGGAATCCTCCTTGCTGTAGATATTCATCATAGGTAGCACGACGGAAAGCCTCCGCCTTTGTGGTCAGTGAGGTCGTATCCACATGCTTGCATTCACAATATTCTGAGAAGGAGAGGGGAAACAACTCTATCTGGTCGTTGCGTCCGGTGAGATGGGTCGCGAGCTCTCCGCTTAGCAGCTTGGCATTAGACCCTGTGATGAGTACGTGGATGCGCTGCCTGAGCAGTCTGTTGACAAACAGATGCCAGCCTTCCACGTTCTGTGCCTCATCCATAAACAAGTATTTGAAGTCGCCATATTCCTTATATAACACTTCCAGAACGTCGTTCAATTCTTCCGCCTTGAGGTTTAAGAAACGCTCATCGTCAAAGTTCACATAGGCGAAATCTTTCTCATGCTTACGCAATACATGGTAGCAGAGCACCGACTTCCCGCTTCTCCTGACACCAACCACAACCTGAGCCCGTTTGCTGTCTACATCAACCAGAGTTTCCTCACGACGGGTACAATATTCTTCCTGGGCATAGCCTTCCAATTCCAGCTTCTGCTCCTGAACAACTTGCTCTATCACGCGTTTGTCTATCATATGGTCTTGTTATGCTGATTATTATGGAGACAAAGATAATATAAAATTTATTCCTACTTTACTAAAATGCAGAAATTTATCATTCCCACTTTACTAAAATGCAAGAATTGAACCTGTGTCACTTTACTAAAATGCAAGAATTACGTCTATGCCACTTTACTAAAGTGCAATCCTTTTCATTCCACCACCCATTCATCTACCGTATGCTTGTCGGCGTCGAAGCGGACTCCAATCTTCACGACCTTGCGACCATCTGACAGGTAAGGCTTGGCATAGCCGCGGGCTTCAATCTGCTCAAGGGCATGGCGGGCCGTGTCGCCCACCTTCAGTTCCATCACGTAGATGGTGTCGGGCATAAAAATAACCATGTCGGTGCGCCCGCCCGCCACCTTTACCTGCGTGCGCACATAGACGTTAAGCATGGAGAAGACGAGATAGAACGTGTATTCATAGAAGCCCTCTCTGGTCTTTGCCTCTGCAAGCTTCTCCTTGAAGCCTTCCACATAGGGAATGCCGGCGAGGTAGGACTGCATGTGCTGCATGGCCAGGTCGATATCGTCCTTCTTCAATGCCAACCAGAACTTAGCCGCAAAGCCCATCTGCACGTCAGCACTGTTCAGACCGGTGTAGGTGGGCAGCAATCCGTTGACATAGCCTACGCGCACCTCCTGATTGGGAATGGCCAAATGGTAAGATTGAATATCCGGGTCATAGTCCTTGATGGTGAGATAACCGCTCTGATAGAGCAGCGGCAGAGCATCTTGCATATTCTCTGTGGGCTGGTCGAAGGCTGACGCCGGGACTTCCAAGGTGTCGAGCGCAGTGATGTTAGTATGGAAGTGTTGCATCTGACGGATGAGGAAAGTCGGCGTGCCAGAGGCAAACCAGTAGTTTGACAGCATCTTGTCGTCCAACGCATTGAGCAGACTAAAGGGATTGAATACCGCCTCTGCTCCGCCAGCAAAGTGATAACCATCGTACTGGAGCTTGATTTTGGCGTACATCGCTTCGGAAGTGATTTTGAAATTGGCTGCCATCTCGCCAATGTCCTCCTTGAACACAGTCTGTACCTCATGCTCCGTAAAGCCGCAAATGGTGGCGAACTTGGGGAGAAGGGAGACATTCTTCAAGTTGTTGATGGTGGAGAAGATGCTCAGCTGCGAGAACTTCGTGATGCCGGTGATGAAGCAGAACTTAATGTAAGCCTCATTCGCTTTGAGCGGCACGTAGAACTCCTGCATGACCTTGCGCATAGCGTCGAGCGTAGCCTGACTGTGCAGCACGTCGAGCAGGGGCGCATCGTATTCGTCAATGATGACCGCCACCTGCTTACCCGTCTTTTCCTTGGCACGGTGGATAAGTCCCGTAAGCAATTTGCCCGGCGTAGTCTCATCGTCCTCACGGCCATAGACTTCGGCCAACGGTTTCATCATCCACATCAGCGTTTCGCGCAAGCCTTCCACACTATCCTGTCCTTTGGCCACGCTGAGGTCGAGATGGAGCACGGGATACTGTGTCCAGTCCTTTTCGAGCTCTATGATCTTCAATCCCTCAAACAACTCGCGGTCGCCTTTGAAATACGAGTCCAAAGTCGAAGTGAGCAGCGACTTGCCGAAGCGGCGCGGACGGCTCATAAAAACAAACTTGGCATAGTGTGCCATTTGCCACACAAGGTCGGTCTTGTCAACATAGACATAACCTCCCCGAATAATCTCGGAGAAGGTCTGTATGCCTATCGGATATTTTCTCTTCATCTGTTCCATCATGCGTTCTTCTTGTTTCTTTTGCAAACTTAAGCAATTATTTTGTAATGCGCAACTCTAAAGGTGTGAATTGTCATCCAAGCCTCGTAATTACACCTTATTATATAATGTTGCCGTACTATTCAAACGTCTGGCGCAAGATGGCTTGCTTTAGAGCCTCGCATTCCGCGAGGGTGTGGGAGAGGTTGGACTGGAGCTGATCGACCTTGGACTTGATAGAATCAAGTGTCGATACTATCTTCTGCTGTTCGCTTTTATCCGGAAAAGCTACGACCACATCAGCTACCCTCTCAGAGTTTAAGTTGCTTACAGTGCTGCCTTGTGCTTTCTCGTGAAATTGCGACTGTACTGAGGACGAAATTAAAAGATAATACAAGAAGTCAATTACGAATGTGGCATCATATTTTCTTAGAACTAGCCAACCATCATGTATGCAGCCGTTCGTCTTCAAAATATATGGCCTGCCATAACTCATTGAATTGGAAAGGAGGAAGTCGTTTTCTTCTACCCATCTTGATTTCTTAAGTCCTTCAGGTTTAATCTTTTCTTTTGTTGAATAGATATACTTACCATTCTTATCAGTATCTCCAATTTTTATCCAATTTAAACCATTTGGGTCATCAGTTATATACTCTTTGATTGGTCTTGGAGAACCACCTCTTTCTATATCGCAAACATTCCCTAGTTTTGTCTCCATCCACCCTTCCTTCGGCTCCATCATTTTAGCCAAAGCCGATTGGAACAAAGCCTTGGCTTCATTGAGGGAGTTTTCTGCGTTCTTTGCTACGGCATCAATCTTCGCAAAGGCGGAATCGAGATAAGAGACTATACGATGCTGCTCGGAGAGAGAAAGCACAGGCAACTTAATAGAGCCTATCGAGCTTTTGTTAAGCGTAGCCCCTTTTACCTTTTCTTTTCCTGCACTTATGTTTTTCCAATCATAGGAAAGCAAATAATAAAAAATAAATCGAAGATTATATCTATTATTTTTAGGTATGGCTATTATAGCTTCATTTGTATATAAGTCGTCTCCAGCAAAAGCCATTTTACCTATTGATAGTTTGAAACTCATCAATAGAGAACCTTTATGGACAATATTTATATTTTTTGCACCCTTATCAGTAATGTATTCTTTTGTGTCAGTAATCACATTACCTTCATTACGACTTATATCAGCAATAGAGACCCATTTATTATGGGTTTCTTTTGCAATATCCCAATACGTTTTATCACCTCTTGGAGGGGTCTTACCCATTATTATTGGAAAGACTTCCTTAAAATCTACGTATTCCCATCCCTCTTTCATAGCATCTCCATGATTTGTTTGAGCAATTCGGTGTTCTCCTTATTGAGGTTGACGAGCACGGACGCGATTTCCTGCGGGGTGCGGTCGTCGACTTCCTCCACCTTGTTCAGGTTCTTCACGCTGAGGTCGTAGTGGTCGTCAAGCGAGGTCGTGTCGAGGCTCCAAGAGTGCTCGCTCTCGGCTTTCGTGGCCTGGAGCGTGAGGAAGTCGGCAAGGTCGGACTCGGTCAGGGGATGTGTCTTGGTGAAATGCTTGTCGAGCTGATAGAACCAGACCTTTTTCGTCGGTTCGCCCTTGCGGAAGAACAGCACCACGGTCTTCACGCCCGTTCCCGTGAACACACCCGACGGCAGGTCGAGCACCGTGGTGAGGTTGCACTCGGTGAGCAGTTTCTTGCGTAGGGCCACACTGGCGTTGTCGGAGTTGCTGAGGAAGGTGTTCTTGATGACGATGCCCGCGCGACCGCCCGGCTTCAGCATCTTGATGAAATGCTGCAGGAACATGTAGGCCGTCTCACTGCTCCGGATGGGGAAGTTCTGCTGTATCTCCTCACGCTCGGCGCCGCCGAAGGGTGGATTGGCGCCGATGACGTCGACCTGGTCATGGGGCTGGATTTCAGACAGCGGTTGGGCGAGGGTATTGGTCTTGATGACGTTGGGGCTTTCGATGCCGTGGAGGATCATGTTCATCATGCCGATGATGTAGGCCAGTCCCTTCAGCTCCTTGGCGTAGAAGGTATGGTTCTGCAGCGTCTGCTCGTCGGTGGTACCGGGGCGTGCGTGGGCATGCATGTAGAGGTAGGCCTCGCAGGGGAAGCCGCAGCTGCCCGCCGCACCGTCGTAGAACGTCTCGCCAATCTGTGGCTTCAGCACTTTGATGATGGTGCGGATAAGTGGTCGGGCGGTGTAGTATTCGCCACCATTGCGGCCCGCATTACCCATCTGCCGCAGCCGCTCCTCATAGAGCGCCGACATCTCATGCTTGTCCTCGGCGGTCTGGAAATGGAGGTTGTCCACCTGCTCGATGACGCCGCGCAGGGTGTAGCCGCTCGTGATCTTGTTGCTGATCTCGGAGAAGATGACGCCCACCTTGTATTCGATGGTGTTGTTGTCGTAGCGCGACTTGAACGATGAGAGATAAGGCCAGAGGTCGCCGTTGACGAAGTCGAGCAGGTCCTGGCCGACGAGGGCGTGGGTATGGTCGTAGTTGCCCGCGGCATCGCGTGGCATGGCCCACGCGCTCCACTGGTGACGGACGTCGATGAAGTGATGGTACTCCTCACCGGCGAGCGCGGCCTTCACCTCACGGGTGCGCTCCATGTCGTCGAGATATTTCAGGAAGAGAATCCACGAGCTCTGCTCCACGTAGTCGAGTGCGGTGGAGCATCCCGCGTCTTTCCAAAGGATGTCGTCTATCTGTTTGAATACACCTTCAAAGTTCATTTCGTGCTGGATAAGTGGTTAAGGGGTTAGTTATGGATGCTCATTCTCCGCCACAGGGCATTGGGCAGCCAGCGCCAGAGGGCGGTGAGGATGCGGTAGCGCGTGTCGATGACGCAGACGTGGCGGTGGTGGTAGATGGCGCTGACGATGTGGCGCGCCACCTTCTTCGGATCCATCAGCAGGGGATAGCGGGTGCCGTCGGCAAGGAGCGCCGTCTGGACGAATCCGGGCCGGATGTCGGTGAAACGGATGCGGAGCCGGCGCATGTTGGCCTGCTGCTCCAGGGCCTGAATATAGACGTTCTGAAAGGCTTTGGTCGCGCTGTAGGCCGGTGCGACGCCGAGTCCCTTCGTTCCCGCGATAGACGAGATGACGGCGATGTGGCCCTCACCCTTCGTGGCGAAATAGCGGTAGGCCTCGCCCACCATACGCGCGAAGCCGAGGCCGTTGGTGGTGACGGTCTGCAGCTCCTTGTCGGCGGTCAGCTCATGGTTCTGGTGACCGACGCCGGCCGCATGGAAATAGAGGCAGATGCCGTCGAGGTCGGCAATCAACTGCCGGAGCGCCTCGTCAGCGTGGGCGTCGTTGACGTCGATTTGCCGACAGACCACCTGTCCGGGGAACTCGCGGGCCAGCGCCTCAAGCGGTTTGGTGCGGCGGGCGCCCAATCCGAGCGTCCAACCGTCGCGCAGCAGCAGGCGCGCCACCTCATTGCCCATGCCCGATGAGGCGCCGACGACAATGCCGCGCCGCGTTATAGATTTCGTATCCATCATATTTTAATAATAAGGTGTTACGGCGGGACTTATACCACGCCGATAATCTCGCTGAGGCTCTGGCAGCCGTGGTGCTCGAGCCAGTCGGCAATGCCCTGCTTCACCTTCACCGTGACCGTCGGGTCGATGAAGTTGGCGGTGCCAATCTCGATGGCTGAGGCGCCGGCCATGAAGAACTCGATGGCGTCCTCGGCCGTCATGATGCCGCCCAGACCGACGACGGGAATGCTGACGGCCTGGTGTACGTCGTGCACCATGCGTACGGCAACGGGCTTCACGGCCGGACCGCTCAGTCCGCCGGTGCCGATGCTGAGCTTGGGACGGCGGCGCTCAATGTCGATGGCCATGCCCATGAGCGTGTTGATGAGCGAAACGCTGTCGGCGCCCTCGGCCTCGCAGGCGCGTGCGATGTCGGCGATGTTGGTCACGTTGGGCGAGAGCTTCACGATGAGCGTCTTATGATAGACGCGGCGCACGGCCCGCACCACGCTTGCCGCACCCTCGCAGCTCACGCCGAAGGCCATGCCGCCATGCTTGACGTTGGGGCAGGAGATGTTGAGCTCGATGGCTGGAATGCGGTCGAGGGCGTCGATGCGCTCGGCGCAGGCCGCATAGGTCTCGGGCGAGTTGCCGCTGACGTTGACGATGAATGCCGTGTCGATGTCCTTGATTTCCGGATAGATATGGTTGCAGAAATAGTCGACGCCCTTGTTCTGCAGGCCCACGCAGTTGAGCATGCCCTGCGCCGTCTCGGTCATGCGCGGGTAGTCGTTGCCCTGACGCGGCTCCAGCGTTGTGCCCTTCACGATGATGGCACCAATCTCCTCCAAGGGTACGAGGTCGCGGAACTCGAGGCCGTAGCCGAAGGTGCCGCTGGCCGTCATCACGGGGTTGCGCAATGACAGCGAATTGATCTTTACACTAAGGTCTACCATAATAGTTTCTGAATATTAAACACCGGACCGTCCTGGCAAACGCGCAGGTTGCCTTCTGTTGTTTTCTCTACGCAGCAAAGGCAGGCGCCTAAGCCGCACGCCATCATATTCTCCAATGATGCCTCGCAGGGCGTGCCGCTCTCGCGGGCATAGCGGGCCACGGCCTGCATCATCGGCTTGGGGCCGCAGGTCTGGATGAGGTCGAAATGCTCGCGCTGCAGCAGGGAGTGGTTGGTGACGAAGCCCCGCTCGCCGGTCGACCCGTCCTCGGTGGTGAAATAGGTGGGACCGATATCCTCGAAGCGGCCCACCTCGAGCAGTTCGGTCTTGGTCTTGGCGCCTAACAGGAACGACGGATGTGCGCCCTCGTCCTTGAGGCGCTGGCCTTGCCACAGCAGGGGTGCCACGCCCACGCCGCCGCCAACGAGCAGGACGTTGCGGATGGCGCCTGTGGCGGTACCGGTGGTGGCGTTGCTGCCGGTGGTGTCGCCTTTGCTGCCGGAAAAGCCGTTGCCTAAGGGCAGGAGGCAGTTGAGCTTGTCGTTGGGTTGCAGACGGGCCAACTGACGGGTGCCGTCACCGATGGCGGCGACGAGCAGCCACAGCTCATTGCGCGCGCGGTCGACAAAATGAATGGAGATGGGGCGGCGCAGGAAGGTGGTCGGGGAGTGGTCGACGCGCACTTCCACAAACTGGCCTGGCTGCATCTCGGGCAGGGGCGCGTCGTGCGTGAGGCGAAGCAGAACATGCTTCTCGCTCAGCCGCTCCACCGACACGACCGTCAGGTCAAGACAGTATTTCTTCATTGTATCAAATATTTTTAGTATCTTTGCATCGATGTTGGTGAGTAATGTCAATGTTGCTACAAAGATAACTAAAAAATGTGAACCGAGCCCCCCACTTCCCCCAAAAAATATCGTAAATGACATTACCACAATTACCGCAGTTGCTTATATCGCTGATAGTAAGCGCGTTGCCTTTCAGAATTGCCTTCCAACATTACCGCAACATTACCGCAAACATTACCGCAAAAGGGGGAGAAGAGGAAAAAGAGGAAGTTTTTTAGAAGTCCGGAAGAAGGTTTTAGAAGTCCGGAAGTCCAGAAGACAGAAGTCCAGTCATTACAATAAGCAGAAATAGGAGCGTCGCCATTCCTGGCGACGAAACAGCCAGTGTAGTGGCCGGTCTTGTGCCGGCCACCAGCCGCATTTTGCGATAGCTATGGTATCGCACTGCGATAGCTATGGTATGACGTTGCGATAGCTATGGTATCGCACTGCGATAGCTATGGTATCGCACCACGATAGCTATGGTATCGCGAAGGCCACTACACTTATACCGGTGGGCTCTTCTCCCTCACCTGGGGGAGGGCCGGGGATGAGGCTTTTTCCTCATTTGCGGTAATGTTTGCGGTAATGTTGCGGTAATGTCTGGAAGTACATTACCTCACTTAACCCGTTTTCTATCAGACGGTTATCGGTCTGCGGTAATAGCGGTAATAGGAAAAACGATGATGTAGGGTACTGAGCGTGCTTTCTTTGGCGAATTGAGTGCTATTTCTTTGGCACGAACGACTCCCACGTCTGGTCGTCGTAGAAGACGCGGATCTCGGTAATCTTACGCGCCGGTTTGTCAATATATTTGATAACCTCGCGCTCCCTTGTCTGACTGCCTGACAGAGGTCGTCTGGTGCCGTTCGACGTATTGCCGACATCGAAGAGCGAGAGCGTGCCATTGGCGTCTGCTCCCGATGGGTTGACACCGCCAACGGTACCGGCGGCTATGGCGGCGCCGGGGGCAGCGTCGGCTGTCGGCAGACCGTTGCCGGGTGCCATGCCGTTTCCATCGGTCGCCGTTTCCGGCGTTTTGTCGGATGGGGTGGTGCGGGCCGAAGATTCATACATCGGGCCTTCGCCAAACATCAACCATTTGATGGAGATGTTCGACAGTCGGTTGTGGATGGCCTCCACGGTCTGCATCGACGGCTTGGTCTTTCCATTGAGGATGCCCGACAGTGTTCCCTCATTGATGCCTGTGGTCTGCGCGAACGCTTTTTGGTTCATGTGCAGGCTCTCCATCAGCAGCTTTATTTGATCCCTCATATTGGATGGTTTTAAATTTTCAAATCTGAGCCCACCTGTCTGGAGTGGGGTAGGTGACAAAGAGACCAATTTAGCAAATTGCATTTCGGCTTCACCGCATCGTCAACCGGTGCTTGCCGTGGTGCCGAAAAACGGTCGTCGTAGTAGGCAACTGCTTTTTTGGCGCCTTTTTGGCCTTTGTTCCCTTGGTTTGCAAAGTTAAAGCAAAAATTTGATTTCTCCAACTTGAATTCAAGATATTTTAGTCACGGAATTTAGATTTGATAGGTTAAAATCTTTGATAGTTTAGATATTCAAACGCGGTAAAACCGATTTGATTTGATAAACTAAATTTAGCCCTAAATTTATCGTTATAAAAAGAAATAGCGATTTTAGTTAAATGATTGGGAATGGTGACCTTATCTGCACTGATATAAGTCTAAAATCTCGGTTTTTGGCTGGTTTTGGGGTGGAATCCCGACGATTTCCTCACGTTTCCCTTTTTAATTTTATCGTAATTCGTTGGTTATCATTGATATAATGCACAAATGTAAATTTTGCATATTCATGGATTAAGGACTCAAAATCGCGGGCGTTTAATCCCGCACCGCCTCAATTTAAATCTTAAAATCTAAATTCTCGTATTTGATTTAATTTAATATTACAAATAATACCCGTTTGATTGCTGAGTTTATGGAATTGAATTTGAATTGCTGAATGATAAAATGTCTTAACGATAAATCGTTCAACACTCAAAATTGCCCAAATTTGGCGTGCTTGCGTTTTATCGAAACGGTGGACGGGTTGGCTGAAAAGACGCGATTCTGAGCGGGGTTAATTTGAAGTTAACCTCCCTATATTCACCGATTTAGACCAAAAAATCGCCTTCGTTTTTTAACTAAATTTTGGCCCTAAAAAATTGAAATATTGCGCTTTTTGGGCTAAAAATGGGGTCGTGAGGGGGCAAATTTGGGGTCGTGAGGGGGCGAATTTGGGGTCTTGAAGGGGTTAAATTTACCCCGATTTACGATTTCCCAGCCCTCAATTTGCCGAATTTAATCGCTCATTTTCCGGTTGCTCATGGATGGTATGATTTTCACGCAGATACCGCAGATCTCGAAGATATGTCATCGGTGACGATATTCTCACGCAGATTCCGCAGATTTTTCACAATACCGATGCGTTCACAATGTCCAAGGGTGATAGGAAAAATCTGCGAGATCAAGGGTGTACAGGAAATCTGCGTAATCAGCGAAATCTGCGTGAGGTCGAAGCAACGTGCGGTGGCGTTATTTCACGCAGATAACGCAGATAACGCAGATGGCGGCTGGGTGAGGCCTTTTCTCCCCCTCCTCGGGAGGGGGCCGGGGGGAGGCCTCCTGGGGTGAGACTCTTTTAGTGCATGATAAAGAATATGAGCTCCTTGGCGAGGTCGCCCTCCGGCGTGGAGGGATTGTTGATGCCTTTGCTCATGGCATCAATCTGGCGGAGCTTGAGCAGGATCTGGAGCGTCTTCTTGCCGCTGTAGTTCCTCAGGCCCGCCATATAGTCCTTCACGCCCCATACATTTCTCAGCTCCAGGTCGGCGGCCAACTGCTGTTGGTCGTTCTTATGCGGTGAGTAGTAGGCAATCATCAGATTTTGGAAGAAACTGAAGAGCAGCGGAAGGTAGGAAAAAAGCGAGCCCGCCTTCTTGTTTTCGTCAAAATATTTGATAATGCGATTCGCCTTCAAAACATTGCGGTTGACGATGGCGTCGCGCAGCTCAAAGACGTTGAAGTCCTTGCTCACGCCGATGTTCTTTTCCACAATCTCTGGGGTGACGCGGCGGTCGTTCTCGGGCAGCGATATGACGAGCTTGTCGAGCTCCGACATCAGTCGGTTGAGGTCGGCACCGATATTCTCGGCAATCATCGCACAGCTCTTCTCGTCGATGCTCACGTTTTGTTTCTGGAGATGTTTCTGGATGAGGCCGGGCAACTGCCATTCGCGCAGTTTCTTGCTCTCGAAGACGACGCCGGTGCGTGAGACGGCCGTGAAGAACCTCAGGCGTCGGTCGATGGTGCCGTTTTTGTAGCAGAGAACGAGGATGGTGCGTGGCTGCGGCTTGAGGGCGTATTTCTCGAGTTTGTCGAAAGAGCGCAGCGCCTGCGCCTCCTTCACGATAATCACCTTGTAGGGCGACATCATGGGGAACTGCATGGCAAGGTCGGCGATGGCGGTCGCACTGACGTCGGCGCCGAAGACCACCGTCTGGTCAAAAGCCTGCTGGTCGGCCTTCAGCACATTCTTTTGAATGTAGTTGCTGATCTGGTCGATGTAGTAAGACTCATCACCCATCAACAAGTAGATAGGTGCGTAGTGACCCGCTTTGAGATCGCTCATCAGCGCGTCAAAGGTGAGTGCTGTTTTCTTTTCAGGCATAAAATCTTTCTTTTGATACGGGCTTTCTCGCCGCAAATGTTTACCTTTGCAGACAGTCCCAAGCCGTGTGGCGACGTTTGCCGCCTCCTTGCTTGCAAAGGTACGAAAATGATTCGATTAAATTTGCCTCCATACGAAATAAAGTTGGGCGGAAGCCGTGAGCACCCCCAAATTTTTGATACGCTGCGCCGCCGCTATGTCGCGTTGACGCCGGAGGAGTGGGTGCGTCAGCATTTCACACATTATTTAATCGAGCATTTAGGCTATCCCGCGCCGCTGATGGCCAACGAGGTGCAGTTGAGCGTGGGACAGAAGCAGCTCCGCGCCGACAGCGTGCTCTACGACCGCGACCTGCATCCGCGCATGATTATCGAATACAAGGCGCCGACGGTGAGCATCACACAGAAGGTGTTTAATCAGATTACGGCTTACAACCTCTTGCTCCATGCGCCCTGGCTTGTGGTGTCCAACGGTCTTTCCCATTATTGCTGCAAGCTGTCGGAGGATGGCGAGAAATATGTCTTCGTCGACCATCTGCCGCGATACGAGGAGCTATAGCGCCAAAAATCGCCCATTTCATCGTTTTGGCATAAGGTTGTGCACGTTTTGGCATAAAGGTGGGACCATTTTTCCCCGTTCGTTGAACCTTAATACCTAATTTTGCAGCGTAACATCATCACGGCAATGCGCATTGTGCTGTTGCCGGTGGATGAAACCACGCGCAATATGAACAAACAGCTCATCACATTACCTCATGGCCGTCACCGTCAGCCGCGCTTTGTAGGCAGGCTGGTGTCATGGCTCATGATCCTGCCCCTACTGCTGTCGGTGGCTTCGTGCAGCACCGATGAGACTGCCGACGTGGCGGGCGAGCAGTGGGTGGTGACCGCCATCATGGGCGCCAACGGCTTGGGCGACCGCAGCTACAGCGACCTCATCTACTCAGGACTGCGCCAGAGCGAGAACGCGCTCGACATCACGCTGCGCGTCATCGTGCCAACCTCCTACGAGGAAGCTGAGCCGTATTTCGACGCGTGGCTCAACGACCGTCAGTCGACCGCCACCCGCCGTCTCCTCATTACGGCATCGGGCGAATACGAGGCTTACCTCAAGGCCAAGGCCGACCGTCTGCCCGACCAGGACAACGCCCGCGTCATGCTGTTGGAGAGCGCGACCAAGGATGCACCCTATTACACCATCCGCCTGCCCTTCTATGGCGCCGGCTACACCGCGGGCTATATCACGCCGCTGCTCGCTGGGGGCGACAGTGCGGCGGTCATCGTGGCCAACACCACCGAGGCCACCATCATCAACTGCTACGAGGCCTACCGCGACGGCTTCACCGATGCGGGCGGAAAGCGGATTGACGTCTACCCCTTAGCCGACGACCAGACCGGCTATGCCATGGCCGACTCGCTCTACCGCCTCTGCTATGCGCTCAGGGGGCGCTACGGCATGGTGCTGCCCATTGCAGGCGGCAGCTGTCAGGGCATCCTGCGCTACACCCGCGAATACCCCACCGCCTTCTTCACCGCCGGTATGGATGTCGACCAACAGCAGACCTCCTATACCGTGGCCTTCTCCATCCTCAAACACATCGACCGCGCCGTGTTCGACTTCATCAGCACATGGCGCAGCGGCCAGCCGATCAACTGCCACTACAGCTACGGCCTCGCCTCCGGTTATATGGAGGTGAAGGTCGCTGATAACAGCCGCTATGATGGGCTGCGTGCGGCCGTCGAAGCGATACGCCAACAAGCCTTAACCAAAGAAGATGACTATGAGACGAATCAATAACCGCCTTGTGGAACAGCCCCTGTTCAGGAATGCTGTGGTAAGCCTATTGCCGATGTTGCTCGTCGCCCTGATGCTGACGGCCTGCTCCGACGATGATGCCGTCACCGACGCCGCGACCACGCCCTTCACCACCTACCGCGTGGCCGTGGTGATGCCGCTCGACGCCTACAGCAAGCAGCGCTACGCGCGTACGGCGCAGTGGGCCGCCGACAACCTCAATGCCGCTCAGTCTGGTCTGGACAGCGGTGTGCGGCTGTCGATAGAATGGCATGACGAGAACACCGAGGACATGGCCACGCTCGGCAAACAACTCGTTGCCGACGACGGTATTGTGGCCGTGGTGGGGCCTTACAGTTCGGTCGATACCTACGCCCTTGCCGACGAGCTGTCGCTCCGCGGCAAACCGCTCATCACGCCCTCGGCCTCGTCGGCACAGCTCATCCGCGGCTTCTCAGGCATGGGGTTCCTCTGGGCTCTGGCCGAGAGCGACATCTCGCAGTGCGAGGTGCTGTTGGCCAAGGTCTATAACTATGGTGCCCGGCGGGTGCGCCTCGTGGCGGCCGACGACATCTACGGCGAGACCTTCAGCGACAGGTTCGCCTTCCAGGCCACCGAGATGGGCCTGACGGTCGACGATGTGGTGCGCTATGGCGAGGGGCAATGCGAGGCAGCGCTCTCTAAAGCCCTGCAGAGCAGCTCCGACTACGTCATCTTCGTGCCCGCCAATCAGCAGGATGTGTTGACCGGCGCCCGTCTCCGCGCCACCACGCCCGGCGCCACGCCCATGCTGATGAGCGATATGGCCTACGACATGGCTTTGCCCGCACTGGGCGACATCGCCGAAGGCGTCTCGGGCGTATGCATGTATGCCAATCCCGAGTCGGGCTTTGAGGTGAGCTATAAGACGAAGTTCGGCGAGACGCCCACCGTGGAGGAGACCAACCTCTACGATGCGCTCATGCTCATCGCCTTTGCCCTGCGCCATCAGGAGGTGACGGGCGGCTACGACCTCAACGAGCAGTTGCGCACCATCGTCGCCACCGACGGCCAGCCGCTCATCGCGTGGGATATCAGCGGCATGCGCGACGAGTTCAGGGCCATCGCCAACGGTTCATCTTATAATATATACGGCGCCAGCGGACCGCTCGATTTCGACAAGACCGTCTATACCAACGTGTTGCACTCCACCTACATCGACTTCACCGTTCACGACGGTCAGTTCGTCATCCAGGATTTCGCCTCCACCGACGGCAGCAAGCGCACCGATGCGGCGCTGGCGGGGTGGAACTGGAAAGCGAGCCGCACCGACAGCGTAGCCAACGGCAACGTCAGCATCAGCTATCCCGCGCTGGGCGAGCGTTGGGCACTGCTCGTGGCGCCGTCGACGGGGTGGGTCAACTACCGGCAGCAGGCCGATGTGCTGGATATGTACCAGTTGCTCAAGAGCCACGGCTATGACGACGACCATATCGTGCTTATCATGGAGGATGACCTGGTCAACAACCCCGCCAACACCGAGCCGGGCTGTGTACGCGTGTCGCCCGACGGACGCAACCTCTACCACGACGTGACCATTGACTACCACCCCACGGCGCTGGAGCCGGCCGACATCCGGCGCATCCTCTGCGGCGAGGTGAGCGACCGTCTGCCGCAGGTCATCCGGTCGACGGCCAACGACAACGTGTTCGTGTTCTGGAGCGGTCACGGCGAGTACGGTCAGATGGTGTGGTGCAACCGCAGCGAGGGCTTCACGGCCGACCTCATGCGCGCGACCGCCGAGGCACTGCGCGCCAAGGGCTGCTACCGTAAGATGGGCTGGTTTGTGGAGACCTGCTTCTCGGCCAGCGTCATGCAGCGCATCGAGGGTACGCCGGGCATAATGGCCATCACTGCCGCCGACGAGCGCGAGACGTCGAAGGCCGACGTCTACAGTCCCACGCTGAAGACCTGGATGACCAACCGCTTCTCGTCTACCCTGACCGAGGTCATCTCCGCCAACACCGCCGTCACCATCAAGGACCTGTATTACCGCCTCACCACGAACACCATCGGTTCCCACCCGCGGCTCTTTAACCAGGCCCACTTCGGCAACCTCAACATCACCACGATGAAAGAGTGGTTCTAAGCAAGACAATTCATCAATAACATTAAATAAAAATGAAACACATCGGATTGTATCTTCAGACAGCGGCCGCAGCCATGGCGTTGCTTGCCGTCGCAGGCTGCTCCTCCAATGACAATCAGGACATCGGCAGTCCCGAGGCAGCCAACCCTTCCACCTATCAGGCACGCCTTGTGGTCAAAGGCTACAGCGACTCCACAAAGGTGCTCAGCGAGATGACGGCTATTGAGAACACACTCCTTACCTACCTTAACACCAAGTCGCTTAAGACTATAACCTTCGACGAAGGCAGCAGTGAGGCCAACGATGCTGCAGCAGTGAAACAATGTCAACTGGCCGAGGCAGTCATCAACAAGAATGAGTACGCTGCCAGCTACGCCTTCTTCCTAATCAAGTCCGCCACAGGCGACACGCTCTACAGTTTCCGCCCCGCAGCGACCAACTATCGCATGGAGGATATAAGCTCCGACTTCGACGAAGATGTGCTGCCAAGTGGCAATACGGGTTACATTCCACAGACCAAGTACATCAGCGACCTTGCCGTAGCGGCTGCAGGATCGGAGAGTCAGGCACAGGGTGAGCTGGCCAGCCGGGGATACAGCATCATCACGCAGGATCTCAACCAAGGTGTAGGAGGTGACTATGTTTATATCGGTTATAAGCAGACCACCTCTTATAGCCAAGCCATTACCAATCTTTATATCATCGTGGAATGGCACATCGGTGACTTTACCTATAGAGGTGCTTCTTACACCGCCGTGCCCTATTTCGGCAACAACCAGGGATCGCTCAACAGCAATACGGGTGGCAAGAATATGTGGCTCTACTACACCAAGGCCCAGAATGGCAATAGTCTGAAGACCCTTGAGGTGAAGAGCTATGACAGCAGACAGCAGAACGACAACTTTGTCTATGGCCTCAACGCCAACCTCGGTGACTGGGACGGCTACCGCGGCGTCGACATCAACACCAATGCCGGTAGTAGTTTCCGCTATATCCTGAAGAACTATTGATTTCCAAAGAGATTAGTCCCTGCCTCATCCCTATAATATAGTGAGGCAGGGATATGATAAACCTATTATTTCACTAAATCAGACACGACAATGAAAAAGATCAGTATGCTGCTCGCAGCCATCCTTTGCTGCCTGATGACAAACATCTCGTTCTCATCCTGTAGCAGTGATGACAACGATGACACGAACGAAGCCACGAGTGTGGCGAAATGCACCTATGAGCTGACGCTCACAGCTGGTACCGGTGCCGAAGACCAGCAAGATGTGGTGAAGACGATGGTGACGGTGCCCAACTACACCGGCGACGAAACCAAGGAATTCTTAAGCATCTATGATGACATGAGCGTCAAGCCTACGGTACCGTTTACCACATTCCCAATGACGAAGACCATTACCATTGACCAAAGTCTGTTGGATGAAGCCAGCCTTCCGGCAAAGGACAGCTATAAGGTAGGCTTGCACTATAAGTTGACGGTGACTACCACCGATGTCAATGGCAATGTCATCGACTACCAGTTAAAGGATATGGACTACAGCGGCACAGTTCCAGCGTCCAATATCTCAAAACTCTATCCGCAAACCACCACCCTGACGTTCACAGTGGATGATGGGGGAAAGGTTAGGTTTGGAAGATGAGAAGTCCGGACTTCCGGACTTCTGGACTTCCGGACTTCTGGACTTCTAATTCTTCTTAACTATCTTCTTCCCATTTCTGATGACAATGCCTTTGTACCCCTTGCCCACAGGCTGTCCGGCGAGATTGTACATGCGTTCTGTGTTAGGTCTCACCACGGCAGGCATGGTGATGCGGGTGGTCTCACCGGAGGTGGGACTGATGACGATAGGTACATTCTGGTAGTAATCGTATTTTTTCCATTCATTTTCGCCATACCCGTTCATCTTATAGAGCAAGAAGGTAGCCTCTGTGTTATATTGCACATAAGGGCTGGTAAACGTCGTAGCGGCCAATGGACTGTCCTGAAACACGCAGGCAGGACGGTTGAGCAGTAAATATCCGCCCAAATAGCCATCCAGCTCTGCTCTGATCTCGTCACCCACCATATCGATGATGTAGTTGCCATAGGTATAGTCGCGCTTAATATCCACACCGTTGAACACCGGCCTTTCCACAGCCACCGTCGGACGGATGATGACCGGTATGTTGGCTTCGATGCTTTCCACATGCTTGAAGTAGAGGGTGTCACCGCTGAAACTGTCCATTCGGGCCACGAGCGTGCCAGCGCCATAAACGCTGTCTATCTGCGCTTTGCTGAGGGCGAAGGGCAGAGCGAGCGTCTGCCAGGTGTCGGCAACGAAGGTGCGATCTACCAGCACGTTGGCCGTGGCCTCGCCATCTTTGAACTTCTGATCTTGCTGGATGGTTTTTTCATAAACCTGAGTGAAGAAGCGGCCGTTGCCCCAATTGTAGTAGGGTGCGCCGGCATTCTCAAGACGGTCCAGCCGAAAAGAATCATTCACATAGAGCCGACATGCTGCGTCATCATATGCCGATCCTACATCTTTAAACATGTCGCGCATGAGCGCAGCATGGTAGAAATCGTTGCCACCGAGATTCAGGTAGCGCAGCGAGTCGGCACCGCTCAGGAAGTTGGAGGCAAACTTCACCTTGTCGGTATTCAGGAAGTCAGATGTTCAGTTTCATCATTTTGATGTAACGGTACTTACCGCAGTCGCAGCCTATTAGGATATCCTATCCGTTGAAACCGCCCCAGGAGCCAAGTGCAGCATTGAGTCCCTTGACATTGTTATTCATTGTTTTGCGATGTTAGATGACATTTGCAAATTTAACCGGTTTGATGGCTCGGCCCAATGGAAAGGCCGGCGGGCTTGTGCCAAAATCTGCCGTTTATTGTGCCAAACCGCGTATGGATGGGTATTAACGCATTTGTCACACGCTTTTGCGCGTTTTGTCATAAGGTTGGGGCGATGATGGGGGGCGCTTTGCGGGATATCTGCTAACTTTACGGCCGTAAACAAAATAAAGGATGAAGAAAATGAGAAAACACTTTTCCCTGTTAGACGCGCTGTCCATTGCGATGATAGTAGTACTGTTGTTGCTTATCTACATGCTGGTGAGGCCATGAGGACAGTGAGGCAAAGCCGACTTGTGCGGTAAAAAACGCGCCGGTTTTCTTTGCCGTTACCCCGTCTTACGTTAACTTTGCAATCGATGAATAAGAAGAGATGAAGAAGCCAATCTTGTATATCATCGTCTTGCTCCTGTGCTGGCTGTCGTCGGGACTGTCGGTCCAGTCGGCGCTCTCGGCAAAGGCGGCAAAGGCAGTGAAGGCAGCCAAGGCGCCCGACTCGCTCGACGTGGAATTTATCGACAAGCTCTACGTCACCGAACCGCAACGGGCCTACCGTCTGCTTGGGCTGGCCTACGACCGACTGCAGCGCGAGGGTTGGAAGACGACCACGCGCCTGCGTTATGAGCGGGTGGCCGGGTATGTGTGCTTGGCCAATCACTATTATGCCAAGGCGATGCGTCATGCGCTCAATATAGAAAATATGAGCGAAGACGACAAAAACGGCCTTACGCAGTTGTCGTACCTCGAACTGCAGTGCAACATCTTGGATGTGCTCGGACAGTATGAGCAGCTGACGCGCAACCTGACCAAGATACGCGAGATTGCCACGGACCTCGACGATGATGACGTCAAAGTACGGTCGACGAAGTGCTTCTTCCTGCTCTATTGCGACTATTTCAAGATCAGGGCTCTCTCCAACAGTAGCGATGTCAAGGGCGCGTTGCGTGAGATGGCCAATGCCCGTAGCCTCGTGGCCAAGTATCAGCATGACCCTGAGGCTGTCGTGCGGGGCAACTGCGCCATCATGCGCCACAGCTTAGATGAGCTGCAGGGCGAGATCTACGTCAAGCATGGCATGTGTGAGAAAGCCATCAACTATCTTAAAGAGGTGATTATGGAGCTCGACCGCGAGGAGCGACGGGGTGGCGATGAGGCTACCGACAAGGCGGGCTACGACATCCACCGCATTACGGTCCGTCTGTTGTTGGGTACCGCCATGGCCGACTGTGGACGTAAGGCTGAGGCGCTCGATGAGGCTGCCAAGGTGTACCAGTTGTGGAAAATCTATCCGCCCACAAGCGGCACCTTGGGCGACCTGCTCGGCATCTATCTGAAAGCGGATGCGGTACCTCCGGCTGAGCTCACCGATGCGGCCGAGGCTTTTTATGCCCAAAACCGCAACTTGCCGTCGATAGAACTGGGGACGGTGTGCACCGACCTGCTGTGGCTTTATATCCGTGAGGGAAAGCATGCGCAGGCGGAACAGATGCTGAAAGAGCAGCAGCGCATCTTCGATTACATCAACCGCGAGAACATGGAGTTCTACGACGTGCTGAGCGAGAACAGCAACCTGCGCATCTCCTACTATCAGCAGCGTGTCCACAAGATGGTGGCTGCCGGCGTGGCCGTGGCCCTGATCATCGTCATCATCGGTATGATGGCCTACCGTCACCAGCGCATGCGCGACAGTAAGTACATCTATAAATATGTGAAGCTGGCGGCAAGCCGTAATGAGCCTAAGCCGGTGTCGAAATCAAGGAGGGCAGAGCAAAACTTGGTTGACCGCATCCGTGAGGTCTTAGCCAAGGACAAGGCCTTCCTCAATCCGGACGTCGACTATGAGCTGTTGGAGCGCGCCCTGTTATTGAAGCGGCGCACCATCATCAGCAAACTCAAGGAGAACTATCAGACGTCGGTGAAGGATATTATCACCGACATGCGCCTGGAGTATGCGTGCAAGTTGCTTGAGGAAACCGACTACGTGCTGGAGTATATCGCTACGGAGGCTTCCTTCGGCGCCAGCCGCACGTTCTACCGTGCGTTTAAGAATAAGTATAACCTCACGCCGACGGAATACCGTAAGCTGTCGAGGAAGAAAGAGGGGGTAGGCCGTCAATCAGCTTTCTCAGCGTCCTCAATATGATGGCAGAAGGCGGTGATAGACGGCTTCCACTTGTTGGGCCACATCGCTGTTCTCGAAGCGGCGGATGAACTGTTGGCTGGCCGCCACCCGCTCATCGCGCTCGCTGATGACCGTGGCAATGGCCTGCGCCATGGCTTGGGCGTCGTCGGGGCCGACGTACAGACTTGCCGGTCCGCCGGCCTCCTCCAAGCAGGAACCGGTGGCAGCCACCACGGGCAGTCCGCTCTGTATGGCCTCGATGATGGGAATGCCGAAGCCCTCATAGCGCGACGGATAGACAAAGCACTGGGCCAAGTGATAGATGGCGATGAGGTCGTCGGTGGGTACGCCGTGGAGCAAGTGGACGCGGTCGGCAACGCCCAACTGCCGGGCTGTGGCCATTACTTGTTTGACATAGGGCGCGGCGCGGCCGACGATGACCAGATGCAGGTCGTCGGGCCATTGCGGCATCGACTTGACGGCAAGCAAAATGTTCTTGCGTGTCTCGATGGTACCCACATTCAGTACGAAACGCTGTGGCAGCTGGTATTTATCGTTGACGCCTGACATGCGGTCGCTGCTCACAGGTTGGGCGAATCGACGGTCGCAACTCTGATAGATGACGTCGATGCGGTCGGCGGGGTAGTCGCTGTAGTAGAGAATGTCGCGCTTGGTGCACTCGCTGATAGCGATGATGCGGTCGGCCTCGCGCAGTGTGGCGTAGAACTTACGGCGGTAGAGCCAGACGTCGAGCCGGTGGTAATACTCCGGATGGCGGAGGAAGATGAGGTCGTGGATGGTGACGACCGACGGGATGCCGGCCTTGTGGAGGCCACTTGGCAGTTCGCCCGTCAGACCGTGGAAGAGCTGTACGCCGTCGCGTCGGAGGTCGCTGACCATGCCCGACCGCCGCCACAGGTCCTTCCCCAGCGCCGTGTGGCAGTTGGAGTAGCGGAAGGCAATGTTGTCCGCATTGGTTACCTGCGTCCGCAAGTCCTCGCGCCCGTCATCAGGAGCATAGAGCAGCAGCTCCGTCTCCGGGGCGAGTGCGGCCAGGGCGTTGACAAGTGTCCTTCCGTAGTTGCCAAGTCCTGAGGCATTGCGCACAATGCGCTTGGCGTCGAAGCCAAATATTTTCTTCATGTTGCAAAGATACGTATTATTGGTTAAATCCTTTGTAAAAAATCAACAAAAAAAGCTTGCTTTTCCTTTGGTTAATCTTATCTTTGCAATCGGAAGTAAACAGCTTGTCCGAAACACGGATATTGCCCGCCGTCTCCACCAATTATCAATCCAGTCGAAGCTAACGACAATGCAGATGTCTATGGCTTCATCATGCACGAAACGAGTATGTAGGTGAAGCCGTTTTTTGTTGAATATCTTGCTTTTGTCGATGTTTTTTAGAAGAAGAGACTTGTAATTCGGGAAATTTATCTAATTTTGCTCCTAGTAACTACTTCGTATCTGGATATGTAGTTGAAATAGTCTATAAACTATTAGCGGATGTCCTTTGGGTATGGAGTAAAGAAGAAAGAATAATTATTTTAGTATAAATTAATATTGACAATGAATTACCTTGATAGGAATGAGTTCAACTTTAAGCCATCTCAGCTTGTTGTTGACACAATCAAGAATTTTGACCTAAGCAAATTTGCTTTCTACACGCGCATTTATGATCAGGGAAAGAAAAGTATCTTTTCGGTATTTCTTTCTGAGCAATTTCAGGTTGATGAGCAACAGGTGCTGCTGGGGTATGGGGCAGAGGATTTGCTGAAAAAGGCAGTCCACTTCTTCCTTACAGAGGAAGGAAGCAATAGAATCATGATGATTCCAAAGTTCTCATGGTGGTATTATGCCAATATCGCAGCAGAAGTGAACGGTAAGACCCTACAATATAATGTAATTGAAACAGACGATACTTTCAAGTACGACTTTGATTCTTTGGAGCGGCAGGTTAATGAGGTTCGTCCCAAAATACTACTTGTTGCAACGCCTAATAATCCTACGGGCAATGGTTTGACACCAACAGAATTGGAACATCTCTGCGACATCGTGCCCAAGGAAACTGTCATTTTGGTGGACGAGGCTTATGCTTCCTACGTTACCAGCGACACCTTATATATAAAGCATCTGGTAGAAACCCGTAGCAACATTGTATTCTGCCGAACACTTAGCAAATTTTATGGTCTTCCCGGATTGCGTCTCGGTTTTGGCTTCATTGGCAAAGGAGATGAGATGGAACGCTTTGCCAAATACGCAAACATGTATCTTGGCTACGACCGACTTTCAGAGGAAGTGGGAATTGCGGCTCTTAAAAGCAGTGACCATTACCGCGAAATTGCGAGGGTGATGCAGGAAGCGCGGGATATGTACACGAAAGAAATTGGCAAGCTGAAAGGTTTCAAGGTATATAAGAGTGTGGCCAACTTCATTCTTATCAAATATCCCATTCATCTTAAGGAAATGCTGCAGCAGGCTTTTGCTGACGAAGACTACAAGGTGAAGTTCATGAATGAGCCTGACCTGAATACGCATATGCGCATAACGTTAGGCCGTGCAGAGCAGAACCGTACAATCTGTGATACGATTCTTAGAATAGCTCATCAATGATAGCAGTAATATTAGCGGCGGGCATGGCCAGGCGGCTACGCCCGCTGACTGAACATAAGCCCAAGTGTTTGCTCCAAATAGGAAGTAGGAGCCTCCTTGAGCGTTCGGTTGATAATCTTGTAGTAGCTGGTATTAGAGAAATAGTTGTTGTTACCGGCTATCTGTCGCAGATGATTACAGAGTTTCTTGTGGCACGTTATCCACAATTAACTTTCCACTTCATTGACAATACTGACTATGCCAATACCAACAATATTTATTCGCTTTGGTTGGCTCGTCCGTTTGTAGATGGCAAGGACTTCATTTTGCTCGACAGTGATATCCTTTATGATGGTGGCATTATTGGACAGGTGTTGAGCGAAAAAGCGTCGATACTGACCGTCAGCAGACATCCGCTCGGCGAGGAGGAAATGAAGGTGGTGGTAGATGAAAAGGGTAATATCGTCGAAATTAGCAAAACCTGTGACCCCGCTGCTGCGATGGGTGAGTCGGTTGGTATTGAGAAAATCAATGCGGACTACTCTGCGGCTCTATACTGCTTACTCGATACGATGATGAATAAGGAAGGACTTGTGGATGTTTTCTACGAGCTGGCTTTTCAACGTCTTATCCCACAAGGCTTCTGTTTTAAGGTAATGGATATTTCCAATTATTTTACCATTGAGCTCGACACAGTTGACGATTTTGAGAATGCGAAACATCTAATTCCAAAAGAACTTTTCTGAAAGCTATGGCTAATTATGATATTCACCAAGTACATCAAGCCATCCTTGGTATCTGTAAGGCACTTGACAAGGTGTGCGCCGACCACAACCTTACCTATTATCTATGGGCTGGTAGCATGATTGGCGCCGTGCGCCACCACGGTTTCATACCATGGGACGACGACATGGATGTTGCTATGCCAAGGCCTGATTATGATAAGTTAATTGCTCATTGTGCGGAGTGGTTGCCCAAACCTTATGAAATGGTTTGCGCAGAAGATGATGCTTCTTATCCCTTACCTTTTGCAAAGATACAGGATGCTTCAACAACGCTCATTGAGCGCGCGCATCTGCGCTATCTCGGAGGCATCTATCTTGATGTGTTCCCTATCGATGGCGTTCCTGCCGGGAGAGTGTCTCGGCTTATCCATTTCGGACGATACGAGTATTACAAACGGCTGCTCTATCTCGTCTATCGCGACCCTTACAAACATGGGCATGGACCAAGTTGCTGGATACCTCTTATTGTCAGACGCTTATATACTATGAAGGGCCTGCAGCATAAGATACGTCGATTGCTCCATAGTTGCAATTACGAACAAAGTCGATTGGTTGCTGACTACGATGACGGACGCAAAGGAACAATGCTTAAGGAAATATTGGGCAAACCTACAAATTATCAGTTTGAAGGTTGCATGCTAAAGGGGGTTGAGCACTATGATGAGTACTTGACTAATAAATATGGAGATTATATGACGCTGCCTGACGCTGAGCACCAACGCCAACATAATTTCCATTATCTTGATCTTAACCATCCATATAGAAGCTATAGGCGGAAGGAATGATTCCCGGCACCTTCTGCTAACGAATGCCGCTCACCTGCTTGACAAGGGCAACGTAGCGCCGCTTCGCAGTTATGTGGCGAATGCTGTGGCGGCAGTCGTTAAGTAAGCAAGTCCCTTAGCTCACATCCTCGCGGTCTTATTGATGAGCCAGTTGTCGAGGATGACCATGGCGGCCATGGCTTCGACGATGGGTACGGCGCGTGGAACGACGCAGGGGTCGTGGCGGCCGCGGGCGTTGATGGTGGTGGGGCGGCCCTCGAGGTCGACCGTCGGCTGCTCCATGAGCAGGGTGGCGACGGGTTTGAAGGCAACGCGGAAACAGATATCCTGACCGTTGCTGATGCCGCCCTGGATGCCGCCGCTGTGGTTGGAGGTGGTGGTGATGCGGCCGTTGTCGTTGACGAAGATGTCGTTGACCTCACTGCCGCGATGGCTTACAATGTCGAAGCCGTCGCCAATCTCAAAGCCTTTCACGGCATTGATGCCGAGCATGGCGGCACCGAGCTGGGCGTTGAGTTTGCCGAATTCCGGCTCACCTAAGCCTACCGGACAGCCCTTGATGACGCAGGTGATGACGCCGCCGATGGTGTCGCCCTGGTTCTTCACCTCCATGATGAGGCGCTCCATGGCTTGGGCGGTCTCGGGGTCGGGGCAACGCACGATGTTGCTCTCTGTCTGCGAGAGGTCGTAGTGGTGATAGTCGCGGTCGAGCGCGATGTCGCCGACCTGAGACACGTAGGCCTGAATGGTGATGCCCAATGGGCGCAGCGCCAACTTGGCCAGTGCACCTCCTACGCAGCGGCTTATTGTGATACGGGCGGAGGAACGGCCACCGCCACGATGGTCGCGTATGCCGTATTTCTCGAAATAGGTGTAGTCGGCGTGGGAGGGGCGAAACAGCCCGCGCATATTGTCGTAGTCGTAGGGGTGCTGATTGGTATTGCGCACGATGAAACCGATGGGTGTACCCGTGGAGCGCCCCTCAAAGACGCCGCTCAGCAGTTCCACCTCGTCGGCTTCCTTGCGTTGCGTGGTGATGCGGCTTTGGCCGGGTCGGCGACGTGAGAGCTCATGCTGGATGAAGTCGAGGTCGATGTTGATGCCGGCCGGCATGCCGTCGACGACACCGCCGATGGCTGCGCCGTGGCTTTCGCCGAATGAGGTAAGCGTGAAGAGGTTTCCGAATGTGTTGCGCATGTGATATATTTTGTTACAAAGTAAGCAAAAATCCATCGCCCGTCCAAGCATTACCTTATTTATTTAGCGATTATTAACCAGGGGGAGGGGGAAGGAGAAGTTGGGGAAGTCCGGAAGTCCAGTCATATGGCCAGAAGTCCGGAAGTCCGGAAGTCCGGAAGTCCAGTCATATGGCCAGAAGTCCGGAAGTCCAGAAGTCCGGAAGTCCAGTCATATGGCCAGAAGTCCGGAAGTCCAGTCATTACAGAGAAGAAGTCCAGAAGTCCGGAAGTCCAGTCATTACAGAGAAGAAGTCCAGAAGTCCAGAAGTCCGGAAGTCCAGTCATTACAGAGAAGAAGTCCAGAAGTCCGGAAGTCCGGAAGTCCAGTCATTACAGAGAAGAAGTCCAGAAGTCCGGAAGTCCGGAAGTCCAGTCATTACAGAAAGAAGTTGAGGTGCGGGTATTGCGGTGATCCACCAAACCGCACTTTACCCCTTTCCCCTCCTTCGGAGGGGGAAGGGGGGAGGCTCCAATCAAAATCATTATTTTTAGGTATTGTGGCTTTGGAGGTATTATACTAACTTTGCAACTGTAATTCAACAACATCAATCATTAAGTTTAAAACAATGGCAAAGACAATAGTTGTTTATGGTTCATCAACCGGCACCTGCGAGGCTATCGCACAGAAGATTGGCGAGAAGCTCGGGGCCGAAGTCATCAATGTCACCGACCTCACCGAGGATCAGATTGCCGGCGCCGACAATCTCGTGTTGGGTACCTCTACATGGGGCGCCGGCGAGATGCAGGACGACTGGTACGACGGCGTTAAGGTGCTGAAGTCTGCCGGACTGAGCGGCAAGAAGGTCGCCGTGTTTGGCTGCGGCGACAGCGAGAGCTACAGCGATACGTTCTGCGGCGGCATGAAGGAGCTCTACGACGCAGCCGAGGCTGCTGGAGCCACCATGGTAGGCAGTGTCAGCACCGACGGCTACACCTATGATGATTCTGATTCTGTGGTCGACGGCAAGTTCGTCGGTCTGGCCTTGGACGACGTCAATGAGGACGACAAGACCGATGACCGCATCGATGCCTGGATTCCCACACTGGGCTTCTAATCAGTAAATTATTTGTTTATCATCCTATCAATATGTCAAGTGTTCCAATTATGCCTCTTGTTCACTATAAGATAGTAAATTCATAATGTTTTTGTATAAATGATTTAGCCTCGCTGTGAAGCGAGGCTAAATCATTTTTGGGCGTATCGCAGTTTTCCGGTGCAGGGAAAGGAATGCGTCAGAAGGGCTTGAGCGAGACGAGGGTGCCTTGGACGTACACCTGTTGCTCGTAGATGAGGGCTTCGACGGCTTTGCCGAGGTCTTCGACATTGAGATTGGTCTTCTTCAGATCGTTGAGGTCATGGGGCTTGTTGTCGCTGAGCACGTTGAGAATCTGGCGTGTGGCCTCGGCTTCCTGCTTATCTCTCCGACGGCTGGAGAGGCAGACGTCGCAGCAACGGCAGTCGGTGGACCGCTCCTCGCCGAAGTAGTGCAGCAACTGGCGGCTGCGGCATACGTGGTTGTTGGTGGCGTAGTTGATGATGGCCTGGACGCGGTTGATGAGCTGCGTCTGCCGGTCCTCGTAGATGGATGGCGACAGATAAACGGTCTCCTCGCGGTCGCGCAGGTAGGTGATGTAGGGCTTCTTGCGCTGCGGAATGAAGTGGACGATGTCCTGGGCGCTGAGCGACTTCAGTGTCTGATAAACCTCATCCTCCGTCATCTTACACCGTAGGGCAATGAGCGACTCGTCGATATACTGGTAGTCGGTGAACAGTCCGCCGTAGAGCCGCAGGGCCATCTCAATGACAGCCTCCTCCCGCTCCGACAGTTCGTTGAGGCGGTAAAGCTCATTGCGGCCCAGGATGATATGCAGTCGGGCGGCGGCTTCGGGGTCGGTCTCATAGTGCAGGTAGCCGGCGTTGTCCAACAGATGGAGCGAGGATTCGACGTATTGCGACTGCAGGTGATAGATGGAGCAGAACGGGCCCAAATCGAAGGTGAACGTATGGCCGTTGCCCATACCTAAACCAATCTGATAGTAATAAGCCAGACAGTCGTAGACGTGGCTGATGTATTCCTTCGGCGGAAAGCTGGCGCTGACGTGCTTCTCGAGTACGCTCACGTCGTGGTTGCTCCACAGCAGCACGGCGTAGGCTTTCAATCCGTCGCGCCCCGCGCGCCCGGCTTCCTGGAAATAGGCTTCGATGGAGTCGGGGCAGTCGATATGGACGACGAGCCGGACGTTTGGCTTGTCGATGCCCATACCGAAGGCGTTGGTGGCGACCATGACGCGCTTCTCGTCGTTTTGCCACTGCCGCTGCCGCTCGTCGCGTAGGGCGTGCTCGAGGCCGGCGTGGTAATAGGTGGCCGCGATGTGCAGCTGCTCCAGTTCCTCGGCTATCTTCTTACATTTCCTTCGGCTGCGCACGTAGACGATGGCGCTGCCCGGCACCTTGCTGAGAATATGCACGAGTTCCTCGACCTTGTTCTCGGTTGCGCGCACCACATAAGCCAGGTTCTTGCGCTCAAAGCTCATGCGGAAGACGTTCTTCTCGCGGAAATGCAGTTGCTGCTGGATGTCGTCGGCTACCTCTGGCGTTGCGGTGGCAGTCAGGGCCAGCACGGGTGCGTCGGGTTTGACCTTGCGGAGGTCGGCAATCTGGAGGTAGGCGGGGCGGAAGTCGTAGCCCCACTGACTGATGCAGTGGGCTTCATCGACGGTGATGAAGCTCACCTTGAGGTAGTGGAGCTTGGCAAGAAACAGCTCCGACGACAGCCGCTCGGGCGAGACATAGAGCAGTTTGGTGCCGCCGAGGATGCAGTTGTCCAGCGTCTTGACAATCTCGCCGCGCGTCATGCCCGAGTAGATGGCGGCTGCCTTCACGCCTTTGCGCCGCAGGTGTTCCACCTGGTCTTTCATCAGGGCGATGAGCGGAGTGACGACGATGCAAGTGCCCTCCTTGGCGATGGCGGGTACCTGGAAGGTGATACTCTTGCCGCCGCCCGTGGGCATCAGCCCCAGCGTGTCGCGGCCGGAGGCAATGCTCTCGATGATCGATAGCTGGATGCCACGGAAACTGTCGTAGCCCCAGTACTGCTTGAGAATGTGGAGAAAGTCGTCCGTCATTCGGTAATCTCGCCCTCGGTGGGCCGGATGTCTTCAATCTGCAGCTGAACGAGGTTGTGCTTAAAGATGTTGTCCTCGATGGTGTAGGCGATGTCGAACGACCGCTTCGACTTGATGTAGCGGGCCGAGGCGCTCTGGCCGAAGGCGATGCCGTTGACCACGGTGCCCGACTTCGAGTCGACGAGCTCGAGCTTGATATGCTCCTGCGTGCGCCCCACCACCTTGCTGGTGCCGTAGTCGTAGACGCCGATGGTGCAGAACATGGGTTTCTCGTTGCCCGGTCCGAAGGGCGCGAAGCGCTTCAGGTCGTTGTGCAGCCGCTTGGTGATGTCCTTGAAGTCAATCTCTGCGTCGATACGGAGCACGGCCTCGGTCTGCTCGGGTTGGATATGCTCCTCAACATAATGCTGGAAACGGCGGCGGAACTCAGGCACATCGGCCCAGCGCAGCGTGAGTCCGGCGGCATAGGTGTGGCCGCCAAAGTTGAGCAGTAGGTCGCGGCAGCTTTTGATGGCCGAATAGATGTCGAAGCCCATGACCGATCGCGCCGACCCCGTGGCGAGGTCGCCGTCGCGCGTCAGCACCACGCAGGGCCGGAAATAAATCTCGGTGAGGCGTGAGGCCACGATGCCGATGACGCCTTTCTTCCAATGCTCGTCGTAGAGCACGATGCTCGAGTGGTGGTTCTGGCTCTCAATGCGCTCCACAATCTGGTTGGCCTCCTCGGTCATCTGCTTGTCGATGTCCTTGCGCTGCTCGTTGTATTCATCGATGTGGCGGGCCTTGTGCAGGGCGGCGTTGAAGTCTTTCTCCACGAGCAGGTCGACGCTCTCCTTGCCGTTCTCCATACGCCCGGAGGCGTTGATGCGCGGTCCAATCTTGAAGATGATGTCGCTCATGGATATGTCGCGGTTGCTCAGTCCACAGATGTCGATGATGGCTTTTAGGCCAATGCTTGGGTTCTGGTTGAGCTGCTTCAGCCCATGATAAGCCAGGATGCGGTTCTCGTCGACCACCGGCACCAGGTCGGCGGCAATGCTCACGGCGCAGAAGTCGAGTAGGGGAATGAGGCGCGAGAAGGGAATGCCGTTGTTCTTGGCGAAGGCCTGCATGAACTTGAAGCCTACACCGCAGCCGCAGAGGTGCTTGAAGGGGTAGGTGTCGTCCTTTCGCTTGGGGTTGAGTATGGCCACGGCATTGGGCAGCTCATCATCGGGCATGTGGTGGTCGCAGATGATGAAGTCGATGCCGAGGCTCTTGGCATAGGCGATCATGTCGTTGGCCTTGATGCCGCAGTCGAGGATGATGATGAGTTTGACGCCGGTCGATTTGGCATAGTCGATGCCTTTCTTGCTGACACCGTAGCCTTCGTCGTAGCGGTCGGGGATGTAATAGTCGATATTGGAGTAGAACTGCTGCAAGAATTTATACACCAGCGCCACTGCCGTACAGCCATCGACATCGTAGTCGCCATAGACGAGGATACGCTCCTTCCGGCCCATGGCGTCGTTGAGTCTGTCCACCGCCACATCCATATCCTTCATGAGGAACGGATTGATGAGGTCGGCGAGCTGAGGCCTGAAAAAGCGCTTTGCCGCGCTTTCCGTGGAGATGCCCCGCCGGATAAGCAACAGGGTGAGAAAAGGACTCATGTTGAGCTTCTCACTCAGCTCATGGGCTTGTCGCGTTTCTTCTGGTGTCGGTGCGTCATATTTCCATTTGAAATGCATCTTTAATATCTTTTTCTTTCTGCAACAAAGATACAAAGATTTCAACAGATACAAAAACTTTATGGGCAAAAAATGAAAAGGCCGAATGCATTGCGGGAAGTCCCCGCTGCATCCGGCCATCACTGGGTGTGTTAAAGTATTATGTTTAAAGCGTTACCGCTTTAGAATCCGCATTTCTTTCTGATGTCCTTGGGCACTGCATTCTTGTTGACCATGAAGTCCATGGTGTTGGCAATGATGAAGTTCTTGGTCATATACCAGACGCCCTTGTAGTCACCGGTCTCGCCCCACGAGTTCTTCACCATGTAGTATTCCTTGCCGTTCTGGTCCTTGGCGATACCGTAGATCAGCATGCCGTGGTCGTCGGTGAGCTCCCAGTCGTCGTAGCGCTCCTGGCGCATCTTCTGCGTAGGCTCAATCTCGGGCACGTTCACGCCGAGCGAGTCAACGACATTCTTACGCTTGCCGGGGCTCAGCTTCAGCCAGCGGGCCATATCGCTGCCCTCGAGGTTGGCCAGCTTCTTGGTGTCGTACATATAAGCCAGACCGGTGCGGGTGAAGCCGTCTTCCGACACATCGCCGCCCCAGGCTACGGTGTAGCCGTTCATGATGGCGTTGTCGATAATCTTCTCCAGGCAGTCGATAGGCACGTTCCACGACAGCGGATTGCGCCAGTTGTCCTGCACCTCCACAGCGAAGGCGGTCCAGAAAGGATGATGGGTGTATGAGGTGAAGCTCACATAGTTGTTGCAAGCGGCGCTGTCGAGACCGATGTAAGCGGCGAAGCTCTTCGGCGTGAACGTGCGGCCCTCATAGGTGAACTGCTTCGGCGTAGCACCGAGGTAGGAGTCGAGGATGCCCTGCAAGCCGTTCTTCCATGCAGGAGAGAGCTTCTTGGCATCGCTCTTGGCAACGGCCTGCACATACGGAGTCATCACATTGAAGAACTCGTTGAAGTTGAACAGTGAGTCGCCATACTGGCTGCCGGTCTTGGCCATTGCCGTCTCAGGGCAGATGCCGTAGTGCTGGATGCAGTAGAGGGGGTCGTAAGCGCTGCCGCCCTGAGAGAACTGGCAGTCACCGTGAAGGCGTACCACCTGAATGGCGCGGTCCATATAGGTCTTGTTGGCAACGAAAGCCTCCGACAGGTCATAGGTCTTGCCCGTGGCCTTCAGGATTTCAGCCTCGAAGAAACTAAGCGTGGAATAATCCCAGCATGTACCCGAGCGGTTCTGGTTCTTGATGCTGGTGATGGGGTTCTCCTTGATAACGGTGAACCGCGGCTTATTTGGGTTTACACTGTCTTTCTTGTTTACTGTTGCTGCATTGGCGTTGAGTGCAAGCGCTGCAATCGCTGCCAAGATGAGAGTTTTCTTCATTCTAACTTATTGGTTTCATTAATTTGGGTGCAAAGTTAGTCAATTTTGCGTAAATATGCAAAATTGACTAACAATCTTTTAATTATTTGCCATAAATTCTTCGACATCCTTCGGATGGTAAGGAATGCGGTCCTTGCCAATGAAGCGGCAGCCATCCTTGGTGATGAGCACGTCGTCCTCGATACGGATGCCGCCGAAGTCCTTGTAGGTCTCCAGTTTGTCGAAGTTGAGGAACTCCTTGCAATGGCCGCTGGCCTTCCAGTCGTCGATGAGGGCGGGGATGAAGTAGATGCCCGGCTCGTCGGTCACGACGAAGCCCTCCTCCAGGCGACGGCCCATACGCAGGCAGTTGGTGCCGAACTGTTCGAGGTTGGGTCGGGTCTCCTCGTCAAAGCCGACGTTGATCTGATCGAGGTTCTCCATGTCGTGCACATCGAGGCCCATCATGTGGCCCAGTCCGTGGGGCAGGAACATGGCGTGGGCGCCGGCCTTCACGGCTTCCTCGGTGTCGCCCTTGGCCAGACCGAGCTCCTTGAGACGGTCGAACATCAGACGGCAGACGGCGAAGTGGACATCGGCGTATTTCACACCGGGTTTGGCCACCTCGAGCACGTAGTCGTGGCAGGCCTCTACGATGGAATAAATTTCCAACTGGCGCTGGGTGAACTTACCGTTGACAGGATAGGTGCGGGTGTTGTCGGAGCAATAGTGCTCCATGTTCTCGCCGCCGGCATCGCAAAGCACGAGGCGTCCACTTTCGAGCACGGCCATCGAGGGGTTGCCGTGCATAATCTCGCCATGCTGGGAGAAGATGGTCGGGAAGCTCACCATCGAACCATAGGAGTGGCAGATGCCGTCAATCTGACCGGCGACATACTTTTCGGTCAGTCCGGGTTTGGTGGTGCGCATGCCCGTGGTGTGCATCTTGTAGCCGATGGTAGCGGCGTCCTCAAGCTGCGCAATCTCCTCGGCTGACTTTGTCGAGCGCATCTTCACGACAGCCTTGATGAGCGGCATCGAGGCGCTTTCCTTCTGCTGGTTGGGATGGATGCCTAACAGGTCGAAGATTTGTATCTTGATATCGTGGCGGTAGGGCGGCAGGAAATGCACCTTGCGGTGACTGGCCAGCGCATTGTTGCAGATGGTCTTCAGCGTCTTCATCGGCGCCGTATTGGCCACGCCCACTTGCTCGGCCATGTCATGCACGCTGTCTACGGAACCGTACCAGACGATGTCTTCGATGTCAATATCATTGCCCACGAGGGTCTCGATGTCGTTGTCGATATCGATGACGCCTACCAGACCATCACGCTGCTGACCGAAATAATACAGGAATGTGGAGTCCTGGCGGAAGGGATAATAGCCGTTGGCCGGATAGTTGGCCGGTGACTCATTGTTGCCGAAAAGGATAATCACTCCGCTCTTTACAAGCTTCTTCAGCTCGGCGCGACGGTTGACGTAGGTCTCTTTGCTAAACATAAATTACCGTTTTAAACAATTCTTTTGTTGCAAAGTTAATGACTTTTCAATGAAAATACGTACTTTTGCAACTAAAATTATATTTCTTTATGCAGATTGATACTCATTCTACCGGTTTGGTGCTTGAGGGCGGCGGCATGCGGGGTGTTTTCACCAGCGGTGTGCTCGACGCTTTCATGAAGCACCATATCTATTTCGACTACGTGGTGGCCGTGTCGGCAGGGGCCTGCAATGGCATGAGCTACATCTCCCGACAACCACGGCGGGCCCGCATCTCCAACATCGACATGCTGGTGAAATATGATTATATCGGCCTGCGTCATCTGGTGACGCAAGGCTGCATCTTCGACCAGAAGTTGCTTTACGACCGTTTTCCCAACGAGCTGATCCCCTTTGACTACGACGAGTTTTTCCGCCATTCGGCAGGCTTTGAGATGGTCACCACCAACTGCCTGACCGGCCGGTCCAATTACCTTTGTGAGACGCACGACGCGCAGCGCGCTGTCGATATCTGCCGCGCCTCAAGCAGTCTGCCCTATGTGAGCAAGATAGTCGAGGTCGATGGGCAGCCGATGCTCGACGGCGGCATCATCGACTCCATTCCTGTGGAGCGGGCCATGGCGACGGGACACGCATTCAACGTGGTGGTCTCGACGCGCACCCTCGGTTTCCGTGAAAGCGGGAAAGACAGGAAGATACCTCATTTTATTTATAAGAACTACCCGCGCCTGCGTGTGGCGCTGAGCCATCGCATCGAGGCTTACAACCGTCAGTTGCAGCTGTTGGAGGATCTCGAGCATCAGGGGCGCGTAGCCTGCCTCCGACCCAAGCGTCCGATGGAGGTGAGGCGTATCGAGAAGAATGTCGACCGGTTGGAGCGCCTCTATGAGGAGGGCTTCAGCATTGGCGAGGAGTTTGTGCTCAACAACGACATCACCGGCGCAGCTTCCTGATGCACCATCGGCGCTGATGTCGTTATCGGTTGGGTGGCTCATGTCGGCTTCTGACGACCGTTATTACCTTTGCTTTTATTCGGAAAATACCCGACAAAATCGTGTTCGGGATTTTGCGCATTCCAGAGATGGAAAAACGGCAAAACAGCGGCGGTTGGACGCGAAAAATACCCGGAAACCGCCGTTTTTGCCTTGCCGCATCGCGATAAGTATCTTTTCGCATCGCGATAACTATGCTATCGCAGTGCGATCGCTATGGTATCGCAACGCGATAGGTATCTGATGACGACGCTATAACTATGCTATCGCGGTGCGATAGGTATGGTTTCGCGATGGCTCATGCGTCTGATGCAACTTGCATCCGACGCTTCATCTGTATAAGCGACTGATAGATAGCGACTTGTGTAAAATCACTTAAAATCGCTCAGAATTGCGTATTTCGGAGCAAGGAAGGTGCTCGTGGGTTTCGAGGCCCTTCTCGTGGCCCTTAAAACATCAAAAAACTTTACATCGTAGCCTGTGTAATATCGGCCTCACGCAGATGGCGCAAATCTCTGATGAAGGTTCACTATCGGTGACTAGCCACCATCCGCAGGTATTGGCGAGATCAATGGTGTGCAGAAATCTGCGCAATCTGCGTGGGTTTTGAACGTTACAGGTCCAGCGCCAGCTTCACGGTGACGTTGCGGCCGATGTTGTACAGGCCCATACGACCATTGGCGGGATTGACATCGCCGATGTATTTCAACCGACTGAGGTGGCTCTGATAGGCGCGGTTGAAGAGGTTGTCGGCCGTGAGCGAGAGCGTGGCGCGGTTGCGGCCATGCACCTTCAGACTCGTTCCGGCCTGCAGACCGAAGAGCGTGTACGACGGTGTTGCCGTCTCGGTGCCGCCCAAAGCATAGAAATGGTCTTGCCGGAGGTTGCACTCCATCGTTGCGGCGACGTAGGTATGGTGCAGGTGCTGTCCGTCTTCGATAAACGCGTAGCGCAGCTGCCCCTCCCATTTCGGTGCCGGGGTGAAGGGCAGGTACTTTGATTCGGCAGGTTGATGCAGCTGTACGCTGTTGACGTAGGAGAACGTGTTTTGCCAATGCAGACGACGGATGGGGTGAATGTCGACGAGCGCCTCACCGCCGATCAGCCTTGCCTTGCCGCTGGTGTATTGGTAGAGCGGCACGTCTTCCCGGGTCTCCCCATCGAGCCGTTGGTTGAAGATGTAGTTGTCGATGAAGTTGGCATAGAGCGCCAACTGCGCCGTGAGCCAGTCGGAGGTGTAGTCGAGTCCGGCGTCGAACTGCCAGCTATGCTCCGCTTTCAGGTCGCCGTTGCCGACGAGGTATTGCCGCGTGCCCTCATGAACGCCGTTGGACGACAGTTCGCCGATGTTCGGTGCACGGAAGCCGCGCGCTACGTTGAAGCGCAGGTTGACGTTCTCCGACGGATGCCAGACGGCACCGATGCTGCCCGACACACTGGTGAAATTGCGCGACAGGCGGCTGAAGAGGTCGTCGAGCGCGAAGGCGTGGACGTGGCGGTGGTCGAGACGCAGACCGCCGGAGAGCGTCCAGTCGCCGGTCTTATACGATGAGGTGGCGTAGGCGCCGAAGTCGAACAACTGGTAACTGGGGATGAGGAACTCGTCGCCGCGGTTGTCGTTGTACTGCCACATGCCGCCTGCGCCGACGGTCGTCTTCCACGCATTGCGCTCGGGGAAGAGCAGTCGCACGTCGTAGTTGATGGTATGCAGTTGCATGTCGAGTCCGGGGGCGTCGGCGCTTTCCTCGTATTCCTGTCGGCGGTTCTGCTGGTAGCCGATGATGGCCTTCAGCGTGGCGTCGCCGATGTAGAACGCGTTGTCGCTCACGGCTTTGTAGTGATGCACCTGCTGGAAGGGCAGCGCCTTGCCGTAGCTCGTGCTGTGGTCGTCGCGCTCACCCTCGGCGATGCCCGGCGTGAGGTGGTAATAACTGAGATTCAAGTGGCTGTAGCCCCAGCTGCCGTTGTAGCCGGTGCCGAGTTCGGCGGCTCGCTGACGGAAGCGGGTGCCGACGACGTATTTGTCGTAGGCGTTGTGGTAGTCGTGCGCCATCTTGTCCGACCACCGGCCCTGATAGAGCCATCCATTGGCATTGCCGCGGAAGCCGACCGAATAGCTGAACAGTCCGTTATTGCTCTGGTATTCGGTCGTCGCGCTTGCCGCATGGGTGTTGCGCGCCATGACGGGGTCGCCGTGGAAGATGATGACACCGGCCATGGCGTCGCTGCCATACATCAGTGAGGCCGGGCCCTTGATGATCTCCGCCGACGAGATGCTCTGGTCGTCGACCTCGATGCCGTGCTCGTCGCCCCATTGGTTGCCCTCCTGTCGGATGCCGTCGTTGACCACGACGAGTCGGTTGTAGCCCAGTCCGCGGATGACGGGCTTGGAGATGCCGCTGCCCGTGGTAATCTGCGCAATGCCGGGCTGATGGCTCAGGGCGTCGATGATGTTGCTCGACGCCGTATTGCGCAGCATGTCGGCGGTCACCACACTGACGGGTATGGGGGCATCCTTCAGTTTGGCTTTACCGGTCAGACCGGTCACCACCACCTCGTTGAGCATGGCGTTGGACTCCTGCATCACGAAGTCGGCCTTGGCGGTCTGCGTGAGGTCGACCTTACGCAGAATGGTCTGGTGACCGAGATAGCTCACCTGCAGCGTCACCGTGCGCTTGGGCAGTGAGGTGAGGGTGTAGTTGCCGTCGGCGTCGGTCGTCGTGGCGATTTGCAGTTCGGGAATGGTGACGACAACGCCCACTAACGGACTGTTGTCTATCTTGTCGGTTACGCGACCGCGCAGGTCACTCGTGGGGCCGTTGAGTGTGGGTACGTCCCCAGCGCTTGCTGTCAGGCACAGTAATGCGCCCAACAACAAGAGCATATATTTTCTTATCATTGTTTTATTGTTGTAAGCTATAATAAATAAGGTGTATAGCCCTCTACAGCAGATGTGTAGCGGGCATGGTCGGGGTGATGTAGCTTACAACAGGTGGCGCGCGGCCAGGGTTAAGCAACTGTGGCCGGGCGACGATGGTGGCATTGTAGCGCGGCATGAAAGCATACTGCGCGGTACAAGGCGTGGGGGCGGCTACAGCCGATGGGGTGAGGAATGGAAGTGAGAGAAACTGGCACAGCACACAGGTGCTGATGTGCTGCGCTTCGGCCGTAAGGTGGCCATTATGATGCAGGTGATGCTGGCAGGCATAGCACGTCGTATCCTCCACCACTACGGCAAGGTCGTGATGGTGGACCGAGGCGAGCAACAGCATTGGCAGGAAAACTGCCAACAGCAGGCGTGCCGCCAAACGGCGCCGATGCGAAACGTACTTAGCGATAACTTGGCACTTTTGGCCGCAAAGATAATGATTAATTTCTACAATCCGCACCATTTCACCATAAAAGTCATGGCCGGATGACGCGATTTTTTTGACGGAGTGAATTATAGAATTTACGCATTGGTCATGGAGGAAAGCCCAAATTCATTAACTTTGCTACCAAACATTTTTATGGTCTGTTGCTTTGACGCGACAAGCCGCTATGGGATGGCATCCCCTCGACATTCACCATATATGAAACAATACAAGCTTCTCCCCATTGCCCTCCTTCTTGTGGCGCTGGCTGCCGTTGTCCTTGTCGTCCGCACCATTCTGTTGCCGATGATCATCACGTTGGCTGCGCTTTTGGTGTCATTCGTTGTCTTTGTCCGCACGACCGGCGACCTGGTGCGTGGGCATCGGTTCGCTTCCTCCAGGCGCGAGCGGTTCCTTGCCATGCTGCTCTCGCTCATGGCAGTCTTCCTTTGCAGCGGCACGCTGGAGTACCTTTGCGCCTTCGCCGTGATGAGGGATGGCGGCAGTTATGTGAGCGCCGAGTATCTCGTGCGGTCTGTTGGCCTGTCGCTCAACCTCTTCGCGCTCAGCATCGACTACGACATGAATGCGGCCATTGCCAGCCATGGCCTGCTCAAGGGCATCATCGCCCTGCAGGCCGTGCTGTCGTTTGCCTGCACGGTGGGGTTGGTGCTCGGGCTGGTCTATTTCCGTCTGGGCGCTTACCTGAAGTTCCGCTTTGGCACCCGTGTGGATGAGCGTCACGGCCACGTCTATCTGTTCTTTGGCCTCAACGCCGCCTCAGAGCCGCTGATGAGGAGCATCCGCGAGGCCGAGGGGCCTCGTGCCGTCATCGTATTGGTGGAGACCACACAGATGGATGAGGAGGGGGCCAACGGGTGGGACAGCATCATGGGAATGCTCACCAATCGGCGGCAGGTGTTCGCAAGCATCGCCGACGTGGATGCCGCGGTGACCTTCACCCAGACCTTGCCGTCGGGGCTGAATATGGATGAGGGGGAGGGGATGCACGACCTCTTTGGGGAGATGAACATCCCCGGGTGCAAGCGCATTCTCTGCCAGTTGGCCCGGTTGCCTATGGGGAGCGACCGTCAGGTGCACCTCTTCTTCATGGGCGATGAGGCCGACGAGAACCTGAATGCCGCGGTCGTCATGGCCAGGGATGCCACCCTTGTTGCCCTTGCCGAACGGGGCGTGCCTTGCCGGTTCTATTGCCATGGCGACGGCAACCGGCTCAGCCATGCCCTCGGGCAGGGCATGCTGCGCCGGGGCTTCGACGTGCAGGTCGTCGATGACGCGCGGCTGGCCGTTGACAGCATCAAGGGCAAGCCGGAGTACCATCCCGTCAGGCTGGTTGAGCTCAGCAAGGACAATCCCACCACCGTCAGCTTGCCCTTTGAGGCCCTCATCGTCGGCTTCAATGCGGTGGGACGTGAGGCTTTGGGCTATCTCTATGAGTTTGGCGCCTTCTCCGACAGCCGTTCCACGCCGGATACCTCCTTCCGCAGTCGGTTCCATTGTGCCGTCTTCGACCCCGACATGGACGATGCCGGAACAGCCTATGCCATCACTCATCCGGCGGTGATGGCGGCCAGAAACCGGGATGGCTCGCCGCTCGTGGAGATGATGGCCGATGGCCACCACGGCAAGGCCTTCTATGACTATGTGGAGCGGGTGGCGCAACGGCTCAACTATGTCATGGTGTGCCTCGACAACGGCCGCGAGGCGATGGACTGTGCCGTTGGGTTGTTCCTGTTCCTCCTCCGGCATCGGGGCAACCACCTCGACCGCCTGAAGATTTTCGTGTATGCCCACAATGCCGACGACATGGCCTATCTGTCGGAAGTGGTGCGCCATTACAACGAGGGCTATGCCTGCGACAGCCAGACGGCCGCAGCCATCCTCATTCCCTTTGGCAGCGCCGAGAGCATCTATACCTACGACATCGTGGTGACCGACAGGCTCCGCCGTCAGGGCAAGCTCTTCCAGAAGAACTACACGCGCCTGCGGGGCGGCATCAGTTGGGACGAGCGCCACCGTCGCCTCTCGGGGTTGAAGCAGCGCATGGCCGACGGCAGTTGGCAAGAGGTTCCTTTGGCCGAGCGGCGCGTGTCGTTGGCCAGCCTCTCGGAGCTGCGGCGAAAGGAGACGCAGGACATGGCCAACGCCCTTCATGCCGGCACCAAGCTCTATCTGCTCCGCCAGGCGTTAGGCGATGACGACTGGCCGTCGTTTGTGGCGCGCTATTTCTCCCCGGAAACAGGCATGGCCATGATTGAGGGCCGGATGGCGGACATCCGTTATCCACGGTTGGACGACTGGGAGAACACCGTCGTCCGCAATCTCGCCCAACTGGAACACCACCGCTGGGTGGCCTCCCATGAGGTGCTGGGCTATCGCCATGAAGAAGGTGCCCACCTTTGCGACGAGACCACGCGGGTGCACAACTGCCTCATCCCCTGGCAGGCACTCGACGAGGAGTCGATGGCGCAACAGGCCTCGGGGTGGACCGATGCCGACTATAAGCTCTACGACTATGGCGTGGTGGACACCACCATCCGAATCTATTTTTCCAATCCTCAAAACTGAAAGCATCTATGTGGAACACCGTCAGAATATTCATCAGCAGCACGTTCAAGGATATGGACGTGGAGCGCGACGCGCTGAAAAACATCGTTTTGCCCCAGCTCAACCATTATTTCGCCCCCATGCGCTACCAGATAGAGATGGTTGACCTGCGCCATTCCATCGAGACCGACAAGGAGGAGAGCGCCGAGCAGCGGGAGAAAATCATCTTCAACATCTGCATGGACGAGATAGAGAGTTGCAAGCCTTTCTTCCTCGGCCTCGTGGGCCATCGCTATGGATGGATACCCGACAAGCAGCAGATGTTGCCGCCGAGCATCTACGACACGTTGCCCGATGATTTCCCCATCGGCCGCCAGCACCTGAGCGTGACGGTGTTTGAGTTTCTCAATGGCATTTTCAACCCGCAGGCCAACTTCGACCGGACCAACACCCTGGTGCTGTTGCGCGATGACGCTTCCTATGAGGGCATTGGCGAGACACGGCTCCGCGACTATGTCGATACCGGCGACAACCGGCGGTATGTCGGACTGTTGAGGGATTATTTGGCCACCCACCGGCACGACTATCGGCTGACCCGTTATACCCTGAAGCTCCAGCAGGCCACATCGGAGCATGTGCTCCGTTGGAGCGAGGCCGTGTGCCAACAGTTGCAGCGGCAACTGTCGGCTTACATCAACGCGCGGCAGGAGGCTACCACCGAGACGCTCCGGCAGGAGGAGGCTTACGTGAACGGCATGACAAGGCACTTTGCCGGACGTGAGGCCGACATCTCCGCCCTGATGGACATCCTCCACACGCGCCACGTGGCGCATGTCAACCAGCACGAGGATGGCCTTGGGCAGTCGGCGCTGCTCTGCCGGCTCTATGAGCTGCTCAGACATGACCCGGAACGCCTCTGCCTTTTCCACGCCGTGGAGGCTTACCCGGATGGCAACGACTTTTCCATTGTGCTATACGACTGGTGCTGGCTGATGTGCCGTGAGTTGGGCGAGGGATGGGAGGCCTTGGAGGAAAGGAAAGGCAACTTGTCTCAGCTGGATAAACTGTTCCAACAACTCATGGAGCGCATCCGCGTGGAGCGTCACAAGACGGTGACCATCTGCCTCGACGACCCGCAGAGGGCAAGAGGGAGCCTGCGGTTGCGCTATGCCTTCGTGGACGTGGTGCTGACAGAGCGCATGCCCGCCGAGTATGACCGCGACATGGGCAACTATGTACTGAAGCCGCTCACGCCCGCCGACCGGGCCCTCGTGGCCCGGGACCTGCGCTCAAGGCCCAAGAAGGCCTTGCTCGAAAAGGCCAACAGCGGCAACGTGAAATGGCTGACGCTGGCAACGGCCATCGCCAACAGCCTCAACCGCCTCGACTATCTCGAAATAAGGAACTACGACGACGGCGACCAGGAAGACAGCATCGACGACTATCTCATCCGCCTTATTGCGGGCATGCCCGATGACTACACGGCGTTGCAAGACTATTGGATAACGCGCTTAGAGGACATCTTGGGCAAGGAGACGGTGAGCCGTTATCTCTTCCTCGTTGGCCTATGCAACGGCTTGACCGATGAGGACTTGGGCCAGCTCATGGGCAAGCGGCTCATGGAGGTGGTGCTCATCCGCCAGACCATCGGTCGCGACATCGTAAGGGAAGAGGGCAAGGGCAGCTATGTGCTTCCAAGGGAGATGAAACGGCGCTATCAGACGATGATACGCACCACCGACACCGACGAGCTGCGGCGCATCAATGGCTACGTGCTGTCCTTGCCGCACGAGGGCAGCACCTGGCAGCAGAACGCCCTCCTCACCTCGCTCGTGGCGCTCAACCGGGAGACCGTCGTGGCCCTGCTGTCGGAACCCGACCTGATGTACGACGGCTCAAAGCCTTCGCTGGCCTTCAGGGGACTCTCATCGCTCATCGCCTGTAACGCGCAACTCTTCCACGACTGCCTGGCCTACCTGTTGAAGGAGACCGACCCCGACGTGGCGCTTTACAACGGACTGGTCAAATGGCTCGACGTGGCGGCTGCCAACAATGAGCAGGAAATCATCGTCTCGCTCTGCCACATCATTTTCGAACGGCTCTATGATGAGGCCATGGCCTCCGACATCGACAACCAATTAGGCTTGTCGCTCGTGAGGGTCATCAACAGGATGAATGGTGCCGTGGTGCTGATTGACGACGCGGAGAGAGGCCATGCCTGGTGGCTCAAGTGGATAGGGCAGGAACTGGCGCTGGCACGACGCTACTATCAGAATACCGATGCGTGGAACAAGATGATGTTTGCCCTGTTGCTCGACAAGGAGCAGGGCATCCCCATGAACAAGCCCAAGGAGCGGTGGGACTTCCTCAATGACAGCTTCCTGCCGATGCTCAACCAACAGTTTGACTTCGTTGAGGACAAGGAACTTGCCAACCTCGGCATGCTCTTGGCCGACGTGGCTATCCTTGGTGCCCGTTATGAGCAGGAGTTCAACACGGGTGACTTTGCCACGCTGACGCTCTCGGTCTTTCGTTCGGTCTATGAAAAGTCGGTGGGTACCATCGATGAGCAGTTTGCCCTTGGGCAATGGATGGAGCATGCGCTCTATATGTTGCAGCTCCGCTATCACCTCGACGACAAGCAGTGGGGCGAGGTGTTCTCCGGGGTGCTGCAAGTGTATGACGTAGCTATCGACCAGTTGGAGAAGGAATTGCTGACAGACCGAAACAAGGCGTTGCTCGCCCATCTCATCAGCGACATCACGTTCCTCATCGCGCCGGCAGATGCCCAAAAGGCCATGGGCATCGCCGACCACTTCTTCGTCCTGCTGCTCCGTCGTGTCTATGACACCGAGGTGACGCGCAAGCTCAGCGAGGATTCGATGGCCGCTGCGCGTCATGGTGCCTATATCCATGTGTGTGACGACTTGTGCAGGCATGTGGGCAATGTCAACGGGGAGGTATCGTTGGGCGACGTGACGTATGCCTGGGGATATATGGCGCGTCTGCGCATCATCCTTGCCTTTGGCAGGAAAGGGGAGCTGACATCGCTCTTCCCCATTGAGCCAAGCCGTGAGATCCGTACGCTTGGTAGCTTGCAGGAACTCCGCAATGGGAACATCTGGGAACGCGCGCTCGACGTGTGTTTCCTCCTTACCGAGTTCCATTTCCTGCTCTTGCAGGTGCAACGGAGCAACGGCTACCCGTATCCCCAGCATGCCAAGCAACTGCTTGAGGGACTGGAGCTGTGGTGGAACGAGGGACAGGTGCTGTATCGCAACTACGACGTTTCGATAGCCTCGTGGATGGAACAACTGAAAAAGGAAGTGGGGGAATTGTAGGGGGAGTTAAGGGGGAGTAAAAGGGGAGTTAAGTGGACATTACCATTTGCGGTTCTGTGGGGAAGCAGGACATATGTCCCTTAACTCCCCCTTAACTCCTCAAACTCTTCCCTCTATTTCTTCAGCAGGTCGGGGCGCAACTGCTTGGTGCGGGCGATGGCCTGATCCATCTCCCACTGTTTAATCTTGGCCTCATTGCCGCTGAGCAGGATGTCGGGCACCTTCCAGCCCTTATAGTCGGCCGGTCGGGTGTAGATGGGCGCAGCCAAGAGGTCATCCTGGAAGCAGTCGGAGAGAGCGCTCTGGTCGTCGCTGATGACGCCCGGCACCAGTCTCACCACGGCGTCGGCAATGATGGCTGCAGCCAGTTCGCCGCCCGTCAACACGAAGTCGCCCACGCTGATCTCGCGGGTGATGAGGTGGTCGCGTACGCGCTGGTCGATGCCTTTGTAGTGGCCGCAGAGGATGATGAGGTTCTGCTGCAGGCTCATGTCGTTGGCAATCTTCTGATTGAAACGCTCGCCGTCGGGCGTTACATAGATCACGTCATCGTAGTCGCGCTCGGCTTTCAAAGCGCTGATGCAACGGTCAATAGGCTCGCATTGCATCACCATGCCGGCAAAGCCGCCGTAGGGATAGTCGTCGACGCGACGCCATTTGTCGAGCGTGTAGTCGCGCAGGTTGTGCAACTGTATCTCGGCCAGCCCCTTTTTCTGGGCGCGGGCGAGGATGCTCTCCTTGACAAAGCCCTCAATCATTTCGGGCAATACTGTGATGATGTCTATTCTCATGATGCTTGATCTCCAAATTGTTCAATAAACTGGTCCTCTGAGATGATAGGCGTGCCGAGCTGGTGGGCCTTTTGGTTTTTCCCGCTGGTAGAGGCCACATCGTTGTTGATGAGGTAGTCGGTTGATTTGCTCACCGAACCGGTTACCTTGCCGCCCTGACTCTCAATGTAGGCCTTCAGTTGGTTGCGGTTCTTGTAATGGTGCACGTCGCCGGTGATGACGAAGGTCAGGCCTTGGCAACGGTCGCCGTGTGGCGCCACGTCGGTTGCCGCGATGGTGAGGATGTGGCGCAGCCGCTGATACACCTCGAGGTTGTCCTTATCCTGGAACCATCTGACGAACGACCCCGCCTTCTCCGGTCCGATGCCGGGAATCATGGCGAGCCGCTCCTCCGGCCGTGGGGTGAAGAGTGTGGCCTCCTTCGGCGCGGCGGTGAGCGCCACGAGGTCGTCGAGTGGATAGGCCGCAAGCAGGCGTTTGCAGACGTCCTGACCGCAGAGCGGAATGCAGAGGGCGTAGAGCAGTCGCTGCGGCTCCACGCTGCGCGCCTTCTCCACCGATTTGGCGATGTTGGCGGCCGATTTTTCCTTGAAGCCGTCGAGCCGCGCTATCTCCTGCTCATGTTCGGGCAGCGAGAAGACGTCGGCGTAGTTGCGTATCCATCCGAGGTTGATGAAGCGCTGCAATGTCTGTTCGGAGATGCCGTCGACGTTGACGCCCTCCTTCGAGACGAAGCGGGCGAACTTCTTCAACTGTTTGGCGGGGCAGTGGGCATTGGTGCAATGCAGCGTCTTCGTGCCGCTGGCCGGACTGACGGTCACCTCGGTCGGGGCGCCGCACACCGGGCAGCGGTCAGGGATGTTGAGGCTGCCGACGGGTTCGATGACGCGTATCACCTTCGGAATAATCTTGTTGGCCTTGATGACCTCCACCTTGGTGCCTTTGTCGCCCATGCCGAGACGCTCGCATTCACTGATGTTGCACAGCGAGGCGCGCTTCACGGTGGTGCCCTCCAACTCGACGGGTTTGAACACGGCGACGGGGGAGATGGTCGATGCGGCGCAGCTCCATTCCACATATTCCAGTTCGGTAGCGGCGCTCTCGTCGGCCCATTTGAAGGCGTAGCCGGCGCGCGTGGCGTGGTGGCCGGTCACCGAACCGGTGGCGGCGTAGTCGGTGTCGTCGTAGGTGATGACGAGTCCGTCGACGGGGTAGGGGTTTTTCTTCTCGGTCACCTTCAGCGTCCAGCGCGCAATGACGGCGTGGATGTTGTCGAGGGTGGGCAGGTCGATGCGCTCATGCTCTACGCAACCGAGTCCAATCTGCTTAAGGTAATCCATGCGTGCGCCCCATGAGACGATGGGCTCACTGGTGTGGACGAGGGTGAACGGTATCCAGTGGATGTGGCGCTGGGCCACCTCCTGCGGGTCTTTCAACGTGAGCGAACCCGAGGCGAGGTTGCGCGGATTGGCGTATTCCTCATCGCTCTCGAGGTTAAACCGCTCGAAGTCGTCGTAGCTGATGACGGCCTCGCCGCGGACGACGATGTGGCCCTTGGCCTTGACCTGCTGCGGTATGCCGTCGATGGCTTTGGCCAGATGGGTGATGTTGGTGCCGATGTGGCCGTCGCCGCGGGTGACGACCTTCGTCAGCCGTCCGTCGTCGTAGGTTACGACGAGCGTCAGTCCGTCGAGCTTCCACGAGAGCCAGATAGGCCGGCCGTCGGCCCATTTGACAAGGTCCTCCTCCTTCTTGGTCTTGGCCAGCGAGAGGGCGGGAAACTCGTGGGCTTCCTTCTGACCGGCGGTGGTGTCGGCCGATACCTTATGCGTCGGCGAGTCGGGCAGCACCGTGCCCGTCTCCTGTTCGAGACGGCGCAGCTGGTCGAACATCGCGTCCCACTCGTAGTCGGTCATCAGTTCGCCACGACCGTTATAATAGGCGTCGGAAGCCCGGTTGAGCTGGTCAACGAGCTGCCGCATCAATTGGTTATTATCCATAGGGAATGATGTATTCTTCTGCAAAGTTAGCGAAATGATTTCGAATACGGGGTGAAATATCTTCGCTATTTTCTTTGCTTAATGTAGATTTTGTCTTATCTTTGTCCAACAATCGATATTAAAGCAGTCGAGACACATCATCATGGAAATCATCGTATCTCAGGAAATAGAGACCGTCTGCCCCGGATTTGTCGGGGCTTGTGTTGAGGCCAATGTGACCAACAGCCCTTACTGTCAGCCCCTTTGGGGTGAGATTGAGGCTATGGGCAACCATTACCGTGAGACATTGACCACGGAGACGCTGAAGACGCTGCCCGGCATAGCTGCCACGCGCCGCGTCTATAGGGCCTGCGGCAAGGATCCGTCGCGCTACCGCCCTGCCTCAGAGGCGCTTATCCGACGTCAGCTACAAGGCAAGCAACTCTATCAGATTGACACGCTGGTCGACCTCATCAATCTGGCGAGCATCGCCTATGGCTACAGCATCGGCGGCTTCGATGCCGATAAGTTCGTCGGCGACCGCCTGACGCTCGGCGTGGGCCGCGAGGGTGAGCCTTACGAGGGCATCGGCCGCGGTATGATCAATATTGCCGGACTGCCCGTCTACCGCGACGCGCAAGGCGGGGTAGGGACACCGACGTCGGACAATGAACGAACAAAGATTCAAGCCTCCACGACACACCTCGTGGTGCTCATCAACGGCTACGACGGCGATGAGAAGCGCGTCCGCGCCAATGCGGAGTACATTCAGCAGTTGCTGCGGAAGTATTGCAACAGCGACGGCGGTTCGTACTTCATCTATCGGTAAGGCGCTTGATGATTAACCCTTTAAATTCCTCAAAAGCATGGTAATAGGCATTGACGTGGGCATCAGCACCACAAAGATAGTTGGCATCAATGACGAGGGCGTGGTGGTTTCCCCCATCCGCATCCGCGCCACCGACCCCGTGACCTCGCTCTATGGCGGTTTCGGGAAGTATCTGTTTGACAATCAGATCAGTCTGCAGGATATTGAGCAGGTGATGATTACAGGCGTGGGGTCGGCTTATATCGACAAACCCATCTACGGGCTGCCCACGGCGAAGGCCGAGGAGTTTATCGCCGACGGACTCGGTGCCCGCTATGAGACCGACCTCGACCGCATGATTGTGGTGTCGATGGGCACCGGCACGAGTCTCGTGCAATGCGACGGCGACGACATCCGCCACATCGGCGGCATCGGACTGGGTGGCGGCACGCTGATGGGCCTGAGCCGCGTCATGCTCAAGACCGACGACATGAAGCAGATTATCTCGCTGGCCATGCAGGGCGAACTGTCGAATATCGACCTGCAGATTGGCGACATCAGTCCCAACCCGCTGCCGGGGCTGCCCAAGACCGCCACGGCGTCGCTCTTCGGTAAGGCCCGCAGCAATGCCGGGCGCGAGGACATCGCCCGCGGCATCATCACAACGGTGCTGCAGACCATCGGGTCGAGTTGTATCCTTGCCTCGCTCAACTCGGGCATCCGCGAGTATGTGCTCATCGGCAACCTCACGCTGCTGCCGCAGTGCAAGCAGGTGTTCCCGGGACTGGAGAAGCTCTATAAGGTGCATTTCATCATTCCGAAATACGCGGAGTTCTGTACGGCCATCGGCGCCGCCTTATGCTATAACAGAGAGTAGCTCATGAGACGACCGATTGGAATCATTGCCTTATGCCTTATGCTGGCGCTCCTTGTTGGGAGCTGCAAGCGGAGCGGTAAGGCTACGCCGCCATCAGGCGAGGGCTTCGCCAAATATGCCCAACTCATACAATGCGTTGACAGTCAGGGCCACGAGGTGTTCACGATTAAGGATCCCTGGCAGCAAGGGCGCACCCTGCAACGGCTGTCGCTACGCAAACCTTTCCGCCGCGTGGTGGTGTTCACGACCTCGCATTGTCAGTTGCTCGAATACCTCGGACTGGCCGACCGCATTGTCGGCGTATGCGATGCGCAGTATATCCTCGTCAGCGATATCCGGCGACGGCTGGCGCTGCCAGATGGGGCGAAGGGAAAGATTGTCGACTGCGGCAACTCGATGAGTCCCGACCTCGAGCGCATCATCGCCCTCAAGCCCGACGCCATCATCCTCAGTCCCTACGAGGGCATGAGTCTCGGCCGACTCGAGCGGATCGGCATTCCCATCATCCTCGCAGCCGACTATATGGAGACGTCGGCGCTGGGGCGGGCCGAATGGATGCGCTATTATGGTCGGCTGATGGGCGCCGGACAGCGGGCCGACTCGCTGTTTCATGCGGTCGACTCCACCTATCAGCAGCTGAAGGCTTACGCCGCCAAACTGCCTGCGGGCCACAGCATCCTCACCGAGCGCAAGACGGGCGCCACATGGTATACGCCGGGTGGGAAGAGCAGCATCGGCGTGTTGATCAAAGACGCCAACGGCCGTTACGCCTTCGCCAGTGACAACCACAGCGGCAGTCTGCCCCTTTCGGTGGAGCAGATTATCGCGAAGGCCGGAGGGAGTGACGTGTGGGCGTTTAAGATGAATGGCGCGCGGATGATGACCAAGGCCGACCTGCTCAGTGAGTACCACGGCTATGAGGCGCTGAAGGCTTTCCGCACGGGTGAAATCTATGAGTGCAACTGTTCGCAGGTGCCTTATTTCGAGGAGGTGAGCTGGCGGCCGGACTATCTCCTGCGCGAACTCATCCAACTGCTCCACCCCGGCGTTGACCTCGGCGGACTGCGGTATTATAAGAAGCTGGGATCAAGATGACGATGAATCCGACTTTTAGCAACGATGCCGGAGTCAGTTCCGCACGCAGCCATCATGTGGTCATCAAGTTGACCTTGATGGTGCTGGTCATCCTCCTGCTGTTTTGCATGAGTCTCACCATGGGCAGCGCCGACATTCCCTTCCGCGATGTCGTGGATATTCTGTTGGGCAGCGGCGCGCCCAATGCCAGTTGGCGCTTCATCGTGTTGGAGACCCGTCTGCCTCAGGCGGTGACGGCGCTGTTGGCGGGTAGCGCGTTGGCGGTGAGCGGACTGATGCTGCAGACCGCCTTCCGCAATCCGTTGGCGGCTCCCGACATCTTCGGCATCACGAGTGGGGCGAGTCTGGCCGTGGCACTGCTCACGCTGGCTCCGGGATTGGTCGTTGCCGGTACCGTGGGCTATCTGTCGTCGGTGGCGGCTGCCTTCGTGGGCGCCGTGGCAGTGACGGCTGTCATCTGGCTTTGCAGCAAACTGGTGCGCAGTTCGGTGGTGCTGATCATCATCGGCATCATGATTGGTTACCTCTGCTCAAGCGCCATCACGCTGCTCAACTTCACGGCCACCGAGGAGGGCGTACGCAGTTTCGTGGTGTGGGGCATGGGCTACTTCGGCAATGTGTCGCTCGACGCCATGCCGGTGTTCGCCACGCTGACCCTTGCGGGTACGCTGGCCACGCTGTTGCTGATGAAGCCGCTCAACGCACTGTTGCTCGGTCCGCAGTATGCCGAGAGCATGGGCATCAACGTGCGCCGCACGCGTAATGTGCTGATGCTGCTCACGGGACTGCTCACTGCTGTAGTGACGGCCTTCTGCGGACCTATCGCCTTTATCGCGCTGGCCGTTCCCCACATAGCCCGTCTATGGCTGCGCACCTCCGACCACCGCCAGCTGCTTCCGGCGACCATCATCCTTGGCGCCGTCGTTGCCCTGCTCTGCAATGTCCTCACGGTGTTGCCCGCCAATGGTACCGTGTTGCCCCTCAATGCCATCACGCCGCTCATCGGCGCTCCCATCATCATCTACGTGATACTGAGGAAGCCCTCATAATGCTTTCTGCAAATTAAAAGCTCATAAACTCATAAACTCAAGAACTCACAAACTCACAATGATAGTTACTACGAAAAAAGGTGACGGCGGCAAGACCTCACTCTACGACGGGTCGCGGGTGGACAAAACCGACCTGCGCATTGAACTCAACGGAGAACTCGATGAGTGCAATGCGCTGCTCGGCTTGTGTAAGGTGATGTGTAGTGAAAACCACCCGGAGGTATCGTCGCCCTTCCATCCGAAGGCTTTCGAGACGATACAACGGGAACTCATGGACTTGATGGCGCTCATTGCCCGCGACAATGATAAGACGAAGGAACAGACCCTTCAGCAGGCTGTTGAGCGGATGGAGGCCTATATAAATAAGGTGGCGAAGGGTAAGGCGTTTGAGTTTATGTTGCCCGGTCGCGACAAAACCGACGCCTTACTCCATATCGTGCGGACGAAAGTGCGGACATGTGAGCGCCGGTTGGTGGCGCTCACGGCGGCTGATGACGGTTACGCGCCGGTGTTGCGCATCTATCTCAACCGCCTCTCCGACTACCTCTTCTGCATGATACTTGACCGATGGAAGTAGCTGAAAGCGGAGAGTCGGCAAGTGCTTCTCCCTCTCCCATATGGTGGGCAGGGGCTTTCATGCCTCAATTGGAGAGGGCGGGGATGGGCTTTTAATAAGCGCTCTTGAACTCCTCAAGGAAGCGGGTGTCGTTCTCTGAGAACAGGCGGAGGTCATCAACACGATACTTCAGGTTGGTGATGCGCTCCACACCCATACCGAAGGCGTAGCCCGTATAAACGTCGGGGTCGATGCCGCAGGCAGCGAGGTCGTGCGGGTCAACCATGCCGCAGCCGAGGATTTCCACCCAGCCGGTATGCTTACAGAAATTACAACCCTTACCGCCGCAGATATTGCATGAGATATCCATCTCGGCGCTGGGCTCGGTGAAGGGGAAGTAGCTCGGACGAAGACGAATCTTGGTGTCGGGACCGAACATCTCGCGTGCGAAGGTGAGCAGCACCTGCTTCAGGTCGGTGAAGCTCACGCCCTTGTCCACATACAGACCCTCAACCTGATGGAAGAAGCAGTGGGCGCGGGCCGAGATGGCCTCATTACGATAAACGCGGCCCGGGCAGATGATGCGGATGGGCGGCTCGTGCGTCTCCATGTAGTGGGCCTCATCGCCGGAGGTGTGGGAGCGGAGCAGCACGTTCTTGGTGACGTCGTTGGGGTTCTGCGAGATGAAGAAGGTGTCCTGCATATCGCGGGCAGGGTGGTCGGCGGCGAAGTTGAGCATCGTGAACACGTGCTTGTCGTCGTCAATCTCTGGACCATGGAAAAGGGTGAAGCCCATGCGCTGGAAGATTTCGATAATCTCGTTCTTCACGATGGTCAGCGGATGGCGCGTGCCTAACTCAATGGGGTAGGCCGTACGCGTGAGGTCGATGTTCTCTTCCTGATTGTCGGCTGTGGCAACGTTCTCGCGCAGTTCGTTGATCTTGTCGGTTGCGGCCTTCTTCAGTTCATTCAGCTTAATGCCGATGGTCTTCTTCTGATCTTTGGCCACGTTGCGGAACTCGGCCATAAGGCCATTGATTTCACCTTTCTTACTCAGATACTTCAGTCTGAGCTGCTCCACATCCTCGGCATTCTTGGCCGACAGCGTGGAAACTTCCTTGAGAAGTTCGTCTATTTTGTCTGATATCATGCTTGTTGCATCAACGTTTATTCTGTCTGCAAAGTTACAACATTTATCGGATAAAATGAGAACTATGTGAAAAATAATGCTTAATTTTGCGGCCAATAAGTTGTGTGTTATGAGAATGTCAATCTTTTTTGCTGCGGCAGCCTTCCTAATATGTATCCTAATGATGCCGACAGGCTGCACCGATAAGAAGCCCAAGCCGGTGGATACGCTGGCCGCGGACTCGCTGATAGCAGACACTACCGGCTCCGACTCTACGCAGGACATCATAGAAGCCACCCCCATGCCCAAGGCGGCAGACGAGTTGTTCGACGACTTCGTGTTCAACTTCGCGGCCAACCGTAAGTTGCAGCGGAAACGTATTGTCTTCCCGCTGAAGGTCTACCGCAACGGCAAACTGGAGAAGGAAATACCTGAGACCAAATGGAAGATGGAGCATTTCTTCAGGCGCCAGCAATACTATACCCTCATCTTCGACAACATGCGGCAGATGGAGGTGGTCAAGGACACCACTATCGACCACGTGGTCATCGAGAAGATCTTCTTCCGCAAGAAACTCGTGCAGCAATTCCTCTTCAACCGCATCGACGGACAGTGGAAGATGACGAGCATGAACTATAAGCCGCTCTATCAGAATAAAAATGCCGACTTCCTGCGGTTCTACGACCACTTCTCGCGCGACTCCGCCTTCCAGGTGGCGAGCATGGCCAGTGAGGTGCAATTCACCGCACCCGACCCCAACGACGACTTCTCGAATATCAACGGTGTGATGATGCCGCAGCAGTGGCCCGACTTCAAGCCCGGACTCATTCCGAAGAATGTTATCTACAACATTATCTACGGACAGAAATATGCCGAGTCGAACCGGAAGATTTTCGTTATTCGTGGCATTGCCAACGGTCTTGAGATTGAATTGTCTTTCCGCCGCTACGGCAAGCAGTGGAAGCTGGTGAAGTTTAACAGTTAGGATTTGATAGCGATGAAAACAGCAGAACACTATTCTTTGTTGCACCACAACACGTTTGGCATCGACCAGCTATGCGATGTCTTTGTGGAGTGGGAGAGTGAGGCCGATGCAGTGGCGGTGGCCCGGCAGTTGCGCGACAGCCATAAGCCCTATCTCCTGTTGGGTGGTGGCAGCAACCTGCTGCTGACCGACGACTTCCACGGTACGGTGGTCACGCCTGCCCGCCGGTTCGATCTGTCGGTCATCATGAGCTACGACGACAATGTGCCGAGTCTGCGGTGCTGGGCGGGTACGACGTTTGACGATGTCGTCGACTACGCTGTCCGCCACGGCTATTATGGTTTGGAGAACCTCAGCCTTATTCCCGGTGAGTGCGGGGCTTCGGCCGTGCAGAATATCGGAGCCTACGGCGCCGAGGTCAAGGATGTCATCTCTGAGGTGGAGGCCATTGAGATCAGCACCGGGCGGCGCGTGGTGTTCAAGGGCAGCGACTGCGGCTACAGCTACCGTCAGAGCCGCTTCAAGCATGAGTGGAAGGACCAGTATCTCATCACCTACGTCACCTACCGGCTGTCGAGGCAGTTCAAGCCCGAGCTCGACTACGGCAATATCCGCAGCCGACTGGAGCAGTTGGGCATTGACGAGACGAAGCTCACGGCTGCCCAGCTGCGCGATATCATCATTGATATCCGCCGTCAGAAACTGCCTGACCCTGAGGTGACGGGCAATGCCGGCAGCTTCTTCATGAATCCGATTGTTGACGCGGCGACTTTCCAACAGTTGAAAGCCGCGCACCCCGACCTGCACTATTTCGAGGTCAATGATGCCAAAGGCCAGCCAGCTTACAAGATTCCGGCCGGATGGATGATTGACCAGTGCGGTTGGAAAGGGCGCTCGCTCGGTCTGGCGGGGGTCTACGATAAACAGGCACTGATTTTGGTCAACCGCGGTGGTGCTACGGGACAAGAGGTGGTCGACCTCATGCATGCCATTCAGCATGATGTGAAAAATACCTTCGGCCTCGACCTCAAGCCGGAGGTGAATATACTATAAGCCTCTCCCCTCTTTTCATTTATGGAACTTCCTGTATAGTTTCCACACGAGTAGGGCGGCGTCTACCGCTCCTGCTCCGGCATTGAAGAGGCTCGACAGGCGCCGCGATGTCGGAGCGTCTTTCTTCAGCATGTCGGGCTTGTGGAACAATGAGTTCCATAGTTTTTCTATCTTTTGGTCGTCCTTATGAATATCGGTCAGGAGGACAGCCTTGCGCTGTCGGATGCTTTCAAGCGACTGGTAAACGGTTGAGGTGGATGATTCTTTATCTGTCATGATGAACGAAGGCTGGTTTAACTAAGCAAAATCTCTGCAAAGAAGCGGACGAGGGGCCGCTCTATCCATTGCTTTCTGAAGGCGACTACCAACAGCAGGATGACGAGGTAGATGCCCGCCACGATGCAATAGGCGACAGCCTGCCCCACAAGGGGAGCCAGTGCCTCAGCCGCTGCGAAGCTCAGAAAGATGAGAATAAAGACGAGCAGGAGGCTCAGAATGGCCGTCATGGCGATGACCGTGAGTAGCCTCACCGTTTTCTCCACGGCCGTGAGCTTCACGTATTCGCCTTGCGTCTGGGCATAGTGCTTCAGCGTCTCAATCAGCTGGCCGATGGTTTCAATGTTCTGGTCGTTTGAAAACATTCCTTTTTCAGTTACGAAATCTAATGGTTCATAATCCGCCCCGTCAGACCCGAAAGCCTCACGGGGTGGATGGCATGGGTTTACGCCATGTCGGTGTCGACAGCATCCTTGATGCCGTCAACGAGATCGTCGGCGTCCTTGCGGTTGAGTCTGATGTCGTGTTTCTTGCAGAAATCGTCAACAGCGTCAGAGATCTTCGAACGGGTGTCGGTCCCCTTCTCGGGGGCCAGAAGCAGACCCACGGCTGCGCCAGCGATGGCACCGCCTAAGAATGTAGCAATATAACCAAATGTTTTCATTTGTGTAAGTATTAAAAGTTGATTGTCTTATGTAATTGCAAATATAGCGATAAAGCGCCATCTTGGCTCACTTTTTCTGTTAAATAATGTGTATATCTCTGATTTAACAAACTTTATGCGAGCATTAAAAGGCTGTTTGTGGATAATTTCGTAATTTCGCACAAAATAGGCAGTCGTGCCTTAAAGCGACAAACATTACACACTATAAAAACAATTTGAATAGCAGCATGAAGAAATCTATGGTATTAGGCGCAGCCATGATCGTGGCCTTCGCCTTTACAAGTTGCAAATCCCAGGAAAGTGCTTACAAGAAGTTCTACGAGAAGGCCAAGGCTCAGGAAGAGGCTCAGACGGCTACCGCCCAGCCCGAACAGCAGGCTACTGTCACCCCGCTGGTGACCAAGCAGGCTGACCAGGCCACCGTGACTAATGTCGATAATACGCCTGTACGTCAGGAAGATGTAACATTAATCAATGGCGCTGGCCTGAAGCAATACAGCGTTGTGGCTGGCTCATTCGGCGTCAGGGCCAATGCAGAAGGTTTCCAGAAGATGTTGAAGGACGCCGGATACGATGCACAGATTGTGTATAACGCCAAGGTCAACTTCTACCGTGTGGTCTCCGGCACCTACGACAGCAAGGAGCAGGCCGTGCAGAGCCGCAATGCCATCCGTGGCAGCAAGTTCGACAAGCAGGGCCAGGCTTGGCTGCTCTTTAAGAACTAATGCCGCACACCGACTGTGGCAAGGATCTTATCCATTGATTATGGCAAGGTGCGCACGGGGTTGGCAGTGACCGACCCCCTGCAGCTCATTGCCACCGGCTTGACGACGGTAGAGACAAAGACATTGTTCGACTATGTCAGCGACTATGTGGCGCGGGAGCATGTCGAGCGTATCGTCATCGGCAAGCCGACACAACCCAACGGACAGCCGTCGGAGAATTTCGCACGCGTTGAGAACTTCGTCAACCGTTGGCACAACGCCCATCCTGACGTACCCATCGAATACTATGATGAGCGCTTCACGTCGGTGCTGGCCCATCGCGCCATGATTGTGGGCGGTGTGAAAAAGAAAACACGACGGGAAAACAAAGGCCTCGTGGATGAGGTGAGCGCCACCATCATCCTGCAGGATTATATGAACTCAAGGAAATGATATTACCTATTTATACTTATGGGCAGCCGGTATTGAGAAAAGTTGCCCAAGACATCCCCACCGATTATCCAGGATTGCACCAGCTCATCAGCGATATGTTTGAGACGCTCGACGCCGCTTCGGGTGTGGGTCTTGCCGCACCCCAGATTGGCAAGTCCATCCGCGTGGTCGTCATCGACTTGGACGTCCTCAAGGATGAATACCCCGAATATGCGGGATTCCGACACGCTTACATCAACGCCCATGTGGTGGAGGCCGACGAGAAGGCCGGTAAGGTGAGCATGGAGGAGGGTTGCCTCTCCATTCCCGGACTGGGCGAGGACGTGGTGCGCCCCAAGCGTGTGCATGTCACCTATCTCGACGAGAATCTCCAGCCCCACGACGAATGGGTCGAAGGCTATCAGGCACGCGTCATGCAGCATGAGTTTGACCACCTCGAGGGTACGATGTATGTCGACCGCCTGTCTCCCTTCCGCAAGCAGATGATACGCAATAAGTTGCGCGCCATGATGCAGGGAAAGTTCTCGGCCGCTTACCGCACGAAACCCATTAGACGTTGAGTTTATGAGTTTTTAAGTTCATGAGTTCATGAGTTTATGAGCTCTTGATATGGCATGGCCACGAACTTAGGGACTGACGAGGAAAGGATAACAACACAACAATAAGAAGATGAAGAGAGAGATTAGAGAGAACCGTCAGGTGAGCATCAGTTGCTCATCATTTTTGTTATCGACCATCAGAGAGAACGGACGTTTCCTTCTCTTGTCTTGTCTCTTCTTCCTTTGTTCACTTGCGGCAAAGGCACAATACAATGTCAACCGACTGATTACCAATGGAGAGGTAGCCCTGCACTATGAGGACTACGTACTTTCCATTCAGTATTTCAACAAGGCACTGGCGCAGAAGCCTTACCTCTGGCTGCCGTGGTATGACCGAGCCGTGGCCAAGTTCTATCTCGATGACTATGTCGGCGCCGAGGACGACGCGTCGAAAGCCATCAACCTCAACCCTTATATCGAGCAGATCTTCGACCTGCGCGCCATCTCGCGCATCCGGCAGGAGAAATACGCTGACGCCGTGACCGACTACGACCGCGCCATCAAACTCAACCCGTCGGTGTCGAGCTTCTGGCTCAACCGCGCCATCTGCCGCGTCAACCTGCAGGATTACGACCAGGCACTCCTCGATGCCGATACCATCATCAAGCGGTGGTCGCAGATTGCTACGGCTTACTCGCTCAAGGCCGAGATCTATTTGGAAAAGAAAGACACCACACAGGCCGACAATTGGCTCAGTCAGAGCCTCAATATCGACCCCTATAACGCCGACGCCTGGACCACACGATCCTACATCGCACTGAACCGCCGTCAGTGGAAGTCGGCTGACAGCTGTCTGACCCGCGTCATCCACCTCCGGCCGAAGGTGGTCAACAACTACGTCAACCGTGCATTGGCCCGACTCAACGTGAACAACCTGCGTGGCGCCATGGCCGACTATGATATGGCCATCGATCTTGAGCCGAACAATTTCCTTGCCCATTACAACCGTGGTCTGCTGCGTGTGCAGCTCGGCGACGACAACCGCGCCGTGGAGGACTTCGACTTCGTGGTGAAGATGGAGCCGCGCAACTTCATGGCTATCTACAACCGCGCCTTGCTTAACGAGCGCATCGGTCACCTGCGGGCGGCCATCCGCGACTACAGCGAGGTCATCAAGCAGTTCCCCAATTTCTGGACGGGTCTGGCCAGCCGCGCCCGCTGTTACCGCCGACTCGGCATGACGAGTCAGGCTGAGATGGATGAGTTCCGCATCTTCAAGGCCCAGATGGACAAGCACATCGGCATACAGCAGCGGTGGAGTAAGAGTAAGTTGCGTGAGGTGCGCAAGCGCTCGGAGATTGATATGAACAAATACAACGACATCGTCGTCGAGGACAAGCCGAAGATCGACCACGAATACGGCAGCAGCAGTATCCGCGGCACCATCCAGAACCGCGAGGTGGAGATGGCCTTCCTGCCGATGTATCAGTTGTCTTATTTCAACTACGGCAATGCCGTCGAAGGCTATCAGGTGTTCGACACCGAACTGGAGCAGTTCAATACGAAGTACGAGCCGCTGCGCAAACTCAACCTTACCTGCAATGCCAAGCGTGAGGCGCTCTCCGACACCCAGTCGAAGCAGGTCTTCCAGCTCATCGATGCCTTTACGGCCGGCATCAATGAGGAGAAGGATAAGAAGATACGCGCCTCGTTGTTGCTGCAGCGCGCCGTGGCTTACGCCGAAGCCCAGAACTACACCGATGCCATCTCCGACCTCGACGATTACATCGCCGCCGACAGCACCTCGGCGATGGGCCACTGGGAGCGTGCCGTCTGCCAGCAACTGCTCAACGACTACGAGGCTTCGCAGGGCACAAAGCCCGGCATGAAGAACTCTCAGGTGGAGAGCGACTTCGCCTTGGCCATCCAGCTGGCACCGAAGAATGCGCTCATCTATTTCAATCGCGGCAATATGTTTGCAGCCGAGAAGAACTATAACCGCGCCATCGATGACTTCACCAAGGCCATCTCTATCGATGCCCGCTTTGCCGAGGCTTACTACAACCGTGGCATCGCCCGCTATTATGCCGGCGACATCAAGCAAGCTCAGCAGGATCTCAGTCGCGCCGGTGAGCTCGGTCTATACGACGCCTATGCGCTGAGCAAACGCATCGGTGAGGAGAAACCCTCTGCCAAGGCTCCCGCGAAGAAAAGAAAATAAATGAAAACTTCATGGCACATCGTTGTAGCCAATTGAAAAATAAGTATTACTTTTGCAGTGATTTAAAACAAACTAATTTGTATCATGGTTAAAATCACTTTTCCGGATGGCTCCGTTCGTGAGTACGAGCAGGGCGTAACCGGCTTTCAAATCGCAGAGAGCATCTCACCGGCTCTCGCCCGCGACGTTGTATCTTGCGGGGTTAATGGTGAGACAACAGAACTCAACCGCCCCATCAATGCCGACGCTACCATCGAACTGTATAAGTTCGACGACGACGAAGGCAAGCACACCTTCTGGCACACATCGGCCCACTTGCTCGCCGAGGCGCTGCAGGAGTTGTATCCCGGCATCCAGTTCGGCTTCGGCCCGGCCATCGAGAATGGTTTCTTCTACGATGTGATGCCGCCCAAGGGTCAGACCATCTCTGAAAACGACTTCCCCAAGATAGAGGCTAAGATGAAGGAGCTCGCCAAGAAGAATGAGCCCGTCGTCCGCCGCGAAGTGTCTAAGGCCGATGCCATCAAGGAGTTTGAGGCCGCTGGACAGCAATACAAGGTGGAGCACATCTCTCAGGATCTGGAGGATGGCACCATCACCACTTATACCCAAGGCAACTTCACCGACCTCTGCCGTGGTCCGCACCTCGTATCGACGGGCGCCATCAAGGCCATCAAGATTACGAGTGTAGCCGGTGCTTTCTGGCGTGGCGATGCCAACCGCGAGCAGATGACGCGTATCTACGGCATCACCTTCCCGAAGAAGAAGATGCTCGATGAATATCTCGTCATGCTTGAGGAAGCCAAGAAGCGCGACCACCGTAAGATTGGCAAGGAGATGGAGCTGTTCATGTTCTCCGAGCGTGTGGGTAAGGGTCTGCCCATCTGGCTGCCGAAGGGTACTCAGCTGCGTCTGCGCCTGCAGGAGTTGCTGCGCCACGTGTTGAAGCCCTACCACTATCAGGAGGTCATCACGCCGGGTATTGGATCTAAGAACCTCTATGTCACCTCCGGCCACTATGCCCACTACGGCAAGGACGCCTTCCAGCCCATCCATACGCCGGAACCTGATGAGGAGTACATGCTCAAGCCAATGAACTGCCCTCACCACTGCGAGGTGTATGCCCGCAAGCCGCGTTCGTACAAAGACCTGCCGCTCCGCATCGCTGAGTTCGGTACCGTCTTCCGTTATGAGAAGAGCGGTGAGCTCCACGGACTGACCCGCGTGCGTACGTTCACGCAGGACGATGCACATATCTTCGTTCGTCCTGACCAGGTGAAGGCTGAGTTCGAGACCATTATCGATATCATCCTGAAGGTGTTCCGCATCTTCGGCTTCGACAACTACGATGCGCAGATCTCACTGCGTGACCCGAAGGATACCGAGAAGTATATCGGCTCCGACGAGATTTGGCAGGAGAGCGAGGACGCCATCCGTCAGGCTTGTAAGGAGAAGGGCCTGCACACCCACGAGGAAGTGGGCGAGGCTGCCTTCTATGGTCCTAAGCTCGACTTCATGGTGAAGGATGCCATCGGCCGTAAGTGGCAGCTGGGTACCATCCAGGTGGACTACAACCTGCCTGAGCGCTTCAAGCTCGAATACACCGCCGAGGACAACTCCAAGCAGACGCCGGTGATGATTCACCGCGCACCGTTCGGTTCACTCGAGCGCTTCACCGCTGTGCTCATTGAGCACACGGCCGGTCACTTCCCCTTGTGGCTCACACCCGACCAGGTGGCTATCCTGCCTATCTCGGAGAAGTTCAACGACTACGCCAAGAAGGTGCAGCAGTATTTCGACAGCAAGGATGTACGCGCTTACATCGACGACCGCAACGAGAAGATTGGCCGTAAGATCCGCGACAACGAGCTGAAGCGTGTGCCTTACATGGTAATCGTTGGTGAGAAAGAGGCTGCCGACGGTCTGGTGTCCATGCGTAAGCAGGGCGGCGGCGAGCAGGCTTCCATGAAGATGGAGGACTTCGCTCAGCGCATCAACGACGAGGTGGCCGCTCAGCTGAAGGCTGTTGACGAATAATCACCGTTTAAGCATAGATAATAAAGGGCTATTGTATAGCCCTTATTAAAATAATTTGCCGCGTAGCAATCTTGGTTGCTACGCGGCAATTGTTTTTTTCTTGGTATTGGTGTAGTGGTCGGTCTTGTGCCAGCCACCATCCATTGCGGCACTACGGATTGAACACCTTGTCGTTGACAGGGGCACCGAACTTGAAGCCGGAGAACTTGTACTGCGTGTAGCCGCGCTTGCTGTTCAGCGTCAGGCTCTCGAGGGCACCGTTAGCTTTGTTGATTTCCAGGACGAAGGAAGTGAACATCAGACGCTTGGCCTGCGTCGGGGTCATGGTGACAACAACATTGCCCGACTGCTGCGAGATCTTCACACCCTGCACGTTGGAGATGTTGGTCTTGCCACCGGAGAGTACGCTCAGCAGCACAGCCTTGAAGGCGGCAAACTGACCGGCGGTCTTGGCTGAAGCCACATGCTTGCGGCCGCCCATGACCATGGTGAACGTGTTGCCGTTCATCACCAGCTGCTCCTTGCCGTTGTCGGCGGTGATGGCCACCTTGTCGGGGTCCTTCATATAGAGCGCGCCGTTGTAGGTCTTGTTCTTCGTCATGGCCTTGTTGTGCTTCACCATCACAGCCGTGGCTGATGCCGACTTAGCCGTCTTGTAGCGGCTGACGGCCTGGGTGAACAATGATTCCTGTGCAAAGCCGGCAATGGTCAGCATTGACAGCAATACAATAAATAATGTCTTTTTCATCTTATTTATGAATGAGTTATATGATTATGCATTGAATAGTTTCTCCCAAATACGCTCGCGGCCGATGATCTCGGCACAGGTCATCAGCGCCGTCATCGTGACGCCCTCGACGCCATGCACCATCAGACTCTGCCCGGTCAACAGAAGGTTGGGCTCATGGCTGCGTGGCGAGAGGAAGGTGAGCAGCGGATTGCCGCAGTCCTTCCGAAGACCGAATGCCGATCCGTTGGGCGTGAGCGTATAGTCGCGGTAGGTGAGGGGCGTCGAGACATATTGCCGCTCGATGGCTGCCCTCAGTCCGGGGATGACGGTCTCGGCCAGACTAATGCATTCGTCGGCTTTCTGCAGCTTCCATTGCGCATAGTCGTCGCCGCGGCGGCCGACTTTCGTGTCAGTCCACTGGCTGCACGCCGACCAGTCGACGGGCGTGAGCAGGTCAATCTGGCGAACGTGCTCGCTGCCGTCCTCAGGTACGCGGTAGCTGATCATCACCCCCGATACCGGATGGTCGTTCTCGAAACCCTCCCAGAGGTTAGGCCGCGAATAGACGTATTCATTACGGTTGACGTAAGGCAACGTCTGAGGTTTAATGACCAGTGAGACGGTCAGCATGCCGTAGGTGTTTTCCATCAGCCGCATCCGCATGCGCATGCTCTTCTTCACCAAGGCACTCTCGCCGATGAGCTGATAGGTGAGGGCAGGGTGGATGTCGCTGATGAACGTGTCGGCCTCGTAGCTGTTGCCGTCGATGCATTGCGCTTCGACGATATGTCCGTCGCGTTCAATGAGTTGCGTCACTTCGCTGTTGCATTTTGTCTCACCGCCGTTGGTGCGGATGCCGTCAATCAGTTTGTTGACCAATAGGTTGCCGTTACCGCGCAACCGCCAACTGCCGGCGATGTAGCTGCTGTTGATGTGGGCCATCGTGTAGAGCGGCAGCGTGTCCTTGCGCAGTTCGCAGCGCGTGGTGTTGCCCGACAATACGTTGATGAGCAGGTCGTTGTGGAAATGCTCGTGCAGCCATTGGTAAGCCGGCGTTGAGAGGTCCATGGATCTCGGCAATCCCTGCTGTTGGTCACAGCCCAATGCCGGATTGAGCATGTCGAACTGACTGCGGTTATAGCTTGCGAACAAGTCAACGAGCTCGTGTAGTCCCTTGCGCTCGTCGGGAAAATAGTCGGCCAACCGTTCGGCAAAACGGTCGTAGCCCTCGACGAAGTCAAAGCTTTGGTCGCCGATATGGATGCGGTCGAAGCAGTCGGCATCGAGCTTTACCCAAGGCAGCTCCATCAGTCCTAGCATACGGAACGGATGATAGAGCACCTCGCCCTCGCCCAAGCCACCGATGTAGTGGAGGCCGGTGTCGAAGTCGAGTCCCTGCCGGCGGTAGCTTTGCATGCAGCCGCCCGGTTGCGCCTCGCGCTCAAGCACCAGCACGCGGTAGCCTTCCGATGAGAGGATGTGGCCGCAGGCCAAACCACCCAGTCCACTGCCGATGATGACGATGTCGTATTTGTTGTGGTTCACTTCTTTAACTTTCTGAAGATGGCAGGCTGCAGCACATAGGAGAGGATGACCGCCGAGAGCAGTCCGACCAAGGTGGAGAAGCCCACGCTCTGGATGGCCGGGTGCCGGGCGATGAGCATCGATGAGACGGTGACCACGAGAATGAAGGCCGAGAAGAAGATGGCGCTCTTATGCAACTGGAGCAGCCGTCCGTTGGCCTTGTCGTCGATGAGACCGTTCATCACGAAAATGCTGTAGTCCACGCCGATGCCGAAGATGAATGTGGAGATGATGATGTTGAGCAGGTTGAACTTCAAGCCGAAGATGTCCATGGCGCCCAATACGATGAGCCAGCTGAGGATGATGGGCATGAAGCCAAGCAGCGTGTATTTGATGTTCCAGCGGAAGCTCACCAACAACACGATGAATACAAACGCCATCGACACCCATTGCAGGATGTTGAAGTCGCTGTTGAGCTTAGCCAATGTATCCTGCGTGTAGTAAGAGGTATCGAGCACCATCATGTTGGGCTCGTCGCCAATGGCGCGGGTGATGCGGTCGTAGGCGCCGCCCTTGACGCGCTCGGTGGCTTTGTCGTATTTCACCGACGTGAAGCAGAGGTACTTGCCGTCGTAGGTCTTCTCCATCAGCGTGGAGAGGTAACCCGGCGGAATGATGCCGGCCGCATAGAGCTTGTCGGGCTTGTAGTTAGCCTCGACGGCTTCGAAGAAGGGGTCGAAGGCATCAGCCGTGAAGCCGGCCGACGGCGCTGTAGCCGCGATGAGGCTCCGCATTTTAGCCAGCCTCGCGGGTGTCCAGTAGCGTTTCCATGCGGCGATGCGCACCTTCTGCGTAGTCTCAGGCACGAGGATGAGGTTGGTCGGCGTATAGCCCTTCACCAAGCCGAGGCGCTGCAGGCTGTCGAGTTTGGTCTCGAGCTGACTGAAGTGGCCCAGCGCCTCCTCCATGGTGGTGCCCGTTGAAGCGAAGTATTTCGAACCGATGCCACTGGCCGTCTTGCTGGCCAACAGGTTCTCTGAGTGGACCACCTCAGGCGAACGGTAGCCGAGGTTGTTGAGGTCGGTGTCGAAGTTGGTGCCTTTGACAGCCCAGAAGCCGATGCAGACGACGGTGATGGCGCAGATGACGGCGATGAGCGGCTTCTTGCGGTCGAAGGGATAGTTGTTGATGCGGTCAATGAGGGCGAACGCCTTCTTGTTGATGCGGTTCTTCTTCGTGTCGAGCAACTGCGGCAGGAAGATGAGCGAGAAGAAGGTGGTGCCGACGATGGCGAAGGCAGCGAACAAGCCGAAGTCCTTCAGCAGGTCGGTATTGACGAAGATGAGGCCCATGAACGAGCCGATGGTCGTCAGACAGCCGAGGAAGACGGGCTTGGTCTCGTCGCGCAGCACCTGCTCGGGGTCGGTGATGTATTTGTAATGCGTCAAAACGTGGAGCACGTAGCTCATGGCCACACCTAATACCACGGCGCCAATGCCGAGGGCAAGGAGCGAGAACTGTCCTTCGATGAAGTACATCATGGCCAGTCCGAACAGTGTACCGAAGACGACGGGCAGGATGAGCAGCGGCAGCGTATCCCAGTTGCGGAAACAGATGAAGATAAACGCCAGCACGATGATGAAGGCGCCGAGCAGCGTCGTCGTCAGGTCGCGCTTGATGGTGGTCGAGTTGTAATAGCCGCTGGCGGGCGTACCGTGGTAGCAGACGCTGACGTTGGGATGGGTCTTGGCAAACGATTTGATCTGACCGTTGAGCATCTCAAAGAGCCGGTTGCCCTGACCGGTGTCGGTTGCTGAGAAACGTGGGGTGATGAAGGCGATGCAAACCGAACCGTCGGGCACGAAGAAGTGACCGGCGATGGTCTTATAACCGCCCTGTGACCCGGCGAACAGCGGTTTCATCTGCTTCATGAGCAGATTGCGCATGCCCATCGGGTCCATCTGGATGAGCTCGGGGTAGGCCGAACCGAAGTCGCCGTCCATATCCTCGCTGTTCTTCACCATCTGTTGCTTGAAATGCTCCGGCGTGAGCAGCGAGTCCATCTGCGCATACACTGTGGTGTCGATGTAGGCAGGGAAATGCTCTTCCATGTAGCTGATGGCGCCGTCCATGGCATCCTCGGGCATCTGATAGAAGATGTCACTGATGACGCGCTGCTCCTTGGGCTGGCGGTTGTCGAGCGCTGTCAGCGAGTCGATGAACGCGTTGGCGGCTGCGGCGATGCTGTCGGGCGACATGCCTTTCTTGCCCTCGAAGAGCAGGTAGGTCTTGTCCTTGATGCGCAGGTCGGCAAAGGCCAGTTTGGTCGATCCGTCGGCATTGCGCGACGACGGCATCAGTTTGTTGAGGTCCTCCTCCAGATGAATGCGGGAAGCAAAATAGCCGAAGAATACAAACAGAAAAATCATCGTGCCCCAGAACACCGGCCGATGATTGTGGAAGTAGCGGTATATCTTGATTACAATCTCAGTCATAAACAACTATCAATAAGACAAGGGGAAGGTGATGCTTCTCCTATCACCTTCCTCCTTATATAAAAGCCGAACGAAAACGACCGGTTACTTTGCCACGTGGCTGTAGATATAGTCGTAGAGGTCGTTGAATGAGTTGATCTTGCGCAGGTCCTCTACGGGGACCTTCAGCTTGTAGGTGTACTGAATGACGGCCACAAGGTCAACGAGGCTGAGGCTGTCGAGGTTGAGTGCATCCTTGAGGTTTGCCTCCGGGGTGAACTTGCTCTCGTCGGTTTCAAACTCTTCGGCCAATACTTTGTTTACCTGCTTTACAATTTCTTCGCGTGTCATAGTCTTTTTCTTTACTGATTATTATCTGTGTTATTTTATAAGTTCTTGATGATTAAAGTGGAGTTGGTGCCACCGAAGCCGAACGAGTTGCTGAGGAACATATCGAAATGCTGTTCGATGGTCTCGGGGATGACGTTGATCTGCGCCGTCTCGTCGTCGGGATTCTCAAAGTTGATGTTGCCGGCGATGAAGCCGTTCTTCATCATGAGCATGGAGTAGATGCACTCGCTGGCTCCTGCCATCCACATCTCGTGACCGGTCTGGCTCTTCGTCGAGGTTACGGGTACGCGGTAGTCGCCGAAGACGCGAGCAATGGCCAAAGCCTCACGGCCGTCGCCGGCGTGGGTTGAAGTGGCGTGGGCGTTGACGTAGCCAATCTGGCGCGGGTCAACATTGCCGTTGCGCAGGCACATCTCGAGGCTTGCAGCAGGACCGTCGACATTGGGCGTTGAGATGTGGTCGCCGTTGCCCGAGAAACCCCAGCTGATGACCTCAGCCAAGATGGGCGCACCGCGCTTCACGGCGTGCTCGTAGTCCTCGAGAATCACCGTGGCGGCACCACCGCCGGGCACAAGTCCGTCGCGGTCGCGGTCGAACGGACGGCTGGCCTTCGTCGGGTCGCTCTCGCGGGTGGAGAATGCCTGGATGCCGTCGAATGAGGCGATACCGTACATATTGTTCTCCTCAGCGCCGCCGGCGATGACGTAGTCCTGCAAACCCTGAGAGATGAGCAGGGCGCCGAGGCCGATAGCCTGCGAACTGGAGGCGCACGCTGCGCTGGCGGTCAGGTTGATGCCGCGCAGTTTGAATATTGTGGCGAGGTTCATCGTGATGGTGGAGTTCATCGACTGGAAGATGGCGCCGCTGCCGCAGGCTGCCGTATCCTTGTACTCGCGGAACTTGTCGAGTCCCTCCATCGTGGCCTCGGCCACTGAGTCGTTGCCATAGATGATGCCGACGACGTTCTTGTCGAGGAAGTCCTGATCCATCTTGGCATTCTCCAATGCCTGACGCGTAGCCATATAGGCGTATTGCGCCTCCTCGGGCATGAACTGCCGCTGGTTGCGCTTGATGAAAGGCTTAAGGTCGGGTTTCTTCACGTCGGTGCAGAGTGCCGAGCGGAAGCCGGCATCCTTGCGCTCCTGACTGAAGATAACACCACTTTTACCTTGATAGAGTGCATCGCGCACTTCGTCTAATGTCGTTCCAAGGCAGGACCAGATGCCCATGCCTGTGATTACAACTCTTCTATTCATTGGTTTTCTGTTTATTTCTAATACCTTATTATAATATGAAACTTACAGGTCTTTCTGATAGCAGCGGCGCCGCTTGACGTATTGCGGATGAAGGGCGCTCCACTGCGACAGTTCCTTGAAGTTGTCTTCCAACTGCGGTCCGGTCTCGGCCCATTTGAAGCCCTTCTTGTTGTACACGCCGATGAGCTTGTCGAAGAGCATGGCGGTGACGCCGAGCCCCTGCATGTCGGGTCGTACGGCGATGAGCAGCAGTTCGACGGTATCCTCCGGTTTCCATTTCAGGGCTTTGATGAGGTGGTACCATCCGAAGGGCAGCATCCGGCCGTTGGCCTTGCGCAGGGCGTGAGACAAGCTGCCGATGGTCACGGCAATGCTGATGAGCTCGCCCTGCCCATTCTCCACCACTGGTATCATCTCGGTATCGATGAGCGGCAGATAGAGGTTCATGAACTCCTTGGCTTGCTCATGGGTGAATGCCGAGAAGCCGAAAAGGGGTGAGAAAGCCGCATTGAGCAGGTCGAAGACCTTATAGATATAACCCTGACGGATTTCCTTTTTGGTAAGAACGCGGGTGTGCAAATCGAACATCTCCGGTGCCAGCTTGGCCACGCGGGCATATTTGGCGGGTGTCTCCTTGGGCACGGCGACGCGCACCGAGAGCCAGTCGACCGCCTTCTCGTAGCCGAGACGGTCCATGTGGGTGGGGTAGTAGGGGTAGTTGTAGTAGGTCACCATCGATCCCATCATGTCGAAGTCGCTCACGAGCATGCCTTCCTTGTCGTAGTCGGTGATGCCTAACGGCCCCTCAATCTTGTCCATGCCCCGCTCCCGGCCCCATTGCTCAACGGTGTCGAGCAGTGCTTTTGACACCGCCTCGTCGTCGATGAAGTCGAGGTAGCTGAAGCGGACCACCTTGTTGTTCCATTTCTCGTTGGCGTGCTTGTTGATGATGGCCACGACGCGACCCACAGGATCACCGTCGCGGTAAGCCACGAAGCCTTCAACCTCTGAGAACGTCAAACCACTGTTCTTTTTGGGGTTGAACATGTTGCGAACGTCGGTGTCCAAATCCGGCACAAATTGTTGGCAATTGGCATATAGCTGCTTGGGCAATGCTATAAAGTCGTCCATCGCCTTGGCCGAGTGAACTGAAACAACTGTCAGAGTTTTCATACCGGGTGCAAAGTTACAAATTAATTATCAATTTATTAAGGTTTGATTGCTGTTATTTTTTTGTTCGTTTTGCCTTTATAATGTTCTAAATAACGCATCTATGGGCTTTTCCTCGGTAAAAATGCGAATTATTATAAAATTTAGTTGTAACTTTGCACAAAACTTTAGCGAGGTAAAAAGTTTACTTTATTTGATAAGGAGATAACATCATCAATGATGAAAAAAGTTCTACTTCTGATATTGACCACAGTTTTGCTGCCATTGACAGTCGCAGCGCAGATAAAAGGTACGGTCGTTGATGCCAGTGATGGTTACGGCGTACCCTACGCCAACGTGTTCATTCCCGAGTCGCACGAGAACATCATGTGCGACGGCGACGGCCGCTTCACCATCAAGCGGCGCCATGTGGCGAGCATTGTGGTGAGCAGTGTAGGCTATGATAAACTCACGGTGTCTATTCCACGTGGACAGGACAGCATCACCGTCAAACTGCAGGCAGCCAACAACAACTTGGCTGAGGTGAAGATCAAAGCCCACCGCCGTCGCTATAGCCGCAAGAACAATCCGGCTGTGGAACTGATGCGCAAGGTGATTGCCCGGAAGAAAGAGACCGTGCTCGAGACGCGGCCTTACTACTCCGATGTGCGCTACCAGAAGATCACGCTGTCGGAGAACGCCGTCGATACGGTGAAGAAAAAGCGTAAGCCGTGGTTCATCGCGCAGCTCGAGAAGTCGCCTTTCGACACTACAAAGCTCATCCTTCCGCTGATGGTCAACGAGCAGTTGACCAAGCATTACTACCGCCGCGACCCAAAGAAGGCGCTCGACGAGATCATGGCTTCACGCAGCAGCGGCGTCAACAAGATATTCCAGACGGGTGAGATGCTCAACACCATGTTGAAGGAGGTGTTCTCCGACGTCAACATCAACAACGACTATGTGCGTCTGTTGCAATATCCCTTCCCCAGTCCGTTGGGCAAGACGGCTATCTCGTTCTACCATTTCTACATCCAGGATACGGTGAAGGTGGAGAACGACAGTTGCTACCACATGCTTTTCTATCCGGCCAACCAGCAGGACTTCGGCTTCAAGGGCGAGATGTATATCACCAAGGACTCCGACCTGCAGGTGAAGACCTGCATCCTGAATATTCCGAAGAAGAGCGACGTCAACTTCGTCGACAACATGCGTGTGTTGCAGCAGTTTGAGCGGCTGCCGGGTGGCGGATGGGCGCTCACCAACGACCAGATGATGGCCGAGGTGCGCTTCATCTCATTGCTGCCGCGCATGCTGGTGGTGAGAAACACCATCAACGAGGACTTCGACTTCGACTCTATTCCCGACAAGACGCTGGCCACGAAGGCTCAGACGCGTGAACAGCCCAGTGCCCGCATCCGCAACAACACGTATTGGACGCAGAACCGGCCTATTCCGCTTACCAGTGGCGAGGAAGGCATGGACTACTTCGTCTACCGTATGACCAAGAGCAAGAACTTCGGATGGATGAGCATCATCGCCAAGATGGTGATGGAGAACTACATCGAGACCAGCAAGCCGGGCAACCCCGACTACTTCGACTTCGGCCCCGTGAGCACGCTCGTCTCCCACAACTTCGTCGACGGCTACCGCCTGCGCCTGAGCGGCCGCACGATGGCCGCGCTCAATCCGAACTTCTTCTGGAAAGGGTTCGTGGCTTACGGCACCGACCGCCATAAGTGGTATTACAGCACCGAACTGACGTGGTCGCTCAACAAGAAGGAGAACTCGCCCTTCGAGTTCCCGATGCGCAACCTCACCTTTGAGACCACCTACGACCTCATGTCGCCTGCCGACAAGTATCTGGTCAACAACAAGGATAACATCTTTGAGTCGTTCCGCACGCAGAAGGTCAAGCAGATGTACTACTACAACCGGCAGAAGCTGGAGTTCACCTATGAGACCGACTGGGGCCTGAGCTATAAGGCATCCATCAAGGCCGAGAGCAACCGCACGGCCGGCGACCTGCACTTCATCCATCTCGGCGACGGACTGGAGACCTTCCGCATTCGCACCACCGAACTGTCGGCCACCATCCGACTCAATCCCCACCAGACCTACATCAACACCAAGCAGCGCCGCTGGCCCATCAACCTCGACAGCCCCGACTTCCAGCTCACTCACACGATGGGCATCAAGGGCTTCCTCGGCGGCCAGTACCGCAGCAATATGACTGAACTCAACCTCTACAAGCGCCAGTGGCTGGGCTCGTGGGGTTACATCAACCTCCACGCCATCGGCCGTGCGCAATGGAATAAGGTGCCGTTCCCGCTGCTCTGCATGCCGCCCGTGAGCCTGACTTATCTCATGGATGCCAACGACCAGACGTTCAACCTGATGCGTAACCTCGAGTTCCTCAACGACCGCTATGTGTTCTGGAGTGCGCTGTGGGACCTCAACGGCAAACTGTTCAACCGTCTGCCGCTCATCAAAAAGCTGAAATGGCGTGAGTTTATCGGCATCAAGGGCATGTGGGGTCACCTCACCGACAAGAATAATCCCTTCAAGCATCCCGGCGACCCGATGCTGTTCAAGTTCCCCGAGGAGAGCCACATCATGTCGAATAAGCCCTATTGGGAGGCAATGGTCGGCATACACAACATCTTCAAGTTCTTCGGCGTCGACTACGTCCGTCGCCTGACCTACCGCGACCTGCCCAATGTGGATAAGTGGGGTCTGAGGTTCAACTTCATGATGTCGTTCTAAGCGCCACGGCCCCCGAAGCCTCACCCCCTGCCCCCTCCCCAAAGGGGAGGGGAAAATACCAGAAGCCTCACCCAGGCCCTCCCCCGAAAGGAAAGGAGTAAAAAGCCCCGAAAGGCCTCGTCCAGGCCCTTCCCCGAAAGGAAGAAAAGCGCCACTCCTTTGGTATGCATGGTTCTGTAGGACGCTGCTGTGCAGCGTCTCTATCGATTCCGTCGCCCTTCTCGCCCTCTTCACGCCCTCTCGCCCTTCCCTCTTCGCGATAGCTATGGTATCGCACTGCGATCGCTATGGTATGACGACGCGATAGCTATGGTATCGCACTGCGATAGCTATGTTATCGCGACTCGATAGCTATGGTATCGCACTGCGATAGCTATGGTATCGCGACTCGATAGCTATGGTATCGCGATGCGGCTGGTGGCCGGCACAAGACCGGCCACTACACTGGTTGCTTCGTCGCCTGGAATGCCGAAGCTCCTATTTTTGCTTATTGTAATGACTGGACTTCCGTCTTCTGGACTTCCGTCTTCTGGACTTCCGTCTTCTGGACTTCCGTCTTCTGGACTTCTCCAATACTTCCTCACTGTAATGACTGGACTTCCGGACTTCTGTCTTCTGGACTTCCAACCCACTTCCGGACTTCTGTCTTCTGGACTTCCAACCCACTTCCGGACTTCCGTCTTCTGGACTTCTAATAATCATTTCACTCCCCTCCCCTTTGGGGAGGGGTAGGGGGTGAGGCTCCCTCTTTTGCGGTAATGTTGCGGTAATGTCGTGGGGCACATTACCGCGCTTAACAATCTTATTATCAGCGAGAAAAGTCGCTGCGGTAATTGCGGTAATGTGGTTTACACTATATTGGGGGGGGCAGACTCACCACATTGCTGTCCGCGTGAGGCCTGCATCGTGTAACTGCATACAAAGATACTGCTTTTTTCTGAAACCGCCAAACCCTTTAACGTCATGAGGAACATGAATTGTTGAATATTTCTATAGAAGTAGTTCCGAAATCCATAAATGTTTTGTAAATTTGCACCTCAAATAAGGGACTATGAACCATAAAGATACTGTTTGTGTGGTCATTCCACTATATATGGAACTTAATGACTGGGAGCGGCGGGCCGTTGACAATAATCTCCGAGTGTTGGGAAACCATCCGTTTGCGTTTGTTTATCCGGAGAACTTCGATATCAGTCGGCTCCACAGCGCCTACCCGCAGGTCAGGCTTGTGCCGGTTTCAGACGAATGGTTGGGAAAGAAGAACGGTATAGCCGGATACAACCAGATGATGCTTTCGTCAAGTTTCTATCAGTTGTTTAGCGATGTCGATTTTATGCTCATCTGTCATGCTGACGCTTGGATTTTCAAAGACGAACTCAGCGACTGGTGCGGACGGGGATACGACATGGTGGCCGCTCCATGGCCTTCACTTTGGATTTATCGACGCTTCCGCTTTCTGCAGAAGTTTAGGGAAGATTGGCAAAGAATGAAACTGCATGACACTTTCTCGCATAGCCAGTTGTATGGCCATGTGGGCAATGGCGGACTGAGCCTGCGCCGTGTGTCGGTATTCAGCGAGGCTTGCGAGCATTACCAAAAAGAGATTGCTTACTTCACGCAGGTGGAGTCGCTCAACGAGGATGTGTTCTGGGCTTTCGTGCCCAAGCTGAGCCTCCCCACAGAGGAAGAGGCCATCAGCTTTGCCTTCGATAATAAACCCAAGGCGCTGTACCGACGCAATCACCACCGCTTGCCCATGGGCTGCCACGGCTTTCAGCACCGTAGCCGGCGCGGGTTCTGGCGGCAGTTCATCGGCTGTCTCTGACGACGCTATTCCGCTGCCTTCTGATAGTGCTGCATGAGCCACGCATCCTGTTCGGCGATGGTCATGTGACTGTTGTCGAGTTCGATGGCGTCGTCGGCCTTGCGCAGCGGCGACACCTCGCGGTGGGTGTCGATATAGTCGCGCTCCTGCACATTCTTGAGAATGGCGTCGTAGTCGGCCTGCATGCCTTTGGCGGCCAACTCATCGTAGCGGCGCTGCGCCCGCACCTCGGGTGAAGCGGTGACGAAGATCTTCAGTTCGGCATCGGGGAAGACCGTCGTACCGATGTCGCGGCCGTCCATCACCACGCCCTTGTCGCGCCCCATGGCCTGCTGCTGCGCCACCATGGCCTTGCGCACAAAAGGAATGGCGGCGACGGCGCTCACGTGGCTGCTGACCTCCATCCCTCTGATTTCCTTTTCCACCAGTTCGCCGTTGAGGTAGGTCTCGGGCAGTCCTGTAGTCCCATTCAATATGAAACGTATATTGACCTGCGGCATCAGTGCCTCAAGCCGGTTGGCCCTCACACTGCCGTCCTCATTGAAGAGACCGTGGCGAAGGGCAAACAGTGTAACGGCGCGGTACATGGCGCCGGTATCCACATAGATGTAACCAACTTTGCGTGCTAAGGCCTTGGCCATTGTACTCTTGCCGCACGAGGAGTAGCCGTCAATGGCAATTGTTATTTTCTTCATAAATAGTTATAGTGAATAGGCCAGGCTCAGGACGAGGCTCGAGCTTGACACATGATATTTTCCATAAGCCACATTCACCTTGAAACGGCTGAGCGCGAAGCCGCCGCCCAACGACAGACCGGCGCCGTGGCTGCTCTCGCTGTCTTCGGTCGAGATCTTCATCTCATTGGCCCGGCGGAAATTGTAGCCGCCGCCAATCCAGAAGCCGTCGGTGATGAGTACGTCGGCACCTAATACAAGGTGGTTGATGAATTTATAGTCGAGGTGGTTGAGGTCGACCACTGACAGATGCACACGCAGCGGAGTACCGATGAAGCGCTTAGAGGCACCAATCTGAATGTCAAACGGCATCTTGTTGTATTCCTCCTCAAAGGCTTTCAGTTCGCCGCCGAGGTTCTTCATGACAAACGACAGCGACCACTCGTGGTCGGGGTCGTAATAGTTCAGACCCAGATCGACGCCGCAGGCTATGGCGTTGTAGTCGCCGATGTAAGAGGTAATGAACTTCGCCGCGATACCGCCCGACAGCCGGTTGGTGAGCAGATAGGAGAAATAACCCGACAGGGCAATGTCCTTGGCCGAGAAGTCGCCCGTCTGCACATTGTTCTCATCCACCTGCTTCATGGTGCCATAGTTGATGTATTGCGCGGCCGCAGCCCATGAGGCCCGCTCCTTGACGATGCGGTTGAAGCTGGCACTGGCCGAGTTGACACCCGACATATAGTTCATATAGTTGAGGCTGATGGTCTTGTCGGAGACGGAACTCAGCAGGGCAGGGTTGTTGAAGATGAGCGACTCGTCATCGTCGATCACCGTGATATTGTCGCCGCCGAGGGCAGCGGCATGAGCGCTGGCCGGCAGACGGAGAAAGTTGTAGCCCGTCTGGCTGTCGTTCTGTGCGTGGGCCGCCCCGATGTTGAGCGCCATCAAAAGGACGAATAGAGCCTTTTTCATTTATTTTTCCTAATTATTCGGCAAAGATACGGCTTTTTTAAAGAATTGCTGTAATTTTGCAATGTGGATTTGTTCATATAACGCAGCAAACCCGATAAAATTGTAGGAATGGAGATTAAGAAAAGCGACAAAGCCAATTTGGACCTTCACCGCAGCACCGGTTTCCTGCTTGGACTGGTCTTTGCGTTGGCCTTGCTCTTTGCGGCTTTTGAATATACGTCGCGCCCTTCCGACCTTCAGGAAGACGACTCGATGCTCGACGACATGTCGGACGACCTCGAGATGACGGCGGCCATGAACACGAAGGATATGGTGTCGGCGGCTCCTGCGCCGGCGTCGAAAGCCTTGACGCAGAACGTGAAAGAGGTGGACAAGACGCAGAATGCCGACAAGGTGGCGCCCATCACGAGTAAACTCGTCATTGGCGACGGACAGGGTCTGGCCAAGCAGGCCAACGTCACCGAGGCCATACCTGAAACGTCGGCCCTGCCGCAGGATACGGCCGCCGTGCTACGTACGGTGGAGCAATTGCCTGAGTTCCCCGGCGGCATCGTGGAATTCATGAAGTGGCTCACGCGTAACCTACGCTATCCGCCTATCGCCCAGCAGCAGAAAATACAGGGTAAGGTGGTGGTGTCGTTCATCATCAATAAGGACGGATCCATCGCCAGTCCGCGCATCGTCACCTCAGCCGATCCCATCCTCGACCGAGAGGCCATGCGCGTGGTGAAGATGATGCCGCGGTGGAAACCGGGCATGGAGGATGGCAAGCCCTGCCGCACGATGTTCGCCATACCGGTGAACTTCCAATTGTAACAAGCCTATTAAAACATAACACAATGAAGACTGCCGAACAACTCTTGCAGATGGTTAACGATTTTCTGGCCACTCTGCCTTATGACCGCAAACCCGCCAGTTTGTACGAGCCCGTCAAATATGTGCTCTCGATGGGAGGCAAGCGCATGCGCCCAGTACTCATGTTGCTGGCCTACAACCTGTTCAAGGACGACCCTGAGCGCATCCTCATGCAGGCTGTTGGCCTCGAGACCTACCACAACTATACGTTGCTCCACGACGACCTCATGGACAATGCCGACCTGCGGCGCGGCCATACCACCGTTCACCGCAAGTGGAATGCCAATCAGGCCATTCTCTCGGGCGATTCGATGCTCGTGCTGGCTTACGAGCGCATGGCGCAGTGTCCGGACGACAAGCTCGCCGAAGTGATGCGGGTGTTCACCGAGACGGCCCTGCAGATAGGTGAGGGACAGCAGTACGACATCGACTTTGAACAGCGCACGGATGTCACTGAGGATGAGTATATTGAGATGATTAGGCTCAAGACAAGCGTGCTGTTGGCCTGCGCCTTGAAGATAGGCGCCATCATGGCCGACGCCTCACCTGCCGATGCCGACAACCTCTATAAATTCGGTGAACAGATTGGGTTGGCCTTCCAGCTGCAGGACGACTACCTCGACGTCTATGGCGACGAGAAGGTCTTCGGTAAGGCCATCGGCGGCGACATCACGTCGAACAAGAAGACCTACATGCTCATCAACGCCTTCATCCATGCCAACGACGACCAGCGCCGGCAGCTCACCCACTGGATTACCGCCAAGGAGTTTGACCGCAAGGAGAAAGTCAAGGCGGTGACCGAGCTCTATAATGAGATTGGTATCGACCGGCTGGCCAAGGAAAAGATAGCCTACTATTTCGAGAACAGCCACAAATATCTCGACGCCGTCAGCGTGGACGAGGCGCGTAAGCAACAGCTCCGCGACTACGCCAACCACCTGATGGTCCGTAAATACTGATGCCTCATGACGCCATTTATCGATACCCATGCCCATCTCGACGGTGAGGAGTTCAGCGCCGACCTCCCTGAGGTCATCCGTCGCGCCAAGGCTGCCGGACTGGCAGCCATCTTCCTGCCCGGCGTTGACAGACTTTCGGTGACGTCGGTCATGGAGGTGTGTCACGCCTATCCGGGCTATTGCTTTCCGATGATTGGCCTGCAGCCCGAGGAGGTGGGCGACGACTGGCAAGAAGTGCTGCGCTTCATGCACGACCACCTCATGGCCAATCTCGAGCTCCCGGCCGACAGTCCGCTGCGCTATATCGCCGTTGGCGAGGTGGGACTCGACTACTATTGGTCGCGCCAATACGAGAAGAAGCAGCTCAAGGCCTTCGAACAGCAGGTGGAGTGGGCCGTTGAGACCCATCTGCCGCTGATGATTCACTGCCGCAAGGCGCAAAATGAGTTGCTCCATATCCTCAGCCACTACGAAAAAGAACTGGTGGGTGGTGTCTTCCATTGCTTCACCGGCAACCAGAAGGAGGCCGAGGCTTATTTGCGTTTCAGTAAGTTTGTACTGGGTGTCGGTGGCGTATCGACGTTCAAGAGCAGCCATCTCCGTGAGGACCTGCCCGCCGCTGTGCCGCTTGACCGCATCGTGCTTGAGACCGACAGCCCCTATATGGCACCGGTGCCGCACCGTGGGGAGCGCAACGAGAGCAGCTTCGTGAGCCTCGTCCTGGCCAATCTCGCCCGATGCTACCATGTAACCGACGACGAGATGGCGCGCATCACCACCGACAATGTCCGTCGCGTGTTCGGGCAGAGTCGTGCGCTCATTCAGGTCATCTCGCAAGTAACGATTGCTGGGTAAGGCGTTGTGCAGGTTGTGATTTCCGGGTAATCTCGCAAGTAAGGATTGCTGGGTAAGGTGTTGTGCAGGTTGTGATTTCCGGGTCATGTGTTGCATTGCTTAAAGAAACTTAAATAATTCGCCGTCGCGCCGTTTGTTTGGCAAAATTATCTTACTTTTGCATTCGCGTTTGCAAAAACAAGCAAACTGTTGGTCAGTCACCAGGGAAAGATGCTCGAGTGGTTGAAGAGGCACGCCTGGAAAGCGTGTATACGCCTAAAGCGTATCCGGGGTTCGAATCCCCGTCTTTCCGCTGAACAAGTAATTGATACAAAGGCAATTACAGGCTCTTCATTTAACGAGCTAATCACGCTAATAATTCTTTCCGATGACCAGGTAAGAACAGTATTTATCAAGCAAACTCCGAAGCGGCAGCTCGCCTTTCTCAAATCGGCTCGCATCAAGGTCAAGAAGATGCTCCCTTACGGGCTTCCCCTTATAGACGGCCGATAACCATCTATCTTCAATCCTAATATCTGAGAAGAATTGAGAAAGGTCATCACTGTCATAGATGATGGAGTAACTTGGACGTTTCGCACCAGGAATGTCCTCGCGCAACACCTGCTTTGCCACCAGATCCTGTATGTCACGATTGGCTGTGTCCCTGGAGCAATTATTCATCTGCGCCCAGTTCTTGGACGTAATTTTGGCCTCGTAGCCGTCAAGGAAACGGTTAAGAGTGGTGCGCTGGCGTTCATTCAGTTGAATAAGAGCCACCCGCTGCCAGAACATACTCTTGTTGAGAGTGGCGCTCACAAGCTCATTGGCATTGTCAAGGGCATCCGACAAGGTTTTCATATACCATATCAACCAATCTGTAATATCTCCATTGCCGTGCTGGGTATGTTCAAGCACTTCATAGTAATGGTTCTTGTCGCGGTTGATCTCAGATGAGACATTATAGAAACGGAAATGGCTGTTGTCGCCACGGGCCAACATCATATCAGAGAGGATGCGGGCCAACCGTCCATTGCCATCCTCGAAGGGGTGGATAGAGACAAACCAAAGGTGGGCAACAGCGGATCGAATGTTGAATGGTGTAGGCTCCTCGGAATTGAACCACTGGATGAACCGGTTCATCTCTGCCTCAATTCTATCAGGTGAAGGGGCGATATAGTGAATACGCTCCCTGCCGAACATTCCTGAAACAATATGCTCCTCGTGCGTACGGTATTGTCCCACTTCAATCTGTGCGCCTTCGCTGTAGCCGGAAGGGAAGAATGCCGCTTGCCATCCACACAAGAGGCTTTTGGTGAGGGGACGGTCGTAATGCTCCACGGCATCCATCAACACGGCCACCACTGAATCTATATAGTGGGACGGGGCCGTGTATTTGACATTCTGAATCCCCAACCGCCGGGCTATGGACGAACGCACCTCATCGGCATTCAGACGGATGCCCTCTATTTCTGAGGAGTGCACCAGATCCGAGGTCAGGTTCTCAGCCATCGTTGACAACTGACTGTCAAAGCCCAATTCATTGAGCCTTCCATAGAGTAAGCCTTGCTTTTTGGAGACTTTCTCCAATAGGACGGCCAACTGAGAAGCGTCCCATCTGAATTCAGTCCAATTTTCCCTTTCGTGGATAAACATATCTGCCAAAATTGAGGTTATGCGTCGTTTTGATATCCATAACGCCGCAGATTATGCGGCAAAAATACGGAAAATTTGCCGCATAGACAAGAGAATGGCTCTATTTTTTCAATAATGGGGGATAACAACCCTATTATTGTTATTTGCTGGCATTTTATGAACCTAAAATCGGAGTATGATGGGACGACAAATACCCCATCGGGCCGTCTGTAAGCATAAGGACCGACGGCAGTGAGGACCATCATAAATGAGGGATTCTTCATCTTCGTTGTATCGATGGTAGCTGCAAGCGTCTTCAATGATGCTGCTCCCTCGTTGATGAGCCTCTCACCACCGAGCTTTATCTCTATTAGCGCATAAGTGTGCAGGAGGCAATGGCATTGTTAATGGATGAAGTGACTTATTGATGTGGCCAGCCATGCGCCAAGCATCCAGACGAGTTTAAACATAAGAATGATGAGCGCCAAGAGGGCTATCATGATTATCACCGAATATACCACCTTACGTCGAACCTCCGACACAATCTTCTCATCGCCATTGATATAGCCTGTTATCAGCTTCAGGTTATTGCCGTAGGAACGGTAGAAGATATCCCAAACATCACCAACGAAAAACGGTATCATGCCGATGAGTGTGTCTCGGAGAATGTTGTTGATAACCGCAATCGTCAATGGCACGGACTTGACCACAAAAAGAGAAAACCAGACGTAAGGAAGGGAGATGAGGGCTGTCAATGTGTCGCCGATTCCCGATGGTACGACGAAACCGAGCAACGGATCAACATAGTAGTTGTCCATTGCCCTCGCCATACGGGTCATCAGTCTATAGACAGGATGGCTGAACAGTTTCTCTTTGTTCTTCTCCATGTGGATCAGAGGTCTCCCGATTATCACATTTTAGGTTAATAGATTAGATGCTACCAGTAGCCGGGGCTGCATGAGCATGGCGTCATCGCCCGGCGAGTATCTGATTAATTATTAGCACTCGTGTGGGTAGCCTTCCACCACGCCGTTTTCTCCTTACCTTTCACTGCCATGCTGTTCTGACTCGGATCCGATATGGTGATACCGGAATAACGGTTGAGTTTGAAGGTGCGGCCGCTCTCGTAAGGATAATAGAGTAGGGTGTATACCTCGTCGGTATGCACCGATGTCTTAATGACGTTGCTCAACGTGGAGTTGAAGTCGTTGAGCATATCGTTGTTTTTGCAGAGATGAGCCACATAGTCGCCAAGGTCGTAGAAAATAGGCGTATGGAAACCATCCAGCACCTGCAGACTGTCACGCAGACTGTCGGCAAAGGTGTAGCGCTCATTGATGCCTCTCATGAGTTTGGCCAAGCCGTCCAGGTTGCGGCAGTCGATGACTGACAGGGCGCCGTATGGATAAGAGTAGCCGTCAATAGAATAGTTGCTATAAAACGTGAGGAAATTGTTGGCGGCTGTTGTGTAGTTGGGGGTAGCGGTAGCCAGCGACGACCACATCGTCTTATAAGGCATGCCCTCACTCATGATCTCGCAGGTGGAGCCAATGAGGAAGTTGGTGGCATCCTTGAGCTCGTAAGCCGTTTCCACGTTAGCCATGTAGCAGTCGTCGAACAGGATGTACTGCATCTTCATTCCAGCCCCTTGAATGGCAGCGGCAAGGTCGGCAATGTCGAAGGCATTGCTCACGTCGGTCGTATTGCCGAAGAATCGGGTCTGAGTGAATGAAGGCATCATGTTGTCGACGATACCTTTATCAGCTCCATGTTTGCTGTTCCCAGTAAACGATTTGGCGTCGTAGCTGGTTGTCCAGTCGCTTTTGTAGAGCCATCCCATGCCGTGACCGCCAATCATTAACGCGTTGAGGGCTTCGGCATTGGTCTTTACATCGTTAAACAGTTGCGTCATGCCTTCGACGGTGTAGTAGCTGTTGTCGTTGTATTCCTTGATGGTCGTGTGCTGGATTTGTCCATTGTTGTAGGTCACCTCATACAGGCTGGCCTGACTTGCCGATGTGGCCAACATCACGAGCAGACGGCCGTCAAGACCTTTGGCAGCAGTGATAGCGCTCTCTATGCTGTCGAGATTGCGCAACAAGTAGGGATGGAGTCCAGCCCCCGACCAGGGCATGAACACCAATATGGTCTGCTTGTTGACACTGTCCACATCCAACGAATCATCGCTGCAAGAGCCGAATCCGATGAGACCGATGATGAACAGAAACAGATAGAGAACGCTTCGCTTCATGAATGATATGTTTATGGGTTTACTTCTTCGCTTTCAGAGCCTTAAGACTCTCCTGCAAAGCGGCAATCTTCTCTTCGGCGTCGCTCTGCTTCTTGCGCTCCTTGGCCACGACGGCCTCGGGGGCATGAGCAACGAAGTTGGCGTTGGAGAGCTTCTTCTGCACACCGGCAAGGAAGCCTTCGAGATGCTGGAGTTCCTTTTCCTGCTTCTCAATCTCGGCATCGATGTCGATCAGGTCGCCCACAGGAACGGCAAACTCGTCGGTACCGACCATGAAGGCTGAGGCGTCAGCCGTCTTCTCGGCGGCCACACTGAAAGCTTTGAGGTTACCCATCTTATTGATGATGGCCTCGTAGGCGGCATAATGGTTCTCACCGATGGCCTGCAGTTCGAGCTGCTTCTTCGGTGCGATGTTCTTGTCGTTGCGGATGGCGCGTACGCCGGCAACGATTTGCTTCACCTGTTCCATGATGGCAGTCACCTTGCGGTCGTCATCGGTTGCAGGGGCGATGGTGAGCTGTGACACCATGATGCTCTCGCCCGGCTTGCGGTCGTAGATATGCTGCCAAAGTTCCTCGGTGATGAACGGCATGAAGGGATGCAACATCTGCATGAGCTTCTCAAAGAAGCCGAGCGTGCTGTCCATCGTCGCCTTGTCAATGGACAGTTGCTTACCATCGACGTAAGCAGGCTTAATCATCTCCAGATACCAGGAACTGAACTCATCCCAGAACAGGCGATAGACCGTCATCAGTGCCTCAGAGATGCGATAGGTCTTAAACTGCTCGTTCATCAGGTCGTTGGTCTCCTTCAGTTTGGCCTCGAACCAGGCGACAGCCTGACGACACTCCTCCGGCTGGGCCACATCAGCCACGGTCCAACCCTTCACCAGACGGAAGGCATTCCAAATCTTGTTGTTGAAGTTGCGGCCCTGCTCACAGAGTGACTCATCAAACAGGATGTCGTTGCCGGCAGGAGCTGAGAGCATCATACCCATGCGCACACCGTCGGCACCGTATTTCTCGATGAGCGAGATCGGGTCGGGCGAATTGCCCAGACTCTTCGACATCTTACGGCCGAGCTTGTCGCGCACGATACCGGTGAAGTAAACGTGGCGGAACGGCATCTTCCCGCGGTATTCGTAGCCGGCCATAATCATGCGGGCCACCCAGAAGAAGATGATGTCGGGACCGGTGACAAGGTCGGACGTGGGATAATAATAGTTGATTTCCTTGTTGTCGGGGTCGAGGATGCCATTGAACAGCGAGATAGGCCAGAGCCATGACGAGAACCAAGTGTCGAGACAGTCGCTTTCCTGCTCGAGTTCCTCAGCTTTCAGGGCAGGGTTCTTCTGTCGGGCCAGCGTCAGGGCCTCCTGAGCCGTCTCAGCTACGACGAAGTCACGCTTGCCATCGGCGGCAGTGAAGTAGTAGGCGGGAATGCGATGTCCCCACCACAGCTGGCGGCTGATGCACCAGTCCTTGATATTCTCCAGCCAATAGCGGTAGGTGTTCTTGTATTTCTTCGGGAAGAACTCTATCTCGTCGTTCATCACCGGCGGCAGGGCGAGGTCGGCGAAATGCTGCATCTTCAGGAACCATTGCGTGGAGAGTTTCGGCTCGATAGGCACATTGGTGCGCTCTGAGAAGCCCACCTTATTGTTATAGTCCTCGATTTTCTCCATCAGTCCCTCTGCTTGGAGGTCGATGGCAATCTGCTTACGCACGTCCATACGGTCCTGGCCGACATACATACCGGCAGCCTCAGAGATGGTGCCGTCGTCGTTGAAGATGTCGATGGTCTCCAAATGGTGCTTCAAACCGAGCATATGGTCGTTGACGTCGTGAGCCGGCGTTACCTTCAGACAGCCGGTACCGAACTGGATGTCGACATAGTCGTCCTCGATGACGGGGATGACACGGCCCACTTTCGGCACGATGACGTGCAGACCCTTGAGCCACGTGTTCTTCACATCGTTGGGATTGATACACATAGCCGTATCGCCCATGATGGTCTCCGGACGCGTCGTCGCCACAACGGCGTAGTAGCCTTTGGCGTCCTGATGCATCACGTTGCCCTCGTCCTTGCGGCTCACCTTGGCCTGGTCCTCAGGGGCGATGTAATATTTGAGGTAATAGAGTTTGGAGTGCTCCTCTTTATAGATAACCTCCTCGTCGGAGAGGGCTGTCTTGGCCTTCGGATCCCAGTTGACCATGCGCACGCCACGATAGATGAGGCCCTTGCGGTAGAGGTCGACGAAAACGTGGATGACACTCTTTGAACGCACATCGTCCATAGTGAAGGCGGTGCGGTCCCAGTCGCACGAGCAGCCTAACTTACGTAGCTGCTTGAGGATGATGCCGCCATGCTCACGCGTCCAGTCCCACGCATGCTCGAGGAACTGCTCACGGGTGAGGTCGGTCTTCTTAATGCCCTGCTCGGCGAGTTTGCCCACCACCTTGGCCTCGGTAGCAATGGAGGCATGGTCGGTGCCGGGTACCCAGCAGGCATTCTTACCCTCCATCCGCGCGCGTCGGACGAGGATGTCCTGAATGGTGTTGTTAAGCATGTGACCCATGTGCAGCACACCGGTGACGTTGGGTGGGGGGATAACCACCGTATAAGGCTCTCTGCCATCGGGTTTGGAACTGAAAAGCTTGTTGTCAAGCCAGTATTGATACCATTTCGACTCAACTTCCTTCGGGTCGTACTTACTTGCTAATTCCATTTAATATTGATGCTTTTATTGTCCTCTTAATATAGAATAACGCTGCAAAATTACTAATTTTCAATTGAAAACTATTACCTTTGCAACAAAAAGATTGCTACCATGCATACAAGAGAAGAAAAGTTGGCTGCCTTCGGCCGTCTGTTGGACGTGCAGGAGCGGTTGCGCAAGGAATGTCCCTGGGACCGGAAACAGACGTTTGAGAGTCTGCGGCCGAACACGATTGAGGAGGTGTTTGAGCTGTGCGACGCGCTGGTTGACAGGGATATGCCCAATATCTACAAGGAACTCGGCGACGTGATGGAGCACGTGGTGCTGTACAGCATCATGGGGCAGGAAACTGGCGACTTCGACGTGGCCGACGTCTGCAACCAGCAGGCCGACAAGTTGATGTTCCGTCATCCGTTTATCGATTGGAACCGGCAGCCGGACAAAGCCGATAATCCCGCCGACCAAAAGCCCAATTGGACGGTTACGAATCCTGACCTTGCCATTAACCGAAATGGACAAGTGGTTTATAAAGAGGATATTAACGACAGTGATGTCGACAAGGACATAACGATGTCGACCGACTTAAAGGCAGGGCAGGGTAAAGCCACCGATGTGGAAATTACCTGGGAGCAGATCAAGCAGAAGGAAAAGCATGGCAACAAGACTGTGCTGAGCGGCGTGCCGAAATCGCTGCCCTCGCTCATCAAGGCTTACCGCATTCAGGATAAGGCCCGCAACGTTGGCTTCGACTGGAAAAAGAAGGAAGACGTATGGGATAAGGTGCGCGAAGAGTTGGGCGAGCTCGAGGTGGAGCTCAACAAAGGCGACGAGGACCGCTCGACGCGCGAACTGGGCGACTTCCTCTTCAGCATCATCAATGCCGCCCGGCTCTATCACCTCAATCCCGACAATGCCCTGGAGCATACTAACAGGAAATTCATTTCACGATTCAACTATATTAAACAGAAAGCCAAGGAGTTGGGTAAGAACCTGAAGGATATGACCTTGGAAGAGATGGACCGGTACTGGAATGAGGCAAAGACAAAAGAACAACGCTAAACAACTTATAAGATGAAACAATTATCTTTACTTTTTATCGCCATTGCCGTGATGACGTTGGCTATGACCGGATGTAAGAACAAATCGCAGCGCAATGTTGGCGACTCGATTGTTGCCGAGGAACCGACCGTGACTGACTCGACGGTTTATGGTGTATGCGGCGAGAACACAGCTATGCATACGCTGTCGCTCATTACCGATGCCGGCGACACGCTTGAATATGTGCTCGACGACAGCGAGGAAAATCCGGTCGTTGGCGGACTGTTGGCTGGCGACCGTCTGGCTGTGGTCGAGGGCCCTGAGATGGACGGCGAGAAGACGGCCAAGAAAGTCATCAACCTCACCACGCTGCTCGGCAAATGGACCAGCCTCGACAAGAACTTCGAGATAGAGGAGGGCGGTACGGTGAAATCTTACGTCGAAGCTGAGAAGAACCCATGGACCAGTTGGAAAATCCTCAACGGTAAGCTGGTGCTCAACCGCGACACTTTTGCCATTGACAACCTCGGCAGCGACTCACTTTATCTGGAAAACGATAAGGGCATCTTTGTTTACAAGCGGGCTAAATAAACGAAAGCTATGGAGCCGTTCAACATTCATATCTTAGGTTGCGGCAGCGCCCTGCCAACGCTGAAGCATTATGCTTCGTCGCAGGTTGTCGAGATACGCGGCAAGTATTTTATGATAGACTGCGGCGAGGGTACACAAATGCAGTTGCGGCGCTCGCGCATTGGTTTCACCAAGATACAGGCGGTCTTCATTTCCCACCTCCATGGTGACCACTGCTTCGGGCTGATAGGCCTCATTTCCACGTTTGGAATGCTGGGCCGTACAGCGCCGTTACAGGTCTATGCACCAGCCGCTTTCGAGAGACTGCTGAAGGAAGAGATGAACCTGTTCTGTAATGGCTTGGAGTTCGATGTCGTGTTTCATGCCGTGGATACCGACAAGCATCAGATCATCTACGACGACCGTAGTCTGACCGTAGAGACCCTTCCGCTCGACCACCGCATCCCATGCTGTGGCTTCCTCTTCCGGGAGAAGCCCACGCTGCCGCATATCCGTCGCGATATGATTGACTGTTATGAGGTGCCGGTCAGCCAGATCAACAACATCAAGAATGGTGCCGACTGGGTGACGCCAGACGGCGAGACGATACCCAACAGCCGTTTCACCGTGCCTGCCGCTCCGCCGCGTGCCTATGCCTATTGCTGCGACACACGGTACAAACCACAGTTGAGCCAACTCGTCGAAGGGGTCAATCTGCTTTATCACGACTCTACTTACGACAGTACCTGTGCCGACCGTGCTCGCCTCTACTATCATTCCACCTCACAGCAGGCGGCTCAAGTGGCTTGCGATGCCCATGTCGGGCAGTTGATGCTTGGCCATTTCAGCGCACGCTACGACAACGAGGAGAATATTCTCAAGGAAGCGCAGGCCATCTTCCCCAATAGTATTTTGGCGAAAGAGGGGCTGGTGGTGCCTGTGGTATGACCAGCTTGGTATTGCCAGTACCAGACTTTGGTAATACGATTATCAGGCTTTGGTAATGTGGTTACCAAGTCTTGGTATTAATTAAATATGTCGATTTGCACCGTGTAAACTGCTACGCTGAAGGCAGGCTTGAATTAAATATTGTTAAACCAAATGATTTCGATGCACTCTTAGCATCCAATATTGCGAGGTTTTTAATATATTTGCAGACGAATTCAATGCACGTGCTTATGCTTAAAAAATTACTCTTTACACTGATGCTGGGTTGCGGCGCTGTACCGTTCATGGTGCAGCAGGTTAATGCCATGCCTGGTGTCGAAATCATTGAAAACGATTTCTCTCAGATTTCCATTGAGTTGAAGGGCTCAACATTGCGTGTGGCCGGTGCTGCAGGCGAGGACCTCTATATCTATAACATCACGGGTGTGAGGGTACTCAGCCTTAGGGTCGACGGCAATGATAAGAGTTACAACCTTAACCTGCCGAAAGGATGCTACATCGTGAAGGTGGGCAGCGTGGTGAGGAAAATTTCTATCCGGTAATTTATAAATAATAAGATGTGAGACTGGGTAATATCTTTTATTCACATTCCCCTTTCCAGCTTCTTATTCTCTTCACACTTCTTGTTTTGACGGGATGCCGGGAGCATGTCGCCAATCCAAATGCGCATATCACATTGAGTGATTATGCGTCAATGGCTTCTGATGATTATCAGTTGTCCCCACGTCGCGTGCGGACAACAGTCTTGTTGATGGCGGCAGCCGACAGCGACTCCACGCTATCCGACTTCTATGCCCGTAGTCATTATACGAAACGTCGTGGACTGCTGTGGGTCAACCGTAAAGGAGTTGATCCACAAGCCGATTCTTTAGTCGCCCGTTTGAGAACAGTGACCCGGCTTGGCTTCAATCCCGAGAAGTTTCGCCTGTCTCAGATTGAAAATGATTTGCAAAGGGCAAAGCGTTTAAAGTTCGACGATGAAGAAAATACGGTCAGCCGCGTCTATGCCCGATTAGAGTATAATCTCACCAAAGCCTGTTTCCGCTATGCTGCCGGCCAGCGCTTCGGCTATGTCAATCCTAAGCAGCTCTTCAATCAGCTTGATGTCCGTGACTCCACCTCGGGGCGTGTCATTTACAACACACTGTTTGATTTGCCCTGTCCCACGGCTGGCTCGTCTTTCTATCATCAAGTTGCGCGGGCAATCAGCGTTGACAGTCTGAGTTGTTTTCTTGATAAAGGTGAACCGCATAATACTTACTATAACCGTCTGCTGCAGTTGCTCAACTCCGATTCCGTATCTTATTACGGCCGTAAGTTGGTCATGGTCAACTTGGAACGGAGCCGATGGCGTCTCAATACCTATCCGTGGGACGAGCGTAAGGTGGTCATCGTTAATATTCCGTCTTATCATTTAATGGCGCTTGATGGTGATGATGTGCTTACGATGCGCATTGGCTGCGGGTCGCTGAAGTCGAAGACGCCGATGCTCTGCAGTACCATCACCCGGATGGATATCAATCCGCAATGGATTATGCCGAGGAGCATCGTCAAGAAAAGCATTATTCCACGGCTCGGTAATCCGGCGTACTTCCGACAGCATCATTATTTCATTCGCGAGCGGGCAACCGGAGACATCCTGCCGCCCAGTTATGGATTGCGTTACGGTTTGGAGACGGGCGACTACCTCGCCATACAGGAAGGGGGAGAGGGCAACGCCCTTGGTCGGATAATCTTCCGCTTCAACAACGATTTCTCCATCTATCTCCACGACACCTCCTCGAAAGAGGTGTTCAGTCGTGGCGACCGCGATGTCAGCCATGGCTGTATCCGGGTTGAGCGTCCTTTCGATCTGGCTGTTTTCCTTTTGGGCAAAGGCCAAGACAAAACCATCGAAAAGATACGCTATTCCATGCACGCCGATGTCTCACCGTTGGGGAAAAAGAAAAGTGAACTGACCGAGGACGAGGCGATGGTCAATGATACGCTGCAAAAGAAATTGCTTATCGGTTCTGCCAAGGTGAAGCCAGAAGTGCCCGTCTATATCCTTTACTTCACCCTTTATCCTAATGAGCATGGGAAACTTCGCACCTATCGGGATGTTTATGGATATGACGGCCTGATTTACAATCAATTAAAGAATTATATTTAAGTTAATCAGCAGAGGACTGTGAGAGAAACTGACGATAAGGAATTGATAGGTCGACTGGCTGATCCGGCAACGCGTGAACGCGCCTTCGCCGAATTGGTAAAGTTGTTCAGCCAGCCGCTGTATTGGCAGATACGGCGGTTGGTACTCTCGCATGACGATGCCAATGACGTGCTGCAGAATACCTTTCTTAAGGCATGGACCAATCTGGACTCCTTTCAAGGTAAGTCGCAACTCTCAACCTGGCTTTATCGTATCGCCATTAACGAAGCCATCGATTTTCTTCGACGTAAACGGAAATCTACGATGGTGGATATCGATGAGGATCCGGGCGTAGCCAATATGTTGATGGGGGATGAGTATTTTGACGGCGACCAGGCGCAAGCACTCCTGCAACAAGCCATCGCGAAACTGCCCGACGTGCAGCGCGCCGTCTTCAACTTGCGCTATTACGATGATATGAAATATTCAGAGATGTCGGAACTGTTAGGTACAAGTGTGGGAGCGCTGAAGGCAAGCTATCACATCGCGGTTACAAAAATTAAGGAAGAACTGGAGAAAAGTAACGTGTAATAGGGGGCATTCGAATATTATAAGATTAAAGAATGTTAATTATTGGCATGTTTCCTTGCAGCATTAAAAAAATCATAATACCTTTGCATTCGCTTTTGGCAAAACGCCGGGGGCACGAAGAAAGAGTTCTTTGAATTGATTACATAAACAGAGAAGTAGTAGTACAAGAAGCAGGCCGCAGGCCGGGCATGTAGATGACAGGGTTTACACCTTATT
>Ga0256404_1000175_pt1 | contig 157213 bp, 126 predicted proteins | sample RumenRJG_01DNA_FD_185990 | JGI IMG/M metagenome (GOLD analysis project Ga0256404, IMG submission 185990) | Bovine rumen microbial communities from Lethbridge, Alberta, Canada - RJG_01 | ecosystem: Host-associated > Mammals > Digestive system > Stomach > Rumen | place: Canada: Alberta...
ACGCCGTGCCGCAGCTCAAGCATTGCCGCTACGACATCGACTCGGTCACGCTCGACAACATCATCGACTCCTCCAACATGACCCCCTCGCTGTGGGTGGACATTGCGGAAATCATCGAGCGCGAGTACGACAAGTACGACGGCTTCGTCGTCCTCCACGGCACCGACACCATGGCCTACACCGCCTCGGCCCTGAGCTTCATGTTCAAGAACCTGGCCAAACCCATCGTGCTGACCGGCAGCGAGGGCGCTGCCAGCGGCACCACCCCAAGTTATGCCGCAGGAGTTGGGCTCATCATTGTCAAAGTAAGCCCTGAAGGGGATAGGCTCGACGGTGGTCGCAACGGTGGGACAGGGCGACTGCGCCGCAGCCTGCGGAGCCAAAAGCAAGACAAATACTGCCGACAAAGCGGCTCTATATATAAAATTCATAGGATTCTTAAACATTCTCATACCTCCTATAATTTTGATTATTAAATTATTATACTAGCGTTTACATTTATGTTTAAATCGCAAATATACAAAAAAACAGATATATGCACGAAATATTTCGTACACGAATATCTAAATAATGGACACACACACCGATGACTGTAGGGGCGAATCATCATTCGCCCCAGGAAATTGGACGGGCGAACAATGATTCGCCCCTACGGAGAGGGCTACAGGGTTTTGAGGAGGTCGGCGGCGGCGGGATGGCCGTTGTCGGCGGCGAGGGTGAGCCAGCGCTTGGCCTCTTTCTTGTTTTTCTTGACGCCTTCGCCGGTGTGGTACATCAGACCCACGTTGTAGCAACTCTGCAGGTTGCCGGCCTCGGCAGCGCGGAGGAACCACTGGAATGCTTGTTCGGAGTCTTCCTGGACGTATACGCCGTCGATGTAGCACATGCCGACGAGGAACATGCCGTAGGAGGAGCCGCGGTCGGCGGCCTCGTTGTAGAGGTTGAAGGCGCGGCGCGAGTTGAGGATGACGCCCTCGCCACGCTCGTAGCAGAGGCCGAGGCGGCAGAGGGCCTCGAGGTTGCCGCGGTCGGCGGCCATCTGGTAGAGCTCGGCGGCGCGCTTGGGGTCGACGGGTGCCACACGGCCGGAGAGGTGGCTGGCGGCGAGGCGCATCATGGCGGTGATATTGCCGGCGGCGACGGCGCGGTCGTACCAGCGGATGGCCTCGACGGTGTCGTGCGGCACACCGTGTCCGGCGGCATAGAGGTCGCCCATATACATCATGGCGCGGGTACCGCCCTGTGCGATGGCGCTATCGTAGCAGAGACGCGCCATGTGGAAGTCCTCCGGGGTGCCGTAGCCGCTGTAGTGCATCAAACCAAGGAATGTGTAGGCTTCGCCGTCGGTCATGGCCGGGGCCAGCTCGCTGACCATCCGGAAGGCAGCCTCGGGGTCGGCCTCGAGGCCGTTGCCGCCGGCCAACGCCTTGGCATAAAGGAGCATGGCATCAAAATTGCCATTTTCGGCAGCCGAGGCGATGTAGCCGATGGCGCGGTCGTAGTCGCCCTGGTCGTAGAGCCAGGCACCGACCATAAAGTCGCCGCGCGGGTCGTCGAGCTGTGAGGCGGCAAGGTAGCAGGCCATAGCCGAGTCGGCATTGGCCTGCAGGCCACCACGGCCGTAGTTGTAGCAGTCACCCAAATGTCCCAAGGACATGCCGTGACCCTGCCGTGCAGCCTCCTGCAGGTAGGGGATGGCGGCGGCGGTGTCGACAGGGGTGCCGATGCCGTGCAGGTGCATGTTGGCCATGGCAATCGTGGCAACCAGGTTGTCGCCCCCCAGACGGTAGGCGCGGTCGACGAGCGCGAAGGCAGAGTCGAAGTTCTGCGCCACGAACTCGCCTTTGAGGTAGAAGTCGGCCAGCCAGGCATAGCCGTCGCTGACACCATGGTCGCCGGCCTGGCGGTAGAGGTGGAGCGCGCGGGCGGTGTCCTTCGGGGCGCCGAATCCCTGGTCGAGTGCGAGAGCGGTCTGCAGCATAGCCATGCTGTCGCCGTCGGCAGCCAGCTGGCTGAAGATGGCGAAGGCGCTATCCTCCTTGGCTTCGATGCCGATGCCGCGCATGTAACAGAAGGCGAGCCAGTAGCGGCCGTCGCGGTTGCCGGCGGCAGCCGAGCGGCGCAGGAGGCCGAGCCCCTTGGCCATATCGGATTCAGTGCCTTTTCCGAGGTTGCCGTTGAGATATAGCGCGCCGAGCTCGTAGTCGGCCTGGGGCGTAGCGGCTTGCCGATAGTATGTCTCGGCTTTCTTGTATTCTTCGAGTTTCTCATGGTAGCGTCCGAGGGTCAGGGCGGCTTCGGCATCGCCGGCCTTGGCCTGCTTTTTCAGCTGCTTGACGTCTTGCGCGCCGGCCACCAAGGGGAGCATGGCGAGGGCAAAAAGTAGTATTCTCTTCATCATAAATGTCATCATTTTGGAAATGCAAAGGTACAAAAAATCCACCAAACGACGGAAACAATATTCTTACCCCCTACATATAACATTGATAAACAACAATATAATATAGGCCGAAAAAAGAATCACCATTTTTGGGTATTGTGGGGTTTGGGAAACGGATGTACTTTTGCAGCCGAAATGGAACAACAAATGTTTTAAGATACAACGTCCATTTTGTGTTTTAGGATTAATAGCAACCGAGGGTCCCTGTCTTGGGACCCTCATTGTTTCACCGCCATGTAGCGGCGGCAGACACCGAAGGTGTATTTGTGGTGGGTGATGTGGTCGAAACCGCAGCGTTGGAGTATGGCGGTCAGTGCGGAGCCCTTGGGGAAGCGCTCGATGGAGGCCGGGAGGTAGGTGTAAGCCTGCCGGTTGCCGGCCAGGAGGTGGCCGAGGAGGGGGATGATACGGCGGGCGTAGAGGTGGTAGAGCGGGCGGACAAGGGGGCTGTCGGGTGTGGCCATCTCGAGGAGCAGCAGGCGGCCGCCGGGCTTGAGGACGCGGAGCATCTCACGGAGTCCCTGCTCGAGGTGCACGAAGTTGCGGATGCCGAAGGCGCAGGTTACGGCGTCGAAGGTGGCGTCGGGGAACGGCAGGTGCTCGGCGTCGGCCAATTGAAAGGACACGGTGCCCAGCATTGCGCCGGACACACGCCCCCGCCCTGCGGGCACCCCCTCTAAATTAGAGGGGGAGTTGGAAATGTGCATCTGGTCATCGGGGAGCTCGCCGCCTCCAGCGGTCGCGCCGGACACACGCCCCCGCCCTGCGGGCACCCCCTCTAATTTAGAGGGGGAGTTGGAAATGTGCATCTGGTCATCGGGGAGCTCGCCGGCTCCAGCGGTCGCGCTGGACACACGCCCCCGCCCTACGGGCACCCCCTCTAGCTTAGAGGGGGAGTTGGAAATGTGCATCTGGTCATCGGGGAACTCGCCGCCTCCAGCGGTCGCGCCGGACACACGCCCCCGCCCTGCGGGCACCCCCTCTAGCTTAGGGGGGGAGTTGGAGTGTGTGGTATTCAACTGCTCCCCTAAGTTAGGGGAGCTGGCAGCCGCAGAGCGGCTGACTGAGGAGTGTGCCAATTTATGCCGGGCGATAGAGAGCATCTCCTGGCTGAGGTCCACACCGGTAACAGTGCATCCCTGCTTGGCCAGTTCCACCATCATGTCGCCCGTGCCGCAAGCCACGTCCAGAGCGGAAAGTGGACAGTGGGGAGAGGAAAGTTGGTGGACGGCATGGCGGCGCCAGCGGCGGTCGAGGCCGAGGGTCATGATGCGGTTGAGGCGGTCGTAGTCGCGCGCTATCTTGTCGAAATCATAGGCCATAGCGAGCCCAGGTGAAGAGGACGGCGACGAGGAAGGTGGAGACCACCAGGAGCGGCAGCGCGGGGTCGAGGGCCTTGCCGTTGCGGGTGCGCACCATGTAGAGGTGCCAAATCAACAAGGGCCAGGCGAAGAAGGTGCGCGGCTCGGTGATGAAGCAGAGCATGCCGCCCACCACCAGCGCGAACTGGTAAATCTTGGCCCACTTCTCCCCTATCCGCAACGGCACGGTGCGGCGGAGACCTTCGTCGGTGGACATGTCGCGCACGTTGTTCACATTCAGCACGCCCACACTCAACAGGCCCATGCCGACGGCGGGAGGCACCATCGTCCAGTCGAGGGTATGGGTGGTTACGAAGTAGCTGCCCAGTACGCTGGTGAGGCCGAAGAAGATGAAGACAGAGATGTCGCCCCAGCCACGGTAGCCGTAGGGCTTTTTCCCCAGCGTGTAGTGGGTGGCGGCCCAGATGGCTGCCGCGCCCAACGCCAGCATGCCCCAGAACCGAAAATCGAAAATAGAAAAATCAAACGAGAAGAGGAGCATCGCCAGGCCGAAGAGGGCGCAGAGGACGACGATGACGTTGAGGGCGGTGAACATCTGCTTCTCGGTGAGGCCGTGCTCCATGCCGTAGCGCGGGCCTACACGCTCCTCGTCGACGCCGCTGATGTGGTCGCCGAGCTCGTTGCCGAGGTTGGTGAGAATTTGCAGGCAGGCGGTGGTGAGGAAGAGGAAGACGAGCGTCCAGGGGCTGCAGTGGCTTTGGGAATAACCGATGAGGCCGCCGAGGAAGACTCCCGCCAGGGAGAGCAGGAGGGTGCGCAGGCGCATGGACTCGATAAGGGCGGAGATATTCATGACTTGAGGGCGATCTGGAGTTCGTCGAGCTGTTCGGTGGCGATGGGGCTTGGGCTGCCGGACATCACGTCGCGGCCGGCGTTGTTCTTGGGGAAGGCGATGAAGTCGCGGATGGAGTCGGCGCCGGAGAAGACGGAGCAGAGGCGGTCGAAACCGAAGGCGAGGCCGGCGTGGGGCGGAGCGCCATAGGTGAAGGCGTCCATGAGGAAGCCGAACTGCTCGGCGGCCGTCTCGTCGGTGAAGCCGAGGGTGTGGAACATCTGGTTCTGGAGGGTGCGGTCGTGGATACGGATGGAGCCGCCGCCGACCTCGGAGCCGTTGAGCACCATGTCGTAGGCGTTGGCGCGGATGTCGCCCCATCGGCTGGGGTCGGCGAGGAGCGCCTCGTCCTCGGGCTTGGGTGCGGTGAAGGGGTGGTGCATGGCGTAGAAGCGTTGGGTCTCGTCGTCCCACTCGAGGAGGGGGAAGTCGACCACCCAGAGGGGGGCGAACTTGTGCGGGTCGCGCAGGCCGAGCTGCTGACCCACCTCGAGGCGGAGGGCGCAGAGCTGGGTGCGGGTCTTCATGGCGGGGCCGCAGAGGATGAGCATGAGGTCGCCGGGCTTGGCACCCATGCGGTCGGCGATGGCCTTCAGGGCGTCGGCATCGTAGAACTTGTCGACGGAGGACTTGAGGGTGCCGTCGGCGTTGTACTTGACATAGACCATGCCGCCGGCGCCGACCTGCGGGCGCTTGACGAAGTCGGTGAGCGCGTCGAGCTGCTTGCGGGTGTATTCCGCGCAGCCCTCGGCCACGATGCCGACGACGAGCTCGCTGCTGTCGAAGAGGCCGAAGCCGTGGCCCTTGACCACGTCGGTAACCTCCTGGAACTCCATGCCGAAGCGCATATCGGGCTTGTCGGAGCCGAAGCGGCGCATGGCGTCGTGCCAGGTGATGCGGGGGAAGGGGCCAAACTCGAGCCCTTTGAGCTCGTGCAGGAGGTGGCGGATGAGCCCCTCGAACATCTGGAGGACGTCCTCCTGGTCGACGAAGGACATCTCGCAGTCGATCTGCGTGAACTCAGGCTGGCGGTCGGCGCGGAGGTCCTCGTCGCGGAAGCAGCGCACAATCTGGAAGTAGCGGTCCATGCCGGAGACCATGAGGAGCTGTTTGTACTGCTGGGGCGACTGGGGCAGGGCGTAGAACTCGCCCGGGTTCATGCGGGAGGGCACCACGAAGTCGCGCGCGCCTTCGGGGGTGGACTTGATGAGCATGGGGGTCTCAATCTCGAGGAAGTCGCGGTCGGAGAGGTAGTTGCGGACGAGCATGGCCATGCGGTGGCGCAGCTCGAGGTTCTGGCGGACGGGGGTGCGGCGGATGTCGAGGTAGCGGTAGCGCATACGGAGGTCGTCGCCGCCGTCGCTCTGGTCCTCGATGGTGAAGGGAGGGGTCTTGGCCTCGTTGAGGACGGTGAGCTCCTGCACCTCGATTTCAATCTCGCCGGTGGGAATCTTGGTGTTCTTGGAGGAGCGCTCGATGACGCGGCCGGTGGCCTGGACAACGTATTCGCGGCCGAGGCGGCGTGCCTGCTCGCAGAGGGCGGCGTCGGTTTCCATGTTGAAGGCGAGCTGCGTGATGCCGTAGCGGTCGCGCAGGTCGACGAAAGTCATGCCGCCCAGGTCGCGCGAGCGCTGCACCCAGCCGGCGAGGGTAACGGTCTGTCCCAAATTGGCGAGGCGGAGCTCGCCGCAAGTATTTGTCCTATACATAGATATATGTTTTTCAATTGTAAATAACAGGATGCAAATTTACAAAAAAAACTCGAACTGGAGAAAAAAAAGCGACCCGGCACCTTCTAGGGGAATGGTAGGGGAACGGTAGGGGAATACAAAGGCACTGGAAGGATATGGAAGCTTATGGTACCATGTGCCGGAAAAGGGGCCTCCCGGGGGTATCCAGGAAAGATTTTTTTATTTTTTTTGCAAATAAATTTGGCCAGTTCGGAAAAAGTTCGTACCTTTGCAGCGAATTTGAAGAGGGAGATGAGCCCTCTTTTTTGTTGGATATGATAGAGAAAATCAAGATATTAGAACTGGTAAACAGTGCATTGGAGGGCACCGACAAGTTCCTCGTGAACCTGAAAATCACGCCCGACAACCGCATATTTGTGGACATCGACGGCGACAACGGCGTTACAATCGACGACTGCATCGCGTTGAGCCGCGCCGTGGAGAGCCAGCTGGACCGCGAGGAGGAGGATTTCGAGCTGAACGTGGGTTCGGCCGGAGCCGACATGCCGCTGAAACTCAACCGCCAGTACCGCCGCCATGTGGGGCGCGAGCTGGAGGTGGTGATGGTGGACGGCGAACGGCTGGAGGGCACGCTGCAGGAGGCCGGCGAGGAGGAAATCGTGCTGGTCGAGCCCGGCAACAAGAAACAGGCTCCACAGGAGCACCGCCTGGCCTACCGCGACATCAAGTCGGCACGCGTGGCCATCAAATTCTGAAACACAATACAATAGTAGAATATGAAGACGTTAGACCTGAGTGGTTCCTTTCAGGAATTCAAAGAATTTAAGAACATCGACCGCGAGACGCTGATGCGCATCCTCGAAGAGGTGTTCCGCTCGGCCCTGTCCAAGCGCTTCGGCTCGGAGGACAACTTCGACATCATCGTCAACATCGACAAGGGCGACCTCGAAATCTTCCGCAACCGCACCATCGTGGAAGACGGCGAGGTGAAGGACCCGATGCGCGAGATAGCGCTGAGCGACGCGCAGAAAATCGAAGCCGACTTCGAGGTGGGCGAGGAGCTGTCCGAACCCATCGAGATGACCGAGTTCGGCCGCCGCGAGATACTCTCCATCCGGCAGAACCTGGTGGGCAAGATACAGGACTACGAGAAGAGCCTCATCTTCCAGAAATACCGCGACAAAGTGGGCGAGATTATCGTCGGCGAGGTGTACCAGCCCTGGAACAAAGAGGTGCTCATCCTGGACGACGAGAAAATCGAGCTCATCCTGCCCAAGGCCGAGCAGATACCGGCCGACCGCTTCCGCAAAGGCGACACGGTGCGCGCCGTGGTGCTGAAGGTGGAGATGCGCAACAACAACCCCGTCATCATCCTCTCGCGCACCAGCCCCATCTTCCTCGAACGCCTGCTGGAAGCCGAGGTGCCCGAAATCTACGACGGCCTGATCACCATCCGCAACATCGTGCGCCAGCCCGGCGAGCGCGCCAAGATAGCCGTCGAGAGCTACGACGACCGCATCGACCCCGTGGGCTCGTGCGTCGGCGTGAAGGGCGGCCGCATCCACGGCATCGTGCGTGAGCTGCGCAACGAGAACATCGACGTCATCAACTACTCCGCACGCCCCGACCTGATGATACAGCGCGCCCTGGCTCCCGCCAAGGTGAGCACCATCAAAATCAAGGAAGAGGAGAAGAAGGCCGAGGTGTTCATGCAGCCCGACCAGGTGAGCCTCGCCATCGGCAAGGGCGGCTACAACATCAAGCTGGCCTCCAAGCTGGTGGGATACGAAATCGAAGTCTACCGCGACACGGACGAGGACTACGACGATGTGGCACTGGTGGAATTCAACGACGAAATCGAGCAGTGGGTCATCGACGAGCTGGTCAAAATCGGCTGCGACACCGCCAAGAGCGTGCTCAACCTGCCCAAGCAGGAGCTCATCACCCGCACCGACCTCGAGGAAGAAACCATCGACCACGTACTCGACGTACTCAAATCCGAATTTGAATAATTGAGCGCAACCGCCTCAATTTCCAATTTTCAACTTAACAAGAAAGGACTCGACAGAATATGGCAAGTTTCAGACTGAAAAAAGTGGCCACCGACTTCAATGTGGGCATCCAGACCCTCGTTGACTACCTGGCCAAGAAGGGACACCAGGTGGAACCCAGCCCCACCACCAAGATAAGCGATGAGCAGTATGAACTGCTGGCCACCGCCTTCCAAGGCGAGCGCAAGGTAAAGGAAGAAGCCGACAAGATTGAACTTGTAACCGGTGCCAACCGCGTGGTGGAAGCCCAGGCCAAGGAAACGCCCGATGCCGAGTCCGAAGAGGTCATCATCAAGAACTACGCCGCCCCCAAGGCGCAAACCGCCCCTGCCCCCGAGCCGGAACCCCAGCCCGAGCCGGAACCCGAACCTGAACCCGAGCCGGCACCTGCTCCGGAGCCCGAACCCGAGCCGGAAGTCGAGCCGGAGCCCGTGGCTGCCGAGCCCGAACCCGAGCCCGAGCCCGAGGAACCCCTCCCCCAGCCCGAACCGCAGGACAACGGGCCGCTCAAGGTGCTGGACAAGATCGACCTCAGCGCCCTCAACCAGCGCACACGTCCCGACAAGAAGAAACGTTCCACCAAGGGCGAGAAGGCAGCCACCCCTGCCCCCAAACCCGCGCCGAAGCCCGAACCCGTGGCCGCCGCGCCGCAACCCGCCGCCCCCGATCCCGAACCCTCACCCGAGCCCGCCAAGCCGGCGCCCGAGTTCATACAGACCCAGTACCAGAAGCTGGAAGGCCCCAAGGTGCTGGACAAGATTGACCTCAGCCAGTTCAGCAAGGACGGCGCCGACACCCCCGGCAGCAAGCGCAAGCGCAAGCACACCAAGAAGGACGCCGTGAGCGCCCAGGAGGTGAAGAAGATTGGCGCCGAAGTGGCCAAGAAAGAGAACAAGGAGAAAGAGAAAGCCCGCAAGGAAAGCCAGAAACTGGCCGCCCAGCAACAGCAGGCCGCCGGCGGAAAGAAGAAAAAGAAGAAAGAGGAGAAGAAGCCCGAAATCGACGACAACGAAATCGAGAAGCAGATCAAGGAGACGCTGGCTCGCCTGTCGCCCCTCGGCAAGTCGAAGACCTCGAAGCACAACCGCGAGAAGCGCCAGAAGGTGCACGCCCGCATGGAGGAGGAGATGCTCAACGAGATGGAGGGCCAGAAGACCCTGCAGGTTACCGAGTTCGTTACCGCCAACGAGCTGGCCACCATGATGAACGTGCCGGTAACCAAGATTATCGCCACCTGCATGAGCGTCGGCATCTTCGTCAGCATCAACCAGCGCCTCGACGCCGAAACCATCAAGCTCATCGCCGACGAGTTCGGCTTCGACATCAACTTCGCCTCCGAGGACGTGCTCAACACCATCAGCAAGACCGAGGAGGAGGACCGCCCCGAGGACCTCGTTACCCGCAACCCCATCGTAACCGTCATGGGACATGTGGACCACGGTAAGACCTCGCTGCTCGACTACATCCGCAAGACCAACGTCATCGCCGGCGAGGCGGGCGGCATCACGCAGCACATCGGTGCCTACGAGGTGCAGACCGCCGACGGCCGCAAGATTACCTTCCTCGACACCCCCGGCCACGAGGCATTCACCGCCATGCGCGCCCGCGGCGCCAAGATGACCGACATCGCCATCATCGTCATCGCCGCCGACGACCGCATCATGCCGCAAACCATCGAGGCCATCAACCACGCCCAGTCGGCCGCCGTACCCATCGTGTTCGCCATCAACAAGATAGACAAACCCGGCGCCGACCCCGACCGCATCAAGACCGAGCTGGCCAACATGAACCTGCTGGTCGAAGAGTGGGGCGGCAAGTACCAGAGCCAGGACATCAGCGCCAAGAAAGGCATCAATGTCGAGGAGCTGCTGGAGAAGGTCATCCTGCAGGCCGACATCATGGAGCTCAAGGGCAACCCCAACAAGCGCGCCAAGGGCACCGTCATCGAAAGCACCCTCGACAAGGGCCGCGGCTACGTGGCCAAGATACTGGTCGAGGATGGCACCATCCGCAAGGGCGACCCCATCGTGGCCGGCGCCACTCACGGACGCGTGCGTGCCATGTACAACGAGCGTAACCAAGAGGTTACCTCGGCAGGCCCCTCGCAGCCCGTGCTCTTGCTGGGCCTCACCGGCGCCTGCCAGGCCGGCGACACCTTCAACATCATGGAGAGCGAGAAGGAAGCCAAGGACATCGCCGCCAAGCGCACCCAGCTGCAACGCGAGCAGGGCATCCGCACCCAGACCCACCTCACCCTCGAGGAAATCGGCCGCCGCCGCGCACTGGGCAACTTCAAGGAACTCAACATCATCGTCAAGGCCGACGTGGACGGCTCGGTGGAAGCCCTCAGCGACTCCCTCATCAAACTCAGCAACGAAGAGGTGCAGGTCAAGGTCATCCACAAGGCCGTGGGCCAGATTTCGGAGAACGACGTCATGCTGGCCATGACCTCCGACGCCATTATCATCGGCTTCCAGGTGCGCCCCTCCGTCGGCGCCCGCAAGATGGCCGAGACCGAGCAAATCGACATCCGCCTCTACAGCATCATCTACGACGCCATCAACGAGCTCAAGGACGCCATCGAGGGCATGCTCGCCCCCGAGACGCAGGAGAAGATTGTGGCCAACCTCGAGATACGCGAGACGTTCAAAATCAGCAAGGTGGGCACCATCGCCGGCTGTATGTGCCTCGACGGCAAAATCAACCGCAACCACAACGTGCGCATCATCCGCGATGGTATCGTGGTCTACACCGGCAAACTGGCATCCCTCAAGCGCTTCAAGGACGACGTCAAGGAGGTGGTCAGCGGACAGGACTGCGGCCTGAACATCGAAAACTACAACGACATCAAGGTCGGCGACATCGTCGAAGCCTACGAGGTGATAGAGATCAAGAGAAAGTTATGAGTTAAGAATTAAGAATTAAGAGTTACGCGTTGTGTTCCGTGCAAGCCCACTCATAACTCTTAACTCATAACTCTTAACTGGATTGCCTCCTTAGTTCAACGGATAGAATAGAGGTTTCCTAAACCTTTGATGAGGGTTCGATTCCCCCAGGAGGTACCGAAAGCACCGCAAAAAGCGGTGCTTTTTTCCATTTCCCCACACTTTTTCCAGCCTTTACAGCCGTACACAAGTGGCTGACAACTAGCGTTTTGCTGATATCCTCTTCTTCCCCTGTTCTTCTTCTGTTGGTGAGTGGGCACAATAAACCGGGCTGCGGGACGTTACATGGTAAAACACAGCAAACCCTATGGCAAAAGCATACGAAGGCATCCTGGGCCCCGTGGTGGGCAAAATCGGCCCCGTGGTGGGCTACCTCTGGCGCGGCAAGCCGGTATTCCGCGCCTATGTTGAACATATCCGCTACCCCAACACAGAGCGGCAGCAGCGGGAGCGCGACTGGTTCGTCGCCATGGTGCGCCTCGCCGCCGTCGCGCGCCAGGCTTTGCTGCTGGGAATGAGGCAGAAAGCCGCCGCAGCACAGATGACGGAGGGCAACTGGTTCGTCCGCCGCAACAAGCAGCACTTCCGGCACGAGAACGGTACGCTGCATGTTGACTACGAGCACCTTATGCTCTCCGAAGGCCCCGTGGCGCCCGTCACTGGGACCTCGGCGGCCGTCGCTCCCGACGGCGTGCTGACCGTCAACTGGCAGAAACGCAGCGGATTGCATCGCGAGAAATCCTCCGACAGCGTCCACCTCTACGTCTACAATGCCGACGAGAAGCGCGGCCTCCTCGCCGCCCCTGCCCTGCGCCGCGACGGCCGCCTCACCCTCCGCCTCCCCGACCACTGGCAGCACCACGACCTCCACCTCTACCTCTTCGCCACCGACTCCCAAGGACAAGCCTCCCCCACGGCATACGCCTCCACCTCTACTGCAGGTGAGAATCAGGAAGTTGAACCCACGGATAACCTCTTGGAAGAGACCCCCGAGCAAGTCCAACCAAAGCAGGAACGAAAACCAGACAAAACAGCCTTCAGCCCAATGAGCCCGACCAGATTCCCTCGAGGTACACCAGCCACCCATCAGAATGATACATAAGCAGATAGCGACTAGCAAACCGATTTATTTTGTCAGGTTGAAATAATTTCGTACTTTTGCATTCGCATGATATTCTATAATAAATGAACTCGATTATCCCCAACGTAGCGATGCAGATGCCAACAGCATTCTTGACGGACATACGGTCAATCATAGATACCGGCCGCCGACAAGCCTATGCTGCTGTTGGCCAAACGGCCATTGCCACCTTCTGGAATATTGGCAGACGCATCGTTGAGGAGGAGCAAACAACACAATAAGGAATAACCCCATGACAACGAGCATAAAGACCATACAGCCAAAATAAGATGCCTGAACAAAGAGATAATAATAGGTTTAAAGCCATAGATTATTTCCCGGAGGAGATGATATTGCCTGAGATTTTCAACTGGCGGATGACAATGCGATAACAAAAAATATTTTATTCAATTTCCACGATTGAAAGTTGTGAACACTAGATACTTCTATACGAACTCTATCAAGGCTTTTCTTCGTCAGAATGAAGATGAGATTATGGGTTTGTTATCGCGCAATGATGAGTATGATACGATGGCGACGCAGAAAAAGGCGTGGATGGATGAGATAAGGCTTTTGAAGAGTACCTTGCTGCCGTATGCCGAAGAAGATGGGTGGGTGGTGTTCGAATATACCATTCCACGACTGGGAAAGCGTATTGATGTGGTGGTGCTGCTACGAGAGCGTGTGTTTATACTGGAGTTCAAAGCAGGAGAGGTTGCCTTTAACCGTCAGGATGTTGACCAGGTGATGGATTATGCCCTTGACCTGAAGAATTTCCATCAGGGGAGTGCTAACCGTATGATCGTACCCATTCTGGTGGCTACCGAAAGTTCATCATATTCCACTACGGTAACAGCGTCACATTATGACGACGGTGTTTATGAGCCGCTGATGACCCATGCAGAAGGACTGCCAACGGTGTTTGAGATGGTGCTGCGACACGAGGTGAGTATGTATTCTGAGGCCGTTGCTTTATCCGACTGGGTTCGTAGTAGGTATGCCCCTACACCTACGATTATAGAGGCAGCAAGTGCTCTTTATTCGCGTCACAGCGTAGAAGAGATTACACGCCACGAAGCCGAAGGAGAGCAGCTTGACCGTACAACGGATTATGTTCTTAAGGTGATTCATGAAACCAAGGCGCGAGGAGGTAAGAGTATCTGTTTTGTTACAGGTGTGCCGGGAGCGGGAAAGACGCTTGTCGGCTTGAATGTGGCAATTAAGCAGTCGGAACATGCGACAGGAGAGAATCCAGATTTGGCAGTATATCTTTCTGGTAATGGCCCGTTGGTGCAGGTGCTGACAGAGGCGTTGGCACGCGACAAGAAACGGAAGAAAACGGAAGAAGGTGTAAAATACAATATCACCGATGCCCGGCGTGAGGTAAGTCAATTTATACAGATTATACACCGCTATCGCGACAACATGTTACAAAAGTTGCGCACGCCTATCAGGGATGGTGTTATCGAGATTGACCCCGCGAAAGAACTCAAGGACAAACAAGCTGGTTATGCTGAGGTGGAAAATATAGCCATCTTTGACGAAGCACAACGCTCGTGGGATAAAGATCATTTGGCCAGTTGGCTGAAACGCAAAAAAGGAATCGACAGTTTTCCGATGTCAGAAGGCGAATTCCTTATCTGGTCACTTGACCAACGCAAAGATTGGGCAGTTATAGTATGCCTTGTTGGCGGCGGTCAGGAGATTAATACGGGAGAAGCTGGGATAGGTGAGTGGGTGCGTGCTATGAACGAGACCTTCCCCGAGTGGAAAGTGTATATTTCCAGCCAGCTTACCGCCAAGGAATACGCAGAAGGTAAAGTAGAGGAGATGCTTCGCGATAACGATAATGTTGTCTATTCCGACGATTTGCATTTGGCCGTCTCTATGCGAAGTTTTCGTGCAGAAAGCTTGTCGAATATGGTTCACAGCATGCTTGAATGTGATGTTGCGAGTGTTCGCAAGCATTATGCCAAAATTCGTGAACGTTACCCAATAGTGATTACGCGCGATGTGGAAAAAGCTAAGCAATGGCTGCGTGAAAAGGCGCGAGGTAATGAACGTTATGGATTAGTGGCATCGTCGAAGGCCTATCGCTTGAAGCCGTTAGCTGTCGACGTGCGTTGCAAACCTGATACTGTTCATTGGTTCCTTGACGACATCGACGACGTGCGTTCATCGCTCTTTTTGGAGGATGCTGCTAGCGAGTTTGACATACAGGGGCTGGAACTTGACTGGACTTGCTTGATATGGGATGGTGACCTACGGTATAATGACGGCCATTGGGACTACTTTGAATTCAATGGTGGTACTCGATGGAACCGTATTAACAAGGAAGAACGCAAAAATTACCAACTTAACGCCTATCGGGTCCTTCTCACACGTGCCCGTCAGGGGATGGTCATCTGTGTCCCTGAGGGCAATCCCGACGACCACACCAGACTGCCTGAATTCTATGAAGGGACATACAAGTATTTGAAATCAATAGGAATTGAAGAAATATGACCAGCATGAAGATTCTCTCCCGCATCGAAGGCGACAGCGACCGCACCCAGTCGGTGCTCGACAAGCTGAAAGCCCTCGTCGATGAGTGGATAGTCGCCCTCATCCCACCCGCCGAAGACGGCAAGCCTCAGCAGAAAAGCATCTCCGCCGCCAAGATAGACGAGATGCTCGACAAGCAGAAAGCCACCGGCTTCACCAGCTACTGGGCATAAGAACCGCATTGACAATGGAGGGAAAAGCCATGAGGAATGATTTGACTAAGATTTCACCAGTCTCTCTGCAAGCCGAGGACTCGGAATATGCACGACTTGTCTCACTCATCTCTGATGTGTGGGAGAATGCAAGGAGGAATGCCGCAATAACTGTAAACACGGAGTTGCTTAATGCAAACTGGCAAACTGGCAGGTACATTGTGGAATTTGAACAACATGGTAATGTCAAGGCTGAATATGGGAAACAGCTACTGACAAACTTATCCAAAGATCTTACCAGACTTAAAGGGAAAGGCTATTCTCGATCCAATTTGTTTAACATGAGGTTGTTCTATGTGCGGTTCCCAAAAATCCAAACAGTGTCTGGACAATTGACGTGGAGCCATTATTTGGAGCTTCTCAAGTGCGACGACCCTTTGGAGATGCAATTCTATATGAAAGAGTGCATCAACGAAGGATGGAAGGTTCGGGAGTTGAAACGTCAAATCAGTTCTTCCTTGTTTCAGCGGCTTGCGTTGAGTACAGACAAGGAGGGTGTATTGACACTTGCTAACGAGGGTCATCAGGTGATGAAACCTGCAGACATTATTCGAGACCCATTCGTGCTGGAATTTGCTGGACTTCCACGGCAAAGACAATACAAAGAAAAGGAATTGGAAAATGCGTTGAAGGCCAATATGGAGAAATTCCTGCTGGAGCTGGGCAGAGGATTTGCTTTCATCGGTCGCCAATATATCATACCTATTGGAGCAAGACGATTCAAGGTTGACCTGGTGTTTTACCACACCATCTTGAAATGCTATGTCTTGATTGATTTGAAACGTGCCGAGATAAAGCATGGCGACATAGGACAGATGAATCTTTACTTGAATTACTTTAAGAATGAGATATGCCAACCAGACGACAATCCGCCAGTCGGCATAGTGTTAGGCGCAAGGAAAGATGAACTGCTCATGGAGTATGCCCTTCAGGGTATCGACAACCAACTTTTTGCGGCACGCTATCAGCTGTATCTGCCTAACCGTGAAGAAATGCAGTCACAACTGAATCTATTGCTTGACAATACCAAAGATTAACCATACGCAATGGACCTCCTGCGCATCGAACACGAAGACTTCACGCTGACGGTGGAGAGTACCCAGTTCCAACGGATGTGGGACAAAGGGGTGAGCATCCTCGGAGGGGAGAAGTTGATTTCTTCCTATCGGTGGAGCGAGGGCGTAGAGCATGTGCTGTTGGTGCAGAACGATACAAAGCGGGAGATTGCGAAGGACATTGCAGACGAGGCTGTGTTCTTCGAGCAGACAGACTATAGCGTGTGGGTGGATTTCAAAAAGAAGGTGGCAAAGGCTTGGTTCGACAGTCCGCGCAAGGATGTCAACGACCGCTTCCCGTGGAAGGAGAGCAAGCAGCTGCTGGCCGGATACCTGAACTATGGCAACGAGATTGGACGCGCCGATATGCCGATACGCTACACGGTTGACGGGGTGCAGAAACGGTTTGTTTTCTCCTATGATGTTGTCTCGGCCAAACTGGACTACCACAGCGACTGGAAGAAAATACTCGAGGACATTGAGGCGGAATACCGCATGCTCTCGCTGGATTATCTGAAGCGCACCTATCACGGCATCAAGGAGGAACAGGGCGAGAGTTACGACATCATCTGGTGGAACATCTTCGGAGGACTGCAAGAGCAGTTCTTGCGCACCATCCATAACATCATTAACCGGCCGCGCCACAGGCTGAAATCCATCGAGACCTACAAACGCGCCGACCAGATACGCCGCCTAACACCGCAGCTGGAGCAGCAACTGGCCGAGCACCGCACGGAAGAGGCCCGCCTGTATCGCGTGGAGGTGCAGCAGAACACCTATAATACCCCGGAGAACCGCTTTCTTAAACACGCTCTACTGACAGTTCAGAAGCGCTATGCGGCCCTCGCAGAGAGAGTTCTCATACAGGACACCCGCATGGCCGACACTTATAAGAAGAGGATAAAAGAAACCCGCAACGAACTGAACCGACTGTCGCGACACCCCTTCTTCCGCACCGTGGGTCCTTTCGACGGCATCAAGCAGGAGTCTCTCATCTTGCAAAAGGACGTGAACTACTCGAAAGTATTCCGCATCTTTACCATACTGAAGAAGTCCTTCAGCCTCAACGACGGCCTCTACCGCATGGAGACCAAGGACATCGCCACGTTGTACGAGATATGGTGCTTCATACAGGTGGAGAAGGTGGTCAAAGAACTGACTGGCGCAGAACCCGAGCAGCACAGCCGCACGGAGATGAGCGGTCTCTTCACCTACTCGCTCGGCAAAGGCGAACACTCGACGATTATCTTCAAGAAAGACGATGTGACGCTGGCTGAGTTGGTCTACAATCCAAGGCACAGCGACAAAGATGACGTGAAAGGCATTGGAGAGTTGGAGTCGAAGACTGTGCCGCAGAAGCCCGACATCGTGCTGCAGCTGACCAAAGACGACCTACAACAGGGCATGAAACTCACCTACCTCTTCGATGCCAAGTACCGGTTGGAGAAAGATGGTGCGAACGATGTGCCCCCCGACGACGCCATCAACCAGATGCACCGCTACCGAGACGCCATTTATTATAACAGCAAACACCATGACGAGAAGATAAAGAAAGAGGTCATCGGCGGCTATATTCTCTTCCCCGGCCACATGGACGACACCTCGCGCTTCCGTCGTAGTATCGATGAGGTGAACATCGGCGCCTTCCCTATGCGTCCCGGTGACAACCAGCACAAACTGCTGACCGACTTCATCAGGGAACTGCTGAACAAACACGCCGTTGAGATTGTCGAGCAGGTAATTCCGCAAAAGGGCACCACTTTGGAGGTAAAGAACCGCGTCTTGATAGGTGTCGTCAAGCCCGATAATCCGCAGTATACAGACTTCCTCAATGGCACTGCCACCAGTTATTATTCTGGCGACACTTTCCCGACCACCATCCCACTCGACGGCATCGACTACTTCGCCCCATATATACCCGACAAAGGAATTCGTGACATGTATCTTGTGACAAGTATCCATACCTCTACAAGGGTTAAAGGAGCGGAGGACGACAAACTTCGCATTACATTTGACCTTAATTTTGCCCGTCTGCTGTTTTCTGAATATAGGATAGTTCCGCTCCCGATACAACACACATTCAACGACACCACCTTGGACATACTGACCGCGGAATGACCGACACGATGACACCGGAGCAGCGGCATCGCTGCATGTCGCATATCAAAGGTTTGGGGACGAAACCCGAGCTGAAGGTGCGGCGGTGGCTGTGGAAGCATGGGTATCGGTATCGATTGAATGTCAAGAGTGTGCCGGGAAAGCCGGACATTGTGTTGCGGACCTACCGCACGGCAATATTCGTCAACGGCTGCTTCTGGCATGGACACGGGGTGAGAATGCGTGAACGTGGGAATGCGTCAATGTGTGAATCCGCTGAACCGCAAAGCGGAAATAATTTACAAGATATACAGGATTTCGCGAGAGTGGAACTCGAGCAGGAGTACAAAGAAAGAGATATACAGAACTCAAAGTGCTGCAAAATCCCGAGTACAAACCGCGAGTTTTGGGTGAATAAAATCAGGAGGAACCAGGAGCGCGACCAAAAGAACTACCGCATACTACAAGAGAACGGCTGGCAGGTCATCGTCATCTGGGAGTGCCAGCTGAAGCACAACCTCCTGGAACACACCATGCGCGAGGTGGAGCTGCTGCTGAACAACAACCTGCTATCGATGTACAAGCACCGACCCGTCCCCTACCCCACCGAGGATGAGCCCAGCCTGCCAATGGCGGCGGAGTCTACATTCTGAATATTCCGTGCCTGCCAGACAATATTTTCCGACAGGCTGCGTTAATTGTTCAAAATCCTATACACATGAAGAAAATCCATACCCTCTTGATGGCTGCCCTGTGCCTGATGGCCGTGGGCTGCAAACAGACAACCACCGAGAATACCACCGACATGAAGTACCGCCCGCTGGGTGCTACCGGCCTCGAGGTCAGCGAAATCAGCATCGGCTGCGGCGGATTCGAGAAGCTGGACAGCGCAGCCTCGCTCGAGCTGATGACTATGGCGCTCGACAGCGGCATGAACTACATCGACATCTACGACTGCACACCCAAGACGCGCTCCAACATCGGCTACGCCCTGCAGGGCCGCCGCGATGAGATGATTATCCAAGGCCACATCGGCACCATCTACAAGGACGGCCAGCACTGCCGCACACGCGATGTGGAAGAATGCCGCCAGAGCTTTGAGGATCTCCTCACCCGCCTCCAAACCGACCACATCGAGGTGGGCATGATCCACATCACCGACAGCCACGAGGAGTGGGAAGCCGTCGAGGGCTCGCCCTTCCTCGAATACGTATTCCAGCTGAAGAAAGAGGGGAAAATCAAACACATCGGCCTCAGCAGCCACAACGCCGAGGTGGCCCTGCGCGCCGTCAAGAGCGGCTGGGTGGAGGTGCTGATGTTCAGCCTCAACCCCGCCTTCGACCGCCTGCGCGGCGGCGCCATCCCCTGGGAGAAGGGCGCCATGGACAACCTGCAAAACGGCATCGACCCCGTGCGCGTGGAGCTCTACGACTACTGCGCCACGCACCGCATCGCCGTAACAGTGATGAAAACCTTCGGCGGCGGCGGGCGGCTGCTCGACGCGAAGACCTCGCAGCTCGGCGTGGCCTACACCCCCGAGCAGTGCATCGCCTACTGCCTGGCCAAGCCCTGCATCGCCACCTGCATCCTCGGCATCGACAACCTCGACGAGCTGAAACGCGATCTCCACTGGCTCCACGCCACCGACGCCGAGAAAGACTACACCGCCGTCGGCAAACGCGAGCAAGCCACGCTGGGCGGCGATTGCACCTACTGCAACCACTGCTCCCCCTGCACCCAGGGCATCCCCATCGCCAAGGTGAATGAACTGCTTGACAAGGCCGAGACCGACGGCCTCACCCCCGAGTTGCAGGCGCAGTACAACGCCCTGCCCAAGCACGGCTCCGACTGCACCCACTGCGGTGCCTGCCTCAGCCGCTGCCCCTTCAGCGTCGACATCCCATCGCGCATGGACGCCGCCCGCACCATGTTCGGACGATAACACCCCTTCCGCAAAACACCTGCTCACCCTTTGTCCCTATACATTATAATACTATTTTGTGCGGTAATCGGGATCGCCCTCGCCGCCTACTGGAAAGCTCGCACAAAGAAGAGGCTTGCTGCAGAGGCGAAACGCTTTCTCGGAGAGATACAGTTTCACCCACCTTTCCGAAAAGCGGCTCCAATAGCACCACTTGCCGACATCTCACGCGACTTCTTCGATAACTTCAACGGCCACTTTATTGCTGACTCATCAAAGGTAGCCTTCCTCTCTCACTACCAGCACATATACCACAAAGCATGCAAATTGAGGTCCGCCATGTCCAAAGCCCGCATGCCCATACCCGAACCGCTGACAAAACTAGCTGCAGACTATGAGCAGGTACCCTCTTGGGTCAAGAGCTACAACAAGAACTTTATAGACCAACGTTTGGAAGAGAATCGCGCATTCTTCGACCATTGCCTCGACTATCCTCTAGACAACCAACAACGTCGCTCTATTGTAAGCGAAGAAGACAACACCCTTGTGGTGAGCAGCGCAGGAAGCGGAAAGACCTCATCTATCGTCGGAAAAGTAAAATACCTGACAGAGAGAAGGGGTGTCGACCCAAGCCGCATCCTGCTTATCAGCTTTACCCGCAAGGCGGCCAACGAACTGTCAGAACGCATGGGAAAATCTGGCCTACAGGGCTACACGTTTCATCAACTGGCAATGGGCATTATAGGGCGGTCAACAGGAGAAAAACCTTCCATTTGCGACGATACAGACTCAATAGTTAAAAATGCATTTCACGCACTCGAAAAAGATGTCAATTTCCAACGGGTACTGACAACTTTTGTTTTAGACTATCAAGCCTTTGAGACCGAGGAAGAAAAGCAACTCAGGGAACATCAGCAAGCGTTGAAAGGATTGAAAGACAACCGTATTCAGGTGCAAGTCAGAAATATGGATGGCCACACATTCTGCGTCAGAAGTCATCAAGAGGAAAAGATATGCTATGCGTTGGCATCGCTAGGGCTGCAGTTCCGATACGAAGAAGCCTACGAGCACCCTGTAGCAGATGAGATGCACTCCCAGTACCGTCCAGACTTCTCAATCTACTACAATTCCCATGGGCAGACCAAACGCCTCTACCTCGAGCACTTTGGTGTTAACAGAAACGGCCTCGTACCCGCATGGTTCGCCAAAGACAAAGGCATCAGTTACGAAGAAGCCAATCGCAAATACGGTGATGGAATCACATGGAAAAAAGCCATCCATGAGGAATTCGGCACCCATTTCATTTATACCACTAGTGCAGACTTCAGCTTTGCAAATATCCGCACCTTGTTGAAAACCAAGCTTGTGGAAGAAGGGGTTCCCTGTAATGATATCGGAGAAGAAGGGGTGTACTCACTGCTGATTCCCAGTGGCAGCCCTCAAGAGAAAGCATTTATCCGCTTGGCAGCCACCTATATTGCACTGCTGAAATCAAGTTGCAATACACTTCCCGATGTTGTCGACAAAGCCAAGCAACGACACGACAATCGCAGCGCCTATTTGATGGAAAAGATATTCAAGCCCATTTTCCAGTATTACGACGCCACACTTAAAGAACGGCAACAAATCGACTTCACTGACGCCATCGTATGGGCTACCAAAATTTGCACGCAGAATCATCCTGTGGCCTATGACTATATTATCGTAGATGAGTTTCAGGACATCTCCGTCGACAGATACCGATTCTTGCTTGCCCTGAGGCGGGATATGCAAACAAAGCTATACTGCGTAGGTGACGACTGGCAATCCATTTACCGTTTTTCTGGCAGCGACATGTCGCTATTCAGTCATTTTGAAGAATACTTTGGCGCAACTGATCTGAACATAATAGAAACCACGTATCGCTTTGGGAATCCGGTCGTGAATCTGACGGCACAATTCATCCAAAGGAACGCGACCCAAATCCGAAAGAACATCCAGCCATTCAACCCTAACAAGCAAACAGAGCTCCTCTTATGCCCCTACTCAAATGGCAACTATTGCAAATATGTCAGCGAACTAGTAAAAGCGATATCGCCAGACAAATCATTGTTTCTCCTGGGCAGATATACGTTCGATGACAGGCTATTGTCAACCCGCTTTTCTGGAAAAAAAGAAAACGACCATTTCTACTACAACATTGACGGCCGAAAAGTAGAATTCATTACAGTCCACAAATCCAAAGGGCTTGAGGCTGATTACGTAATCTTGCTCCAGTGCAACGATGACATATATGGGTTTCCCTCCCAAGTCAGTGACGACCCCTCGCTTAACTATTTACTGACGCAAGGCGACCAGTATCCCTATGCGGAAGAGCGCAGACTATTCTATGTGGCGACCACCCGTGCAAAAGAAAAAACATTCATTCTCTACGACCAGCAGCACCCCTCAATCTTCGTAAGCGAACTCCTCAACCCCACACCCGAACCGCAATTCATAAAAGAGGGACCGGCCAACGCCAACAAGAGATGGACAGCGAAACAGGATAAATGGCTACTGTCAATGTATAAAGGTGGATACAGTATCAAAGACATCGCTCAAAGAATGGGACGAAGCAAAACGTCAATTGTAATGAGATTAGGGAAACTGGGCGAGAAATAAAAGTTTCTTGTACAATAAAAGAGAAAACATCTTGCCATATTGAAATTTCTTCGTATCTTTGCACCGCAATTGTAGAACAAAAACACATCTCGAATGAAGCGATTATTTATACTCTTACTCATGGCGCTGCCGCTGTTTGCCGGCGCACAAATCAATCAGAAAGAGAGCTGCACCTCCATCATGGTGGGCAAGCAGGCTAGCGCCGACGGCAGCGTCATCACTTCGCACACCTGCGACGGACGCTACCGCACCTGGCTCAGCATCGAGCCCGCCGCCGACCACGACCTCACGGCACTCCACACCGTGCACCGCGGCACCATGCACACCGCCTTCCGCACCGACACCACCGGCATCCGCATCACCGGTACCATCCCCCAGGCGGCCCACACCTACGCTTACCTCAACACCGCCTACCCCTGCCTCAACGAGAAGCAGCTGGCCATCGGCGAGACCACCTTCGGCGGCCCCGACACGCTGCGCAATCCCGACGGCATGTTCACCATCGAGGAGCTGCAACGCGTGGCCCTGCAGCGTTGCACCACCGCCCGCCAGGCCATCCGCCTCATCGGCGACCTCATCCGCCTCTGCGGCTACGGCGACGCCGGCGAATGCATCACCATAGCCGACCGCAAAGAGGTGTGGCAGATGGAAATCCTCGGCTGCGGCAAACGCGAAATCGGCGGCATCTGGGTCGCCCAGCGCGTGCCCGACGGCCATGTGGCCGTCAGCGCCAACATACCCCGCATCGGCCGCCTCCAGCGCAACAACCCCGACCACTTCATGTGCTCCGACAATGTCGAGGCCGTAGCCCGCAAATACAAACTCTGGGACGGCCGCGGCGAGTTCATCTTCTGGAAAGCCTTCTGCCCCGACTATGCCGGCGGCAAGAACTTCCGCGAGCGCGAATGGTTCATCCTCAGCTCGTTGGCTCCCTCGCTCGGCCTGCGCCGCGATGCCAAGGAGCTGCCCTTCAGCGTCAAGCCCGACAAGAAGGTCTCCGCCCAGGAGGTGATGGCCCTGCTGCGCTCCACCTACGAGGGCACCGAGCTTGACATGACGCGCAACGTGCAGATGGTCGTCGAGAAGAAAGACAAGCACGGCCTCAAATACAAAGACACCATCGTCAGCCCCGTGGCCAACCCCTGGCTCAACGGCAACATGCAGAAGACCCTCAACCACATAGCCCCCGGCACCATCGACTTTGTGCGCACGGTGAGCGTGGCCTGGTGTTCCTACAGCTGGGTGGCGCAGCTGCGCGACTGGCTGCCCGACGAGGTGGGCGGTGTCGTCTGGCTCTCGTTCGACAATCCCGGCCAGTCGCCCCGCATCCCCATCTTCTGCGGCAACACCCGCCTGCCCAACGCCTTCGGCCTCTGCGGCCAGAAGAAATACGACGAGCAGGCCGCCCTCTGGCAGTTCCGCCGCGCCAACAAGCTGGCCACCGTCGGCTGGCAGCGCACCAAGAAAGGCATGCTCGACGAGGTGCTGCGCCTCGAGAAGGAAGCCTTCGACGGCCTCAACACCCTCGAGCCCACCCTCAAGAACAGCCACCCCACTCGCTGGGCCGACCTGCTGAACGACTACACCTACCGCACCTACGACCACGCCGCCCTCGCCTGGCGCCAACTCGAAGCGCAATACTGGCACATGTTCGGCATGGGATTCTGATTAGTTAAGAGTTAAGAGTTATGAGTTAAGAGATAAGAGTTATGTTAATGCGAAAATGTGTTAGTGCGTTAGTGCTTTTGCTACCGATGGTGGTGGGAGCGCAGAATGTGAAGATACCGAAAGATGCCAACAAGTTCACTTACTGGCAGATTGAATACGGCGAACGCAACGACACCACGAACATCTATGTACACCGCGATGGCGACTTGATTACAATAGTCACGGAGCAGCCCAAGGGCAAGCTCATCCCCGGCTATGCTCAGACCGTCACCGAGGTGGACTATGCGCAGGACAGCATAACAGTCAGCGCATACTACGACGACTCCATCTACTTCTACCGCACCGCATTCTCTCGCAACAACATCGAGTGGCGCCGCGACGGTAATAAGCACATCTGCTCCGTCAACAGCAATACGCTGGAGTTTGAGATGGACGAGCGAGCCCCCGTCAATGTCACACCCCTTCCTTACTACGGCCTGAACAAGGGTGTGCTGCGCTCCTTCACCCGCAACGGGCAGAAACGTCTGGTGCTGGCCAAGGCAAAAAAAGTAGATTGGGGTATCTGCCGTCCATCATCAATAATACTTCCTTCGCGCCGCGTCACTCCCCGTGAGTTCGACCGCATCATGAAGGAACGCTTGGTGGTTACCACTCGCGTCTTCGACCGCGCGCAGCTGCACTGGGGTGCCAAGAACGCCCATTTCGAAGGCAGCCACGACCGATTCCCCTCGTCGGTGCTCCTGCCTTTCGACACCCTCGTCCACTATGCCGGTGGCACCCTCGTCCTCAAGCGCATGCGTCTGCCCGACCTCCCCGCCCACTACCAGCACTTCGTCGAGCTGCACCAGCAGAGCAACGGCGACGCCTACGACCGCACGGGCTCCGTATTCATCATCCCGACCGACGGCTCGGTGCACCATAATTTCTTCGACGGCGTCAACTGGCACCCCGACTCGCTGCCCACCTTCACCGGCCGCGACGGCCAGCGCTACCAGGGCATGATGTCTACCCGCACCTACCAACCGCCCGTCGAGTGGATGCGCTTCTTCACCCCCTTCGGCGTGGGCCACTTCAACGAGCGGATGGCTGGCTTCGGCATCGACTGGCGCAGCGAGACCTATTACCGCCAGGAAATCACCGACGTGTACCGTGGCGGCGACGTCATCGTCGGCGCCTGGATAGGCAACTACGACGGCGGCGGCCACCTCATCACCCTCGACATCAAGTCGTATCCCAACGACTACACCACCCAGAATTCAGAATCCAATATTCAGAAATCGGCCGTGCCCCTCTTCAACACCTGCAACGTGCTGGAGATGGCGGGGCAGAACTACGGCAAGTTGTTCGGCACCGATTCGCTGACCGTTACCTTCCGCATCCAGCCCCGACATTTCACACGCGACACCCTTAAATCCGCCCGCCTACGCTACATCAGCACTGGCCACGGCGGCTGGGGCGAGGGCGACGAGTTCGTGCCCAAGCAGAACACCATCCTCATCGACGGCAAGCCCACCTTCATCCACACCCCTTGGCGGCAGGACTGCGGCTGCTACCGCGACCTCAACCCCGTCTCCGGCAACTTCTGGAACGGCCTCTCCAGCTCCGACTTCTCGCGCAGCGGCTGGTGCCCCGGCACCGCCACACAGCCCGTCTATTTCGACATGAGCCCCTGGGCCGACGGCCGCGAGCACACCCTCACCGTGGCCATCCAGCAGGGCAAGCCCGTCGAGGGCATGTTCTCCCACTGGGCCGTCAGCGGCGCACTGGTGGTGGAATATTAGCACCACCGTGTGACAAATCGCCGCCGTGAGCGTTTAATAAGGGTGTACGACACTCAACAACAATGGACGGACACCCCTTCATAGAACTCATAGAGCGCCACCGGGCTGCCATCGACAGCGTCTGCCGCTCATTCTGTTCCTTGCCCGAAGACCGCGAAGATTTGCGGCAGGAGATACTGCTCAACCTTTGGCGCGGATGGAAGCGCTACCGCCCGGAGCACAAGCCCATCACCTGGCTCTACCGCGTGGCGCTCAACACCGCCATCAGCTGGCGCCGCCTGCGCAAACGGCAGGTGGAAACGGTGCCCCTCGACAGCTTCGACCTCCCTGACAACCCAGCCCTCCGCGAGCAGGCGGCGCACCTCAAGACGCTGATAACCATGCTCCCACAGGCCGACCGACGGCTGATTGGCCTCTATCTCGACGGCTTCTCGACCGAAGAGATTGGCCAACTGGTGGGCATCAGTCAGACCAATGTTACCACACGCATTGCGCGTATCAAAGAGAAACTCCGCAAAATGAATAATATATGAATACCGACGAATTGATAGAACATCTTCACGAAGCCAATGCGGCTAAGCGGCAGCAGGAGCATCGCAAGACGAAACGCCTCGCCTGGCGTATCGCAATCCCCTCTGCGGCAGTGGCTGCAGCCGCCATGCTGCTTATTGTCCTGCTGCCTCACGGGGTCGAAGTGCAGGCCGCCACCCCCGCACCCGGCATCTACTGTAACAGCCGGTGCAACCCCGACGACGTGATGGCCCTTATCGACAACAACATCAATCACCTTAAAGAAATACAGAAGTTATGAAACGGACACTTATCATCGCCGCCCTGCTGGCCGCCTGCCTGGCTGCCGGCGCCCAGACGGGCATCTACAAACACTTTGCCAAGCACCCGGGCGTGCGTGCCTACTGCGTGGAACGATACCCGATGGCCGTGGGCGACACCATCTGTGTAACCCTCTTGGAGGCAAGCGATAGCACAAGCTACAAGGCGCTCCGCAAGGAATTGAAGTCGCTGCCGTTCACCCCAAGGAAAGACTACAACCTATATCTTCCCTTCACCTCTTCTCTTGAAGACTCGCTTCGCATGACAATCCACCCGACGGCAACGGGCCAAAAGAAGTCGCTTGAGGGCTTTACGGTCGACGGTCTCGAGGGCGACGACGGCTACTACATGATTTACTGCCCTTCCGACCGATATGTCCTCCTTGCCTTCCTCTGCCGAGGCGTTGGTGACCTGATTAAAGTGGGATTCCACATGCTGGCTACCGAGTTCTAACAGTTGAAGGAAATCAGTGTCAGTGCCCCCAAACCGGTCTACAGCATGGCCGGCGAGGTGGTGAACTACAACGTAGGGAACGACGAGACCGTTCGCGATGGCAACGGCGACAACACCCTCACCGCCACCAATGGCGACACCACCAGCCGCGTCTACAGCGACGACTCCCACTTCGTCGGCAACCGCTACCGGCAGACGGTCAATGCTCCGGGCTACGCCTCCTCTGAATCGAGCCACAACGTCTCGCGCCTCATCACTTTCGGCCTCACCTACCGCCTGGGCAGGCTCGACCTCGAATGGCAGGCTCGCGGCGGGGCGGCAGGGCAATAGCCACCCTCCCCTACCTACGGCGGCAACGGCGCGGTTTGGCCGTTTGGGGGAAAAGTTGTATCTTTGCACCGTGAACAGCCATTTCTACAACACCCACAAACCATTGAGGGTTACACTGTTGACCCTCTTTCTGCTGCTGGCGGCAACTCCCTATTTGCACTCGCAGAGCCTGAAGGTCATCTTCGCCGGCGACCTCATGGGGCACACGCCGCAGCACAAGGCCGCCCTGAAGACTGATGGCTCCTACGACTACACGCCCTGCTTCCGCTACGTGCGCGACTACATCCGCAGCGCCGACCTGGCCATCCTCAACCTCGAGGTAACGCTCGCCGGACCGCCCTACACGGGCTACCCCCAGTTCTCGTCGCCGCGCGAGCTGGCCGTGGCCGCCAAGGAGGCCGGCTTCGACATCTTTACCACCGCCAACAACCACTGCATGGACCGCGGCAAGGCGGGCTTGGAGCGCACCCTGCGCGTGCTCGACACCCTCGGCATACCCCACCTCGGCACCTACCGCGACCGGCAGCAGCGCGACCAGGAGCACCCACTCATCGTCAACCGCAAGGGCATCCGCCTCGCACTGCTCACCTACACCTACGGCACCAACGGCATCCTCGCCGTCAGCCCCAACGTGGTCAACCTCATCGACACCGCCGACATGGCGCGCGACTTGGCCGTGGCCCGCCTGCGGGGAGCCGACTTCATCATCACCCTCATCCACTGGGGCATCGAGTACGCCGTCAAGGCCAACCGCGAGCAGGAGGCGACCGCCCGCTGGCTGCTCGAGCACGGCTGCGACGCCGTCATCGGCGGCCACCCCCACGTGGTGCAGAATTTTACTATGGACGCCATCCCCGACAACACACGCTACCCCGAAATCGTGGTCTACTCCATGGGCAACCTGGTCAGCAACCAGCGCGACGTCAACACCGACGGCGGCATCATGATCGAACTCAACCTCCAAAAGACTCTCAATTCAGAAATCAAGATTCAGAACTGCCAGTACATGCCCTACTGGGTGCACCGCGGCACCATCGACAGCCTCTACCAATATTATATCCTCCCCTCGACCGACGCCGTGGAGCATCCCGACCTCTACCAAATCGGCGGCGACGACCTCAAAGCCCTGCAACGCTTCTCCGAGAACACCCGCAAGCGGCTGGACGACTGCGCCCTGCCCAATGGGAGCAACATCACCGAGCGCCGCTTCTACCGCCGCGGGCAACCCAAGCCCACCCCCTTCCCCCTCCGCACACAGTTCCGCGCCGCGCGCAAGAACGACCCCCTCCGCCCGCTGCTGCAAGAAAAGAAGCCCGCCTGGTACTAAACAAGAAGTCAACAACGTAAAACCCATATCCATCATGAAGCGAATCCTCACCCTGGCCCTCATGGCCCTCCTCGCCGGCGGCGCCTGCGCGCAACACGGCAACTGCGGCAACTGCCCCAACCACGCCAAGCACCGCGGCCACCACGCCCAGCAACGCAGCACCGAGCTGCAGTACAACGCCGACGGCATCGAACTCACCCTCGTCCGCGCCTTCCCCACCGTGAAGAGCGTCAACAAAACCGACAAATGGATCGAAGCCTACGATGCCAACAAGAAACTCCTCGGCTACGCCGTCTACTCCAAACCCGCCTCCGACGGCATCCGTGGCTACGCCGGCGAGACACCCGTCCTCGTCGCCCTCACCCCCAAGAAAGTCATCGCCGGGGTCTACCTCCTGCCCAACCTCGAGACACCGCGCTACGTGAAGAGCGTCGCCGACGCCGGCTTCTTCAACCACTGGAACGGCCTCACCGTCAAGAAAGCCCTCAAGAAAGAGGTCGACGCCGTCAGCGGCGCCACCATGACCTCCACCTCCGTGGCCAAGAGCGTGCGTGCCGCGCTGGAGAAACTCTGACCCTCCGGCACATCGCCCCCCCCCCCCCCCCCCCCCCCCCCCCCCCCCGCGGGGGGCGCCTTTTTTTGTCCCCGTCCATCCCCCAACCAAGGCCCAAGAGGGGATTAAGAGAGGCAAAACCTATAGCTTTCTGCACACTGACAATCAGCCAGTTGCAATCGGCCGATTTCACCCCCGTTTTCCATAAATGTGCCCAAAATGGACGGGCTATTGCATTCCCATATATACCGCTGGTTCCCAGATTATTGCAACTAAAATACAACTTTTTTCCTGTAATGTGGATTTTTTTATGTAAATTTGCACCGTCAAAACATACTCGGAGCAGGTTGAAATGTTAAAAATTATTAAATCTTGCACCCCTGTGCAAATTTTGGCAAAAAAGTGAGTATTATATATATGTGGGCATGTTTGCAGCCAGCCCCGATGAAGCAACCCGAAGTCGAACCCTATAATAAAACAACAATCATGAAACCCACCGACAAAACCAAACCCACCCTCCTCCTTGCCGCGGCGCTGGTGTGCCTGCTGGCAGCGGGGTGCGAAAATGAAAAGGAATGCCACTGTGGTGTAGCAAACCCTGCAACGGACTTAAAGTGGCTTGCTACAGCAATCGATGAGAGTGGCGACTGGCTCGACAGTGAGGTGTGGACATGCTCCTATCAACACAAATCCTCATCACTCCCTGAAGACGGCATTGCGGTTCTTATTACTATTCAAACAAAAACCATAGCCCTTTACGATTGTCAGGGAAACCCCGTATGTAGTTCTACAACAAGTTGGTCTCCAGGAACATGTGGCGACTATACGATAGATTTAATCGACAAACTTCGAATCTGACATTATGATGAGGGTACGGTGCATGTGCGCGTCAGCAACCGCTCCGCCATCCCCTCGACCTCCGCCACGCTCAACCTCCAGGGCATACCCTCCGGCCAGTACCAGCTGCGCCTGACGGCCGGCAGCACACTGGTGGACATCCACACCCTCATCGTCCAGTAGCCGCACAAATCATCGTACTACCGTCCCATGCCGCCCCCGCTCCCGCGGGGGCGGCTTTTTTTGTCCCCGCCCATCCCCCCAACCAAGGCCCAAGAGGGGATTAAGAGAGGCAAAACCTATAGCTTTCCACGATCTGGTTGTCAGGCATTTATAATCTTGGGAAATCGGGGCCGTTTTCAAACTTTTTCCCAAAAAAAGGGCACTTTTTCGATATTGATTTTCAGGGGCGCATACAATAAATACGCCGTGGGTGCGTTTCGGTCATATAGGATTCAAACGACAACAGCATGAAGATAAATCCCAGAATGAAGGTCCGCCACGTGGCCGGCGAGGACATCGTCATCACGCAAAGCCCCGAGGCGGCCGACATGACCAAGGTCATCGCCCTCAACGAGAGTGCCTTGCACCTGTACAACGCCCTGCAGGAGCGCGACTTCACGATGCAGGATGTGGTCGACACCCTGCTCGAAGCCTACGACGTGGACGCCGACACGGCCCGCCGCGACGCCGAGGCATGGGTGGCCGAGATGCAGCAGAACCTGATGATAACCGACTGACAATGGCCAGCGCCACACTCCAGATAGCCGACCTCGCGGTGCGCTACTCCGGCGCCGACTCGGTGGCGCACGCCATGGGTATCCCCGGCATGCGCGAGTTCCTGGTGCCCGAGGCGGCGGCCGACATCGAGGTGCGCCTCGACGAGCCGCTCGCGCTGCCCGAATGCCGCTGGATACACCGGTTCGACATAGCCGACGGCAACGCCGAGTGCCGCGTGGGCATCGATGCCGGGGGTGCGTGGCACTACCTCTTCGGCGAGGAGAGCCTGCTGCGCTACTCCGAGCAGCAGCCCAACGTAGTGGCGCTCAACACGATGACCGAGAGCTCGCACCTGCGTTTCGCCCTGTGGGTGGCCTACGCGTTGGCCGGCCTGCGACGTGGTCGGGTGCCGGTCCACACCTCGGCGGTGGTCCACCAAGGCCGCGCCGTGCTCTGCCTCGGCGAGAGCGGCACCGGCAAGAGCACCCACACGCGCCTGTGGCTCAAGCATATCAAAGGCTGCCACCTACTCAACGACGACAGCCCCATCGTGGCCCTGCGCGACGGGGTGCCCACGGCCTACGGCTCGCCCTGGAGCGGCAAGACCCACTGCTACCGCCCGGAGCACTACCCCATCGCCGCCCTGCTGCGCCTGGAGCAGCGGCCCGAGAACACCATCCGCCGCCTCGGCACCCTCGAGGCATTCACCGCCCTGCAGCCCTCCTGCCCGCCCACCTTCGCCAAGGACGAGCGGTCGATGGACCTGCTGTGCGACTTCATTTCCGACATCATCGCGCGCACACCCGCCTACCGCCTGGGCTGCCTGCCCGACGAGGCCGCCGCGCGCCTGAGCCACAATACCATATTCGAACCATGAACGTAGACAACGCCATATTCTTCGCCACCGTCGAGGAAACCATCGCCGCCGGCCAGCAGGTGAAAATCACCCTCCGCGGCACCAGCATGCTCACCACCCTGCGCGAGGGCGACACGCTCACCCTAGCCCCTCTCGGCGGCCGTCCCAAGGTGGGCGATGTGGTGCTTTTCCGCCACTACGGCAAGCACCTCCTGCACCGCATCGTCAAGATCCACGGCGGCCGCATCACCCTGCAGGGCGACAACTGCTACAATATGGAACACGCTGTGCGCGAAGACATTGTAGCCCGTCTGGTCCATGTGGACCGCATTGGCGGCACCGACGGTGCGGAATGGGCCGCCGCTTCGCGCAAAGCACTGAAACGCAAGCGCATAAAAAACTTCTTCATCCGTTGGTTCGGCAGCGAAGGCCGTCAGAAGCTGCGCCCATGGTATCTCTTCGCCCTCTTCTTCCTGATGTGGGCACCGCTCAACGGCGTAGGCCCGGCGCTAAACAACTATGTCTTCGGCATCCGCGCCGACCACCTCCTCCACGCCACGGTATTTATCCCCTGCGCCCTGTTCTTCATGGACCTCTCGCGCTACCGCTGGGTGGTGTGGCTTATGGTGGTGGCGCTGGCGCTGCTCTGCGAGAGCGTCCAGTACCTGCTTCCTTTCCGCAAATTCGATGTGAACGACATGGTGGCCAACGTGCTGGGTGTCAGCCTTGGCCTGATTGTTATCCTGCTGATTGTCAAAAAATTAAAACATAAATCCTTATGAAAAAGCTATTGTTTCCATTGTGCCTGTTGGCACTTCTCTTTGTGTCGTGCAAGGACGAGCCTGCAACCGATCCATACCAAGCTCCCCCCTCGTCCATTATAGGCAGATGGCTAGTTACTTCAACCACATCTCCTATTGATAATTCCTCAAATGAGAGGCCAGAGTATGAACTTCTTGAAAACCATGACTTAAGAGTTTACATCAAAGACACGCTCTATCGCGACAGTCTGGAATGGTTTATACGAAACGATTCTATTCTATACATGACTGAAAAAGGGTCAAACTCGAAACTAATACCAATGATTATCAAGGATCTGACCGACTCGACTATGACGTGGCACTATCGCAACACCATCTACGGATATAATCTCCTCCTTTATTTGAAGCGCCGCTAGGCGTTCTTCCCGGCCAGCAGGCCACAGGCCGCGTCGATATCCTGCCCGCGCGAGGCGCGAAGGGTGCAGGTTACGCCGTGGCGGTTCAGGTAGTTCTGGAAGGCCGCTATGGTCGACGGCATCGAGGTCTTGTACGGTGCCTCGTCCGATTCGTGGAAACGTATCAGGTTCACACGGCATTCCAGCCCCTGCAGCGCCTCGGCCAGCTTGGCGGCGTGCGCCAGGTCGTCGTTTTCGCCGCGGAACATGGTGTACTCGAACGAGAGGCGCCGCTGGCCGCTCCAGTCGTACTGCCGCAGCAGCGCCAACACCTGGTTCAGCGGGAAGGCTTTCTGCACCGGCATCATGGCCAGGCGCTCCTGCGGCACGGGGTTGTGGAGGCTCACGGCGAGGTGGCACTGGCATTCGTCGAGGAAGCGCTTCATGCTCGGCAGGATGCCTACGGTGCTGACGGTGATGCGTTTGGGACTCCAACCCAGCCCCCAGTCGGAGGTGAGCACGGCGCAGGCATCGAGCACGGCGTCGAGGTTGTCCATCGGCTCGCCCATGCCCATAAAGACCACGTTGGTAAGGCTCTCGAACTCGGGGATGGCGAAGAGCTGGTTCAGTATGTCGCCAGCCGAGAGGTTGCCGTGGAAGCCCTGGCGGCCGGTTACGCAGAAGCGGCAGCCCATCTTGCAGCCCACCTGACAGGAGACGCAGAGGGTGGCACGGTCGTCGTCGGGGATATAGACAGCCTCGATGCCGGCTGTAGGGACGTGGCGTGCCACGTCCGCAGTGGACGGCGCATCTTTGCTTGCGGACGTGGCACGCCACGTCCCTTCAGACGGCACCATGAAGAGGTATTTTTTTGTTCCGTCGCGCGAGACCTGGCAGTTGACAGGCGTATGGCGCCCGATGCAGGCCACCTCGTTCAGCCGTGCCCGCTGGGCGAGCGAGAGGTTGGTCATGGCGTCGATTGTGTCCACGCGCTTCTTGTACAGCCAGTCGCACATCTGCTTGGCCGTGAACTTCGGGAAACCCTCGGAGGCGCACAGCTCCTGCAGCTGCACAAGCGTCATTCCCAACAAGTTAGCTTTATTCTGCGTATTCATCCGATGTCATATTGTACCATATCCTTCCATATCCTTCCACGGTCGAAGTATTCCCCTAGAGATCCCCTACCATTCCCCTACCGTGTCGGCACTAAAAATTCCACTCGAAGTCCTCGCGTTCGATCTCCTGCTGGAAGTTCGAGCAGTCCATTTCGATGGGCACGCTGGGACGGTCGAAGTCGCCGCGGTAGAACTTGATGCTGGGGTCCTCGTAGATTCGCTTCATGTAGTAGCCGAAGATGGGCAGCGCCATGGCGGCGCCCTGGCCGTAGGTCATGTTGCGGAAGTGGATGCTGCGCAGCTCGCCGCCGGTCCATACGGCGGTGGCCAGCTTCGGAGTGATGCCGACGAACCAGCAGTCCGAGTTGTTCTGCGTGGTGCCAGTCTTGCCGGCGATGTTGGTGGTGTACTTGTTGAGGCCGTATTTGTAGTTGAGCCTCACGCCGGTACCGCTCTGCACCACACCCTTCATCAGCTCGAGCATCATGTAGGCCGTGGCCTCGTTCAGTGCCTGGCTGCGCTTGGCGGTGAAGCGTTCGAGCACCATGCCCTTGTTGTCCTCGATGCGGCTCACGAAGATGGGCTCCACATACTCGCCCTTGTTGGCATAGGTGGCCATGGCGCCGGCCATTTCGTACACGGTGATTTCGGGCGTGCCCACGGCGATGGCGGGCACCACGTCGATGGGGCTGCGGACGCCCATCTTGCGCGCTATGTTCACCGCCTGCTCCGGCGACCCCTGCTTCATCAGGTAGGCGGAGACCCAGTTGATGGAGTGCGCCAGGGCCCACTTCAGCGTAACCATCTCGCCCTCACGCTCGTGGCTCGAGTTCTTCGGGCACCAGTCGGGCTGGCCCCACACCTCGAAGCATACCTCCGAGTTGGGCACCTCGGTGCAGGGGTACATGCCCAGGTCCTGCAGCGCCATGGTGTAGACGAAGGGTTTGAAGGTGGAGCCTACCTGGCGGTGGCTCTGTACGTTGTCATACTTGAAGTAGCGGTAGTTGATGCCGCCCACGTAGGCGCGCACATAGCCCGTGCCGGGCTCGACGGACATCAGGCCGGCGTTGAGGAACTTCTTGCAATAGATGAGCGAGTCCCACGGGGTCATGGTGGTGTCCTTGATGCCCTGCCAACTGAAGACGCGCATGCTGACCTTCTCGTCGAAGGCGGCGCGTATCTCCTTCTGGCTCATGCCGGCAGCCTTCAGCGCGTGGTAGCGGTCGCTCTGGCGCATGGCCTGGGTGAGGAACTTCTCCTCCTGCTCCTTGGTTATGTCGCAGAAGGGGTTCCCCTTGCGGCTCTTCAGCTCGCGCTCGAAGGCGGGCTGTATCTCCTTGCTGAAGTACTCGCGCACGGCCTGCTCGGCGTAGCGCTGCATGCGGCTGTCGATGGTGGTATAGATTTTCAGGCCGTCCTTGTGGACGTTGTAGTACTCGCCGTTGGGCTTGCGGTGGTGCTTGCACCAGTCCTTCATGTAGGTGCGGAGATATTCGCGGAAGTAGGTGGCGATGCCGTCGTTGTGGCTCTGGGGCGAGTAGCGGCTCATGTCGATGGGCTTGGCTTGGTACTTGGCCAGGTCCTCGTCGCTGAGGTAGTCGTAGCGGTTCATCTGCGAGAGCACCGTGTTGCGGCGCGCGAGCGAATTGTCGGGATGCCGCACCGGGCTGTAGGTGGAGGGAGCCTTGAGCAGGCCCACGAGTATCGCCGCCTCGTCGACATCAAGCTCCGAGGGCTGCTTGTCAAAGAAGGTCTTGCAGGCGGTCTTGATGCCGTATGCGTTGCTGCCGAAGTCCACGGTGTTGAAGTACATGGCAAGGATTTCCTGCTTGGAGTAGTTGTGCTCCAGCTTCACCGCCACCACCCATTCCTTGAACTTCGAGAAGACGGTGCCCACCTTGCTCTTGTGTTCGCGAGGGAACAGGTTCTTGGCCAGCTGCTGGGTGATGGTGGAGCCGCCGCCCGACGAGCGGTTGCCCCCTACGAGTGTCTTGAAGAGCACGCGCCCAAGGCTGCGGATGTCGATACCGGAATGGCGGTGGAAGCGCACGTCCTCGGTGGCGATAAGGGCATTGATGAGGTTGGGCGATATCTGGTCGTAGGTAACATTGGAGCGGTTCTCCAGGCCGATATAGCCGAGGGTCTGCCCGTCGTCGCTGAGCACCTCGGAGGCTTGCAGGCTGCGGGGGTTCTCCAATTCCTCGAACGAGGGCATGAATCCCAGCCACCCCAGCGAGAGCAGCGTGAAGAACAGGAAGATGGCTAGCCAAAGTCCTCCGAATGACCACCAGAGGATTTTGACGTAGCGCGGGCGTGATTTCGATATAGTTTTCTTGGCCATATTATCTTGTTTTGCAATATTCTATGCGCAGTCCGATGCTGCGGAGGTCGGTGATGGCGCTGTCGCGCATGCCGTTGGTGATGGCAAACCGGTAACTGCCTGGCATGGGGAAGCGGGCGTTGCGGCGGAAATAGTAGCGGGTGTCGACGTAGCGCCCTGTGCGTTTGCCGTACCATTGGCCCGAGGGGTCGGCCAGGGGGAACTCGAGGGTGTCCTGAGCATGGCTGCCGTCGGGAAAGGTGGTGCCGAGGAAAAGGAATGTGTTGCTATAGGGGTACTCGACGCCGTTGCGCACCTCGATGAGGAAGTTGAAGGGCTGCAGGGTGTCGTCGACCTGCACTGTGAAGGCAGCGCTGTCGGCCGGCAGCCAGCCATGCTCGTCAACCTGGGCGTATTCGGAGTAGAACACGTCGCCGCCGCACGAGGCAAACAGCAGTGATAGCAGCAGGGCTGCAAGGTATGGGCGTGTCTGTTTCAAGGCTAGTTCCTCCTGTCGCGACCGCCACCGCTGCGACGGGGCTGGTCGCCCGTTTTGGGTTTGTTGTTGCGACGCTCGCGGTTCTCCTGCCGTTCGCCCTGGGGTTTACCCTGCCGTTTTTCGCGGGGCTTGCCGCCATCCTTGCGGGGTTCGCGGCGTTCGGGAGCCCTGCGGGGAGCCTCGTCGCCCACCACGCCGTTGTCGCCCTCGGCCAGGCGGCGCATCTCGCGCTCCACTTCCTCGTCGGTGCTCTCCTGGGCCAGGGCCGAGGTGGACATAAGCTCCACCTGGTAGTCCTCCAGGCGCTCGGGGTACTGCTGCTGGCGGTTCATCTCCATGATGGCCTTGACGTCGGCGGCCTTGATGGCCATGAGGTCGTTCTCGCCCTCGTAGGCATACCACATGATGCCGCGGAAGACGTCGGTCTTTTTGTAGAGGGCGAGGCCCTTCTTGAAGCGTATGGGGGTATTGGCCGGCGGGAACTGCTTGAGGGCGTCGGCATAGACCTCGTACTCGAAGTTGAGGCAGCACTTGAGCTTGCCGCACTGGCCGGCCAGCTTCTGCGGGTTGGGCAGTATCTGTTGGGTTTTGGCCGAGGAGGTGGTTACGGACTTGAAGTTGGTGAGCCAGGTGCTGCAGCACAGCTCGCGGCCGCAGGTGCCGATGCCACCCACCTTGCCGGCCTCCTGTCGCACGCCAATCTGCTTCATCTCGATACGCATGCGGAACTCTTCGGCCAGCACTTTGATGAGCTGTCGGAAGTCTACGCGGGCGTCGGCGGTGTAGTAGAAGATGGCTTTCGAGTGGTCGCCCTGGAATTCGATGTCGTTCACCTTCATGTCGAGGCCGAGGTCGGAGACGATGCGGCGTGTGCGCAGCAGGGCGGTGCTCTCGTCATGCAGCGCCTCGGCCCAGCGGTCGATGTCGGCTTCCTTGGCGCGGCGGAAGAGTTTCTTGATGGATTCGGACTCGGGGTTTACGCGGTGCTTGCGCATCTGGAGGCGGCACAGCTCGCCGGTGAGGCTGACGATGCCCACGTCGTGGCCCGGCTGTCCCTCGACGGCCACCACCTCGCCCTCGCCGACCGAGAGGCCGTCGGGCAGACGGTAGAACTCCTTGTGGTTGTTTTTAAAGCGCACCTCGACGCAGTCGAAGGGTCTGTCGGTGGGCTGGCGGATGCCTTCCATCCAGTTGGTGGAGGTAACCTTGGAGCAGCTCTGGCGCTCGCAGCGGCAGACGGCCTTGTAGCACTCCGGCTTGCGGCGGCAGCCACGCGAGAGGTAGATGGGTTCCTCGTACTTGGGCCACGGGATGTCGGGGTCAGGGTCGAGGTAGGGGTCCAGCTGGTTCTCCTCGCTCATGTACTCCTCGACCTCGGGGTTGGGCTTCTCTTCGCGCTGTTTCTCCTGGCGAGCCTTGCGGCGGTCGCGCATAAAGGCTTCGATGTCGGCGGCGGTGGCCACCTCCTCCACGTTGTCGGGTATCTGGTCGTCGGCTATCTTGCGTCCGGTGATGTCTTGTGTTTCGGGTGCTTTCTTTTCTTCTTCCATGGGGTAGTCGGATTGGGTGTGTTTACCTTTTCTTGAGGGCCTTGCTCATGCGGAACGAGAGTTCCATGAAGGCTATCTTGGCGTTGGCGTTGCGCTCGATGGCGAACAGGGCCTCGTCGAGCGCACTTTCGATGGATTCTATGTTGTTGACTGTTATCATTTTGGGGAACTGTGCGTCGAACTTCTCGTCGCCAGACCCGAGGTTGCAGGGCAGGCCGGCGGCCGAGCAGAGGAAGCAGTCGCGCACGAGCGACGAGGCATAGGCGAGCATCTGCTTCTGCTGCTGGCGGTTGAGGGCGGCCAGCTTGTCCACCTGGGCGGCCAGTTCCCTCATCTTCAGCTTGAAGAGCATGCGCAACCAGCCCACGATGAGGGGAGCGAAGAGGGAGGTATCCTCCGCGCTGCGGCCAGCGGCGACGGGCAGCAGCTTGACGGTCTGCACACGGCTCTTGATGGTGGGCAGCAGTCCCTCGTCGGTATCGTCCACCATCAGGATGAGGGTCTGCGGCATAGGCTCCTCGAGGGTCTTGAGCAGCTCGTTGGCCGCGGCGGCGTTGAGGGTGGTGGGTTTCCAGATGACCAGCATGCGCCAGCCGCCCTCGTAGGGCTTGAGGCTGAGCACCTCGACGATGTGCGCCGCGTCGCGCTCACGGATGAGCGAGGTCTTCACGTCGGTGCCCACGAAGGCATGCCACTCCTCCAGCGAGCCGGCGGCGCGCTTTTCGAGGAGGAAGTCGCGGTACTGCACCTGGTAGTCGGCGCAGCTCACACTGGCCGACCCGTTGGGCGGGTTAGGGAAGACGAGGTGCAGGTCGGGGTGCTGCAACTGGCTGATCTTCTTGCAGCTCGGACACTGGCCGCACGAGTCGGCGTGGCCGTCCACGTGCCGGCGGTCGGTGCAGCAGAGATACTGCATGTATGCCAACGCCATCGGCATGCCCACCGAGAGGTCGCCGAGCAGCATCTGGGCGTGGCTGACGCGCCCGCTGTCGATGGCGGCGGCCAGGCGGTCGGCTATATCTTGCTGTCCTACAATGTCTTTAAACTGCATAACCTTACGTATTAAACTTGCAAAGATACACATTTTTTTTGATATAATATAAAAAAGTTGCCCCACGCCACCGCGACAGCCCCCGCAGAACAACGGCGGAAAAGTGCATTTCGGCAGAAAAAATCCAGCCACACAAACGGCTGATTCTCAGCGGACGGAAGGTTATAGGTTTTGCCTCTCTTCGTACTCTCTTGGGGGACGCGTGCAATATTCTGCCGGGGTCGGCGTTCTTCTTTTTGGTCGGCGAATTATGCGAATTTTACGAATTAATCTAATACACTGAAAACCAGAAAATTCGCATAATTCGTAAAATTCGCCGACAGAAAAAAAATAAGCAGACAATGGCGAAGTTGGATATGGGCATACTGGGCGGCTTCAGCGGCCGTGTGGGCACCGTGGTGGGTTACTACCGCCGCGGGGCCTGGTTCGTGCGTGCCTACCAGCCGCATATAAAGGACAGGAAATCAGCGGCGCAGCTGGAGCAGCGGTCGCGCTTCAAGGCGATGATCCAGTTCGCCTCGCCGGCCACGCCGGTGCTGCGCGTGGGGCTGCGACAGGTGGCTGCCGACTGGCAGATTACCGAGGGGAATGCTTTCCTGAAAATCAACAAGGAGTGTTTTCCTAGAGAATCTAGAAATTCTAGAAATACTAGAAATTCTAGAGAATCTAGAGAATCTAGAAATTCTAGAGCCATTGACTATCCCAGCCTGCAGTTCTCGCGGGGGTCGCTGGCGGCGCCGCAGGCGCTGCAATATGCTGTGGACGAGGGCGGTGCATTGACGGTGCGGTGGTCGGCCGGGGGCGGGCGGCTGGCGGACCGGATACATATTTATGTCTACTGCCCGGCGGCCATGACGGGCATCGCCCTGCAGGGCGAGCGCGGACGGCACGGGCTGCAGGCGCTTCTGCCACAGGACTTTGTCGGCGAGGAGCTGCACCTATGGGCTTTCGCTGCCGCTGCCGACGGGATGGTCTCGCCTACCGTCTACGGAGCTCCGGCCACCGGGGATGCAGCGACAACGCCCCACACCCCCAACGGAGAGGCCGCACCCGATGCCTGCACCGCAGCAGCTGCACACGGAATGCCTGCAGAGGAAAGGGCACGGTGCCCACAAGGGCAAGGTTCTCAGCGCGCGGAGCGCACCGGGCGCACAGAGCGACCAACGTAGCGGTAGCTGCAGAACATGAACTGGTTGGCCGAATAGCAGTCGAAGTACCACGCGTAGTCCGGGTTCGTGTAAAGCGACGAGGACCAGTAGCCACCGCCTTTGCCCGCGGCGAGCAACTCGGAGCCGGCGCGGCGGCCAGCGGCGGGCAGGAAGAGGGTCTTGCCGTTGGTTTTGCTGGTCAGCCTGCAGCCGTAGACGTCGTTCACCTGCGTCCACTCGATATCGGTGTTGTCACGGAGCTCGCGCCATTCGTCGGCAGTCGGCATGCGTGCTCCGCCGCCGAACTGGGCCGTAGCGGCATCGTCGGCGGGCAGCAGGGTGATTAAGCTGTCAGGCATGCCGTAGTCGCTGTCGGTGTTGTACTTGGTCAAGGCCAATAGGCTGCCCTCGGCATCGACGGTGCAGTACTTATAGGTCTCCCAAGCATAGCTGTCCTTGGACGAAGCCTCGCCCCAGGCGTAGTGGTTGCCGTACTCCTCCGGCTTGGAGGCTCCGAGGTTGCAGTCGGCCCACAGCAGGCCGCTGGGCAAGCCCAGGTCCACCCAGCATACAGCGGGGTCAACGGTTTCGTCTCTGTCGCAGGCGGTCAGCGCCAGCGCGACTCCCATGGCCATCAGGGCCAATAGTTTGAAGGTCTTTTTCATAGGTGGTTAGTTTTGATTTCTGGAAATTTTAAGCAGCAGGGGCAGGTGGTCGCTGAGGCCGCCTTCGTAGCGGGGCCCCTGGTTGGTGCGGAGGGGCCGGACGCCGGGGCGGCGCTCTTCTGGGGTGAGCAGATGGCCGAAGCGTATCAGCTTGAGCTTGCGCACATTCCAGCTGTCGTCGGAGAGGAAAAAGACAGCGTCGATGTAGCGCCACTCGCCCTGGAACTTGTGGCTGCCCCAGTCGTCGGGCAGGCGGTAGTCGAGGTTGCGGATGCCGTCGGGGCTGACGGTATCGCCACGGAAGCCCATGCCGTGGGCGATGGCGGGCTCGTCGGCGGTGGAGTTCATGTCGCCCATGGCGATGACGGCGGCCTGGGGGTAGCGCTTGTGCAGCCGCAGCATCTGGCTGCGAAGCTTCTGGGCGATGCGCAGGCGGTGCCGGTCGGCCTCTTCCCCACCCCGCTTGGAGGGCCAGTGGTTGAGGAACAGCACCACGGTGTCGCCCTCGGGCGTGGTGCCCTCCACCTGCAGTATGTCGCGCGTGTAGAATCCTGTGGTTGAGTCGGATACACGTATCGGCTTGCTGAAAAAGACGCGGAAACGGTCGCGGCGGTAGAGCAGCGCGACGTCGATGCCGCGGCGGTCGGGCGAGTCGTAGTGCACGTAGCGGTAGCCGAACTGGCGCAGGGGCGTGGCGTTGCAGAGCTCCTTGAGCACCCACGCGTTCTCCACCTCGGCCAGCCCCACCACGTCGGGCAACTCCATCTGCAGCAGGGTTTTGTAGAGCCCTTGGATTTTGTCGTTCAGCTTGCGGCGGGTCCAGTGGTAGTCGCCGCGGGGCGTGAAGTCGTCGTCGGCCGTGTGGGGGTCGTCGCGTGTGTCGAAGAGGTTCTCCACGTTCCACCAGGCGGCGGTGAAAATGGACGGAGATTGTGATTGGACAGACAAAGGCATAAGCATCAGCAGTAGGGACATGGCGTGCCATGTCCGCCGGCATCCGCAGAGGCGCTTGCGGACACGGCGCGCCGTGTCCCTACCAAGGTAATTCATGTAGCAGGTGTTTCGGCAGCGGCAACTTCCTCGGCCGGGGCTGCCTCCTCGGCCACGGGGGCCGGCTCCTCGGCAGGGGCGGGAGCCTCGACGGCCTCGACAGCCTCAACAACCACGGGCTCAGGCTGCCAGGGCCAGCGGTGCTGCGTCAGCTTGAAAGCGGCCAGCGCGATGGCGGCCAGCACGACGAGCCAGATGAGACACTTCTTCCACCAGGCCATCTTCTTGTCGGCCAGCGGGTCCTTGCCCACAGCCTTGGGATATTTGGCCACGGAGGTGAGCAGCGCGCCGAAGGTGGTGTTCACCTTGACCATCGAGTTGATGGCCCAGCCGTTGGCGTTGAGCACGGGGCCAAGGTTGCGCTTGCGCAGCTTGAGCCATGCCAGCAGCATGGAGGGGCCGCTGATGAGGACGACCACGAGAACCACGGCAAGAATGGGGTTGTACCACTTGAGCACCATGAATTTGCCCACGGCTGCCAGCGCCATGCCCAAAGCTCCCAATGCCAGGCCGATGGCGGCGAAGATGCCGGCGAACTTGGCGATGTCGAAGGCGGGCTTGGGAGCCGCTGCGGGGTCGGCGGGCTTGCCGTCGGCGGCCTTGGCGGCGAGGTCGGTCGAGGCGGTGTCGGCCTTGGCGGTCATGTTGTCGAACTGCTTGCTCTCCTTCTCCTCGGCGCTCTTGCTGATTTTGTCGGTAACCCAGTTGCCGAACTTGCGGTAGGGGCTCCAGAATGCCTGGCCGACGGAGATGGGGTTGTCGATAATCTTGGTGACGGTGGCGTCCCAGTCCTGACCCTTGCGGTCGTAGAAGACGCCGTTCTTGCCCTCGCGGAAGTTGCGGATATCGCCCGCGGTAACCACGGCGGCGATATCCATCTCGCCCAGGCCCGCCTTGGAGACGCAGTGGCAGTAGAGGAGGTACATGCCGCTCAAGCCGGCCGAGGCCAGCTGCTTGGGCATGTCGGCCACCTTGACACAGAGCTCGCAGCAGCGCTGGTCGATATAGAGCTGACCGGCTTGGAAGACGGCTTCGGTGCCAGGGGTGCGGTTATAGAAATCTTTGAAGACCACATAGTTGTGCAGCAGAGTGAAGTAGTCGCGGCAGAGGCGCAGCAGTTTCTCCACAGGTGCAAAGGCGGCGCTGTGCTCCTCCAGACGGGCGGCGATGGCCTCGTTCATGGCGGTCTCACCGGCGCTCTTCCACGCGGTATAGGCATCCACCTTGCCGAGCAGGGCGTTCCAGTCCTCCTCGTTGATGCTGTCGGCCTCGATGGCGGCCAGCTCCTTGACCAAGGCGATGGCGGCCTTCCAGGCGGGGTTCAAACCTTCGGACAGCGGCAACAGGGCCTCCTTGTTGGGGCGTGCCAGGGGGTAGGTGGAAATCTCTTCGATATTGTCGCTGAGGTTGTTGGCGCTGATGGCGGCGATGCGCTCCACCTGCACGTCGAGGGCGGCAGTGGCCTCCTCGTCGAACTGCACCAGCTTGCAGCGCATGAAGTAGTCGGCCACCTTGGCGCGCACGGCATTGACAGCGGCCTCGGCGTCGTCGCTCTTCTCTCCGAAGGGCGGCTCGAAGGGTTCGGCGTTCTGGGCGGTGTACTCGGCGCGGCACTTCTCCTCGAACACGGTCATATACTCGGCCACCTCGGCCAGCGAAATCTCCTCTTTTTCAAGACCCAACGCCTTGAGGATGAGTCGCGCGGAGTCGAGCACCTGTTTGCCCTCCTCGCTGTCGGCCTGTATGTCGGCGAAGGCGATGGTGTCGTTGCCTTTGAGCAGGTAGCCCAGGTCCCTGAGCACCTTCTTGAGCCATTCGGCGGCAGCCACGATTTCGTTGACGCGGATGCGGCCGTCCTTGTCGGTGTCGAGCATGGCGAGGGTCTTCTCGTCGAACTCCAGCCCCTTCACCGGGCAGCTGAGCACCGTCCACAGTTTCTGGTCCAACTCATAAAGATGGGCTATGTCGTCGGCGGTCTCGATGTTGACGCGCGCCACACCGCCGACCATGCTGAACTTCCATTCATAGCCGCTTTTCGAAACAAGTCTATTCTTTTTTGCCATATCTATATGTGTTTCAATTTGTTACAATACAAAAACAGCCGTCCGGCACTGGCTGCCAGACGCTGCAAAAGTACAACTTTTTCTGCAAACTGAAAAATATTTTCCCTCACATACGCTCCAAAAGGAAGCTCACAGGGCGGAAACCGTCGTTGCAACTGATAAGGGCGCTGTAGGGGTTGCGCATCCAGCCGTCGTAGAAATTGCCCTCGCCGCGCGCCAGGGCTTCAACAAAGGTGCGCATCGACTCCCAGGCGCTGTCGCACATGTCCTCCGGCATGACGCCGCCACGGCTCACCCACTGCTGTCCCTCGCTGATGTCGCAGGTGTGCTCGATGGGGTTCTCATAGAGCTGCTGCAGGTCGCGGTAGTCCGCCTTGCGGATGGCGGTTATCCTCACATCGTACTTCATGTCTGTATTGTTTGAAAGTGCAAAAGTACAACTTTTTCAAACAAAACACGGAATATTTTTCCACGAATGAGTTTTTTTTCTTACCTTTGCCTCGAAACAAAGCATAGTATTACAAACAACAACTAGCTGAATATTAGGATTATTCACCTAAAAAATAGTACATTGGATGAAACACGGTTTTGACAACGAGAAATATCTGCGCATCCAGTCGGAGCACATCAAGGAGCGCATCGGCAAATTCGGCAACAAGCTGTATCTGGAATTCGGAGGCAAGCTTTTCGACGACTACCACGCCAGCCGCGTGCTGCCCGGCTTCGAGCCCGACAGCAAGCTGAAGATGCTCACCCAACTGAAGGACGATGCCGAGATAGTCATCGTGATTAGCGCCGTAGACATCGAGAAGAACAAGCAGCGCGGCGACCTCGGCATCACCTACGACGAGGACGTGCTGCGCCTGCGCGATGCCTTCATGGAGCGCGGCTTTATGGTGAGCGGTGTGGTCATCACCCACTACAGCGGCCAAGCCAGCGCCACGGCCTACCACGAGCGCCTCCACCGCCTCGGCATCAAGGCATACTACCATTATATTATTGAAGGGTATCCCACCAACGTGGAACTCATCGACTCGGACGAGGGCTTCGGCAAGAACGACTACGTCGAGACCACGCGCCCGCTGGTGGTCGTTACCGCCCCGGGACCCGGCAGCGGCAAGATGGCCGTATGCCTCAGCCAGCTCTACCAGGAGAACAAGCGCGGCATCAAGGCCGGCTACGCCAAGTTCGAGACTTTCCCCATCTGGAGCATCCCGCTGAAGCACCCCGTCAACATCGCCTACGAGGCCGCCACCGCCGACCTCAACGATGTGAACATGATTGACCCCTTCCACCTGGAAGCCTACGGCGAGACCGCCGTCAACTACAACCGCGACATAGAGATATTCCCCGTCTTGAATGCCATCTTCGACGGTATCTATGGGGAAAATCCCTACAAGTCGCCCACCGACATGGGCGTCAACATGGCCGGTTTCTGCATCTGCGACGACGAGGTCTGCTGCCAGGCATCGAAGGATGAAATCATCCGCCGCTACTATGCCGCCCTGTGCGCTTATGCCGAAGGGAAGCCCAACGAGGCTGAAATCAACAAGATAGCCCTGCTCATGAAGCAGGCCAAGATATCGACCGACGACCGCCGCGCCACCGTGGCCGCCAAGGAGCGCCGCGACAAAGAAGGCGCCCCCTCCGCCGCCATCGAACTCTCCGACGGTACCATCATCACCGCCCACAGCGGCGACCTGCTCGGTGCCTGCGCAGCACTGCTGCTCAACGCACTCAAACACCTGGCCGGCATTGACCACAGCGTCAAGCTCATCTCGCAGAAGATGATAGAGCCCATCCAGCACACCAAGGTCAACATGCTGCATGGCAGCAACCCGCGCCTGCACACAGACGAGGTGCTGGTAACCCTCTCCATCCTCAGCCTGCTGGACGACAACTGCCGCCGCGCCCTCGACTGCCTCCCCATGCTCGACGGGTGCCAAATGCACACCACGGTGATGACCAGCGAGGTAGACCGCAAGATATTCAAGAAACTCGGCGTCGGCCTCACCTCCGAACCTGTCCGCAAAGATTAATCCAAACCTTTAACTATAACCTTTAACCTACACCCCCTATGACCCCTACCCCCCATAACAGCGCAAAACTCGGCGAGATAGCCGAAACCGTACTCATGGCCGGCGACCCGCTGCGCGTCAAATTCATGGCCGAGACCTACCTCGACAATCCCGTGCTCTTCAACCAAGTGCGCGGCATGCTGGGATACACCGGCACCTACCGCGGCAAACGCATCAGTGTGATGGGCCACGGCATGGGCGGCCCGTCGATAGGCATCTACACCTACGAGCTGTACAACTTCTACAACGTGCAGACCATCATACGCGTGGGATCGGCAGGCTCCATCCAGGAGGACCTCCATGTGGGCGACCTGGTCATTGCCACCGGCGCCTGCACCAACTCCAACTACGCCGCCCAATATGAGCTGCCCGGCACATACGCTCCCATCGCCGACTTCGCGCTGGCGCGGCACGCCGTCGAAGCCTGCGAGCGCATGGGCTACCGCCACCGCGTGGGCAACGTCCTCTCCTCCGACACATTCTACACCGAGAATCCCCACAACGAGCGCTGGCAGCGCATGGGCGTGCTGGCCGTCGAGATGGAGATAGCCATGCTCTATATGAACGCCGCCCGCAGCGGCAGAAAGGCCCTCGGCATCTGCACCGTCTCCGACCATATCCTGACCGGCGAGGCCACCACCGCCGAGCAACGCCAGAACACCTTCACCAAGATGATGGACGTAGCCTTTGCCATAGCCGACTAACCTTCGCCGAATACTAACCTACAGCCCGAAATTAATCTCAAATAATGATATTGAAACTCTACAACGGCAACCCCAACGTGCGCGATGTCAGGCGTGTGGCCGACATGCTGCGCAACGGGGGTGTCGCCATCCTGCCCACCGACACGCTCTATTGCTTCGCCTGTTCGATGGAAAGCAAGCGGGCGGCCGAGAGCATAGCCCAGCTCAAGGGCTTCAAGTTGAAGCAGGCCAAGTATTCGATGCTGTGCGCCTCGTTGAGCCAGGCATCGGAGTACTACCGCTCGGTGGACCGCGACACCTTCGCCCTGCTGAAGCAGTGCCTACCCGGCCCCTTCACGTTCATTATGGAGGCCGCGGGCAGTGTGCCGCGCAATTTCCAGAACGCCAACCACACCATCGGCATCCGTGTGCCGGAGAACGACATCACGCGCGCCGTCATCGAGGAGGTGGGCACGCCGCTTATCTGCACCTCCGTGCGCCCGTTGGGCGAGGAGGACGAGCCGGAGAACTACACCGACCCCGAACTTATCCACGACCGCTTCGGCGCACGCGTGGACGTGGTGGTGGACGGTGGAGTGGCCGACGTCGAGGCATCAACGGTGATTGATTGCTCCGACGGTATCGAACTAGTGCGACAGGGGAAAGGATGGGTCGAGCTATGAGCGAGAGTTTCTACACCCAGCGCAGCGGATGCCTAATGCGCCTGCTGCTGCTTTCGATAGCGGTCATCGTGGGAGCCTGGCTGCTGCCGGGCATACATGTGGAGTCGGTCTGGTCGGTATTCCTGACGGCGGTGGTCATATCGCTGCTGAACAACCTGCTGAGGCCGGTGCTTATCGTCATCACCCTGCCGGTTACCGCCGTAACGCTGGGGCTATTCCTGTTTGTAATCAACGCGGTAATCATCCTGCTGGCCTCAGGGCTGGTGAGCGGGTTCCATGTGGACAGCTTCTGGTCAGCGCTGCTGTTCAGCCTGGTGCTGACGGCGGTGAACTACCTGCTGGAGTGGCCCAACCGCTACATCAACCGCAGCCAGTTCAAGGGCAACCGACAGCCCCCCGAGGCCGACACCGACGACGAGGGCTTCACCCCATACGAAGAAATCAAAGATTGAACAAAATGAAACAGATAACCCAAGCCGCCGGCCTGCAGCAGGCTGTGCGGGAGGCCCGCGAAAAGGGTCTCACCATCGGACTGGTGCCCACCATGGGCGCCCTGCACGAGGGGCACCTCTCGCTCATCGAGCGCGCCATCGGCGAGAACGACATGGTGGTGGTATCCCTCTTTGTCAACCCCATACAGTTCAACAACAAGGAAGACCTTGAGAAATATCCCCGCACGCTGGAGGCCGACCTGCGCCTCATCGGCACCCTTGAAGGGGCTGAGGCCAAAGTGGTGGCCTTCGCACCGACAGTGGAGGAGATGTACCCCGACGGCGAGCCCAAGGAGCAGTACAGCTTCGGCTCCGTGGAGGAGGTGATGGAGGGGCCGCGCCGCCCCGGGCACTTCAACGGGGTGGCCGTGGTAGTGCGCCGTCTGTTCGACCTCAGCCAGCCCACCCGCGCCTACTTCGGCGAGAAGGACTACCAGCAAATAGCCGTCATACGCGCCCTGCTGGAGCAGATAAAGTACCCCATCGAGCTGGTTCCCTGCCCCATCGTGCGGGCCGACGACGGCCTGGCCCTCAGCAGCCGCAACATGCGCCTCTCGCCCGAGGCGCGCGCCATCGCACCGATTATCAACGCCACGCTGGAGCAGGCGGCCGAGATGGCGGAGTACGAGGAGGTGGACGATGTGAAAGAATGGGTGCTCGACACACTGGCCACCTTCCACGAAATCAATCCCCAGCCCAACGGCTTGCGCTTCGAGCCAGAGTACTTCGAGGTGGTGGACGCGCGCACGCTGCAGCCCATCGCCGACTGGAGCGAAGCGGGCGACCTCGGTGCCGTGGGCTGCATCGCCGTGTGGCTCGACGGGGTGCGCCTGATTGATATCGTCAAATTCTAACCCATCCCCATTGGCGGAACGCATCCATCGCCCCCAAGCGGGATGCCTCCGCCTCCACAAAAAAACAAACACCTGACCCAGAACACCCTAGCAGATGAACCGTACATTCGACCCCTGGCAGCGGGAAGCCATCGAGATCAGCGGCGGGCGGCACGTGGTGCTGGCGCCGCCGGGGTGCGGCAAGACGGACATCCTGACCGAGCGGGTGGTGCACGCGCACGCCAACGGTGTGGCGTATAGCGATATGCTGTGCCTCACTTTCACCAACCGCGCCGCCAAGGGCATGGCACAACGCATCGCCGACCGTACGGGAAACCCCGTGCCGGACGACCTCTATGTAGGCAACATACACCGCTTCTGCTCGCAACTGCTGTTCAACCAGGGGCTTGTGAACCACAACACGGCCATCATCGACGAGGGCGACGTGGAGAGCATCATCCAGGAGGAGCTGTGCAAGCGGCTGAACACCACCAGCCGCACCACGGAGCTGATGCGGTTCCAGCATGGACTGCAGCAGATGACGCTGGGAATGCGCGGCGATCTGGTGCTGCACGGCGACCTGTTCCGCGCGGCGGCGCTGGGCAAACTGTGCGACGTGTTGGGGCGCCCCTTCGACGAGGCGAACCTGGCCGCCATCTACAGCGACATCGAGGGCCTCACACAGCGCTACTCCACCCTGCGCGAGCTGCCAGCGGCCAACATGATGCTGCTGGCCAAAGCCTACGAGCGATACAAGGAGGAGAACGACCTGCTGGACTACGACGACCTGCTGGTGCGGGCCTACCGGTATCTGAGTGAGGAAGGAGGTGTGAGGAGTAAGGAACCAGCTTTGCACAACAACTCCTCATTCCTTACACCTCCTTCTTCACTGCACAAGTACCGCTGGATAGAGGTGGACGAGGTGCAGGACCTCAACGCGCTGCAGTTCGCGCTGATAGACCTGCTGGCGGCAGAGGAGGCCACGGTGGTGTACCTGGGCGACGAGCAGCAGGCCATCTTCTCGTTCATCGGCGCCAAGCTGGAGACCCTCGAGGCACTGAAGCGGCGCTGCCGCGGAAACATACACCACCTGCACACCAACTACCGCTCGCCCAAGTACCTGCTGGAACTCCAGAACGACTTCGCGGTGCGCAACCTGGGCATTGCGCGCGAGATACTGCCCAGCACCGAAAACGACCCTCCGCACAATCCCGAGGATCTTTGCCTGCTGAACGTGGTGGACGCCCAGCTGCAGAGCTACTACACGGCGCGCTTCGCCAAGCGCTACGGCGACCTCGACCCCGAGGGGCGCGTGGCCCTGCTGGTGAGCACCAACCGCGAGGCCGACGAGCTGGGCGAGGTGATGAGCGGCATGGGGGTGAACCACTTCAAAATCAGCGGCACCGACCTCTTCTCGCTGCCGTCGGTAAGGCTGCTGCTGGCCCACCTGACGGTGGTGTGCGACGAGAACGTGTTCATCGCCTGGGCACGTCTGCTGTGGGGGCTGGGCGTGGCGCCAACCTACACCGCGGCGCGCGACCTGATGCGCGACCTGCGGCGTGTGGCCCTGCTGCCGAGCGACTTCGTAAAGCACCCCGGCAGCTCCTACCTGCAGGAATTCGTCAACGCCTACGACACCGAGGAACTCGTCATCTTCGACACCGAGACCACCGGCCTCGACACCGACAGCGACGACATCATCCAGATTGCCGCCATCCGCGTGCGGCAGGGCCGCGTGGTGGGGCAGCCGTTCGACATCCTGCTGGAGACCGACCGCGAGCTGCCCGAGACCGTGGGCGGACACCCTAACCCCATGCTCGAGGTATACCGCAACGGCAAGCGCCACCCACGGGCCGAGGGGCTGCGGCGCTTCATGGACTACTGCCACGGCAAGGTGCTGGTGGGGCACAACGTAGAGTACGACTACCAGATACTGAAACGCAACCTGGAGCGCAGCTGCCCGGAGATCCACCTGGAGGAGGCATGCCCGCGTTACTTCGACACGCTGAAATACATACGCCTTGTGCGGCCGCGCCTGCGCAACTACAAGCTGGCCCACCTGCTGGAGGTGCTGCACCTCGAGGGCGAGAACAGCCACCGCGCCGACGACGACATACGGGCCACCAAGGAGCTGCTCGACTTCTGCCACAGCTGCGCCATGCAGATGACGGGCGACCAGCGCCTCTTCCTGCAGGAACACCAACGGCAGGTGGAACGGTTCCGCGAACGCTACGCCGACATCTACCTCGAGGCACCGCGGCAGGCGGGCATCGTGGAGGCACTGGAGGCCGCCTACGGGCGGTGGCTGGCCCTGGGACGCATCGAGCCTGTGGAGAAATGGCACCACCTGACCCACTACCTGCGCGAGGAGCTGGTCCGCACCGACCTCTACCCCACCCTGCGACGCCAGCTGGAACGCTACGTAACCGACCTCTGCACTCTGAAGGAGGCCGACCTCTGTGGCAGCTCGCTGCAGGAGCGCTACATCATCTCCACCGTCCACAAAGCCAAGGGGTTGGAATTCGACACGGTGATTGTCTACCGCGGCATCGACGGCAACTACCCGGGCCAGCGCAGCTGGACCGAGAAGCAGATACAGGAGGACGCGCGGCGGATGTTCGTAGCCCTCTCTCGCTCGCGCAAACGACTGTGTATCACCATGGACGAGCATTTCGGCCGCTCGTCCCACGCCCTCTCCCCATTTTTGGAGCGTGTCAGGAACCACTTCACCGAATACCGCCGCGGAAGCAACGGCAAAATCCGACAGGTCAACTAGGGAGCCGGTAGGGACTCTCTAGGGGAATACATAGGTCTTGGTAGGATTTGGTACGTTATGGTACCTATTCCCCGCCTCTTTCTGTTTCAATGGATGAAAAAATGCTCATTAGAAGAGAAAAAAAATAACTTATATTCATCACCACAATACTTTCATGCGCATAATATGTCGCTGATAATTAGTGTAAAATAAAAAAATAATAAAATTTATTTTGTAGATTGAAAAAATGTTCGTATCTTTGCACTTGGTTTAGACGTCGAACCACCCTACCAACAAAAGAACCAATGGATTTATTAAGGAATTAATTGGTTATATTTTAAAATTTAAAACAAAAAATAAAAGACAAATGAACATTAAGAAACAAGCACTTTTTAGTGCATTCATTATCGCAATTAGTACGATGATAATTGTCGCATGCGAAAAAAGCGATTCTTCTGAAAAAAGCAGAACCCCGCAAGTGAACAGCATGGATTCAAAAGCGACTATTGAGGATGGAATTTACACGGGTGAATTCAAACGAGAATCTACCACTCTCTATTACAAACTTGTAGTGAAACAAGGAATGGTTGTAGATTTTACAGCAGAAGATGAAAACGGCGTAATGGCAAATCCTCCAGATAATGCAGATTGGAGAGGACCTAAGTATGATCCCATTAGTGCTTATGAAATATTTACGGACATGTGCCTGATAGAACACTATCCCTGTGTCGCGATTGTTCCCGTGAGGACTCACGGCTGGAACGATGGGGGAAAGCCGATGTACTATTATTATGTAGTGGGATGCGATTATAACGAGGATGGGGACTGCTGGTATAATGAAGAATAAAAAAACATTATGAAAAAGCTCTTATTATGGATATCCCTGGCGTTGATGGCGTTGAATGCCTCCGCCAACAGCACCGCCTATGGTACGAAAGACAAACCCACCAACGACACTACATTCCGCGTTGACACAACTTCCATTTTGAATGGGCGTACCTTAATCGCGCAACGTTTGACTGAAGGTTGGTCGTTATACAACGCCAGTCGCTTGGACGAAGAATCTGTCGAAATCACTTTCTATCGCCTTAATGGTTCAAAGTCTGCGATAAATAGCGGCAAAGAGGACTACGACGAAATCCCGGACGGAACCTATGAGTCGTATTTCAGGTTACTCTCGGGAAAAATGACAAAGATAGTGATTGTAGTGAAAGACGGGAAGGTCGTCAGTCATTCGAGCGAGAACCTCCCATAACAGCGTACCACATTTGGAGTATTGATGGACAAAGGCACTTTGTCCTACCCCAATTTCGGTTGTCCACCTAGGCGGACAACCGAAATTTCGTAGTCAGTGGCAGAAAGTCTAGATGGAGAGTTTGAGGCCGAGGAAGACGGTGCGGGGGCGATTGGGACCGTAGATGTAGCCGGCATCGCGGTCGTGTCCCTGGTCGAAGTCGCGCTGGTAGGCATTGAAGATGTTCTGCACACCGCCGTGGAGCTGCAAAGTGCTCGAGGCGGCAAGGCGGAAGTCGTAGCTGAACTTGAGGTTGAGGTCGAAGAACGAGGGAGTTACCACCTCGCGGTCGCTCTCGACATAGCCGGCCAGGTGCTGTACTAGCATGGGCCCCGTGTAGGTGCCCGAGAGAGCGGCCTTGAAGGCGGCGGTGATATTGTAGCCAGCGGTGAGGTAGCCGTAGAAGTCGGGCGTGCGGAACATGCGCTTCTGGGGCTCGATGGAGGCATCCTCGCTCCACTGCTCGGGCTCGAGGTAGCGGCTGCGCTGGGCGGTGAATCCTGCCTGCAGATTGAGGCTGTTGGGCCATGTGGCCGATGCCTCGAGGTTGGCACCTGCCACAAAGGCGCCGCTGCCGTTGGTGCGCACCATCAAGAGGTTGCCGGCGGCATCGCGGCCATCCTCGCGGAGGATGAAGACATCGTCCAGACGCGTGTAGAATCCCTCGAGCAGGAGGTCGAGGGTACAGGCACCGAGGGTGCGCCCCCAGCCGACCGAGGCGCTGGCACTGGTGGAGTACTCGGGCCGCAGGCCGGGGTCGAGCGAAATGATGGCCACATCTCCGCCAACGGCCATGATGTGGAGGTCTTCGTCGAACGCCTGCGGGGCACGGAAGCCGGTGGAGAAGCTGCCGCGGAAGACGAAGCCGCCGTGCACGTTGTAGCGCAGCGTGGCGCGCGGACTGATGACCACATTCTCCATCAGGTTGTGCTTGTCGGCACGCACGCCCACCAGGATGCCGAGGGCATCGGTCTTCCACTCGTTCTGCACAAAGGCACTGGCGATAGCAATGTCCTGGTTGAGCTCGCGGTGGTAAGCCAGCTGAATGTCCTCCAGCACATTGCGTGAGTATTCCACGCCGGCCACAAGGTTGGCAGGCATGAAGAGGAGTTTCTCGAAATCGTAGTTGAACTGGGCACCGGAGACCGAGGTGAGGTCGGTGGAGGTGCCGTAGGCGTTGAGGTCGCGCCCGGTGCCGTAGTAAGTGTTGCGGTCGATATGCTGGAGGGAGGAGAAGAGCGAGAGGCGGGCACGCTGGTCGGCCGAGGCAAGGTCGAAGCTGAGGCTGCCGCCGTTGATATGGTGCTCGGCCTGCTCGGCCACCAGGGCCTGGTGGGGCTGGAGATCGATGCTGTCGCCGCCGCGGCGGAACTCGTAGGTATTGTGGTACTCGAGGGTAAGCTTCGAGCGGTCGCTTACGCGGTAGAACGAGCGGAATCCCAGCGAGCTGCTGCGCAGACGGCCCAGCTCTGTGAAGCCGTCGCCGTCGTGGTCGAAGCCCTGACGGGCGCGGTGCGAGCCGAAGACATAGGCACCGGCGCGGCGGTCGGGCGACACGAAGGCGGCGTTGAGCGACGAGACATTGTCCCACGCCTTGCCCTCGAGGTTGCTGACGGTGTGCGCAATGTCAAGCGAATTGTAGAGCGGCTCGCGAGTGATGACGTTAATAACGCCGCCGATAGCGTTGGCACCGAAGAGCGACGAGCCGCCGCCACGGATGACCTCCACGCGGTCAATCATCGAGGCCGGCACCTGCTCCAGCCCGTAGACACCGGCCAGAGAGCTGAACACCGGACGACCATCGATGAGTACCTGCGAGTACTTGCCATCCAGTCCATTAATGCGCACCGAGTTGACACCGCAGTTCTGACAGGTGTTTTCCACACGCAGGCCGGGTTGGAAGACCAGGCCCTCGGCCAGGTTCACTGCGCCGACATCCTCCATGGCCGCCGGCGTGAGCACACCGACCACGGTGGCGCTGGACTGGCGGTCGGTGTCGTAGCGGTTGGCCGAGATGAGCACGTCGCTGAGGCGTGTGGCGTTGGCCTCGATGTCGAAGTTCACCTCCTGGCTGCGGTTGCTACGGGCCGAGACGCGATGTTCGAGTTTCTTGTAACCCACCATCGACACCGCTAGCACATACTCACCCTCGGGGACATTGTGGAGGTAGTAATGGCCTGTCTCATCGGTGGCGGTACCCATCACCTGAGTGCGTAGCCCCTGGGCATTCTCGCGGTAGAGCACCAGGTTGGCGAAGGGCAGGTGGGCACCCGTGGCACGGTCCACCACATGGCCGAAAACCATGGCATCGGACTTCGAGGACTGCGCGGCGGCAGGTATGTGGAAGCACAAGAAAAAGGCAACAAACAGGAAAGCAAAGGTTGCCGACAGGGATAGATTCTTCATAATGTGTTGATTTTTACAGTTTTTAGTTAGTATTACTACATTTGATGACACTGCAAAAATACATACACAAAACGAGACGGAACCTCACCAATGCTGGTGATTTTCCGCCTCGCGCGCGATTCATTATTTACGCCCTAACGCTTGTAGGAAGCCAGGCGCTGCTCGGCTAGGGACTCATACTTGGTGCCGGGGCGGCCGTAGTTGGCGTAGGGGTGAATGGCGATGCCGCCACGGGGCACAAAGATGCCGGTAACCTCGATATATCGGGGATCCATCAACTTTATCAGGTCATTCATAATGATGTTGACACAGTCCTCGTGGAAGTCGCCGTGGTTACGGAAAGAGAAGAGGTAGAGCTTGAGGCTCTTGCTCTCCACCATGCGGCGGTCGGGGATGTACATGATGCGTATCTCCGCGAAGTCGGGCTGCCCTGTGATGGGGCAGAGCGAGGTGAACTCGGGGCAGAGGAACTCCACCCAGTAGTCGCGCCCGGGGTGCTGGTTGTCGAACGCCTCGAGTACCTCGGGGGCGTAGGTGGTGGGGATGACGGCCTTCTGGCCGAGGGCCTGCAAATGGTCTTGTGTTCTATCCATACTACTTGATGTCTAATATCTTGTGAATCTGAAGGGAGAGGCGCCACTGCGGATGCTCGAGGCAGTAGTCCACCGCCTGGCGAATGATGGCGGCATTGCGGTCGGCATCGCCCGTATCCATGGGCTGCAGAAAACGGTGTGCGGCCTCGATATAGTCGTAGGCCGAAGGGGCATGCTGGCCGTCGAAAAGCACCTTCAGCTCGTCGGCCTCCTGCAGCACGGGTGCAGCATCGGGACCCAGCCACAAGCTTTTGGGCGAGAGGGTTACCCAGTCGACATTGGGCGGCAGCGGCAGGGTGCCATTGGTCTCGACAGCTACGCGGAAACCCTCCTGGTGTAGCAGGGCCACCAGCGTGGCCGTGAGCTGCAGGGCAGGCTCGCCGCCGGTGATGACCACCAGGGGAGTGAGGAGTGAGGAGTGAGGAATGTGGAGTTTGACCGCATCCACTATTTCCTGCTCGCCCATCTCTGTACCAGCCTCATGCCGCGTGTCGCAGAAGGGGCACTGCAGGTTGCAGCCGCTGAAGCGGACGAATACGGCCGGACGGCCGGCATGGTAGCCCTCGCCCTGCAGGGAGTAGAATATCTCGTTGACACGCATCAGTCGTCCAATTCATAGGTGGCCACGTTGCCCTGGGTTTCCTGCACGTCGACGCGGTAGCAGTTGGGCACCTGCTCGCAGCACCAGCGTGCCAGGTTCTCCGCCGTGGGGTTGCAGCCGAGGATGTCGTTGACCACCTGGTGGTCCAGGCGGTCGGAGACACGGCGCTTGATATCGGAGAAGTCGACCACCATACCGTGCTCGTTCAGTTCGCGGGCGCGGCAGTAGATGGTGATTTGCCAGTTGTGGCCGTGCAGCTGGGTGCACTTGCTGGGATAGTCCAGCTCCAGGCGATGGGCACCGGCCACTTCGAATGTTTTCTTGACGTAGTACATATCTTTATTTGGAGTTAAGGAGACAGGAGGTAAGGAGTTAAGACAATACATATTATTCGCTGTATAGGGTGGGGTCGGGGATGCCGGCCTGGGCAAAAGCTTCGCGGCGTTCGGTGCAGGTACCGCAGCGGCCGCAGTGGCGCTCGCCACCCTTGTAGCAGGAGTAGGTCATGGCGAAGTCGCCCCCCAGCTCGGCGCCTCGGCGCACAATGTCGGTCTTGGTGAGGTAGGTGTAGGGGGCGTCGACACGCACGCCGATATAGGTGCCAGCCTGCATGGCGGCGTCCATGGCCTCGATGAAGGGCTGGCGGCAGTCGGGATAGATGGCATGGTCGCCGCCATGGTTGGCGATGAGCACACGGGTGAGCCCTCGGCTCTCGGCCAGCCCGCAGGCCACGCTGAGCATGATGCCGTTGCGGAAAGGCACCACCGTGCTCTTCATGTTCTCGTCGTCGTAACGGCCTTCGGGGATGTCGTCGCCGACGCTGAGAAGCGACGAGCTGAAATAGCGTTTCATAAATGCCAGGTCGATTACCAGGTGCTCCACCCCTAGCCGCTGGCAGACAGCACGTGCCGCAGCCACCTCGCGCAGGGCATGGTTGCTGCCATAGTCAAAGGTTACAGCCAAGGCTATGCGCTGGTGCTCTTCGTGGAGGAGTACGGTGGAGTCGAGTCCACCGGAATAGATGATGACAGTGTCTTTTTCCGACATGGTTCTTGTTTTGTTAAAGGGGGTGTGCAAGTACCCCTGTGAATGACTGAATTCGCGGTGCAAAAGTACACAAAAAAAGCGACACACGGAAATATATGTCGCTTCGTACTAAGACACAGTGCGTTACAACTCCACCCGGACGCCCATTGCGAGGCGTCCACCCCACATGTTGGAGCCATTGAGGGCGTTCTCCATGCGGCTGTAGCGGAAGCTGCCAAGGTCAGCACTCCACGTGAGTGATACATGTTTGGAAATCCAGTAGTCCCACCCGATGCCGAACCAGGCGTTGTCGGCCTCGAGGCCGGAGAAATCAAAACCCAAGCGGGCGGACATGTCGATGCCAATCTCATGGCGGTACTTGTAGGGCACGAGGTGCACCTGCACCAGGGCGCCCCAGCCGAAAGCCGACCCGTCCTTGAAATAGACTGTCTGCAGCGTCTGTCCGTTGCCGAGGTCGCGATTGCCGGTGCCGCTGGTGGCGCTGGCTCCACTATAGTTGGCATAGAGGCCTGCCTCGAGGTGGCCCCACAGGCGGTAGCCCACGCCGACATTGAGCGAGCTGGCAGGATGGCCGGCGAAGAGGCCCGAGCGCCCCTGCAACATCGAGAGCGACTGGAAGGCGGGCGACTGGGTCGAGTAGTCGATGGTAACATTGAGGCGGTGCCAGTCGAAGCCCTGGGCGCGGAGGGAATTGAAAACAGAAAATTGGAAATTGAAAATTACAATGCCAAGGCATATAATCATTGTCTTCTTCATGGTGCGGGTCTCCTATTGCGTTAATAATTGAAGCTGAAACCTATGGTGAGGGGGTAGACGCGGGTGTCGAATTGGGGGGTGTCGTCGTCCTTGCGGGCAGTGCGGAAGAGGGGGGTGAGGGTTCCCTGGACGAAGAAGGAGAAGTGGCCACAACCGATGTCGAAGCGCAGGTCGCAGCGCAGGCGGTTGAAGGCGCTTGAGAGGGTGTCTGTCAGCAGGTCGCTGCGCCCGGCCTCGGCCTCGGCGCCGCTGGTCCAGGTGCATTGGCTACGCATAAAACGGGTAAGGTCGATGCCGGGCCGCAGCTCGACACCCAGGCGCAGACCGCGATAGTCGAGGCGGCGGTGCCATTCCACGCGGAGGGGCACCGAGATGAACCCACTGAGCAGGCGGCTGTTCCACACGCGCCCCTGCCCGTCGTAGCGGGGCTTGCGGTACTCCTCGGGCTCGGCGACGGGGCCGAAGTGGGAGAGGCCGGTGGCACTGTCGGTGCTGACGCCCATCAGGCGCGGGAAGCTGTAGCCTCCGTTGGTAACGGCCAGGCCCAGGCCGAAGTCCCAGTGGCGCCGGCGCAAAAGGTTCCAGCCGAAGCGTACATCGGAGAAGCCCAGGGTGGCGTTCATGGCGTAGTCGCCCATAGGGGCTGACATGCCGCCGAAGGGAGTGTCCGACCACCCACCCACGCCGATGGAAATACCATAGAAGATCTTGCGGCTTTGGAAGAGGGAAAATGGTTGGTATGGCTCGTCGCCTTCGGTGCTGTTGAGCAGTTGCAGGCGGCTTTCGGCACGCATCTTGCGGGTGAGGTCGCGGCTCTCGACGGTGGCGAGGCGCAGGGTGGCGAAGTCGTCGGCATCCAGCACCGCCTGGTCGGCCACCACGACGCGGGGCGACTGGATGATGGCGCGGCCGCTGGCGTCGAGCCAGAGGTACTCGAGGCGCAGCGTGTCGTCGGCGCGGCCGCTGGCGGAGAGGAGCCAGAGCTGGGCGTCGTCCTTGGCCTCGAGGTGGAGGCGGCGGGCGGTGGTGTGGATGTTGATGCTGCTGGTGTAGGGGAAGTCGGCCGGGACGGCGAGGGTGCCGCCGGAGAGCTTGATGACGTCGAGCGGCTGGCGCAGGGAGTCCACCTGGTCGGCGGTGCCGAGGACGACGACCTGGAGATAGTTGGCCGTGTCGAGCACGACAGAGACGTTGTGCAGGCCGTGCACCGCGACATGGCCGATGGGCGAGTCGAGGTCTTGCCGCAGGGCGATGGGCAGCTGCTGCGCCTGGACGGCGAGGCCGACGCCGAGGAGCGAGGCCATCAACGTCAGGGCTGCCAGGAGGGGTTTGGGATTGCGTTTCATAGGGCGTATATCATTTGATTATCACTAATTGTTGAAGGCAAGCAGCTCGCGCCAGGGGTTGGAGGCCAGGCGGGCATCCTCGACGACGATGCCGAGGGTGGCGGTGGCGCGAGGCAGATTGGGGGCGGGAGCCTCCAAGGAATCCAGGGTGGCCAGCAGCGAGGGGGCTTCCTGAGGCTCTAGATTGTCTAGAATCTCTAGAGATTCTAGAATTTCTAGTTTCTCTAGAGATTCTAGTTTTTCTTGCTGCGCGGCCGCCTTCCGGGCGGGGGACTGGGGGGTGGAAGGCTGGGAGGGAGCCGCCATTTCCTGGGGGCTCGCCGGCAGCGCAGGCGATACCGGCGCGGCAGTGTGCTGTGCCACCAGCGGAGCCTCCTCGGGACGGTGGAGCACCAAAAGCGTGATCCCGGCGACGACAAGCAAGGCCACGGCGGCCGCCACGCGGTGCCACACCGCCATCGGCTGGCGGTGCAGGAGGCGTTCCTTGCCGGGCATCGACGCCACCACCGGGGTAACCTTGACCGAGGCCACGGCCTCCATCTCCTCGCGCAACCCGGGGTGCTCGGCGAGGAACGCCTCCACCTGCTGCCGCTCGGCGGCGGTGAGGGCATCGTCGGCATAGCGCATCAGCCAGCCTTCATAGTTATCCATCGTAATCATCTGTAATCCTCCAATAGTTTCTTTAATGTTTTACGCGCGCGGAAGAGGTAGACGCCCACCTGCTGCTCGCTGAGGCCGGTGAAGGTGGCCATGGCGGTGTAGTCGTAGCCCTCGAGGTCGCGCAGCAGCACCAGGGCGCGCTGCTGCTCGGGCAGCTGGGCCAGGGCTTTCGAGAGGGCGTCGTGCAACTCGAAGCTCTCGTGCTGGGCGTAAGCCTCGGCCGGGGCATCGAGGGCGGCGCGGCGCACCACCTCGTCGTGGCGGTGCTGGTCGACCAGGCGGCGGTAGAGCAGCCGCAGCAGGTACCCCCTGGCACCCTCGGCCCGCACCTCGGGGCGGTGTTCCCACAGGGCGAGGAATACATCCTGCACCGCATCCTCGGCGGCAGCCGAGAAGTTGCTGTAGCGCAGCGCGAAGCGGTAGAGGTCGTCGCTGCACTGGTGCACGGTGTGGTTATATTCACTGACAGTCATTCGGGGCGTTTTCCAGGCTTGTTACATGCAATATACGTCCAGCGCCCCCCAAATATTACATCCCCCATGAAAAAAAACCGCCACGCGGCATGGGGGCACCATGGGGACAGGAGGGGAATTGGAGGGGAATACTAGGGCCGTTCTTCGTCTGTTCTTCGTCTGTTCTTCGTCTGACCCATAGCCGATTCTTAACCGGCAGAGGCCCGTGGGAATGAAAATCGGGATGGAATACCTGTATAACGGATTCCACCCCGATTTGTTTCATCGGAAATGTTAAAAATTATTTCAGGTAGTACTCGACGGTGGTAACCACGCGGACTTTCTTGATCTGCGGGGTGTTCTCGTCGAGGTCTTCCACCTCGAAGTAGCCCTGCGAGGCGGTGCGCATCTTGCCGATGCGGGAGTGGCTGTTCTTGGCGAACTCGTCGGCGGCGGTGCGGGCATTCTCGAGGCTCTCGGCAATCATGGCAGGCTTGATGTCGTTGAGTCCCAAGTATTGATAGTCGGCATAGCCGCTGGCCAGGATGTTCTGGTTCACCAGGTCGGTCTCCAGCGTCTGCTGCAGTTTGCGCACCAGGTCGAGGTTCTTGGTGAAGACCGTTACAGTCTGGTTGGCCTGGTAGCGGAAGGTGATTTGCGAGGTGTTGTTGGCCCAGGTGTAGCGGTCGTCGTAGTTGGCGGTGCCCACCTTGACCTCTTCCTCGGCAAATCCTGCCTCACGCAGCAACTTCACTATCACCTCGTTGTTTTGGCGGAGGGTGCCGCGCAGGTCGGCCAACGAGTTGGACTTCTCACTGTAGCTGATGCGCCACACCACGCGGTCAGCCGGCACCTCTTTCTCGCAGAGGCCGCGCACCTTGACGGTGTCGTCGTAGGATTTGAGGGTGCGGACGGTGCAAATCATGCAGATGCCCAGCACAAGGGCAGCCAGGATGATGGCGCCGCCCTGAATCATGTTTTTCTTGAAGGGAACGTTTTTGCCCATTGGCGGTTTAAGGTTTAAGGTTTAGGGTTTAATGTTTAAGGTTTAGGGTTTTTAGAGAGCAAGCCCTTGCGGGGCAAGGGCTTGCTTGATTTTTGGCATGCAAGGGGAGGTTTATTTCTTGACCACCTTGGTCATGGCGCTGCCGCTCTCGGTAACAACGTTGAGCATGTAGACACCTGCGCTGAGGGCGGAGAGGTCGACAACGTTGGCGTTGCGGGTCATGACGACACGGCCGGTGAGGTCGAGAACCTCGACATAGCGGAGACCCTCAGCCTTGACGGTTACGCGGTCGGCGGTGGGGTTGGGAGAGACCTGGACACTGGCAACAGGGGCGTCCTCGATGCCGACGGCGGAGGAGTAGGCGGTGATGAGCCAGCTGTAGGGCAGGTCGTACTCAGTGGCATGATCCCAGGCAGTGCCATTGGTGGAAATCCAGTCGCTGTTGGGGTCGCCCGTGTATTCAACGCCAACGGCGGGATAGGTCTGGACGGCCTCCATCGTAATCCAGAGGGTCTGGCTCTGGTCGATGGCGACGGCGCTGGCAGGATCGAAGCGGACGTAGCGGCCGGCATCGTTGGCACTGACATTAACGGTGGCCTCGCCCAGGACGTTGCCGGGGGCGGTGGCAGAGCCGGAACGGACCTTCATGGTGTAGGTGCCAGGCTGATCGCTACCAATCCAGCAGTCAACCGAGCTGACATTGGGCATATTGGCGAGCATCGAGGGAGGGAAGCTGACAGCCCAGTAGACCGTGCTGGCTCTGCCAGTACCGATACCGGAGCCATCCTCGGTCGTCATCTCGTAGGTGTAGGTAGCCACGCCGGCGGGAATCGAATAGGCGGTAACATCTCTGGTGTAGGTGGCGGTGCCGTTGGCATTGGTTACCGAGAGGACAACCTGGTAGCTGCCATCGGAGGGGAAGGTGCAGGTGAAGCTGTTGCCGGTGCCGCTGGCAGGGTTGGCGCCAGAGCACGACCAGGAGATGCTGGTAACGGGGTCGACAGAGTTGTAGAGGGCGGTGAAGGTGGCGGCGCTGCCAGTGAGCACACGCTCCGAACCGTCGGCATAGCACTGGGGTTCAGCACCGGCCTGGGGATAGGAGGCGGCGATGGTCTGGATCAGCTGAATCGACTGGGACACAGCAGAAGGGCTGAAGCATCCGCGCAGGTTGCAAGCCTGGCCATTGGGAGCGATGAGGATGAGCAGGGGCACATAGCCATCGTCGAGGCTGGCGCAGGTGGCGTTGCAGGTGCCCTGGGCATCGTCGTCAATCATGGGGAAGGGGACGGGCTGGCCGTTGCCGTGGGGGTCGGTCCAGTTGCCTTGGGTGTTGGAACCACGGCCATAGACCTGGTCGATAGTGTTGCGCAACTCCGACTCAACCCAGATGACCTGGAAGTTGGGCAGCGCATTGAGCTGCTCGAGCAGGCCGGAGGTGTGCAGGTTCCAGCAGGGACCACACCAGGTGGCGGAGTAGTCGATAACGACAAACTTGCCATCATCCAGGTAGGACTGGAGGCTAATCTCCGTGCTGTCGCGCAGGTCGTTGGCGGTGAAGGGGGCGGCAATCTGCTCCCAGTGGACATAGTAGTCAGCCTTGGCGCCGAGGGCGGGCAGGGACTCCATGTTGTCCACCTTGGGGGCTACCTGGAATTGTGCCGTGGCGGCGGTGCCCAGCAGGGCAGCCATCAGAACTAGTACAGTTTTTTTCATTTTGTTTTTTTGCCCAGTTATCAACCATCGGGCTCGTCGGCTTTTTGTTTATTATTAATTTTATAATCAGTGTTCAATGGTAGGGACAACCGTGCGGTGGGCTAGAAGAGCCCCTCGAGCACTTGGTCGTCGACCAGGTTGGGGAGGGTTACCTTGAGTTCGGGACAGGCTTCCATGGCGCGCTTGATGGCGAAGATGGCGCCTTCGTTGCGGGCCCAGCTGCGGCGCGAGATGCCGTTGTTGACGTCCCAGTTGAGCATCATGCGCAGGCGGCGGTCGGCCTCGGCCGATCCGTCGAGCACCATGCCGAAGCCACCGTTGATGACCTCGCCCCAGCCCACGCCGCCTCCGTTGTGGATGCTGACCCAGGTGGCGCCGCGGAACGAATCGCCGATGACGTTGTGGATAGCCATGTCGGCCGTGCGGTTGGAGCCGTCGTAGATGTTGCTGGTCTCGCGGAAGGGGCTGTCGGTGCCGCTGACGTCGTGGTGGTCGCGGCCAAGGACGATGGGGGCGCTAATCTCGCCCTTCTTGATGGCCTCGTTGAAGCGGGCGGCAATCTTGGTGCGGCCCTCACAGTCGGCATAGAGGATGCGGGCCTGGGAGCCGACGACGAGGTGGTTCTCCTTGGCACCGCGGATCCACTGGATGTTGTCGTGCATCTGCTGCTGTATCTCGGCCGGTGCGGTGGCGGCGATTTCGGCCAGGACCTCCATGGCGATGTGGTCGCTCTTGTCGAGGTCCTCGGGGCGGCCGCTGGTGCACACCCAGCGGAAGGGGCCGAAGCCGTAGTCGAAGCACATCGGGCCCATGATGTCCTGCACATAGGAGGGGTAGCGGAAGTTGATGCCGTCCTCGGCCATGATGTCGGCGCCGGCGCGGCTGCTCTCAAGGAGGAAGGCGTTGCCGTAGTCGAAGAAGTACATGCCGCGGGCGGTGAGTTTGTTGACGGCGGCCACGTGGCGGCGGAGGGACTCCTGCACCTTCTCGCGGAAGAGCTCGGGCTGCTCGGCCATCATGCGCTTGGCATCCTCGAAGGAGACACCGACGGGGTAGTAGCCACCGGCCCAGGGGTTGTGGAGCGAGGTCTGGTCGGATCCGAGGTCGACCTGGATGCCCTTGTCGGCGCAGTACTCCCAGAGGTCGACCACATTGCCCTGGTAGGCAAAACTCTTGGCCAACTTCTGCTCGCGGGCCTGGTTGACAGCCTTGAAGAGCTCGTCGAGGTTGTCGCTCACCTCATCGACCCATCCCTGCTCGTAGCGCTTCTGCGTGGCGGCGGGGTTGATTTCGGCGGTAATGGAGACCACGCCGGCGATGTCGCCAGCCTTGGGCTGGGCGCCGCTCATGCCGCCGAGGCCGGCGGTGATGAAGAGCTTGCCGGCAGTGCCGCCACCAAGCTTACGGGCAGCATTCAGGACGGTGATGGTGGTGCCGTGGACGATGCCCTGGGGGCCGATGTACATGTAGGAGCCGGCGGTCATCTGGCCATATTGCGTTACGCCGAGGGCGTTGTAGCGCTCCCAGTCGTCGGGCTTGCTGTAGTTGGGTATCATCATGCCGTTGGTAACGACCACACGCGGGGCGTCCTTGTGGCTGGGATAGAGGCCCATGGGGTGGCCACTGTACATGACGAGGGTCTGCTCGTCGGTCATCTCGCTGAGGTACTGCATGGCCAGGCGATACTGGGCCCAGTTCTGGAAGACGGCACCGTTGCCGCCATAGGTGATCAGCTCGTGCGGATGCTGCGCCACGGCGGGGTCGAGGTTGTTCTGAATCATCAGCATGATGGCCGCGGCCTGACGGCTGCGGGCGGGGTAGTCCTCGATGGGGCGGGCGTACATGGGATAGGTGGGCCGCAGGCGGTACATGTAGATGCGGCCGTAGAGGCGCAGCTCCTCGGCAAACTCCTTGGCCAGCACGGCGTGGTGCTTGGGGTCGAAGTAGCGGAGGGCGTTGCGGATAGCGAGCTGCTTCTCGGCGGGGGTGAGTATCTCTTTACGCTTGGGGGCGTGGTTGACCGTGGGGTCGTAGGGCTGGGGTGCGGGCAGCGGATCGGGGATGCCGAGGCGCAGTTCTTTCTGGAATTCTTCGAGTGTCATTATATTATTATATTATTTATCAATTAATTACACTGCATTTCACATGGTTCCACACAGTGCTTACACAGGTGCAAAGATACACATTTTTTTTGATACGCAAAAAAATAATAAAAAAAAATTCGCCCGACAGACGGCAGGTGGCTGAAGGCAGCTGCAAAAGCGCTCCGACAGCCGACCGCATCCCCCAGCCACCTTCTAGGGGAATGGTAGGGGAACGGTAGGGGAATACAAAGGCACTGGAAGGATATGTAAGCTTATGGTACATTAAAATGCCAGGATTCTATATCCTCCTGAAAAACAAAGGGAAGCGCAATATTCGCTTCCCCTGGGTTGTCGTAGTTGTCAACGTTGCCGTTGGAAGAAGATTCTAGAACATCACCTGCAGGCCGACCTCGAGGCGGGGCAGGAGCACCTCGTCGGCGGCCACCTCGCCGCCCAGGCCGTTGAGGCGGTAGCGGGCGTAGAGGCCGAAGTAGTTGTAGGTGAGGCGCGTAGTGAGGCCGTAGTTGAAGCGGTAGCCATCGAGGGCCGTGGGGTTGCCGAGTATCTCTTCGCTCGATCCGGCAACAAGGCCGTCGCCATCGAGCTTGGCCTTGATGCGGTAGAAGGAGTATCCATAGCTGCCGTAGACGCCGAGATCCCAGTGGAACCCCTTGTGGTTGAGGCCGCCGGGCTGGAAGCGGATGCGCTGGAAGAGTTCGAGCGAGACCTCGCCCAGCGAGAGACGGCGGCGGGTTACCTCCGCGTCGTCAAAACCCATGTAGCCCCGCATCGGGATATTCAGCAGGCGCTCCAACTTGTTGAGTTCACGGTCGTTGAAGCGGTAGAAGGTTTTGGCCCATTCGAGGCCGAGGCCGATGGAGTAGGCTTTGGTGAAGTGGTAGCTCTGGCGGATGCCGATGTGCCAAGCCGGGGACCAGAAGTTGCTGCCCAACTCCTCGTCTCCCAGGGCGATGGGGCGGCCGAGCATGAAGTAGGCATCGCGTATCCAGCGGCTTTCCTTGGCGCGCTCAAGGGCGGGGACATGGCTCTCAATGTCGGAGTAGGTGTAGTTGCCCTTGCTGTGCTCGAATCCGGCGGTAATCCACGGCGTGGCGGGTGCGGTGGGCTGGTCGAAGGTGTACTCGGCGGTGTAGCCATTGGCGTTGACCACGAGGCGGGTGCCGCCCTGGAAGTCGATTGAAATGCCGGGATCGAATTTGTGGTACTTCCGCTGGCCGTAGCGGGTGATGAGGCCGTCGGCGGCCACGTCCTTGAAGAAGATGAGCAGTGAGGTGTCGTTGCGCAGGGGGATGACGCTGACGCGGGTGGCACTCTGGCGCTCGAAGCGGAAGGTGGGCGCGACCTGTTTCTGCCTGCCGGTGAAGTAGCTGGCCTGGGGCACGCCGTAGCCGAAGGCGTAGTCGCAGTAGGGGTAGAGGTCGGCGCTGCGCTGGATAAGGTCGAACATCTGCATGGCGGTCTTGTCGCGGTTCATCTGCCAGGCACAGGCGGCGAAGCCGGCCACCAAGGGGCAGGAGAAGCTGGTGCCGTGGACCATCTGGTAACCTCCCTTGCCATGGGGATTGGCGGCCCAGGTGTGGGCGAAGGCGCAGACGTTGGGCTTCTGGCGCCCGTCGGCGGTGGGGCCGTAGGAGGCGAAGTCGATGTGGGAGTAATTGTCGAGGGAATGGTATATACCGCCCACGCAGAGCACACTGTCGGCATCGGAGGGGGTTACAATGGTCTTCCACTTGCTGTCGGCGCCCTCGTTGCCGGCCGAGGAGCAGACCAGGATACCCTTGCGGGCAGCCATGTTGCCGGCGCGGGCCACGTAGGAGGTGCCGTCCATGTCCTTGGTGTAGTAGCGATCCTTGCCGTAGCCAAGGCTGGAGGAGATGATGTTGGCGCCCAGCTTGTCGGCCCACTCCATGGCCTGCATCCACCAGATTTCCTCCTTGAAAGGCTCGGGTTCCACCTCGGTGCGGGCCAGGAGGAACTCGGCGCCGGTGGCCAGGCCGAGGTCCTTGCCGCCCATGCGGCCGGCGATGCAGGAGAGGGTCATGGTGCCGTGGCCGTTCCAGCCGTAGACATCCTCCTTCTTGTTGGGGAAGTTCCAGGTCTTCAGGATGCGTCCCGCATCGCGCAAGTGGGCAAACGCCTCGTGGGTATTCACCTTGGGGAAGCCGCCGTCGAACACGGCGATGCGCATGCCGCGGCCGTCGATGCCCTGCTGGCGGAAGAGGTGGCCCTGCATGCGGACGACCTGGTCGGTGAGGGTGGTGTCGATGTTTTCTGAATATTCAGAATATTCTGAATATTCAGAAAAATCGGAAGAGGCCAACGTGGCGCGGCTGGCAATGAGTTGCACGCGCAGCACATAGGGCAGGGCCTCGATCTGCGCTGCCTGGTCGGGCGTGGCCACGATGCCCACGGCGTTCATCCAGCGGCTGCTGCCCACGTGCTCCATGGCCAACGCCGACACCCCCTGCTCGTAGGCCGGGCTGACGGGATAGTTGCTCACGTCGTAGAGGTCGGCGCCGCACTGGGCGTAGCGCTCCAACGCCTTGGCGTCGAAATAGGTGTAGGGGTCGAACTCGCTGCCCGACTTGTCGGCCAGGAAGACCCAGTAGGTGTTCTGCGCCTGCGCTGCCAGGGCGGCTAGAGCAAGCATCAAAAAGGTCAGTGTCTTTTTCATCTTAATATGGTATGAAGGATTTCGTGACTGTGTAGGTTGCCGAAGCCGCTGAGGTGTAGCTGGAAGTAGGCGATGAGGGCGCTGAGGAGGTCGCGGCGAATGCTGGAGGAGACAGAGGGAGTAATGGGGCGTGAAGGAGAGTGGAAGGAGGAAAGATAGCTATGGAGCACGGTGGAGAGCTGGGGCGTGAGGGTGGTCTCGGTGGGGGCGCCCACAAAGCGGCCCTCTTGGAGGTCGAAGTAGGGGTGGTGAGCATCGTAGTTGTTCAGCGGCTCGATGCCGAGGTGGTGCGCCACGGCGAGCATAAACAGCTGTGGAAGTGAGGAGTGAGGGGTGAGGAGCGAGGTGTTCGTGTTCTCCACATAGTCCCACAGTTCGGGCATGGGCTCCTCCTCGCGCAAGGTCTTGTAGAGCACCTCGGTCATGAAGAACCGCAACGCATTGGCCACCGGGTCGGAGGGCTGTCCCGGGTGGCGCGGGGCAAGCTCTTTGACGTGGTTGAGGTCGGTCTTGGGGTTGGCGTAGACCACCATGTCGAGGCTCGAGAGGGGCTGCAGCATATTCTGCTTGGTGCGTCCGCGCGCACTGCGCACGCCTTTAATCATATAGGAACGCACTCCCAGCTGGCGGGTGAACACCTTGGCCACCACCGACGACTCGGCGTAGGGCGTGGTGTGCAGTACGAGGCCGGGGGTGGAGAGGGTCATGGCGAGTTAGGAGTTATGAGTTATGAGTTATGAGTTACGAGGTTACCTTACTATCAGAATTTTGGCCACCGAGCGGTTGTCACCGTGCTCGTCGGAGGCGAAGACGTAGTAGACTCCGCTGGCCACCTTCTCACCGTTGTGCGTGCGACCATACCAGATGGCCTGGCCGCCGTAGGCGGTGGTGGAGTAGACGGTGTGGCCGGCGGCATCGGTGATATGTACCAAACCGTTGCGCGTGAGCCCCTTGATGGCGATAGGGCCGTCGTAGTCGGGCCGCACGGGGTTGGGGAAGGCATAGACCTCGGAGAGGGGGTTGGAGACGGCATAGGTGGCGGTGCCGCGGTAGACCTGCAGGCCACGGTCGGTGCCGACATACACCTCGCCGGTGCGCTCGTTGATGCCGAGGGCAATGATACGGTCTGAAAAGAGCGGGCTGTTGGAGGTGGTGAAGTGTTCCAACTGGTCCATGCCATTGGCCGAGAGGAGGTAGAGGCCGCCGCTGGCGGTGCCCACCCACTTGCGGTTGGCGCCGTCGACGGCGATGGCGGTGATGCTCTCGTAGGCCATGAGGTATTCGTAGAAATCGCCATTGGTGATGGTGATATTGCTGCACGTAACGGGCGACATCTCCCCTGCCCCTCCGTTGTTGAAGGCTTTGTGGCCGTCGTAGATCACCTTGAGACCCTTGTTGGTGCCCAACCAAAGGGAACCGCCCTGGTCCTGCACCAGTGCGGTTACGGCATCGGTGTTGAGTTTGCTGCCGTTGTTGGGGTTGACGCGCGCCATACGGTTCTTGCCGTCGTGTACATATATTATATTGTTGCGGCCGAGGAACCATTTGTAGCCCGTTACGCTGTCCCACACCAGTTTGTCCACTTCGGGCACGGAGACCATAGCCTCGGTGGAGAAGCGCTCCCATGTGCCGTCGGTGCGCCGCACAGCCAAGGCGTGGCTGCTCTGCGAGTTGAGCACCCAGAGGTCGCCCTGACGGTCAAATGCCACGGCGCCGGTGTTGAGCCTGGAGTAACTGCCCGAGGTATAGGGTACCAAGGCGCCGGCGGTGTTGGTCTCGTCGTAAAGCTGCTTCACCTGGTTGTCGCGCACCGAGGCTACACCGCAACCCCAAAGGGCGACAACCATCTCGTTGGTGTCGAGCGGATTGACAGCCACATCCACCACGTCGGCGCAGCCGTCGAGCATACCGTTAGAGAGGTCGAGGCCACTCCACCGGCCACCCGAGGAGGTAAGCAGGTTGGGGCTGATATAGGTATTGGCATAGGTGGCGGTGTGGCCACCGGGGCAGAGCATCATGCGGTAGTTGAAGGGTACCAAGCGGTAGGTGTTGTCGTGCGAGAAGGGGCCGTCGGGGCGGAAGACATTGTAGCCATCGGCCGTGATGTGCATCAATCCTTCCCATTCGTGCCCCACCCACAGGGTGCCGTCCGACGCGGTTACGGCGTCGAAGGCCGAGAGGCTGCCCCAGGCGTAGGAGCAGATACTGTCGTAGCGTTCGAGGTTGGCGTTGTATTGCACCACACAGCGGTCGCGCGTGAGGGTTACCTTTCCGCCACCCACATGCACCGAGTTGATTTCACCGCGGTTCCATGTGCGGTAGCCCGTGTCGGAATGTGCATACAGGGTGAGCTGCAGCGGGTCGTAGGTGTGTCCGCCCAGCAACAGGCGGCCGCCGAAGTTCTCCAGCAGCGTGAGCGTGATGCCGTCCATGCGGCGGTCCACCTCCCAGCAGTCACTGACCGAGGGGAAACGTTCGCTGGTGGCGAGGCGCTTGAGTCCCTCGCCAGTGGCGGCGTAGAGGCTGTCGCCCACAAAGGCGAGGTCGTAGACCGGCGTATGGGTGCCGCCGGCACCCAGGTACCAGGTCTCTTTGATTTCGTGCCGCGAGAGGTCGACCACCACCACACCGAAGCCGGTGGCGAGATACGCCCTGCCATTGGCGAAGCGGATATGGAAGATGCTTTTGTCGCCGGGTATCTCGCTGCGCTTGATGTCGGAGAGATTGTAGGTGCGGCCGTCGGCGATGAGGTCGATATTGGAGTTGTTGTAGGCCACCACCAGACAGCGGTCGGCAACGCTGTAGGCCATGGCGGCCACGCCCACATCGCTGAGGCCGGCCCCTTTGGCCATGCGGGTCAGCGTGTTGTCCACCGTGTCGTAGCAGAACACGCCGCCACGGGCCGCGGCATAGACTCGGTCGCCCGCCAGCGCCACATGGTAGACGGTCGAGTAGTCCAGGCAGTCGCGCCACTTGCCGATGGCCACCTGGCCTCGGCCCACGGCCGCCATTGCCAGCAACAGCAGTATCAGTAACGTCCGTTTCATTGGTTGTCTTTCTTTAGGAAAACAAACTGGTAGAGCACCGCCAGCAGGGTGGTTACCAGGGTGCTGCACACCGTGGCCAGCAGCACGCCGCCAAAGCCGCGGAAGCCGAACAACTCCGTCGTATAGAACACCAGGTAGAATGCCGCCAGCAGGAGCATCAGGTAGCTGATGAAGTACTGCGGCGTAACGCTGTAGATGCTGGGGGTGGCGATGACCACGGGCTCGTTGCGCGTCAGGATGCGGTCCACGAAAAGGATGCGCAACATGGCAACCACGGTGCAGGCCAGGGCGTGGAAGCCCAGCATGTTGCTCATCACGTCCATCAGCAGACCCGTGCCGAAGGCGATGAGGAGCATCGGGATGCGCCGCGTGTCGGTGGGCAGCATGAGGATGAACAGCACATAGAGCATCGGCATCACGTAGCCGCCCAAGTACACATGGTTGAGCACCAACAGCTGCAACAACATCAGCAGCGCAAAGCGTCCTATAATTCGCCATACCTGTTTAGTCATGGCCCAGGGGATTAAGTGTGTGTTTCATAAGGGTGTCCTGTTCGGCGCGGAAGCGGTTGTTGATGATGTAGACGTGGTCCAGCTTGTTGAAGTCGGTGGCCAGCCTGATGCGCACCTTGTAGAAGCCGCTGCCGGAGAGGTTCTCGGCCTCCTCGACATAGCCCACGGCGATGCCCTCGGGGAAGTCGCCCGCCAGGCCGGAGGTGATGATGGTGTCGCCCTCGTTGAACTGGTGGGTGGTGGGCACATCGACCACCTGCGCATAGCGGTAGTCGAGGCCGTCCCACACCAGCGAGCCGCTGATGCCGGTGCGCTTCACGCGGACACTGTTGCGGCTGTCCGAGTGAAGCACGGGCATGATGGTGGCGAAGTTGTCCGACACCGACATCACCACGCCCACGATGCCGCCAGGCGAAATGACAGCCATGTCGGGCTCGAGGCCGTGGGTGCGACCTTTGTTTATCATGATGTAGTTGTTCTGCTGGCTCCACGAGTTCTTGATGACCCGCGCCTCGGTGTAGCTGTAGCGCTGCAGGTAGACGGTGTCGTTCACCTCGAACTCGCGGTCGCTGAAGCTGATGTAGGAGGACTCCATCTGTGCGCGCAGCAGGGCGTTCTCGGCGGCCAGGCGGTCGTTCTCGGCCTTGAGGCCGAAGTAGCCGCCCACGCTGTTCACACCGCTGTACCACTCGCCCGCCACGCTGTTGGTCCAGGCGATAAGGCGCGAGCTCTGGTAATAGCTCGTCCGCGCCATCAGCACCAGGCTGACCGCCACCATCAGGAGGAAGACCAGCACGTAGTCGTAGTCCTTGACCAGTCGTATAATCCGGTTCTCACTCATCGAGGAAGGCTTCTACCACACGGCGGGTCTCGTCGACGGCCTTTTGCAGGTCGTCGTTCACAATGGTTACGTCGAAGCGCGGGGCCTGCTTCAACTCCTCGGCGCTGCGGCCGAGGCGCTTGACGATGGCCTCCTCGCTGTCGGTGCCGCGGCTGCGCAGGCGCTGCTCCAGCACCTCGAGGCTGGGCGGCATCACAAATATCGACAGGGCCTGCTGGCCGAAGTACTGCTTGAGGTTGCTGCCACCGTTCACATCCACGTCGAAGACTATCGTCTTCCCTTCGGCCCAGATGCGCTCCACCTCGCTCTTGAGGGTGCCGTAGCAGGTGCCTTGGTAGACCTCCTCCCACTCCAGGAAGTCGCCCGCCGCGACACGCTGGCGGAACTCCTCCTGGCTGAGGAAGTAGTAGTCGTGGCCGTGCCGCTCGTCGCCGCGCGGCTGGCGCGAGGTGGCCGAAATGCTGAAGTCGAAGCAGTCGAAGTACTGCATCAACTCCTTGATAATCGTCGTCTTGCCGCAGCCCGACGGTGCCGAGAACAATATCGCCTTACCCATCGCGCCGCTAGAATTTCTTGTCAAACACCGAGTAGAAGGTCTTCACCGCCAGCGACCCCTCGTCCCAGCGGTACTGCGCCGCCGTCTCGTTGACGCAGAGCAGGGCCTCGTCGCGGTTGTCGATGGCGTTGAGCCGCAGGATGAAGTCGTTGTATGCCTTCATGTTGTTGTGGAACAGCTCGCTCATGAAGCTGAACTTGTCGTTGATGTTGATCACCGTGCGCAGGTCGCTCACCTTGTGCTGGCTGCTGACGGCCGACTGCTGTCCGCTGACGGCCGACTGCGCGCCCAGCGTGTCGCCCAGGGTGCGCACCGTGGGCTGCTCCTCGACGGGGCGCTTCAGGTAGTCCAGCAGCGACGCCTGGCCACCGGCCGCCACCACGGGGTCGGGGGTAGGCGAGGCGTGGGGAGTTTCCACGGGGGCAGGCTCCGGCTCGGGAGTGGGCTCGGGTGCCGGCTCGTTCATCTTGGACTCCACGATTATCTCGTCAAAGAGGAGGCTGTTGCCATTGGCCTCCAGGTCCTCCATCAGGGAGGCGGAGTGAGTGTTGAGCGCAGAGGCTTGGGGAGCCTCCACGGGTGCCGGCTCGGGGACAGCCACGGGCTCGGGTTCGGGGACAACCACAGGTTCGGCCACCGGCTCGGGAACCACCTCAGGCTCGGGAACCACCTCAGGCTCGGGAACCACTTCGGGCTCGGGAGCCACCTCGGGTTCCGGCTCCGGCTCGGGCTGGCGCTCGGGCACCGCAGCCACGACAGGTTCGGGCACCGCCATGGCGGCCATGGTGGCCATCACGGTCGACGACAGTATCTCCTCGTCGGGCCTGGGAGCCGTTGCCGCCGGCAGGCTGCCGCCCACCTCCATGCGCATCGCCACGCTGTAAATCCGACGCAACTCCTCCATCAGCAGGTCGCGCTCTATGGCCGACACCTCGCCCTCATGCGCCACGATACGATTCGCCACGGCGCACAGCCGCTGCATGCCCTCTGTCAGTTCTTTGATGCTGTTTTTCATCATGATATATTCGTTTATTTTTTTGATAACAAGACACTTGCACCACTTCCACAGTGCAAATTTTCATCCGTAAAATTACAACATTTTTCCCATCCGCACGGCACCCACCCGAAAAAGTTATCAAACACCCCGGTTAATAACTTCCATCGGCCAAAAACACCCCCATACCCCCTCCATCGACCCATTCTGCACAATGAATCATATATACCACTGAAAACAAGCATACTAACCGCAGCCCACCCAGTTTCCCACGAGAACATGGTACCATAAGCTTCCATATCCTTCCAGTGCCTTTGTATTCCCCTACCGTTCCCCTACCATTCCCCTACCGTCCCTCTCCCGAAACGGACCCTTTTTAAACTAATTTTAAATAAAATTTTGCCATGTCGCACATTCTTCGTACCTTTGCACCGAATTTCAAACACCCCAAAAGTATGTCAGACACACTGGTCATCACCCCCACCTATAACGAGAAGGAGAACATCGAGCGCATCATCCGCTACGTTTTTTCGCTGCCCAAAACCTTCCACATGCTCATCGTCGAGGACAACTCGCCCGACGGCACGGCCGACATCGTCAAGCGCCTCATGCAGGAGTTCCCCGACCGCCTCTTCATCCGCGAGCGCAAAGGCAAGCTCGGCCTCGGCACCGCCTACCTCGACGGCATGCGCTGGGGCCTGGAGCACGGCTACGACTACATGATCGAGATGGACGCCGACTTCAGCCACAACCCCGACGACCTCGAGCGCCTCTACAACGCCTGCGCCACCGGCCAAGGCGACGTCGCCGTCGGCTCGCGCTACGTCGACGGCAAAATCTCCGTCGTCAACTGGCCCATGGGACGCCTCCTCATGTCCTACTTCGCCTCCAAATACGTCCGCCTCGTCACCGGCATGCGCGTCGCCGACGCCACCGCCGGCTACGTCTGCTGGACCCGCCGCGTGCTGGAACGCATGAAGTTCGACAAAGTCAAGTTCATCGGCTACGCCTTCCAGATTGAGATGAAGTACACCGCCACGCGCCTCGGCTTCAAGGTGTGCGAAGTGCCCATCGTCTTCACCGACCGCGTCCTCGGCACCTCCAAGATGAGCATGAAGATATTCAAAGAAGCCTTCTTCGGCGTCATTAGCCTCCGCTTCCGCAACTGGAAAGAGTACTAATCTCCTGCTTCGCGAGATCTTGTAGATCTTGTTGAATTGGCTGACGCATGGATTTCGACGATATTAAATACCAAGTCAGAGGCGCCGCCATGGAAGTATACAGGCACTTCGGCCCTGGATTGCTGGAGTCCGTATACGAAAAAGCCATGGTTCGCGAGTTGCAGTTGAGGGGATTGGAGGTGGCCTCGCAGGTAAACATACCGATTTTGTACAAGGGTGCACCCGTAGGTGATGATTTGCGCATGGACCTGCTCGTTGAAAACGAATTGATTGTAGAGCTCAAATCGGTAGAGGAAATCAAGGATGTGTTCTACAAACAATTACGAACCTATCTGAAACTGATGGGCAAGACCGAAGGCCTGCTGATTAACTTTGGGGAATATGACTTCAAAAAAGGACTAAGACGTGTAACAATATAACTTTGCCTGCGTAGCCGCGCGAAGCGAAATAATCTACAAGATCCACAAGATTTCGCGAGCGCAGCGAGCAGGAGAATATAAAGAGAATAAAGAGAATAAAGAGAATAAAGAGAATAAAAAAGATCAACCGAGATACAACGTAGCCGCGCGAAGCGAAATAATCTACAAGATCCACAAGATCTCGCGAGCGCAGCGAGCAGGAGAATATAAAGAGAATAAAAAAAATCAACCGAGATACAACGTAGCCGCGCGAAGCGAAATAATCTACAAGATCCACAAGATCTCGCGAGCGCAGCGAGCAGGAGAATATAAAGAGAATAAAAAAAATCAACCGAGATACAACGTAGCCGCGCGAAGCGAAATAATCTACAAGATCCACAAGATCTCGCGAGCGCAGCGAGCAGGAGAATATAAAAAGAGAATAAAGAGAATAAAAAAGATCAACCGAGATACAATGAGAAAGACACTATTGACCCTGGCGGCCCTGCTATGCGCCGCCACGACGATGGCGCAGGAGAAGCTCCTGCAGTGGGACCAGCTGATGGACCGCAGCCTCTACCCCCAGCGCGAGGCGATGAGTTTCATCTTCGCCCCCGACGGCAAGACCGTAACCTACTACAAAGGCGGCGACGACAAAGGCTACTACGGCTTCGACGGCAAGCGCGAGTTCAAACTCACCGATGCCCAGCAGGACTGGCGCAAGCCGCAGAACCACGACCCCAAGCTTGAGGAGCGTGTCGAGCTGAAGGAGGGCAGCCTCTACGTCGACGGCACCCTCGTGGAGCGTGGCGACGGCTACAACATCGTCCTCGGCGAGAGCGTGCACCGCAACGAGTTCGGCATCAACGGCGGCCTCTTCTGGTCGCCCAAGGCTTCAAAGCTGGCTTTCTACCGCATGGACCAGAGCATGGTCCTCGACTACCCCATCGTCAACACCAAGGCCCGCCAGGCCGAGGTGCGCAACATCAAGTACCCCATGGCCGGCATGAAGAGCCACGAGGTTACCGTCGGCGTGTGGGACGCTACGGCCAAGAAGCTCGTCTACCTCAACACCGCCCGCGACACCACCGTCCACGAACGCGAGATGTACCTCACCAACATCGCCTGGAGCCCCGACGAGCGGTTTGTCTTCATCGCCAAGGTGAACCGCGAGCAGAACCACATGTGGTTCGAGCAGTACGACGCCACGACTGGTGCCTTCATGAAGGTGCTCTTCGAGGAGTCCCATTCCCGCTACGTGGAGCCCTGCGAGCCCATGATCTTCACCCCCAAGGGCGACCAATTCCTCTGGTTCAGCATGCGCGACGGCTACAAGCACCTCTATCTCTATAATATGGATGGCACGCTCGTGAAGCAGGTTACCAAGGGCGAGTACGAGGTCGAGGGCTTCATCCAGTTCGACAAGAAGGGCGAGCATATCTTCATCTATGCCAACAAGGACAACCCCGCCGGCCGCGACGCCTACCGTGTCAGCCTGAAGAACGGCATGATGTGGCGCCTCACCACGGATGACGGCACCCACAGTGTGGCCATCAACGAGGCGGGCGACTGCTTCGTGGATGTCTACTCATCGGTCAGCGTGCCGGCCCGCGCCATGTGGAACAGCGTTAAATACGGCAGCAAAGGCCAGTTCAGCAAACAGTCGGCCCACGAACTCTACCTCTCCGAGAACCCGCTGAAGGACTACGCCATGCCCACCGTCAACCTCGGCACCATCAAGGCCGCCGACGGCAAGACTGACCTCTACTATCGCCTTATCACGCCTCCCAATATGGAGCCAGGTAAGAAATACCCCACACTGGTCTACGTCTACGGCGGCCCCCACTCGCAGCTCGTTACCGACAGCTGGCTCGGCGGCGGCAACCTCTACTTCCTCTTCCTCGCCCAGCAGGGCTATGTGGTCTTCACCGTCGACAACCGCGGCACCGACAACCGCGGCTTCGAGTTCGAGAGCTGCACCCACCGCCACCTCGGCGAGATTGAGATGGCCGACCAGATGGAAGGCGTGAAGTTCCTCAAGAGCCTGCCCTACGTGGACGAAAACCGCATGGGTGTCGAGGGCTGGAGCTTCGGCGGCTTCATGACCATCACCATGAAGCTGGCGCACCCCGAGGTGTTCAAGGTGGGCTGCGCCGGCGGCCCCGTCATCGACTGGAAATGGTACGAAATCATGTACGGCGAGCGCTACATGGACACCCCGCAGGAGAACCCCGACGGCTACGCCGCCACCAGCCTGCTCGACAAGGCCAAGGACCTCGAAGGGCGCCTGCTGGTCATCCACGGCGCGGAGGACAACACCGTCGTCTGGCAGCACTCGCTGGAATTCATCGAGCGCTGCATCAACAACCTCAAGCAGGTCGACTACTTCGCCTACCCCCACCACGAGCACAACGTCCTCGGCCGCGAACGCCTCCACCTCTACAAAAAGATGTTCGACTACTACGAGACCTTCCTGAAATAGAAACCAAGCGGAGCCGCCTTTCGGCGGCTCCGCTATTAATAGAGCAATCCAAACGTCCACAAAGGGACTACCCTGCCGTGCCCGTACTCAATATCGTCTTTGACAATATGGCCATTGGGTATTTCTTCTATCTGGGCACCACCCTTCTTCTTGCCGCCCACTTCGAAAGTATGCTCTCCGATGACAAAGTCCGACTGCTTTGACGAAATGGTGTCGCAAATATCGCGTGTCTGGTTGTAAAAGAATGTCTCACGCAGATTGCCCATATTGGTTCCCACGTTGCCCAGGGCGTACATCAGGTTCGTATTGTCGACAAACACTTTCTCCACCTTCCCAAGGCTGCGCAGCCCTCCTGTCTCGTCGCGCAACTGCCCTATCATACCCGCCCGCTCCATATACAGGAAATAGTCTGGCAGCACATTGCGGCTCACTCCCAGTGCATTTGCGATGCTGGAATAGTCCGGTTTGAAGGGTGCGCTCTGCGCCACAATAGCCATAAGCCTGCGCAGTTTGCGCCCGGTGGAGACAGTCATGGATGCATATTGGGGTATGTCCACTTCCAATGTTTGCGTAACAATCTGGTCCAACCGCGAAAAGAACGCACCTTCCCGACTGAAAGGATAGTACCCTTCACGCAGATACTGGCGAAACAGGGGTAGCGGATGCGGGAGTATGGCCGGGTCGACCTTGTTGCCAACAATGTCGTCAAACGTATAGACGGGCATCTCTATTCTGTGGAACATTTCAAGGTATTCGCGGAATGACAGCCCCTGCAAGGAATACATCACAGCGCGGCGGCTCAAGTCGGCCTGGCCGCGAAGCAGGTCAAGCACCGATGAGCCGGTGAAAATGATGTGCAGCGACGGATGCCCATCGTATATCTCCTTTAATTCCGTAGACCAATTGGGATATTTGTGAATTTCGTCGATATACAGATGCGTGCCGCCTTCCTTGATGAAATCCGTCGCCACTTCCACCAATGTATGCTGGGCGAAATAACTTCTGTCGGCCGAGACATACAATGCGTTTTGCCTCTCCCGTTCCATCAAAATATGTTGGAGCACCAGCGTGGATTTACCCACTCCGCGTCCTCCCACCAGTCCTATCATCCGCAGCGACCAGTCGATTGTTTGATGCTTATAGCGCACAAAATCAAGGTTTACCAGCCCCAACTGCTCGCGCATATAGTCCATAAGATGCATATCAATCATTGTGATGTCTCCTATAATTTCGACTGCAAAAATACAAAATAATTTCAATATGCACTAAAAAAAGTGCACAATCACCAGGAATGTGCACTGAAAAAAGTGCAGTAGTGGCAACTACTGTGGGTTTCGACCTTTGGCCGGGCGCGGCTACCTGAGCACCACCACCTTGTGGGCCGGGTGGCCGGCAACCTTCACCAGGTAGACGCCGCCCGGGAGGGCGGGCGTCCTCGCCTCGCGGGTGGCGTGGTACACCTCGCGGCCTATCGCGTCGTATACGCGGTACTCTGCAACCTCATGCCCGTCGAGGCTGACATGGATATGCCCGCCGGCGTTCCAGACTTGCAGGTTGCCGGCCTGCACGTCGCGGACACCCACGCTGTCTTCACCTTCGCCGACGGCGATGTTGGAACGTATCAGCGGATCGATTCCGGCGATGTCGCAGGGACTGCTCATGACCGCCGCCACCTGGTAATACACCGTGCCGGCAGGGGCCGCCTCGTCGATGTAGGACATGGGGCCGCCCGCAGGCAGCTGGCCGATAAGCTGCAGGTCGTTCTCCTCGGTGCCGCGATAAATCATGTAGCTCTCTAATTCGGCACCCCTGTATTCCGGCCATGTCAGGTTCCACTGATTGCCCGTGCCCTGGCCGATGGTGAGGTGCATGGTTTTGTGCTCCTCGCTGAACGGCGACTCGTTGCCCTGCGCATCCACCACCGTCATCTTGTAGCTGTAGCGGCGTTCACCGGGGCGCGACTCCTCGTCGGTCCACACCGACGGCTCGCTGTAGGGCACGGTGGCCACCAGCTCGTAGTCGCCGGCCACGGCGCCCTCGCGGTAGAGCCTGTACTGCTCCACCTCATGCTCCCTGATCCAGAAGACCACGTTGCGGTCGTCCTGCACGCTGACCTTGCAGATGCTGGGAATTTCAACCTCCTCGAAGATGGCCGACACGGTGGTGTCGCCCGTGAGGGTGAAGACGGCCGGATTGTCGGCGCTTCCGTCGCCCCACCTGACGAAGCGATACCCCTCTTCGGGTACGGCCTCGAGGCTCACCTCCGTGCTGTAGGGATACGCGCCCGCCCCCACGACCGAGCCCATGGCCTCGTCGTTGAGCGTTACGGACACCATGTGTGTGTCGATGGCGAAGAAAGCCGTTACCGTGCTGTCGCCTTCTAGGTAGAGCGTGTCGGGGTTGGCGGTGCGGCCATTGCTCCAATGGTCGAAGTGATAGTGCGGTGCGGCAGTGGCCTGTATGACGGCGCTCAAATCGGAGCATTGCACCGCCTGCCCGTTTTGCGGTATGATTTCCGCCGAGCCATAGAGACTGTCGTTCACCGCCAGCGTCAAATTCCCCTCGAAATCCATTTCGACAAATCTAGCGGAAGAATCGGGAGCAGCGGCTTGGTAGGCGGCAAGCGCCCCGCAGCGCACATAGCATAATGCATTATTACCATAAAAAAGAGAATCATTTGTTCCAAATGGCGGAACCAAGGGAAGCATCACGATGCTGTCAAGGCCGCTGCATCCAGAGAAGGCATAGTAGCCGATGCTGGTTACCGAGTTGGGGATGGTGATAGAGGTCAGGCCGCTGCAGCCATAGAAGGCATAGCCTCCGATGCTGGTTACCGAGTTGGGGATGGTGATAGAGGTCAGGCCGCTGCAGCCAGCGAAGGCAAAGCCTCCGATGCTGGTTACCGAATTGGGGATGGTAACCGAGGTCAGGCCGCTGCAGTCAGCGAAGGCTTCGTAGCTGATGCTGGTTACCGAGTTGGGGATGGTGATAGAGGTCAGGCCGCTGCAGCCAGCGAAGGCATGGTTGCCGATGCTGGTCACCGAATTGGGGATGGTAACCGAGGTCAGGCCGGTGCAGTCCAAGAAGGCACTGTAGCCGATGCTGGTTACCGAGTTGGGGATGGTTACCGAGGTCAGGCCGCTGCAGCCAAAGAAGGCACCGTCGCCGATGCTGGTTACCGAGTTGGGGATGGTTACCGAGGTCAGGCCGCTGCAGCCAGAGAAGGCGTCCCAACCGATGCTGGTCACCGAGTTGGGGATGGTGGTGTTTTGGCATCCAGAAAAGAGGGTATTGGTGGCAGTTTCGATTATTGCATTGCAGTTGTTGCGGCTGTCGTATACGGTGTTTCCACTGGAGACTGTAATGGATGTCAGGCCGCTGCAGGCAGAGAAGGCATAGTAGCCGATGCTAGTCACCGAGTCGGGGATGGTAACCGAGGTCAGGCCGCTGCAGTCAGCGAAGGCGCCCAAACCGATGTTGGTCACCGAGTTGGGGATGGTAACCGAGGTCAGGCCGCTGCAGTAATAGAAGGCATAGTCGCCGATGCTGGTCACCGAGTTGCCGATGGTTACCGAGGTCAGGCCGCTGCAGCCCCGGAAGGCATAGCTGCCGATGCTGGTCACCGAGTTGGGGATGGTAACCGAGGTCAGGCCGCTGCAGCCAGAGAAGGCATTGTTGCCGATGCTGGTCACCGAGTTGCCGATGGTTACCGAGGTCAGGCCGCTGCAATCATAGAAGGCCCAGTCGCCGATGCTGGTTACCGAGTTGCCGATGGTTACCGAGGTCAGGCCGCCGCAGTAATAGAAGGCACGGTTGCCAATGCTGGTCACAATATAGGTGTTCCCACTATAAACCACACTGTCGGGGATTACGACAGCACCACTGACATTATAGTACATGGCGACCGTGGCTGTCCATGTGCTACTGGAGAGGGTGTATTTCAGGCCTCCGATAGACACGGTCTGGGTCATCCCCAGCGTCGCGACCATCATCAAGGCCGCCAATAATAATGCTTTCTTCATCTGTTAATACATTTTTTAGAAATGAACATCTACTTCGTTTGCCGTCATTTTCTTTTGTTTGCGGCTGTTTCTTTACTGCTGCAAAATTACGAAGAAAATTCCATCCGGCAAAATTTATTTTGCCATGTGCGGGAAAGTGTGTATCTTTGCACTGCATTTTTGAATAAGACAAAACAGAAATATGTTCACAGGAATCATTGAAATGACGGCCCGCGTCGTCAACATCGAGAAGGAAAACACCAACTACCACTTCACCCTCGAGGTGCCTTTCGGCGACGAGCTGGCCATCGACCAGAGCATGGCCCACGACGGCTGCTGCCTCACCGTGGTGCGCGTCGACAAGGAGAAGAAGCAGTACACCGTTACCGCCATGGACGAGACGATGCTCAAGACCAACCTCTCCACCTGGCAGGTGGGCACCGAGGTCAACGTGGAGCGCTCGATGCGCATGGACGGCCGCTTCGACGGCCACATCGTGCAGGGCCACGTCGACCAGACCGCCACCTGCACCCGCGTGGTCGACGAGAACGGCTCCTGGCGCTTCTACTTCGAGTACGACCAGAAGAACGCCCCCTCCATCACCGTCCCCAAGGGCTCCATCAGCATCAACGGCGTGAGCCTCACGGTGGTCGACTCCGAGCCCGGCATGTTCTCCGTCGCCATCATCCCCTACACCTTCCAGGTTACCAACTTCCACAACTTCCGCCCCGGCACCGTGGTCAACATCGAGTTCGACGTCTTCGGCAAATACGTCCAGCGCCTGCTGGAGCAGTATTTGGCTGCGCAAAAATGACGCGGCTGGTCATCCTCGACTTCGACGGCACCCTGGCCGACACGCAGCCCATCATCGTCGGCTCCATCCAGCGCACGCTGGCCGAACTGGGGCTGCCGGCGCGGAGCGATGCCGAGTGCGCCGCCATCATCGGGTTGCCGCTGGTGGAGTGCTTCGAGCGACTTCTCACCCCCACCCCCCTGCGGGGTACTCCCCCTTGTGAAGGGGGAGCGCCAAGGATGCATCCCAACTCCTCCCCTTCGCAAGGGGAGGTGCCCGAAGGGCGGAGGGGTGTTGCCGAGCGCTGCGCCGACCGCTACCGCGAAATCTTCGACGAACTGAACGAACCCGGCGCCGTGCCGCTCTTCCCCCACGTGTTGGATACCATCAAGTCGCTGCACGCCAAAGGGTTGCGGCTGGCCATCTGCAGCAGCCGCGGCCGCCCCACGCTGGAGGGCTTCGTGCGCGACTTCCAGCTGGAGCCTTACGTCGAGATGGTGGTCAGCGCCAACGACGTGCTGCACCACAAGCCGCACCCCGAGCCGGTGCAAATCATTCTGGACGGGCTAGGTATCGCCGCCGCGGAGGCCGTGGTGGTGGGCGACGCCTCGTATGACATCCTCATGGGGCGCGCCGCCGGCTGCCGCACCGTGGGCGTAACCTACGGCAACCAGTCCGCCGACCAGCTCCGCGCCACCGGCGCCGACCACCTCATCGACCGCTTCGACGCCCTGCCCGCGCTCCTCTAGCCCGTACACCGTGGCGGATACCGCCCCGCCACGCCCCTCCGCGAAGGCCCACACCTGCAAATCGTCTCCCGCAAACCCCTCTGGCAGAAGCACCTGCACGCCTCGCTGTCCGCGCTCGGCGGCAGCGGCAAGGCCGTGGCCGGCGGCGGGACTGTATATATAAATATGTATGCGGTCGGCAAGCCGCCCGCCGGCGGACGACCACCGCACCGCGAGCACACCGCGCTCATCGACAGCGTATTGCAGCGCCTGCGGCGCCGCATAGCTGCCCAGCGAGAACTGCAGGCTGGGATAGTCAATGGCACTAGAATTTCTAGAATCTCTAGAATTTCTAGAATCTCTAGAATCTCTAGAATTTCTAGAATCTCTAGTATTTCTAGAATCTCTAGAATCTCTAGTATTTCTAGAAATTCTAGATTCTCTAGGAAAACAGTCCTTGTTGATTTTCAAGAACGCATTTCCCTCGGTAATCTGCCAGTCGGCGGCCGCCTGCCGCAGCCCCACCCGCAGCACGGGCGTGGCCGGCGAGGCGAACTGTATCATCGCCTTGAAGCGGCTCCGCTGCTCCAGCTGCGCCGCCGATTTTCGGTCCTTTATATGCGGCTGGTAGGCACGCACGAACCAGGCCCCGCGGCGGTAGTAACCCACCACGGTGCCCACACGGCCACTGAAGCCGCCCAGTATGCCCATATCCAACTTCGCCATTGTCTGCTTATTTTTTTTCTGTCGGCGAATTTTACGAATTATGCGAATTTTCTCTTTGTCGGCGAATTATGCGAATTTTACGAATTTGTTTGATTTACTGTGTATTGAATTAATTCGCTTAATTCGCAAAATTCGCCGAACTGCTTATTTTTTTTCTGTCGGCGAATTTAACGAATTATGCGAATTTTTATGGTTTTCAGCGCGTTAGGTTAATTCGTAAAATTCGCATAATTCGCCGACCAAAAAAAGGAAATTCGCCGACCTAAATAAAGAACGCCGACCGCAGCAGAATATTGCACGTGTCCCCCAAGGGTGTACGAAGAGAGGCAAAACCTATAGCGTAGAAAATGCTGTCGGTTAGGCAGTTGCGTGGCAGGGGAAGTGGGTGGGTTCGGGGAAAAATTTTTGAAAATTGCGCCGTCAAGGCACGGGGTCGTAGCCGGAGCCGCCCCAGGGGTGGCAGCGCAGTATGCGTCGCAGCGCCAGCCATCCGCCGCGGAAGGGGCCGTACTTGCGGATGGCCTGCTGGGCGTACTGCGAGCAGGTGGGCGTGTAGCGGCAGGCCGCCGGCGTGAGGGGTGAGATGCAGGTGCGGTAGAAGGCTATCAAGGCCAGCATCAGCTTGGCCAGCAGCCACTTGAACGCCTCGTAGAGTTGCTTCATGGTTGGCGGTGCTTCTCGATGTCGGCCATGAGGGCTTCGACCAGTTTGTCCATCTTGCGCCCCAGGGGTTCGCTGGCGAACTCCTCGTTGTGGACGTAGACGAGGGCCAGGGTGATGCTCAGGTTGCGCTCGGCAAGGTACTGATACAGCGTGTGTTTGCGCAGCCGCCAGCATTCGCGTGTGAGGCGTTTGATGCGGTTGCGGTCTACGGCGTGCCTGAATTTGCGCTTGGGAGCCACCACCAGTACCTGGCAGGGCACGGCGAGGGGCTCGAGGCGCCACTGCACGCTGTAGGGGAATGCCATCAGGCGGTGCCCGTCGCTGTAGAGGCTTTCGATAAGCCGCCGGCTGCAGAGCCGTTCCTCCTTGCCGAAAGAGAAGTTCATTTTTTCGTGGCCTCGGCCTCCTGCTTGGCCCGCTCGGCGGCACGCGCGGCACGGCGTGCGGCGGCCTGCGCCTTCTTCTCCACCATGCGCTGCTTGTAGACCTCCTTGTTGGCGATGACGGGCTTGGTCTTCTTGTGGGTCGACGAGGCGGCGGACTTGGAGGTGTGGCGCGAGGTGTCGCCCTTCGATGCGATGACCGTCTCCTGCGCCTTGCCCATGATATGGTTCTCGATAGCCATGGCCATGGAGGGTGCCGACTTGGTAGGTGCGGCGATGGAGAGCTTGATGCCCTGCTCCTTCAGCGCCGCGTGGGTCGAGGTGCCGAAGGCGGCGATGGTAACGCTGCTGTCCTTCACGTCGGGGAAACTCTTCACCAGGCTGCGCACTCCGATGGGTGAGAAGAGCGCCACCACGTCGAAGTCCTCCAGCTTGAACTTGGAAAGGTCCTTCGGCTGCGAGGTGTACATCGGGGCCTTGGTGTACTTGAGCTTGGCCTTGTCGAGGGCCTTGGTGTACTCGGTGTGCTTCTCGTCCGAGCAGGGGAAGAGGAATTTCTCGTCGCGGTGCTTGCCGAGGATCTCGACCAGGTCGGAGAAATACTGGTTGCCGAAGAACACCTTGCGCTTGCGGTACTGGATGTAGTTCTGCAGATAGAGAGCGATGGCCTCGGTGGCGCAGAAGTACTTCATCTCCTCGCTCACCGACTCGCGCAGCTCCTTGAGCATGCGGAAGAAGTGGTCAATCGAGTTCTTGCTGTTGAATATCACGGCGGAGTAGTCGGCAATGTGGATGCGCGTCTTGCGGAAATCGGAGGCAGGGATACCCACCACGTCGAAAAACTTAAAAAAAGTGATATCAACACCGTGTTTGTTGATGAGATTTCGGTAAGGAGACTTCTCCAAATCGGCCGGTTCGGGCTGCGAAATCAGGATTTTCTTGATCTTCATTCTCTAACTGTAATATTATCCAATTCGCTGGTTCACTGCGCTATAAGCACTCTCAACAGCACCACCACAGGTACCAGTTCGACGATGCAAAGATAGTAAAAAAGATAGAAACCGACGCCATTGGCATGTGTTAAAAATATTTTCACACCCTGCACCAGCCTCATCACGAATGCCACTCCGGCCAGCACCGCCAGCGCCACCAGCACCGGCATGCCACCCGAAGGCAGATAGAAATGGAAATACAGCAGCGGCACCGCCACCGTGGCCTCGACCAGGTGGTAGACATAGTTGCACGTGATATACCGCGACACCTCCTGCCGCCGCTCGAACACATTGCCCAGAAAACGCATCAGGCCGTTGCGCAGCACGTAGAGCAACCCCAGCCCCGCCGCTGCCGCCACATAGGCCCACCAGTCGGCCCCGGGCCACAACAGGCGCACCGCCGGCAGCGCCACCGCACCCATCAGCAGCAGCCCCATCGACACCATCACCACATCGCGGTTCAGGTTGCTGTCGCGCACCAGGCGGTCCAGCGCGCGGCCGTCCACCGTCGACTTGAGCAACAGCAGCAGCTTCACCTTGCGTATGCGGTAATAGAGGCACAGAAGGCCGCTCAGCAGCACCAGCGCGCCGAACACCCACACCGGCTCGCCACCCGCGTTGCGGGGCATGGCGGCGCCGTGCTCCACCTGCAGCTGGTGATGGCGGAACATCGAAGGGCGCGGCATCGCCTCCGGCACCTCGCGGTGCGGCAGCAGCGAGTCGAGCGTCAGACCCACACTGGCCTCCCTCGTCGGCGGCTGCTCGGCAACCGCAGTGTCCCACTGCCAGAACGGCAGCAGCGTCAAATCCATGCTATCGGCGGTATATTCAGGCATCGGCTAGTCGTTGTATATGATGATTTTCGTTCTCGAAACGCCGGAAGTCCCCTGCCCCTCGGCGAAATATACCCCCGACGGCAGGGCGGAAACATCCCAGGCATGGCTGCGGCCGGCGGACAGGCTGAAGGTAGCCACGCGGCGGCCCGCGGCGTCAACCACACGCACCTCCATCGGCTCGTCAGCCCACAGGCTCACCCTATCGCTGGCGGGGTTGGGATATACCGACAGTTTTTGCTTCGACACCGCGACGGCAGGCACCGACACTGTGGTGTCCACGCACTGCCAACCCGCAGGCACTTCCCACTGGACCATCGGGAGCTGTATGTCGTCTATCCAGGCGCAATCTTGCCCCTGGCTGGAGGAATGGTCCTTGAGGTAGCGCCACACCAGCGTGTGCCGCCCTGCCGGCAGGCGGTATTTGTACTGGCGCCAATTCAGATTGCCCCAGAGAACGGGCTGCTGGCGCACGCCGTCGACCAGGAAAAGCAGCAGGTCGTGCTGGGGCTCGGTGGAGAGTTTGGCCCAGAAGCTGATGGTGTCGTCGTGCGGAAGGTATACGGAAAGGGAGAGGTCCGAGGTCTGGTCGTGCCCTATGGCGCCGGTGCGTGCGCTGTATTGGCCACTGTAACTCACACTGCTGTCGAGCGTCCACGGCACACGGCAGCGGGTGTCCCAGGGGTGGGAGGCAAAGCCTTCCTCGAAACTCTCGAGGCGCTCGCCCGGCACCAGCCAGCGGCTCTCGGTGTGCTGCCAGGCGCCACGGTAGAGGGTGGCGCCGATATTCAGCCGGCAAAGGGGCGACGGCGTGGTGAAATGGAGGCTTGCATTGTCGGAGACCTCTTCGTCGACAAATACCCGCAGCGAGTCGCACTGCCCGCCAACCTCGGCGGAGAGCACATAGGCCGTGCCCGGCATGAGGCGGCGCACCTCGCGGCCGTCGAGGGTAAGCAGGCGCAGCGCGACGGTGGGCCTTACATCGGGCAGCACGGACCGCACCGGCAGCGAGCAGAGCACACTGTCGGCCACGGCCGAGAGGCGGGCCTGCAGCAGGGTGGCGGGGCTGGTGGAGGTGATGCGGAGGGGAAGCGAGAGGGGGTGCATGGCGGCCGGCACCAGGCTGTCTATCACCACCGTCTGGGCGGCAATATGGGCACCCGTCAGGCTGTCGGAGGCCGATTGCGAGAGGGTTATGCAGAGGCTGTCGAGGCGTTGCGAACCGATATTCTCGACGGTGCAGCGGACCACGCTGTCGACCACGGCGACACCGCGCAGGGCCACTCCGCGCGATATGCCGGAGAGCACCTCGAGGGTGTCGACCGAAGGCATCAGGTTACGCCCCGTGGCCGTCAGAACCAGCGGCCGGGCGCCCAGCTGCTGACGCAGGGGCATGGTGGCGTTGCCGAGGCTATCCAGCCGCACCACGCCGAGCAGCACACTGTCCTGCAGGGCGGTTACGGTGGCCAGCGGGGTGCCGGCGAGGTGCAATGCGCCCTGCCCGTTGCGCGGTTCCCCTACCAGCGCCACCGCAGCCTGCCCGGGAACGCCCAGGCAGGGGCGCAGCGCGGGGTCGCCGAAGAGGCAGTAGGTCTGCCAGTAGAACGAGCTGTAGGGCGACCCGAAGGCGGTAACGGCCAGGTTGCCGGCAGCCAACAGCTCGCCCTGCGTCTCCACTTCGGGCAGGCGTCCCACCCAGCGGTCGAAGGCACCTTCGGCACCTGCCTGGTACTGCGGCTCCAAGCTGACGGGCAACTTGGGCCCCACGGCCCAGTAGTAGTCTTCGTTCCAGAGGGTGCTGTTGGTGGCGCCGATGACACCTATGGCGCCGCCCTGCGGCATGCGCAGCAGCTGCTCGCCGAAGCCCGTGCCGCCGAAGTCGTTGCTTTTGCAGCAGTTGTTGACGAAAAGCAGCGGCATGTGCGGCGGCAGCGTGTCGAGGGTGGAGATGGAGACCGCCGGTGCCGTCCAGCCGCCGACGGAGCAGTGGGCGGTATAGTTCAGCAGGGCCACCCCCTGCCCTATCGCGGCGGCGACCTCCGCTGCCGCATGGCGCGACTGGGGGTTGTACATGCACACCGTGTCCACCTCGGGATGGGCAAGGGCGATCTCGCGCCCCAGGTAGTTGACCTGCCCGTTGGTGGTAGTGGGAGCCGGCGGAGTCTGCTCGTATCCGGCCACCAGCAGCACGCGGCGCAGGGCGGCGGTGTCGAGGCAGCGGCCCTGCTCGTAGGCGAGGGTCTTACGGAGCACGGTGCCCAACTCGGCGGTGTCGCCTACAGGCCAGCGGCCCAGCAGTGCGTCGGGCAGCATGTCGCCGTTGTGGTTGACATAGGGCAGGTCGGTCAGGTGGTCGTCCATCTCGGAGGGGTGGGCGGTGCCTATGAACGCCTGCAGCTGGGCCGCGTCGCCCACCAGGAGCACATACCTGGGGGCCGGTGCCAGCGGTGTGGCCCCGGTGAAGAAGGGGGCTATCTGCGAGCGGACGCTGTCGCGCTGGTGGGTGTCGGCGTAGAGCTCCGCCACGTCGTAGCCCTCCTGCCGCTTCCACTGCACGAAGGGTTGCAGGGCCTCGCGGAACTGCGGGCGCGACACGATGAGGTAGCGCTCATGAACGCCCGCCAACGGGGGCACCTCGGCGGCCAGCGTGGCGGCCAGCCGGAGGGTCAGTCGGGCATAATGGCGCACAGCGCCACTGACGGGATTGTAGGCCAACGGCCTGACGGTGAGGCGGAACAGCTGGCAGCTACCCATGACGCCGAGGTCCTCCACCCCGGCCACAGGGCCGCCGCGATAGAAGGTGTCGGCCGAGTAGACCGCCTTGTCGGGCACAGGCTCGGGGCGCGGCGCATCCTTCACCCACGGAGGCGCCACCGGCGCCAGCGGCATACGCGGGTCCACCGCTCGGGTGGCCTGCACCTCGTCGCCCTCCACCGCTCGGACCTCCAGCGTGCTGCCCTTGGGCAGGCGCAGCAGCGTGGTGGCGGTGGGCAGGTCGGGATGCCCCGCACGGCCGGTACCCATCAGGAGGCCGTCCCAGCGCACGCAGCCATCGGACACCTCGGGCGCTGCCGGCGGGCGGAAGTCCACCGTGATGACCGTATCGACCGCGCCGCGCACCTCCAGGAGCCGGACTGGCATCCCTTGCGCGCAGGCGAGCGCACACAGCAACCAACAGGTTGTCAATACTATATACCGTTTCAGCGACACATTTCGGGCCTGTTAATGATGCCGCAAAATTACGAAAAAAAATCCATACCGCAGGGGGCGAAAATTTTTAGAAAAAAAGTGCCGCCGGTGCCCAAAATCGCCCGAACACAACAGCCTGATTGCCAGCATGCAGAAAGCTATAGGTTTTGCCTCTCTTAATCCGCCCTTGGGCCTCGGCTGGGGGATGGGCGGGGACAAAAAAAAAAACGCCCCCACGGGGACGGGGGGCGGAACAAACAAAAATGAAGAAAATATTTGTGCGGCTACTGGACGATGAGGGTGTGGATGTCCACCAGTGTGGTGCCGGCCGCCAGGCGCAGCTGGTACTGGCCGGAGGGTATGCCCTGGAGGTTGAGCGTGGCGGTTGCGCTGCCGTCGACCGTCGGGGCGACGGGCTGGACAAGGAGCGCATGCCCGAGGTTGTTCATGGTTGTACTTTATTTAAAAAGGTAATTTTTGTAACAACGTATCGGTCTATGTTTGATGGAGGCCCGTATATTGCAGAGCAGATACCGCTATAGATAAATTGTGATGTGTCGGCTTCGGAGGCTCTGCGACATTCAAACTCGACAATATCTCCCTGTTCCATAATGGGCAAAGAATCGTTCTCCATGGAATACCGAAGTTGGCCATTTTCATCGTATTGCAACGGTATGGCAATAACATTGTCGTAAGCAAACAGTGTGTCTCCTTCCACAACAAAATGCGCAAGTCCCCCACCATCAGAAAACGCTCCAATGCTGGGTCTGTTGCTGACGGAGACAATTATTTCATTGCCTATGCATGGATCTAGAATCGCGACGATTTCACCTTTCAAGGTGAGGCTTGACTCCCTCTCGCACCCTGCTGCCAGCAGGCACACCAGCGCCGCGGCGAGGGGGAGGAGGGTGCGTTTGGTTTTGTTTGTTTGTTTCATAATTGTTGTTCTTTACTTTAAGGTTGATAAAATGATTGTCCCCGGTTTTGCGCCCTGGGGCAGGGCGGGGCGCCCGGCTGGCGGAATTCTCTGTCGAATCTGCCAGTCGCCCTGCGGCGGGGCGCTCCAACGGCGCCGCAGGGCGGGATGCGTGGTCGGTCATTTTATGGTTCCTCCTTTCATGTTGGGTTCGACTTCGGGTTGCTTCATCAAGGGCGGACTGCGCCCTCCTCACCATATATTAGTGACAAAATAGGCCAAAAGCGGCAATCCATTAACAATATTTAACACTTCGATATTTGCAACATTTTAAAAACCAATCAATTGCACTTTTTATATCTCTTATCTTCGCCGCACCCTTGCCTCCGCAAATACACTCCTTTCTCGTATATAACATTCATTTTTAGCGAGCGATTTTCATCTTTTATAATAACCAGCTACTCTGTCCCAGCGAGACAATGCACACAAGAAGAAATGAAAATAATGTTCTTGTTTTTTATGGTTTAATCTTTTTGAAGAAGAATCCGTATATGTTTTCACCGTCAGGGAAACCCAAATAGTAGCGCATGAACACAAGAGAGTCGGCTCTTAATCCAATGGTGAAGCATCCTTGTCTCCAATCGCACTCCATCGAATCGGCCTCGGCAGGCGCATCAGCAGGAATGACCACCAACGTTGAATCCACACCATCCAATTGAGGGTAGTATACGTATCGATATATTGCCTCCCCTATTTCAAAATAGGATAGGTAATGAGTTGTTGAGCTCTGCGCCACCTCGGCCTTAAAGTAGTTGTCATACAGTAGTGTTGTTGTGAGGGAATAACCATGTAACTGCCGCTGAACCCAGGTGTCTCCATGTTGCCATTCCCACCAGGTACTCTCGCTGCGCCAGACGCGCCCTTCCAGCGCGGCGGCGGTGTCGTAGGGTGGCGACACCCACACGGTGTCCGGCGGCAGGGTGTCGAGGACGGTGATGGGGTCGGGCGTGGGCTCTGGGCTCGGACCTGGCTTGGGCTTCTCGCACCCTGCTGCCAGCAGGCATGCCAATGCCGCGGCGAGGAGGAGGGTGGGTTTGGTTTTGTCGGTTGGTTTCATGATTGCTGTTTTTTTATAGGGTTTGACTTCGGGTTGCTTCATTGGGGCTGGCGGCGAACATGCCCACATATATATAATACTCACTTTTTTGCCAAAATTTGCACGGGGTGCAAGATTTAATAATTTTTAACATTTCAACCTGCTCAGAGTATGTTTTGACGGTGCAAATTTACATAAAAAAATCCACATTACGGGGAAAAAGTTGTATTTTAGTTGCAATAATCTGGGAACCAGCGGCATATATGCCTATGCAAAAGCCCGTCAATTTTTTGCTCATTTTTGGAAAAGGGGGGTGAAATCGGCCGATTGCAACTGGCTGATTGTCAGTGGGCAGAAAGCTATAGGTTTTGCCTCTCTTAATCCTCTCTTGGGCCTCGGCTGGGGGATGGGCGGGGACAAAAAAAGCCGCCCCCGCGGGAGCGGGGGCGGCAGGGGGCGCGGGAGGGCTGTCCTACCCGAGCGATTCTTTGAGCTTTTCGGCGTTCTCGGCCAGCTGGAGGGCTTCGATGCAGTCTTCGATGTCGCCGTCCATGAAGGCGGGCAGGTTGTGCATGGACCAGCCGATGCGGTGGTCGGTTACGCGGGACTGGGGGTAGTTGTAGGTGCGGATTTTCTCCGAGCGGTCGCCGGTGGCCACCATGGTCTTGCGGCGCGAGGACATTTCCTCCATATATTTATTGTATTCGCGCTCGTAGAGGCGTGTGCGGAGGAGGGTCATGGCCTTTTCCATGTTCTTGATTTGGGACTTCTGGTCCTGCATGGAGACGACGATGCCGGTGGGGACGTGAGTGAGTCGGACGGCGGAGTAGGTGGTGTTGACCGACTGGCCGCCGGGGCCGGAGGCGCAGAAGATTTCCTTCTTGATGTCGGCGGGGTTGAGTTCGACGTCGAACTCCTCGGCTTCGGGCAGCACGACGACGCCTGCGGCGGAGGTGTGGACGCGGCCCTGGGTCTCGGTGGCCGGGACGCGCTGCACGCGGTGGACGCCGCTCTCGTACTTGAGGAGGCCGTAGACGCCCTCGCCGGTAACGGAGAAGGTGATGTCCTTGTAGCCGCCGGAGGTGCCTTCGTTGAAGTCGGTAACCTCGACGCGCCATTTCTTTTTCTCGCAGAAGCGGGAGTACATGCGGAAGAGGTCGCCGGCGAAGAGGCATGCTTCGTCGCCGCCGGTGCCGCCGCGTATCTCGACGACGGCGTTCTTCGAGTCCTGCGGGTCGGCGGGGATGAGGAGGAGGCGTATCTCGTCCTCCATGGCTTCGCGCCGCGAGAGGGATTCGTTGAGTTCCTCCTTGGCCATGTCGCGCAGCTCGGCGTCCTTCTCGGTCTCGAGCAGCTCGCGGCATTCGGCGATGGTGCCGAGGAGGGCCTTGTAGTCGTGGTAGGCTTTCACTACGGGCTGTAGGTCCTTGTAGTCCTTGCTGAGCTTGACGTAGCGTTTCATGTCCATCTTTTGGCCGTTGCTCCCTTCGGTCGCGACACCAAAAGCGTTCATCTGTTGTTCTATCTCCTGATAGCGGGTGTAGATGGCTTCTAATTTGTCTAGCATCTGTTTGTGGTTGGTGTGTTGAATGGGTTATCTGAGTATGAGGACGGTACCGTCGCCGGTGAGGTTGCGGTCGGGTTCCATCTGGTTGGCGTAACGGTAGAAGTACACATAGGCACCCTGGGGGCAGGGCACGCCGTCGCCAGTGCGGCCGTCCCAGCTGAAGTCGAGGTCATTGCTGTTGTAGACGAGGCGCCCCTGGCGGTCGTAGATCCAAATCTCGAACTTGACGATGGGGATGGTGAAGATGAAGGAGAAGCGCGAGTTGTTGGGTTGGTCGGGGGTGAAGGTGTTGGGTATCCAGACGGCGTTGACCTGGACGGGGAGGGTGATGGTGGTATCGGCGCAGCAGCGCTCCTCGTTGCAGGTGTGGAGGGTGATGGAGACGCTGTCGCCGTCAACCCCGAACTGATGGCTGACGCGCGCGCCTTCCATGACGGTGCCGTCGGAGAAGGTCCAGCGCGAGGAGTTGCCGTAGGGCGAGCGGTCGTCGAGGTGGAGGGTGGGGTCAGTGATGTCGACGTAGGGTTTCGAGGTGCCGATGGTGGGGATGGGGTACTGCAGGACAATGATGGTGATGTTCGACTCATTCTGCATGCAGCGGTTGGTCTGGGCCGGGGTGGCGGTATAGGTGGTGGTGGTGTAGGGAGTAACGACGACGGAGGTGTTGCCCTGCTGCCCGTCGAGCGAGGGGTCGTTGGGCGAGGAGTACCAGTGCGGGCTCTCGACCCCGGCGGCGTTGAGGACAACGCTGTCGCCCTTGCAGATAATCGAGGCATCGACGTCGGAGGTGATGGTGGTGTTGCCCAGCACCTTGACGGTGGCGATGGCGGTGGCCGGGCAGAGGCTGTCGGTGGTGGTGGTCAGCGAGACGGTGGAGACGCCCACGGCGGGGGTCCAGGAGATGGTATCGACCCCCCGGAAGGTTTCACCCGTTTCGAGCTGCCACACCTTGTCCAGGTGGCAGAAGCGGGTGCAGGAGGCCGAGACCGACTCGCCGTCGCAGAGCATCTCCTCGGAGAGTGCGATGGTCTCCTCGTGCGCCTGCAGTGCACGGCACACGAAGGTCTTCTCGCTGCCGCACTCGCGACCGAAGACCTTGACCCGCATGGCTACCTTGTAGTAGCCGTCGGTGGGAAAGCGGTAGGAGACGTTTTCGCCCCAGAGGGTGTCGAGCACCGAGGAGCAGAGCGTGTCGGAGTAGACCACCCAGCGTGTCGAATCGGTGTCGATGATGTGGTTGCCGTAGGTAACGCTCTGGTTGCGGAAGGCGACGTTGAGGTCGCAGTCGGGGGTGATGGCGGCGAAGGGGTTGGGCTTGCCGTTTTCGACATTGGCATAGAGCTTGGAGGTGATGGGCTTGGCGGGGTCAAGGGCGGAGGTCATGACGCACATGAAGGTCTGCTGCGATACGGTGTCGCCGTTGGCGATGACGAAGTCGGCCAGCTGGGGGACGAAGCGGGTGTCGGTGGAGGGCTCGGAGATTTGGCGGAAGGGTACGGTCTCCATGAAGGCGTCGTTGAGCGCCATATCGCCCTGGCTTCCGTTCTCGCAGGCATACCACGTGTAGGAGAGCAGCCCCTCGGGGGCGATGAGGGTGTCGATGGCCGACGACTGTGCATCGGCACAGCCGACGGAGTTGATGCGCATGGATGCATAGTCGCCGCAGATGTAGGCGTAGATGGGGTCGACGTTGTAGATGCAGTCCGAGGTGTACATCTCGATGCGGATGGTCTTGTAGAGGTACTTGGAGAGGGATACCGCCACCTTGGCCCAGGGCTTGTAGACATAGGCGCAGGTGGTGGAGCCGCACGAGGAGCCCGGACGGCCCACGGTCCACGGATAGGCCGGCACATTGCTGCTGGGGATGGCCGGGGCCGATACCTTGAACCAGAGCGAGTCGTTGATGGGCTGGTTGGGCCAGGAGTAGGTGATGTTGCCGTTGGCGTCCTCTGTCTCCTGCCGTGCCACGATGCGGATAAGGAACTCGCCGGCCTGGTAGGTCGAGTGGTCATAGCAGCGGCCTACGACGGCATAGTTGAAGACCAGGAGGGCGTTCTCGGAGGTAACGCGCATGGTGTAGAAGAGGGCCTCGGCCCCCTTGTTGCTGTGGCTGGAGGACCATGTGGCCGACGAGGGGCTTGAGCCATACGAGGCCCGGGGGTCGCCCAAGCGGATGGAGGAGTTGTAGCCCGGCGGGATGCGCGGCATACCCGTGCCGGGCGAGGAGACGGTGAACTCGTCGATACCGCCGTTTTCCATGGTGATAATCTGGAACCGGCGCCCGTTGGCATCCCACAGGTTCCCATGGTTGCAGCAGGTGATACCGGCGTCGGATTCGGTATTGTAGGTGGTGGAGGTGATGTTGGCGTGCCCCGTGATGTCGGGACAATTGGGGGCGGCGCAGGTGGACTTGATGTAGTAGCCCGTGGTGGTGTCGGACGACTGCGAGGCCGAGACGCGCTCGCCGACACGTGCCGACCAGAAATACATCGAGCTGCCGGTATTGAAGGACATCGGATTACGGAACCCCGGGCAAGGGTCGGACTGGCCCCAAAGGGGCAGCGCGGCTGCCATAGCCAACAGAAGGATGTATTTCGGACGGTTCATAATATGGGCTTTTACCTAATGGTAACGCATCGCCCGTACAATTATTGCGCGCGCAGAAACTTTTTCAACAAATCACTGACCGACTGCGAGATAGCAAGTTTATAGACCGCCACCACAGCCAGGGCGGCGACGACGGCCGTCTTGAGTGCGGCATCGAGCACCACCGGCAAGCCTGCCAGCGGTGCCAGCCAGCGGCTCCACGCCCAGCCGAGCAGCAACAGCACGCCTCCCAGCGCCAGCACCTTGAGCTGCGCGGCGGAGAAGAGCGACACCCGCAGCTTCCACCACAGGTAGGCCAGCAGCAGGGCGAAGTAAATGCCGTAGGCGGCGAGGGTGGCCGCGGCGGCGCCGCCGATGCCCATGCGCGGGATGAGCAGCTGGTTGAAGCCGATGGCGGCGGCGGTGAGCAGGGCGATGAAGAGGAGGCTGCGCGAATAGTGGCGCGAGTAGTTGAGCACGTCGGTGGCGATGGAGAGGGACGAGTTGGCCACCTTGGCCAGCCCCAGCACGAAGACCACCACGGCACCGGCGGCATAGTCGGCACCGTTGGGGATGACGGTGAAGAGGGCGTCGATGTTGATCCAGATGAGGGTGAAGATGAGCAGGCTGACCAGCAGCTGGTGGAGGCTCACCTGGCGGGCCAGGCGCGACACCTCGTCCCAGCGCTCCTCCTTGACGGCGGCGGCGATGACGGGGCGCGAGATGGCGCCCAGCGAGCGGTAGGGCACCTCGACCACGTTGGCCACATAGGAGGCGATGGTGTAGACTCCCGTCAGGGCCAGGCCGGCCTTGGCACCGAGGAAGAGCGAGTTGAAGAGCGGTATGTTGCCGGCCAGCACGGCGGCGGTCATGAAGAGGGTGTAGCGGAGCACCTCCCGCACGCGGTCGCGGGTAAGGAAGTGGCGGTCGATGCGGAAGATAGAGAAGTCGAAATGGTTGATTTTCAAAAGATAGAACAGATTGAGCAGCATGGCCAGCGCGTAGCTGCCGCAGAAGAGGCAGACGAACAGGTCGAGCGAGATGAGGCGGTAGCCGTAGAGGAGGTAGGCGGCGAGATTGAAGAGGCGGATGCCCACCTCGCGCACCAGCTTCGGCACCGTGATGCGCATCAGGACCGAGGCATTGGTCTCGAAGACAGTAACATAGAGCGCAAAGAAGGTAAGCATGGGCACCAGGTGGAAGTAGTCGGCCAGCAGCGGTGCGTTGACGGAGTAGGCTTCTAGCAGCGGTGCTTTGAAAATCAAGAAGATGAGCGCAAATAGCGAGAAACCGGCCAGCGGCAGGAGGAGGCTCCAGCCGAAGATGCCGTGGTGCCGCCCGCCGTCGCGGAACCAGGGGAAGAAACGGACGATGGAGGCGTTGCTGCCCAACGAGGCAAGGGAGGAGAAGAGCACGGCGGCGTCGACCATGACGCGCGTGAGGCCGATTTCCTCCTGCGTGAGATAGCGGGTGAGGATGAAAAAGGAGACGTAGAAGCCGATGGCGACGCCGATGTAGTTGGCGATGGCGCCCTTGATGCTCTGCCGTGCGATGACTCCCATGTTGGTTTCGGTGCTAGAATGTATTCAAAACGAGGTAACGGAAGGGCGTGAATTTTATTGTGCAAGGTTGAAATCGCCCCCTTTTTTGCCCGTATACAACTAGCTGGAATCCAGGCGGTAGAAAGCTATAGGTTTTGCCTCTCTTAATCCCCTCTTGGACCTCGGCTGGGGGATGGGCGGGGACAAAAAAACCGCCCCCGCGGAGAGCGGGGGCGGCTTCTTTTTATGTTGGGTTCTACTTTGGGTTGCATTAACATTATCATACATTTGGCGTCGATGGGACGGTGCGGCTACAGGACGACGAGGCGCTTGGTGGCGGTGCCGGCCGCGGTGTGGATGCGGAGTGCGTAGGTGCCTGGGGCGAGGGCGCGGGTGTCGAGGCGGGCGGAGTGGCCCGAGGCACGCAGGGTCATGACGTGGCGGCCGGAGATGTCGTGGACCTCCACGGCGGTGAGGCCGAAGCCGGAGAGGATGCGGGCGTGATCGCCGGCGGGGTTTGGGGATACGGTGATTGTTTGGGCTGCAGCAGAGGGCACGCTGATGTATTTGGAGGTGCAATGCTCCAGATCGTATTCCGCGGGATTGAGGAATGAGGCCTGGTAAACGCGGACACCGTCGTGGTAGGCACAGAGCAGGTTGGAAGCGCGGACACCCGTAAGCGAGGGACTCGGCGCTGTAGCCCCGATGCCTTCGACAAAGAGGCTGCCATCGTCGAAGACAATCACTTTGCGCCCTGCAGTATCAATTGTAGTCTCGACTACTGTTTGCCAGATTTGAAAAACATCGCCCACCTCCAGGGTCATATCTACCAATAAGGTTTCTTCGAGAGATGGGAAGAGATGGTTTATCCACATCCTTCCGGTGGCAGTGTCCTCTCGAATCGCTGCAGTAAGGCGTGGCTCGAGTTCTTCATCGGGGGTGTATTCCAGGCCATAGGAAATTCTATACGCTAGTTTGTAGTGTTTGCCATCATACAGGGTGTCTCCAAGGAAAAAGTACTTTGAACTATGGTTTCCAAACTCGAACCGATCTTCAATATACCACTCTGTACTTTCCTGCCCGAAAAACGAGCGGTAGCCCTGTTGTGCATGCACAGCCGAAAGGCAGAGCAGCAAGGTGGTGATGGTCAGTGTTTTTCTCATATTTCCAAGGTTTTATTCGGCGAGGATAAAGCCTCTTTTATGATGGTTTTATTTTAATGTGCCCTGATGTAATTTGTGCGGCTACTGGACGATGAGGGGGTGGATGTCCACCAGTGTGGTGCCGGCCGTCAGGCGCAGCCGGTACCTTTTCATAAGGCATTCAGAATGTTAAAGTTTGCTGATAAGCCGTAGGGGTGCACGGTTCTATGACAATGGTGTACGTTCCATGAGTCACATTGTTGATTTGATAAAAGTTGTCTATTTCGCATACGCAGTTGGCATCCCCATCCCCAATTTCCATTACATAAATGGTATCGTTGCTGGTGGAGACACGGACATCAACCGTTTCCGTTTCGCAATTTACGGCTAGGTTGTAGTGCTCCACAGAATGCTTGTTCTCTCGCACCCCACCGCCAGCAGGCACACCAGCGCCGCGGCGAGGGGGAGGAGGATGCGTTTGGTTTTGTTGATCTTTTTCATAATTGTTGTTCTTTACTTTAATGCTTGTCCCCGGTTTTGCGCCGTAGGGCGTGGGAGAGCTATGGCTATCTGGTTATCTTGGTGAAATAAAAGTATGATGTCAGCAGTGACTCCCTGATGTCTGTGGGCAGGAGTATGAATGCCGAGGTGTCAGTGTATTCCCGGAGCAGGTAGCAGCTAGCATCGTAGTTGCCGTATATCGCAGTTGCGGTATCGGCCTCTGCTGGTGCATCCACGGGGAGTAGCACCAAAGTGATGCTGTCGGTGTCGGTTGCAAAGCCAGGAAGCACCTCGCTGGTTTTGCGCAGGATGTACCTGAACGGCACCCCGTCGGCAAAACCTTCTATCGGCAGTTCCGTGTTGTTGAACACTTCGGTACGGAAGCGATTGTCTTCCAAATGGGTGGTGGTTATGACATAGCCATACTGCCGCAGTTGCACTGTGTTACCCTCTTTAAACCATTTGGGACCGTGCTTTTCGCTGCGCCACACGCGCCCTTCCAGCGCGGCGGCGGTGTCGTAGGGCGGCGACACCCACACGGTGTCCGGCGGCAGGGTGTCGAGGACGGTGATGGGGTCGAGAGAGGGCTCCGGGCCGGGCTTGGGCTTCTCGCACCCTGCTGCCAGCAGGCACACCAGCGCCGCGGCAAGGGGGAGGAGGATGCGTTTGGTTTTGTTGATCTTTTTCATAATTGCTGTTTTTTATAGGGTTTGACTTTGGGTTGCTTTATCGGGGCTGGCGGCGAACATGCCCACATATATATAATACTCACTTTTTTGCCAAAATTTGCACGGGGGTGTAAGATTTAATATTTTTTTAACATTTCTCCCTACTCCAAGCATGTTTTGACGGTGCAAATTTACATAAAAAAATCCACATTACGGAAAAAAAATTGTATTTTAGTTGCAATAATCTGGGAACCAGCGGCATATATGCCTGTGCAAACGTATGCCATTTTTTGGCACTTTTTTGGAAATCGGGGGTGAAATCGGCCGATTGCAACCGACTGATTGTCAGTGGGCAGGAAGCTATAGGTTTTGCCTCTCTTAATCCTCTCTTGGGCCTTGGTTGCGGGGTGGTCAGGGAAGGGGGACAGGATGGGCGGGCGGTGCCAGCCCGCCGGCCGCCGGAAGAACAAAAATATTTTTTTTCACAAAAAGATGCCCCATGTCGCCAAAAATGTGTATCTTTGCCGTCCAATACCCTGCTGCCGCCGCCCCGCGGCAGCGGCAGCAGGGTATTCATAATCACCTAGTTAATATATAAATTTAATATAAACATTGTACAATGAAAATCTATCAGACCCAGGACATCCGCAACATCGCCCTCGTGGGCGGCGCCAAGAGCGGTAAGACCTCCATGGCCGAGGCCATGGCCTTCTGTGGCGGCCTTATCAACCGCCGCGGCACCGTGGACGGCAAGAACACCATCAGCGACTACCGCGACATCGAGCTCGACCGCAAGTACTCCGTCGAGACTTCCCTCCTTTACACCGAGTTCGGCGGCAAGAAGGTGAACATCCTCGATGTGCCCGGCTTTGCCGACTACCAGGGTGAGCTCGTCAGCGCCCTGAACGTGGTTGAGGCCGCCGTCTGCGTTGTCAACGCACAGAGCGGCGTCGAGGTCGGCACCGAGATTGCCAACCGCTACGCCTCCAAGCTCGGCACCCCCATGATCTACGTCGTCAACCACCTCGACGCCGAGAAGGCCAACTTCGACGACGCCGTCAACCAGCTGCGCGACTTCTTCGGTCCCAAGTGCTCCGTCCTCCAGTTCCCCACCAACGCCGGCCTGGGCTTCAACCAGGTTATCGACATTGTGGCCAACAAGATGCTCACCTTCGCTGACGGCAAGATGACCGAGGCCGACATCCCCGCCGAGTACGCCGACCGCGCCGAGGAGATGCGCATGGCCCTCGTTGAGGAAGCCGCCGCTGCCGACGACGCCCTGATGGAGAAGTACTTCGAGAACGGCGACCTCACCCCCGAGGAGCTCTCCAAGGCCCTCCGCCTCGCCATCGACAAGCGCGACCTCTTCCCCATCCTCTGCACCAGCGCCAAGGAGAACTTCGGCGTCAACCGCCTGCTCGACTTCATCAACGCCAACGTGCCCGCCCCGTGCGACGTGGCCAGCCCCAAGAAGACCAAAGGTGGCAAGGAGCTCAAGAACAACGCCTCCAACCCCGCTATGGCCTTTGCCTTCAAGAGCGCCAAGGACAAGAACCTCGGCGAGCTGACCTACCTCCGCATCTTCGACGGCGAGCTGACCGAGGCCCAGGATGTGGTCAACGCCTGCAACCAGAGCAAGGAGCGCCTCAGCCAGATCCTGGTATGCAGCGGCAAGAACCGCCAGAAGGTCGAGAAGGCTTGCGCCGGCGACATCATCTGCACCATCAAGCTGAAGGATGTGAAAATCAACCACACCCTCACCTCCGCCAAGAGCACCGACGACGCCGTTGCCGAGATTGAGTTCCCGACTCCCATCTACACCGTCGCCGTCAAGGCCGCCAACAGCAACGACGACGAGAAGGTCGGCGCCGCGCTGAAGGACCTCACCACCTACGACCGCTCCCTCACCCTCGAGAACAGCCGCGAGCTGCGCCAGGTCATCCTCGGCTGCATGGGCGAGCTGCACCTCAACACCGTGAAGTGGTACTTCGAGAACCAGTACAAGCTCGAGGTCAACTTCACCGCCCCCAACATCCCCTACCGCGAGACCATCACCAAGAGCGCCGAGGCCATGTACCGCCACAAGAAACAGTCGGGCGGCAGCGGCCAGTTCGGCGAGGTGCACATGCTCATCGAGCCCTACTTCGACGGCATGCCCGCCCAGACCAAGTACCCCATCCGCGACACCCAGGAGTATCCGCTGGAGTGGGGCGGCAAGCTGGTCTTCAACAACTGCATCGTGGGCGGCTCGATCGACGCCCGCTTCATGCCCGCCATCCTCAAGGGTATCATGGAGAAGATGGAGCAGGGTCCCCTCACCGGTTCCTACGCCCGCGACATCGTCGTCAACATCTTCGACGGTAAGATGCACCCCGTGGACTCCAACGAAACGGCCTTCAAGATTGCCGGCCGCACCGCCTTCCGCGAAGCCTTCAAGCAGGCTGCCCCGAAGATCAAGGAGCCTATCTACGACATCGCCGTCACCGTGCCCACCGAGGCACAGGGTGGCGTGATGACCGACCTGCAGGGCCGCCGCGCCATCGTCATGGGCATGGATGCCGAAGGCAAGTACACCACGCTGAAAGCCAAGGCCCCCCTGGCCGAGATGAACCGCTACTGCACCGCCCTGAGCTCGCTCACCAGCGGCCGCGGCACCTTCGCCATGACCTTCAGCAGCTACGAACTCGTCCCCGCCGACGTCCAGCAGGCCCTCCTCAAAGCCTACGAGGAAGCCGCCAACGAGGAAGAGTAGTCCTCGTAACCTATCAAGCCAGAGGTTTCGAGAGGAACCTCTGGCTTCTAATAATAAAGAATATGACACTTACACAAGCCGACAGAAACAAGATTGGCAATGCAGTAGTGTACATTGCGCAGCGGGTTCCCAAATTGAGTAAAACCAAACTGCTCAAGTTGCTTTACCTGATGGAGGAGTACAGCGTTAAACGCTTCCAGACACCGTTCCTCGGTTTGCCTTTCGAGGTATGGCAGGCAGGTCCTGTGGTCAAGGATCTCTTCATAGACCTCTCCGAAACTCCAGTGATATTGGACGGCTATGTGGAGAAAGAGGTAGTGGACGACAAAACTTACATCAAGGCTACCACGACCTTCTCTGATGACGAATTTTCGGATAACGACATCACCGTCATGGATGACATCCTCCGTCGTTACGGCAAGATGAACGCCAAACAGTTGGTGGAATTGACGCACCGCAAAGACGGCTTGTGGTACGCCACCGCACAGCGCAACAACCTGTTGGATGGTTTCGAACAAAAAGTCACCAACAACTCCGACTGCCAGATTGACCTTAGTGAGTGCCTCGCTGATTGCGGCAGGGAATTCTATAACGAACAGATGGATTTCCTCAAAATGACGCGGGCATATGGAAAGTGAAAGCAGATTTCAGGAGGGTGCTATCCTCTATTTCGACCCTTTCATCTTTTCCGATGGCGGTTCTCCTAAGCCAAAATATTTCCTTGTATTGAAGGTGATGGACGATGCTTGTCTCCTCGCATCGCTGCCCACCTCCAAAGACTTCGTCCCTTCCACGGTAGAAAAGATACACGGCTGCATTGAGCGCCCCGACATCAACTTCAACTGCAATTACTTCGACCCCAACGTTGTCATCTGCGACAACGGTTTTACCTTCCCAATAGAGACATACGTCTATGGTTACCGCTTGCAGACTTTCAAACTTGACACTCTTCTACTTCAAGAAATAACGGACGAGACTATTATTGAAGAGCGTGGTATTCTGACTGCAAACGAATATCACGCTATTCTCAAATGCTTGTCTGCATCTCCTGCCGTGAAAAGAGCCTATAGGAAAGTGTTAGCGGGGTAGTGTAATTAGCGTTTAATGCCGCCGAGAATCTCCTTTCGGATAATTTTGATTGGTTGAATGTTCGTTGCCAACATTACCAGCAGAATCAACATCTTTTGATGTACGGGTATTAGTTTCTGCATCCCATACGGTAGAATGGGTTTTGCCGGTTTCATTGTCGGTAACCTCATGAAGACCATACTTCGGTTCGTCTTCATATTGGAGACTTACTTTTAAATCAATTTTTGAATAATCTATGTCCATTTCTCTAACTATTAAAGGTTAGCAATTATAGATTCTCCGTTACATTGCCGACGTATTCGCCGGTGCTGACGTTTATCACCTGCACTTGGACATATTCCCCGGTGATGCGGACGCTGATAAAATAGCCTACAGCGGAGAAATTGCCCATTTCAGAGACGGTCTCCTCGTTGTAGATGCCGCTCCGTTGGTCTTGCTGCTCTTTGTATAGTTTCTGCAACTTTTCTTTTGCTAGAACTTTGTAACCTTTGCTGATAAGGTAATCCACAATCTGGCCATTGGTCTTTTCTTTATCGGCTATGCCTTCGGCAATGGATACTTTGTCAATGGCGAAGCGTGTGCCTTCATCAATCTGACGTGTGGCTTTGCCAATAGCCTCATACATCTTCTGAGCTACCACACCGGGCAGTTCCACCACGGTGTAGGTGTAGTAATACGACACCGAGCCGTCTCCATTCACTGACACGTTGCCTTTGGTGAGGTTGCGGATGCCGACTTCCTTATTGGTGTACACCTGTTTTGCCTCGCGCAGGGCAGCTTTGTAGGCTGCCTGCGGGGAGTTGTAGCCTTTCTTGGTCTGTGCCTCCCTAGTGAGTACCACCTCTTTGGCCTGCGGTGCTTTCTGTGCCTTGCTATAGTCTTCCTGCGCCTTCGCATTGCTCATACCGAGCAGTATGGCAATCACTAAAATGATTATACCGTTAGCTCTCATAATATTATTTCATTTAAAAATTAATAGTTGAATTACCTTCATATTCTCCTGTGCTGACATTGACCACTTGTACACGCAATGTAGTTTCTGTAACCTTAACATTTATATAGAAACCTACTGCCGAAAAATTATTTTCTTGCACGATTGTTCTGTCATTGAAGACTCCACTTTGCTGGTTTTGTTGCTCTGCATATAACCTTTCGAGGTAATCCTTTGCAACTACTTTGTATCCATTGTCTAACAGTGCATCAATAACTATATCTTTTAGATTTTCTCGAGTTATTTTTGTGTTTCCTGATACATTTACATTATCAATTGCCACTCTTGACCCCTCACGCACATTTCGAAGAGACTTTTCCATTGCTCTTGAAAGTGCCCCCTCAATTGTAGATGCTGAATTATTAGAGGCGTTATTCCCATTTCCAGATAGCTCAATAACCACACATCTGACAGGTCCTTTCCAAGGAAGACTGGAACCATCATCGGTAGTAGGAACCATGCTCCTGATGTCAATATGCTTTGAAGGATATTGTATTCTTGCTTGTAATAGTAATTCATTGTACCAGCTTTCCTTTGTCCCCCATGCACAGCCACTAGCGCACCCATTCCTTTGGTATTCCTTTTCTACTGTCAGAACCCCTAGTATTCTATCATTAGGTCCGGGTTTTTGCAAAGCATTCATGTAGGCTTGTGCATGTCCCAAATTGCAGCAATTGACAAGCAGAATTGCAATAAATAGTTTTAGTAATGTTTTCATATTGTTAATATATTTAATTGATTTTGCAAAAATACGACTAATACACTATTCCATAGGTGTCAAATGCTGTCGGGTGTCAGTATTTGACGGGGATGAGAGGGCGTTGGAATAGTAGCAGAAGAAGTCGGTATGGAGTACAGTACTGATAAGAAGTAACTGCTGGGTGTCTATGGAAGGCTTGTTGAACAGGCGCTGCAAGGTGCGCTCGGACACTCCAATGCGGTCCATTAGCCATTCGTTTGTGTGGCCTTGGCGGCGCAGTTCGTCACGGATAAGGTTGCCTATGTGTATCTGCATAGTGGATGCTGTTTGTGCGCTTGGCTACCGAATCCTTATAAATATTCCGACGACCACAGACAAAAAAGAAGGCGAGCAATCTCGTCTCCAGTATGCGGTCGTCGAAAATTACCTTTTGCGGATAGACAAAAATGCTCGCATATCAACGAGCATTTGCACATTTGTCTTCCGCAAAATAACCATTGAAATTTTCGACGTTTCATACTGGTCGGAACAAATAGCAAACGCTATGTTATTAATTGTTTTAGTTCGTTCTATGTTCTTGGTTTATGTCATGTTTTCAATGTTGATTATGATTTGCAAAGGTACAAACTATTTCTCAATCAGCAAAAAATATTTTGTCATGCAAGACATAAAATGGTTGATTTGACAGGATAAATTTTGCAAGATGTTGATTATCTGAAAAATGTATTATTGTGTGGACCTCAATAATAAGATATTGGTTCTCAATATGATACAATCTCCTCAAAGAAGGCACATAGAACCCATAAAGAAGGGAGGTAGAAGGCATGCTTTCGAATATGGCTACTGTGCTGTAAAACAGATATTTGTGCAAAATATTGCATTTATATTGATTTTCAATAGTTTGTGTGTGTTTCATCGAAGGATCACCGAGAGATCGCCGAAGGGTTGCCGAGAGGTCTTTCTTTTTCTCTCATCACCCCATCTACACCGTCGCCGTCAAGGCCGCCAACAGCAACGACGACGAGAAGGTCGGCGCCGCGCTGAAGGACCTCACCACCTACGACCGCTCCCTCACCCTCGAGAACAGCCGCGAGCTGCGCCAGGTCATCCTCGGCTGCATGGGCGAGCTGCACCTCAACACCGTGAAGTGGTACTTCGAGAACCAGTACAAGCTCGAGGTCAACTTCACCGCCCCCAACATCCCCTACCGCGAGACCATCACCAAGAGCGCCGAGGCCATGTACCGCCACAAGAAACAGTCGGGCGGCAGCGGCCAGTTCGGCGAGGTGCACATGCTCATCGAGCCCTACTTCGACGGCATGCCCGCCCAGACCAAGTACCCCATCCGCGACACCCAGGAGTATCCGCTGGAGTGGGGCGGCAAGCTGGTCTTCAACAACTGCATCGTGGGCGGCTCGATCGACGCCCGCTTCATGCCCGCCATCCTCAAGGGTATCATGGAGAAGATGGAGCAGGGTCCCCTCACCGGTTCCTACGCCCGCGACATCGTCGTCAACATCTTCGACGGTAAGATGCACCCCGTGGACTCCAACGAAACGGCCTTCAAGATTGCCGGCCGCACCGCCTTCCGCGAAGCCTTCAAGCAGGCTGCCCCGAAGATCAAGGAGCCTATCTACGACATCGCCGTCACCGTGCCCACCGAGGCACAGGGTGGCGTGATGACCGACCTGCAGGGCCGCCGCGCCATCGTCATGGGCATGGATGCCGAAGGCAAGTACACCACGCTGAAAGCCAAGGCCCCCCTGGCCGAGATGAACCGCTACTGCACCGCCCTGAGCTCGCTCACCAGCGGCCGCGGCACCTTCGCCATGACCTTCAGCAGCTACGAACTCGTCCCCGCCGACGTCCAGCAGGCCCTCCTCAAAGCCTACGAGGAAGCCGCCAACGAGGAAGAGTAAGCGTAAGCCTCTACTTAACACGAAAGAGGACGCCCTGCATTGGGCATCCTCTTTTTCTTTTGGCAACCGAGGAGTTATTGAAGAATGAGAGTAGGATAGAAAACTCCCGTCGTGCAGCAGCCGTATTATAGACTCAAACAAAACCTTTATAAAGCAGAGAAGCGAGACCTGTCGGTCTCGCTTCTCTGGTATTCTAAGTATTTGTCTGGCAGAGTTATCTGCGACGGCCACCATTGCCGCCGGAGCGGCGGTCGCCTCCGCGGCCACGGTCGCCACCCTCGCGGCGGCCACCTTCGCGGCGGGCGGGCTTCTCCTCCACGTAGCCTTCGGGCTTGGGCAGGAGGGCCTTGCGGCTGAGCTTGATTTTGCCGTTCTTCTCGTCGAAGGCGATAACCTTGACCTGGAACTCGTCGCCCTCGTGGATGACACCTTCCAGCGTGGCGGGATGACCCCACTCGTACTCGCTGATGTGCATCAGACCTTCCTTGCCGGGCAGGAACTCCATGAAGGCACCGAACTCGACAATGGAGACGACGCGGGCGTCATAGATGTCGCCCACCTCGGGCACGGTGCAGATTTCCTTGATCCACTTGATAGCGGCATCGATGTCGTCCTTGTTCTGCGAGGCGACGTCGACGATACCGAACTCGCCCACCTCCTCGATGTTGATGATGGTGTTGGTCTCGGCCTGGATTTTCTGGATGACCTCGCCACCCTTGCCGATGACGGCACCGATGAAGTCCTTGGGAATCTGAATCTGCTCGATGCGGGGCACGAAGGGCTTGTAGTCCTCGCGGGGCTGCGGGATGGTCTCGGTAATCTTGCCGAGGATATGCAGACGGCCTTGGCGAGCCTGCTCGAGGGCCTTGGCCAGCACGTCGTAGCTGAGGCCGTCGACCTTGATGTCCATCTGGCAGGCGGTGATACCGTCGGCGGTACCGCAGACCTTGAAGTCCATGTCGCCGAGGTGGTCCTCGTCGCCGAGGATGTCGGAGAGCACGGCCCACTTGTCGCCCTTCGAGATAAGACCCATGGCGATACCGGCCACGGGCTTGCGGATCTTCACACCGGCATCCATCAGCGCCATGCAGCCGGCGCATACGGTGGCCATGGAGGACGAGCCGTTGGACTCGAGGATGTCGCTGACCACGCGGATGGTGTAGGGGCAATCGGCCTCGGTGGGGAGCACCTCCTTGAGGGCGCGCCAAGCCAGGTGGCCGTGGCCCACCTCGCGGCGGCTGGTGCTACCGGAGCGTTTCACCTCGCCAGTGGAGAAGCCGGGGAAGTTGTAGTGCAGCAGGAAGCGGCGCATGCCTTCGATGACGGCGCCGTCAATCTTCTGCTGGTCGAGCTTGGTGCCGAGGGTGCAGGTGGAGAGGGACTGGGTTTCGCCGCGGGTGAAGATGGCGCTGCCGTGCACGGAGGGCAGGTAGTCGGTCTCGCACCAGATGGGGCGTATCTCGTCCAGCTGACGGCCGTCGAGGCGGGTGCGCTCGTTGAGCACCATGTCGCGCATGGCCTCGCGCTCCACGTCGTGGTAGTAGCGGTCAATCATGAACTTGATTTCGTCGGTGAGGGTCTCCTCGGTGTAGTTGGCATCGATGAACTCCTGCTTGATGGCGGCGAAGCCGTCCTCGCGCATGTGCTTGTTGGCGATGCCCTGCTTGGAGAAGTCGTAGCACTTCTGGTAGACGGCGTCGCGGACACACTGGCGCAGTTCCTCGTCGTTCACCTCGTGGCAGTACTCGCGCTTCTCGGTCTTGCCGGCATCGGCGGTGAGCTCGTTGAGCACGCGGCACTGGATCTTGATGGCATCGTGGGCGGCCTTGAGGGCGCCGAGCATGATGTCCTCGGAGACCTCTTTCATCTCGCCTTCGACCATCATGATGTTGTCCTCGGTGGCGGCGACGATGAGGTCGAGGTCAGCGCGCTCGATGTCCTGCATCGGAGTGTTGATGACGTACTGGCCGTCGAGGTGGCTGACGCGCACCTCGGAGACGGGGCCGTTGAAGGGGATGTCGCTGACGGCCAGGGCCGAGGCAGCGGCCAGGGCGGCCAGCTGGTCAGGCATGGTATCCTTGTCGCCGGAGATGAGGTAGATCATGACCTGCACCTCGGCATGGAAGTTGTCGGGGAAAAGAGGACGCAGGGCGCGGTCGACCAAGCGGGCAATGAGAATCTCGTGCTCCGAGGGACGGGCCTCACGCTTGAAGAAACCACCGGGGAAGCGGCCCATGGAGGCGTATTTCTCCTGGTAGTCGACGGTGAGGGGCATGAAGTCGACGTTTTCGCCCACCTCTTTCTTGGCGCAGACGGTGGCGAGGAGCATGGTGTCGTTCATGCGGACAACGGCAGAGCCGTCGGCCTGTTTGGCCAGCTTGCCGGTTTCGATGGTGACCATGCGGCCGTCGCCGAGGTCAAACCGTTTGGTAATGACGTGTTCGTTCATTTTGTTTTTTATTGTTTTCTGTTACTTTACCGCAGCTGCAAGAACCGTTCCTGCAGCCTCATAAAAGTGTTAATATTCAATCTACTATCTCCTTCGGCGGGCATCAAAGACCGGCAAAAAGAAAGTGCAAAGATACGACAAATTCCTGACATACAGAAAAAAGATTTGGCCAATAGCGAAATAATGTGTACTTTTGCGGCTTGAAAAAACTGCCGCCGTACAAAGCACACTCACCTATAATTCAACAACAAAACATAGCAAAGACAAACAATTAAAAATAAGGAAAGTATGAACACACTAACCAACCTGCCCGACCTGCTAGGTCTACACATCGGCAATCCGCTCGGATTATCACCGCTGGCGATGCTGATTATCATTTTTGTAGTGGTTTCAGTGATGACCGTCTTCAACCACCAGATACGCTACCGCGACGGGGGGCGGTTCTACCCCGTACTGTACGGCCTCTTCGGCGTGTCGCTGCTGGCGGTGTTCTACTATGTATTTCAGGCCGACCTGCCGAAAATTGGAGATAAAGCGTGCATCGGATGGCACTGCCGCTCGCTGCTGGCCGGCGGGACGACATGGGCCATTGTGGGCATAGCCTTGACCACGATTGTGTCGTTTGGCCTGTTCATCGCCACAATGCAGATTGTAGCCCAACTTTCGGTCGAGGCCGGAATGTCGCTGGAAGAGAAGCGCTGGAAAGAATGGAAGTGGGGATTGGCCATCGTCCTCCTGGGAGTGTCGGTAGCCGGTATAGCCTTCGAGATAGACCATACCGTCGGGAGCTGGGCCCTGCTCGTTACCGCCCTGCTCACGGTGGCATTTGTCATCTTCAAGATAGTGCGCGACACCCTCTACTGCGGCAATTTCCTGTGGGCACTGCTGATAGGCGTGGTCTTCCTGCTCGGCACCGCCGCATCCATGGCGCTCTTCCTTGAGGTGATACATGCTTGCGTATATCTGACCATATTCCTCGCGGCATTCCTTGCCATGGCAAAGGCCAGAAAGAAAAAACCCGCCAAGAAATGAAGAAACCCCGGTCGTTCTCGCGACGCTTGAGCCGGCAGGTAATCATATTTGTCGCAATAATTTTTGTGGCACAACTGGTTGTTGTGGGACTGACGTCCAACAGGATTATTGCCGACGAGGCCACCCGCTCCACACGCCACATGCTCCACGGCACCATCAGCGAGATAGAGCTTCCGCTGGGCGAGGTGGAGATAGCCACGCGTACCGTAGCGGCCCTCATAGCCTCTATGCCCGACGCGAGCAACGCCGACATGATAATGAGGCGTACCGTGGAGGCAGACTCGCTCATCTGCGGAGGCTCTGTCATCTTCCCCTCCGCACAGGGTGCCAAAGCCGCCATGACTTATCAGGACTCGACCGGCGAGGTCCACAGTTACCCCTTGAGGGGCGGGTGGGCCAATGAGTCGTGGGTGGGCCGATGCCTGGCCCTTGTCGACCAACACCGCGCCCCCTTCTGGGTCGACCCCTACCAGGCCGAAGGCCGACGCAACCAGCGTGTTACCGCCTATTGCTGTCCCATCTTTCGCGAGAAGGACGGCGACAGCACACTCTATGCCGTCGTTACATCCGAACTGCCTATTGACTGGATAGAGCACAAATGCGAGTCGCTACGCCCCTACCCCAACTCGCTGACCACCATCGTATGCGGCAACACCGTCATCGGACTGCATGACAGCGTGCTGATGGCACAGATACAGGAAGCCGTGGCCACGGACAAGAACCTGCAGGAACTGCAGGAAGACATGAAGCGAGGGGTGGACAGCATGCGCCGTATCGGTTCCGGCTCCAATGTCGGATATATTGTCTACGGCCCGCTGCGCAACGGATGGATGGCCTCGGTGGTATGCCAATACAAAGAGGTGCTCTACCACTCCTCGCTGATGCACACCAACCTGCTGATTATCGGCATTATCGTCTTGGTGGTCCTCTACTTCATCTGCCGCTTCACCATCCACCGCATGACGACCCCCATCACACAGCTCTCCGATGCCGCCCTGCGCATGGCCAAGGGAGACCTCAACACGCAACTGCCCGAAATCAAAAGCGGCGACGAAATGACGCACCTGCACGACTCATTCGTCTACATGCAGAACTCGATTACAGACTATATCAACGAGCTGAAAACCACCACAGCCGCCAACGAGCGCATGGAGTCGGAGCTCGGTGTGGCACGCAACATACAGATGGGCATGCTGCGCACCGACTTCCCCCCGAATGTGGCGGCCCTGCTGGTTCCTGCCAAGGAGGTGGGCGGCGACCTCTACGACTTTGTACAGAAGAGCAACTATCTCTACTTTACCATTGGAGACGTATCGGGCAAGGGTGTGCCGGCCTCGTTGATGATGGCCATCACACGCGCCGGTCTCCGCTTTGTGGCCGGCATGGAGCAGACGATGGACAAACTGCTGGAGCGTATCAACGTCAGTGTTACCGACACCAACTCCAACAACATGTTCGTTACCCTCTTCATGGGGCGTATCAACCTCGACACGCGCTGCATGGAGTACTGCAATGCCGGCCACAACCCCATCATCGTGGTGCCCCCCGACAGCGACCCCTACTTCCTCAAGGCCAAGCCCAACCTGGCCATCGGCCTTTTCGAGGACTTTGTCTACGAGGCCGAAAGCCTCGACCTGGCCGCCGGCACCCGCCTTATCCTGTACACCGACGGCGTCAACGAAGCCGAGCGCGCCGACAAGAGCCTCTTCGGCAACGACAGGCTTCTGGCATGGGCCAAGAGTTCCCTGGTGCGCAACACCGACACCCCCGACAAGGAGGTGGTCGACAACCTGTACGCAACCGTGCAGCAGTTCGCCGACGGCAACGTGCAGAACGACGACATCACCATCATGAGCATCCTAATCCAATAATCCGATGAAAAAGAGATTCAACCCCATCAAAGATAAAAGCAGCGAGATCATTGAGTTCCTCATGGCATCGCCCGACATGCCCGCCGACGAATCCCTGCAGTTCAAGCTCCGCCTCTCCATCGAGGAAGCCGTGGAGAACGTGGTGCGCTACGCCTATGAGGGTGGCATCGGGTGGCTCGAGGCCGGCACATCGCTCGACAAGGACACCCTGGTGCTTACCATAGAGCTGCGCGACGCCGGCGTGCCTTTCAACCCACTGGAACGCGAAGACCCCGACATAACCCTCCCGGCCGAAGAGCGCGAGATTGGCGGCCTCGGCATCTTCCTCTGCAAACAGATGATGGACAGCCTGAGCTACCGCTACGAGGATGGCAACAACATCCTCACCATGACAAAGAAAATCAGCAACTAACGCATTAACCGACCATGGATATAACAATCAAGAACGAAGGAGAGAAGACGTTTGTAACACTTGACGGACGTCTGGACACTACCAACGCCGACCAGTTCCAAGCCGATATCCAGCCACTGATGACCTCGCCCAACCCCGACATCGACATCGACTGCACAGGCATGACCTACACCTCGTCGCAGGGGCTGCGCATATTCCTCTCGCTCCAGAAGAGCGTCCTCGCGCGAGGCGGCAAAATGGTGATGCTCAACATGAACCCGCAGGTGAAGGAGGTATTCGACATCACCGGCTTCTCCAACATCATAGCCATACGATAGCCCGCCATGAAACTGGACATGCACTGCGAGATGATTCTCGACGAGTACCGCGAGCGGCTTCCCGTGCTCAACAAAATCAGGGAGGTGGTGCACGACATACTGCAACGGACCCTGGAGGAGAACGACATGGCCGTTACCGCCATCGAGGGGCGCGTGAAGACCGAGAAGAGCCTGGCCGGCAAGCTGGAGCTGAAGGGCAGCAAGTACCGCACCCTCGACGATATCACCGACATCGTGGGCATGAGAATCATCACCTTCTTCAGCGACGAGGTGGACAAGATAGCGGCCCTGGTGGAACGGATGTTCGAAATCGACTGGGACAACTCGGTCGACAAACGCAAGATGCTGGAAATCGACCGCTTCGGCTACATGTCGCTCCACTATATCTGCCGCATCCCCAAGACGCTGTACGAGGACCCGCAGCAGCCATTAATCAACCAGATGCGGTTCGAGCTGCAGATGCGCACCGCCCTGCAGCACGTGTGGGCCAACATGCAGCACGACACCGGCTACAAAAGCGAGGTGGAGATTCCCATGGAATACCAGCGCAGCCTCAACCGGCTGGCCGGCATCCTCGAGCTGGCCGACGAGCAGTTCAGCCTCATACGCAAGGAAATCAACGACTACCGCCGCAACGTGCAGTCGCTCGTGGCCAGCGGCAACTTCGACGAGGTGCCGCTCAACGGCGACACCTTCCGCAGCTACTGCGAGCTACAGCCCTTCCACCGGCTGGCCGAGAAAATCGCCACCATCAACCAGGCCGAACTGTATGAGGACAGCCCCATGCCCTACTACAAGGTGCTGCTCCGCCTGGAGATGAAGACCATCGGCGATGTGGAACGCATGCGCGCCGAATGCAGCGAGGGAGCCTACCAGCTGGCGCTGATACAGTTGACCGGCACGGGGCTCGACATCGTGGCCTATTCGGTGGCACTGCAGAACCTATGCATCGTCAAGATACTCAAGCAGGGCTACGGCACCGCGGGCCTCACCAGCATGTTCGCCAGCATCTACGGCGAGAGCACATACAACGCCCAGCGCGCCGACCGCATCTACCAGCAGGCCCTGCGCGCCAACCTAATCTAACGCATTATGGACACCACGCTATTCGACAAGGCGGCACAGTTCGCCATCGAGGCCCACCGTGGCGGCGAACGCCGCGGCAAAGGGTTCCCCTACATCATCCACCCCATGGAGGCCGCTACCATCGTGGCCTCCGTAACCAACGACCCCGAAATGCTGGCCGCAGCCATCCTGCACGACACCGTGGAGGACACCGACACCACTATCGAACAAATCGAGGAACTCTTCGGCGCGAGGGTGGCCCGCCTGGTCCACGTCGAGACAGCGCAGAAGGGTGCCTCCTGGCGCGCCCGCCGACAGGTGCAGATAGAGCGCTTTCGCCATGCCGACCGCGACAGCCTGATTGTGGCCCTCGGAGACAAACTGTCCAACCTCCGCGCCATCGCCGCCGACTACCGCGCCATGGGCGACGCCCTCTGGAGCCGCTTTCACGCCCCCGAGGGAAAGAAAGACATAGAGTGGTACTACCGCAGTCTCGCCGACGCCCTCGCACCCCTCGCCGACACCACACCCTACCAGGAGTTCCGCTCGCTGGTAGAAAGCACCTTTGGCGCCGAATAGCCCTACACCCTACCCTGGTGCCAGCCTCCAACGTACATGATTAAAAAAGGACTACCCAGAGAACCCGGGTAGTCCCAACCATAACCAAATAAATATGAAAAACTATTTTCTGAGGTTGAGTTGTTTGATGATGGCGCGGTAGCGCTCGATATCCTCTTTCTTGAGGTAGTCGAGCATGCGGCGACGCTTGCCCACCAAACCGACCAGAGCGCGCTCGGAGACCTGGTCTTTCTTGTTTTTCTTCATCAGCTCGGTCAGGTGCTGGATGCGGTAGGTGAAGAGGGCAATCTGGCCTTCGGCGCTACCGGTGTCCTTTGCAGACTTTCCGTACTGTGCGAATATCTCTTCTTTCTTCTCTTTTGTCAGATACATAGTAACTTACGTGTTGTTTCTTCTATTATTTCGTTCTTGTTTTCGACTGCAAAAATACAACCTTTTTTTGAACTGGCAAAATATTTTTGCAAAAAAGTGCATTTTTAACACTTGTTAGGAAATTTGACAACCATTCTGCGAGGAGTATAGGTGAGGCGGCAGGCGGAGGGTACTCTGTAGGGGAATGGTAGGGGAACGGTAGGGGAATACAAAGGCACTGGAAGGATATGGAAGCTTATGGTACCCTATTGTTGTCAATCGATAGCAGCACCTATCTGCCGGGCCAGTTCAGAAAGCTCCTCAGAGCTGATTTCCAGATGATTGGAAAAATTGAGATCGGAGGGCTTGTTGAGCGGCACGAGGTGGATGTGGACATGGGGCACGTCGACTCCGATCACGGCCTGGGCCACCTTGATGCACGGACAAACCTTCTTTAGACCGCGGGCCACGCGCTTGGCGAAGAGCTGGAGCTCGCAGAGCGACTCGTCGTCGAGGTCGAAGATGTAGTCGACTTCCTGCTTGGGGATGCAGAGGACATGACCCCGGGCGATGGGATTGATGTCGAGGAAGGCGAGGCAGTGCTCGGTCTCGAATACGCGGTGGCAGGGGATTTCGCCTGCCACTATTTTGCTGAAGATGGTGGCCATGTTAGCGCTCGATTTTGGTGAGTTCGAAGGTCATCTTGCCGGCAGGCACAACCACGTCGACCACATCGCCCACCTTGTGGCCGAGGAAAGCCGAGGCGAAGGGCGAGGTAACGGAGATCTTGCCCTGCTTGAGGTTGGCCTCGCTCTCGGGCACGATGGTGTAGACCTGGGTCTGGTTGGTCTTGGTGTTGCGGATGGTGATGATGGAGAGGAGGAGGACCTTGGAGGTGTCGATTTTGCTCTCGTCGAGCAGGCGTGCGTTGGCGACGAGGTCCTGCAGCTTGGAGATGCGGGCCTCGAGGTGCCCCTGGGCTTCCTTGGCGGCGTCGTACTCGGCATTCTCGGAGAGGTCGCCCTTGTCGCGGGCCTCCGCAATGGCGGCCGAGGCGGCGGGGCGCTCGACGACGATAAGCTGGTGGAGTTCGTCCTTGAGTTTCTGGAGTCCCTCCTCACTGTAATACTTGATTTCAGACATGATATTGTTTTCTCTGGGTTTTAAAAAGTGGGAAAGGCTTTTTTAATAAGCCTTTCCCAAAGAGGTTTATGTACTCTGCATTAGAATTTCAGGCTGGCTCCGATGGCATGGGTGCCCTTGAGGGGGGCAGCCGTCTGGTAGGAGTAGTCAAGTGTGATGGCGGTGTTGCTGCCCTCCTTCTTGGAGAGGGGAATGTCGACCGAGGCACCGGCGCAGAAGCCGTTCTTGGCCGTGGCGGGGTCGCCCGTCCAAAGACCGTCCTGGAAGATGTAGCCGCAGCGCAGCTGCACCATGTTCAGAAGGCCATACTCGAGACCCAGCGTGTAGTTGTCGCGCAGGAAGGCGTTGGAGGTGAAGCTGCCGGCCACGGTGAGGCGCTGGTCCCACTTCTCGAAGAAGAAGTCGTAGGAGAGGCCGATATTGAGGCAGGTGGGAAGCTCCATCTCGGCGGCGCGGGTCTGGACGGTGAAGTTGTTGCCGGCGGTGTTGACCATCTGCAGCGAGAGGCCCGTGCCGCCGAACGACATCGAGGGACCCCAGTTCTTCAGCGAGATACCGAACTTCAACTGGTCGTTCTCACCGGTAACATACTGGATACCGGCATCAATACCGAACCCGGAGGCCGACACGTTGTCGGTGCTCTCGGTGATCATCTTGATGTTGACACCACCATGGATGGTGTTGGTGAAGCTGTGGGCATAGGCCACGTTGATATTCATATAGCTGGGCGAGAAGGTACCAGCCACACCCTGGCCGTCGGGGCTCATGTAGGTGGTAACATCTATCTCGCCGAAGCTCATGGCCATGACGTAGACACCCAGCACACCGGCGTCGAAAACGCGGACACCGAGGCCGAAGGTGTTCATAGAAGCACCGCTGTTAAGACCCTTGCTGCCACCATAGAGGATGGTGTTGGTGTAGCCCACCTCGATGTTCTTGACAAACGCCAAGCCAGCCACATTGTTGAACATAGCGTCGAGGCCACGGACGTTGGCAATATTCACTCCACCCCAACCAGTGCTGCGGGCCCAAGGGTTGATAAGCAACTCCGAGGCGCCAGCCGTACCGCGACGTTCATCGTTGCCGGCCTGTGCCGTGGGCATGGCCAGTCCGCAAACTATCGCGACGGCGGCAAATATCTTTAATACGTTCTTCATAATCTGTAACTTTTTGATGTTGTCTTACACTGTGTTAGAATTGGAACGAGTTGAGGTCGACAGGACGCATGGTTCCGAACCACTTGATGACACGCTCGCCGATGCCAGGCACACTGACATGGATGAGGTACATACCGCCGGCGATGGGAATACCCGTCTGGTTGTGGAGATCCCAATCGACAGTAGTGCCCTCGGCCTTTTTGTCCTTAGTATATTCGCGCTCGACAGCGGTGGGTCCAATGGTACGCACCAGGGTGCCGTCGACGGTGTAGATGCGAATGAGGCAACCCTTCGGCTCGCCATTCTCGACACCGGTGGGCAGGTTGATGATGCGCACCTTGGTCTCGAGCTGGCTGGCGGTCTCATAGTCGGAATAGCTATAGTATGGATTGGGAACCACGTTGATGAGGCTAAGTATCGAGTCGATATACTCCTGGCGTGCATTGGAGGCCGTGGCGCGGTTGTTGATTGCAGCGTCAGACTCATTGATCACGAACTGGTATATCGGCAACTCGCGGTTGCAGTTCTGCACACCAGCAGCCACCGAGGTGGTGTTGTTGCGCGACAGGAAGTTGCCATAGGGGGCGCGCACATCAATGTCGATAGTTACATCGCAAGGCATCTGCATGGGGTTGTCGAACTCGTAGCGCGGCGAGGAAATCATGGGCATGGTAACCCAAGCCGTGGAGGCATAAAGCAGGGCTATCGAGTCGCGAATCGGCAGGAAGCCTCTCACATTGCGGGTAATACCATTTACCATGGACGGCTTACCTTCGTCGGAGACATATTTCATCATACGACGCACCGAGCCGAGCATCGTCATGGCCCAGCGACCGGCGTCATAGGAAGGCGTGGTGTAGTGGGAAGTGGCGTAGTCAAGGTTGCCGCTGACCATCTTGTAGAAGGGCTGCTTGGTGGCATTCATGACATAGACGAAGTGGCGTCCACCCATCACATAGTTCTGGGTACCCTCCATCTCAGTGCTGACGGGATTCCACAACATGTCGTTACCATGGTGCTGCACATAGCGCGAATCCTCACCGAACATGATGTTCAGGCGCTCGCCGGTAACAGTGTTGATGGCGTAGCCGGGGAACCAACCCATACCGCTGTCCGAGATGTAGGCAGGATTGCTGGGGTCGGTGGGATCGGCAGCGATACCGAGCTCCTCGCACGTCATGCCGTTCTTGTCGACCGAAGCGTGGCAACGGGCGCTGAAGCGGCGGGCATTGCCTTCGGACTGGGTGTGGTCGTCGCACATCTCAATAACCGGGCAACGGGTCCACTTGGTCGTGTCTTTCGTGAGGACAACACGCACGCTGGGCAGCGTGGCCATGCTATTGAAGTAAAGCGACTTGTTGAAGGTGCTGACCATCAGCTCGCGCTCCAACTGGTTCTTGTTGATGCCCATGCGGGTAAGGGTGGCATCGTCGGCCATATAGTAGGAGAAGTTGAAGGCAGGATGGAAGGGCAGCGAAGAGGCGAGGCCGTAGGGTGCCCACAGGCCACCGACCACATTCTCGAACACCTCGTACTTGTCAACGGGCTCGGTCTGGGGGGTGTTGCTGTTCGAACCGGATTGGAGGTAGGCACGGAAGTAGTCTTCATCCAAATAGTCTTCGTTCAGATTGTACTTGGATGTGCGATTGATGAAGCGCGTATAGGCATTGGCCGAGAAGGCGCCGCCGGAGCGGACCCAGTTGTAGCGCATCATGACGTCGTTGTCGGGGATACCGCTGAGCCACTGGAGGGTGGAGTCCGTGAAGGTCATGCCGGAACCCAGCAAGGCACCTTTGTTGACAACACCGCCCCAGTAGTCGTAGTTGTTACCCATAATGAGAGCACCCTCGGCGGGCAGACCGTTCTGGGACGAGGTAACAGCGTCGGGGTTGACCAACGTGACGGCCAGACCCAAATCCATGAAGAGCTGCTCGTTGTGGCGACCGATGGAAAAGTCGGACCAGATAGTGTCAATGTATTTCACAACACCGTCCTTTACGACAGAGTCAAAATGGCGACCGTCCTCATGCACGATGCACCAACGGGTTGTGTTGACAACACCGGCGGCACTGTCGTTGAACGAGCGGCCACGACTGTCGGTAGCCTCGTTCCAGAAGAGAAGGTTGAAACGGCCTTCCTTGATCTTGAGAGGATCGATAACGCGGACGTTGATGGGGCCATAGTTCTCCTCATACATGGGGTTGGCCACGATGCAGGGGTTGGTCATGACGGAACGGTCGACACCGGTCGAGGCATTGAAACGGACGTTCATGGTGCCGGGAGCCTTGGCAGGCTGACCGGGGGCACCCATCAGCGAATCGATGGAAGCCTGCGAGAGGCGGAGCATCGAACCACCGTTGCCGTAGCCACCCAGACGGATAATGTTGGGGCACATGCCAAACTCGGACTGGGCAATACTGCCACCGTATTCGACAGCAGGGTTGTGGGGGATGACCGTGATGGGGGTAATGCTACCCTGTTTCTCATTTTTACGGCCGGCGAGGTAGGGTTGCTTCTGACCTTCGAGGAAGTCGGCTTCGGTCTGCGAGTAGGGAGCATAACGGTTGTGGGCATAGGCGATGGCAACAAAGTAGTACTCCTTGTTGTTCACCAGCGTACTGCTCGAACCCGAGGCAAAGGCGTCCTTGGTGACACGGAAGACGTGCTGGATGCCCTTGTTGGCACCCTCAACCATCACTTTGCCAGTGAGGATACCGGTGGCAGAGTTCATCGTGTAGTTGACCAGCGTTCCGATAGGCTGCGAAGGAGCAGCATTGACGCTGGTGTCGAAAACCAAGACACTGTCGCCATCGATTCTCTCAATATGGGAATTAATCTCAAGGCTGTCGTAGTAGTTTTCAATATCGCACTGGGCAATAAGAATGGCCTTCTCGGGATCATCGATATCAGCGATGGAGGTGTTGGCATCCCGGAGCTGATAGATCTGATAGCCTTCAAACTTGTATTTAAGCTGCTCAATGTCGTACATGCGAGGATTGCCATTGGCATCCTGATAATACTTGGTGATACCCGGGTCAAGCTCGTTATACTTCTCACCATAGTTGTTGGAAGACGGCTCTTCATAGGTGAGATAGAGGATAACCTCATTGTTAAGTTCTTGGGCCAAGAGAGTGGGGGCGTCGGGACCGTCGAGCACTTTGAAGCAGTTCTCGAAAAGGGTCTGGCAGACATCGTCTACCTCACGAAGCAGCTGGACAGAACTCCACTGGTTACCCGAAGCAGCCTGGGCAAAGGGAATACCCACAGTGATGTAGTTGAGAGCACCGGGCTTGAGGGTGAAGGGACCGGCGGACTGCATGAAACGACGGTCGCCAGGTTTGTTATCCGCAGTAATCTCGGTCCAACCCTCGGGGCCGTAGTTGTCAACATCGCCACCAGAGGGGACTGCACCATCGGTACCCCAGTTCCAAGGATCGCTGTTGCCGGGGAACATAAAGTCGCAATCAAGATTGGTGGTACCGCTGGCAATGGCATTGCCGCCAAACTTCATGCGCTGACCATTCTTCCAATAGCCGCGCAGGTAGTTGTAGTAGTCGCTAGCCTTGGTCGGTTCGCCACGGATAGCATCAGAACTGTTGTCATAGTAAACGAAGCGGCGCATACCGAAACGCTCGTCGTCCACAATACCGTTACCAAAGTTGACACCGTTGATGGCACAGTTGCCGATGGCATCACCGGGGACGAAGTACCAGCAGTCGGGAGTGAAGTTGTCAGCATCATAGGAAATCTGGATGGTATCGTAGCCAATGAAGACACCGTTCTCATCCTTCTTCTCATACGAAGAGAGGAGCTGCTTCATCTGGGCAGAGCCGACGGACTGAATCTTGGGGATGTCGATCTTGGGATTGTCCTTGCCGTCAGGATCCATATAGGGCCCCTGGAAGAAGTCGATACCGACAGCAGGAGGGATACCGGAGTAGCTGCCCGAACCGGGAGTGTCGGTTGCCTTGCCATTGTAGCAATAGCCAAGACCACGCCTCACATCACATCCTACATAGTCATCGAAAGCATAGCCCAGATCCGGGTCGACCCACTGGCTGAAGTAGGTCTCTCGAAGTTCATAGGTGGAGCGGTTGATAATCTCATAGGAATAGAAAGTCATGTCGTTGATACGGTCGTTGGTGGAGAAGGCGAACGCCTGGGCACGGATTTCGAGACCGATAGGCTGGCCACCCGTCTCGGTGTGAGTGTTACCCATGTCGTTGAAGACCCACCAAATGGTCTGGTCGCCCTTGAGCACCTGGTCGGAAAGAATACTGCCGGAGATAATACCATCACCACGGGTCTCTTCCATAGAGGGAATCTTCACCGTTGCCTTGTCAGGATCCTCGTTTTTGATGGTACGGGGGCAAAGCTTGTTATCAAAGTCATAGTAGGGATAGTCGCCGAGCTGAGGATTATAAACACCATCACCATCGGCATCAAAGAACGGAGCCAGGTAGTTGGTGATGTCATCGCCATTGCCGTGGGCGGGCCAGTTCCTGATCACATCGGTGATAGCCTCCTGAGGGTCGGAATTCGTTTCCACGGAGGCACTGTCATAGGTGAAATGCTCCATCAAAGCCAGCACCTCGTTCTTGGTGATAATCCAGTGCTTGTCATAAGCATTACACACGGGAAGGTCGATAGCGGCGGTTCCGTTGATTTTGAGCGGACCGGGCCAGTAGTCGTCACCCTCCGAACCAAAACGCAAGGCAGCGATACGGATATTGTCATTAACGTCGGTACCACCAATCCACAAAGCAGCGCAGAAGAGCGGACAGGTGTTACTGTTCTTGGGCAGGTGATACTGGGCGACGCTGCCATCGTACCACATATTGCCATAGCCATTAATCAGAGCTCGCACATTGTTGATGTTGAGCTCGGCTGTGCTCTGGGCACGCTTACAGGCAGCGGCCTTGGACTTCACAGCAGCTTTTTTCGCGTTGGTACGCTTGCACTCGATACATTCGCGAGCCGACACAGACCCAGCGAAAGACACGAGCAGCAAAGACACCAAGACTAGTTTGCTATATATACTTTTCATCTTTATAATATTTTACACGTTGGGACTAGAAGTTATACGAGAGAGACAGTTTGATAGTGCGAGGATTGGAATAGCGCCAATAGTTGTTGCGGAGAACAATCGAGTAGATGTCGCGATATGCCTCGGGGTCAAGGTGGGCATTGATTGCCTGCTGCATGGCAGGATCGGTGAGGTAGCCATCGTCCTCGGGGTTACCCGTAACAGGCCATACGCTGGTAACATTGCGGATGTCGAACAGGTTGTTGATAGTGATAGCAGCAGATATCAGCGTGGTACGCTTGCCAACCTGGATGGGCCACTGCTTGTCGATAACCACATTGAAGTAGAAGCCCCACGGCAGACGTGCACCGCGGTAGCTACCGACGATGGTCTGCTGGGAGTGCGACAGCTGGCGGGTATAAGGACGGCCAGACTGGGCCACAGCGGTGAAGTTGACACCGAAGTTCTCAAGGAGTTTGACCTCCTTCTTGCGCTTTTCACCAGTCTCCTTGTCCGTTACTACACGCGTATAGACAGGGCCGTTGTACTTGTTGCCGCTGGCATAGCGGAAGTCAACATTGGCCTTGAACTCGTGGCGACGGTCGTCGGCAATGGGGTTGAGCATCTTAAGGGTGGTGTAACCCTCCTTGATAAGCTCGGTCATCGTGGTGCCAGAAAGACCGGTACCCTCGGCATACTGGAGAGTATAGTTGGCATTGATACGGATGTTCTTGGTCTGACGGAGGTCGTAGGCCAAAGTTACACCCTTGGTGGTGCGGAAGTCCTTGTTGTCGTAGCTGTAGTAGTTGGGGTTGGGGTCAGCACCGGCATACTGCACAATCTGAATGAGGTCGCGGGTCTCCTTGTAGTAGGCGGAGGCGCTGATGGCAGAGCTCTCGTTGAGGGCCTGCTGGAAGCCCAGCTCGTAGTTGGTGATGCGCTCGGGCTTCAGGTTGGGGTTGTTGATAGTGTTCGAGTTATAAAGCGAAGTGAGCTGAGTCATGTACAAGTAGCCTTCGTACTGGGCAGACCAACCGGCGGAAGGACGGCGGGCGATAATATCGAAACTGGCCTTGAACTGGGATTTCTCACCGATGGGGAAGGAGAAGGCAATACGCGGCATGGCGACAATCTGAGGAGTGTAACGCTCAAATGCTTCGGTGCGGACCTCCTTGTTGCCATGGGTGTAATAGGGCGTGGGCTTACCCGAGGCGCCGCCGACACCAGCATAGGAGTTGAGAGCAACACCTTCGGCATTGTACCAATTACCCTGGGGGTCGCGATAACCCACAATCTTGGGCTTTGTTGCATCATCCTCCTGGACGACCTGGTCAACATAGGGAACCCAGTCGCTACCTGCCTCATAAAGATAGCCATCGCCACCGCTAACCAAGGTGGGATCCTTGCGGATATCGGCAACCGTATAGGATTCATACAGCAGATAGGGGTCTTTCATGACATACTGGTTGCCATTGAAATAGTCAACACGGACACCGACATTGAAAATCAGGTCTTGGAAGTAGAACTTGTCCTGGATATAACCAGCGGCATAAATCGGAGAGAACGAGGGGAGGTAGCGGTATTTGCCATCGGTGTTGAAGAACTTGTCGAGGCTCCAGTTGGCTCCGTTGTACTTCTTGCCGGTGTGGTCGAAACCAGCATAGCTGACATAAGAGTTACCGCTGTTGAACATCTCGTCGGCAGAGAACATGTCGAGACCACCGGCCTTGACATAATCCTCGGGCATATAGCGGTCGACATCGATCCAGGTGTACTCATCAATTGCACTACCGTCGGTATTGGTAAACCCATTAGAGATAAGGTAGTTACGGAAAGTCTCATCGAACAGCGTCTGCTTTTCGCGGTTCAGCAGGCGATTGTAATTGACATACAGCTGCGAGCCACGCTCCTCATAGATGGGGTGATTGATATCCATCTGGTCGATATGCACATTGGCCTTTTCGCGCATGAGACGCCACAAGCCATAGGCACTAACACTATAATAGGAATTCCACATCTGGTCATATTGGAAACCGACCTCGATTTCATGGCCATAGATATCGGCCGATGCCTTGGCCTGGAGGAAGAGGTAGTCGTCCTGAGTCATGCTGAAGGAGGCACCTTGGGTACCGACATTGCCAAGCAGGCCATAGATGGACGAGGGGGAGTCACTGTTGAAGAGACCCTTGTACTGGCGGATAAAGTCGATATTGAAGAGCATATAACGGACATCCTCGAACTCGGAGCTGTTGAAGAGCTGCTCATTGTAGTTCGAAAGAATCGGATTATAGGGGCTGCCGCCAACATAGGTAATACTCGGGCTCCAGTTATTCTGAACCATGGCCCAGCGCTGAGTACCATAGTAGTCAATCAGCCTCGGCTCATAGCTGGGATTCTGTTCGGTTCTGAACTGGCCAATATAACCATATTTGAATACGTCATCCAGGCTGCCGCCGAAGTTCTCATTATAGGTCTGGGTAACATAGCGGTTGACCATACCGGTAATGTTGTACATCACGTTCTTGATGGGAGAGGCAGCCTTGGCTTCGTCCTCGTTGGAGCTCTCGGGGTCGCGGAAACGCTGGGTGAAGTCGAGGGTAAGGGCATAGTTTCTAGCCTTGCTCACAGAAGAGCCAGAGAGAGGCATCGAGAGAGGCGAGATGCCGGCATTGGGGCTATGGACTGCACTGAACTCACCGGTAACCGTCAATGTGGCATATTCGGAGAAACGGAAATCGAGCGCCCCCTCCATTCCCACACTGTAATACTGCAAGTCGGGGACACGGCTAGCACTGGTGAAGTCGGAAGAGGTCAGTCGGGTGATGTCATGGAACGACCCACGGCGCAACTCCGTCTCGGCCGAGTAGTTGATGGTACCCGTGAGAGGATCATAGGCAAGGGGTTTGTCCTCAAACTTGCGGACCAAATCATCGTTGACAATCAGGTAGCGATGATCCTTGACACGGTAGAAGGGGGAGTTACGATAGTTGGCCTGGCCGGTGAAACGGAAGCCAACGAGCGTGCGCTCCAACTCGGAACCGTCGTCCTGAACCGTCTTCTTCTTATAGACGGGGCCGGTGAGATAGACTACCAGGGAATTCAAGAAACGATAGTCAAGATGGCCTTCCCAACGAACCATACCCTGGAACTTGGGGGTTGGCGGCTTGAGGGTAATAATCTGCGTACCACCGATAGCCTCACCGATGCTGGCAGGAGTACCACCAAGGATAACCTGGATTTCGGCGATAGCGTCTTTCGGAACATTGATACCCGTACGTTTGCGGACATTACCCTGCATCGTAACCATACCATCCTCACCGCGGGCAGTACTGGTGCCGCCGTCGTTGTAGCCCATGCCGCCGACGGTGGCGACAATCGACTCGACAGAGGTACCGGGCATGCGCGCAATATCCTCGCTGGAAAGACGGGCTCCCTGTTCGGCAGAACCTATTTCAATCACGGGAACACGCTCTTCCACAATCTCAATTGTCTCGAGGTTGGTTGCATTGGAATTGAGCTGGACATCGACAATGGTGAAACCCGAAGCTTTCACATTGATGCCAGTGCGCTGGTAGCGGGTGTAGCCGACCGAGGAGACCTCGACGTCGTAGGTACCAACAGCCAGAGGTTTGATGGTGAAAACACCATCAAAGTCGGTGGTGCCACCATGTACCTGTTTGCCATCTTGCTTGACGATGACGTTGACGAAGGGCAACGGTTCCTTCGTTTTGGCATCGGTAATGGTACCCTTCATAGTGCCTTGAGCGAGGGCGACCATTTCCGCCATCAGCAAGAGTCCGAATGTCAATAGTACTTTTCTAAACATTCTCATTGCGTTTACATGTTAAGAGATTATTGATTTTATTGATTTATTTCATTGTTATAGGGGTTGTTCAGTATCACCTGGCTGATGACCGCCTGACGGAGGTCGAAGCCGGATGCAGCCTGGACATTGGACAGAGACGGTTCCACCGAAGCCCCCTTACGGACCTGGGCGGTGGGAGCCTGCGGCCTGGCCACCACGGGCTGGGGGCGGGGCTCCTCAACTGTCTCATAGGTAAAGTACGATTCGTCATCCGCACGTGCCTCGCCAGAAGCAGCCTGGGCTGCCTCCTGAAGACCTTCCTGCTCGGCCAAGACACGCTTGAACCGCGCGAACATCGAGAACGCGAAGAAGGCTAGCATGAAGAGTATGACGAATACGATATCCATTGTCGGGACTGATTACTTCACATTGACCAATTCTTTGCTTTTTTCTTTGCCGGAGATTTCGTACACCACGGCGCAAGCGATGCAGAGCGACGAGAAGACACCGACGAGGACACCGACGAGGAGCGCGAAGATGAATCCGCGAATCACCTCACCGCCGAAGATGAACATCATAAGCAGGGTGACGAAGGTGGTGCCGGAGGTATTGACGGTACGAGCCAAGGTGGAGTTGATGGCATCGTTCATGTGGGTCATGAGGTCGCGCTTGGGATAGAGCTTGCGGTACTCACGGACGCGGTCGAAGATAACCACGGTGGCGTTGATGGAGTAACCGATGACGGTAAGCACGGCCGAGATGAAATACTGGTCAACCTCGAGGTTGAAGGGCAGCAGGCCGTAGAGGAGCGAGAAGATACCAATGACAAGGAGGGTATCGTGGGTCAAAGCGGCGACCGAACCGATACCGAAGCGCCAGCTGCGGAAACGGAGGCCGATGTAGACGAACATCACGAGCAGACCGCCGATAACGGCCCAGATGGAATGGATGAGGTTGTCGTGGGCGACACCCTTGCCGAACTGGTCGGCCTGGATGATACCGAGGGGGTTGCTCTCGGCCGACTTGAACTCGTCGAGGGTAATCTTCTTGCCGAAGTGGCTGGCACTACCGGCGTAGAGCTTCTCGACAATCTCGTTCTTCACCTCGTCGCCATCCTGGTCAATCTTGTACTTGGTGGTAACCTTCACCTGGTTGGAGGGGCCGTAGGTCTTGACCTCGGGGGCCTCTTCGAACTGCTTGGCCAGGTCGGAACGGACGTCAAGGACGCTGACGGGCTGGTCGAAACGGACCACATAGGTGCGGCCACCGGTGAAGTCGATACCGAAGCTCAGGCCGCGGACGGCGAAGCTGGCAATGCAAACGACCAAGGCGATACCGGCGATGGTGTAGAAGAGTTTGCGCTTGCCGAGGAAGTCAATCTTGGAATCGCGGAGGAAATTCTCGGAGAAGGGGAAGGAGAAGTTCATCTTGCGCTGGTGGTTGAGCGCGGAGTCGATGAAGAGGCGGGTGATGAAGATGGAAGTGAAGAGGGATGTAACGATACCGATGCAGAGGGTAACGGCGAAGCCCTGGACGGCACCGGAGCCGAACATGATGAGGACGACACCGAGGAGGAAGGTAGTTACCTGACCGTCGATGATGGCGGAGTAGGCGTTCTTGAAACCGTTCTCCACAGCATTGGCGACACTGGCACCGGCACGGAGCTCTTCCTTGATGCGCTCGTAGATGATAACGTTGCCGTCGACAGCCATGGCCATGGTGAGCACGATACCGGCAATGCCGGGCAGCGTGAGCACGGAGCCGATGGAGGCGAGCACACCTATAAGAAGGAATACATTAATAATAAGGGCGATGACGGAGACCCAACCGGCGCGGTTGTAGAACACCACCATGTAGATGAGCACGATGACGAAAGCCAGGATGAACGACCAGAGACCGTTGCGGATGGATTCCTGACCGAGCGAGGGGCCGACGACGGCCTCGGAGACGATGTTGGCCGGGGCGGGGAGCTTACCGGACTTGAGGATGTTGGCAAGGTCCTTGGCCTCTTCGAGAGAGAAGTCGCCAGTGATGGAGGAGCGGCCGCCGGCAATCTCGCCGTTGACCACAGGGGCGGAATAGACGAGGTCGTCGAGGACGATGGCGACGCACTTGCCGACGTTCTCGCCGGTGATGCGCTTCCACTCGCGCGCACCCGTACTATTCATAGTCATAGAAATCTCGCTCTTGCCGTTGTTGGAGAAGTCCTGACGGGCATCGGAGATGCAGCTGCCGTCGAGCAGCGGGGAACCGTCGCGGGTGGTAACCTTGATGGCATAGAGGGTATAGATGTCGCCACCCTGGAAGTGCTCGTCGGCCTTGGGCGACCAGAGGAACTTGACAGTGCGGGGGTCGTAGACCTTCTTGGCGGCAGCCTGGTCGAGCATGGCGCTGATGGCGGCACGGTCTTTCTCGCGGGCCAGACCCACGATGGGGCCGGGGGCCACCTGTCCGTTGCCGTCAATGTAGGGCTGCAGGAGAGCGAAGAGGGGGTTGGCCTTGGCGGCATCGGCGCTGGCGGAGGCCGAAGCGGCGGTGGCGTTGTCGGCGGTGAGCTGGTCGAGCAGGCTGGTGCTGTCGGCAGCCTCGGCGGCAGTGTCGGCAGTGGCAGCGGCCTCGCCACCGGCGATGGAGGCCAGGTAGCTGTTGGCGGCATCGAGGAAGCGGAATGCCTCGGTGTTGTCGTAGGTCTGCCAGAACTCGAGCTGGGCAGTACCCTTGAGGAGTTTGCGGACACGTTCGGGCTCCTTCACGCCGGGCAGCTCAACGAGGATGCGCTCCGAGGCGGAGAGTTTCTGGATGGTGGGCTGGGCCACGCCGAACTTGTCGATACGCTTGCTGATAATCTGGTAGGTACGTTCGTAAGCCTCGGAGGCTTCGGCACGGACCACCTTGATAACGTCTTCGTTGCGGTCGCCCATCTTGATCTTGTCGCGGAGGTCGCCACCGATGAAGTAGGAGGAGAGGGAGACCTCGGGGTCGAGAGCCAGAATCTCGTCGTAGAAGAGGGTAACGAAGTCGCGGTTGGTGGTTACCTTCTGCTTGGCGAGGGCGTTATCGATAGCCTGGTTGAAGAGCTTGTCCCCGGTGTTGCCGGCGAGGGCGCGGACAACGTCGACGGTGGAGACTTCGAGCATGACGTTCATACCGCCCTTGAGGTCAAGGCCGAGGTTGATTTCGCGACCCTGGCACTGGCGGTAGGTATAGCCGAGATAGACTTTCTCGTTGGCCATCGAGTCGAGATAGCGGGCCTCACGGGCATTCTGGAGAGAGTCGGCAATGGCCATGGCCAGAGCGTTGTCGGAGGTACGGGCGGCTATCTGCTGTTTTACCTGCTCACTGTTGATGTAGTTTTTTGCGTCAGTTTTGGCTCTGCCCTGCACAACATTTGTTACAACCGTAAACGACAATTGGAACAAACAAACCAGAGCAAAAGCCCAAGCTAGAAATTTGATAAGTCCTTTATTCTGCATACTTTATCTATGATTTTATGTTTTTTATTTTCGCTACTTTGAATGTGCAAAGATAATAAAAATATTTGACATAGATATAAAAATCAAAAAAAAAGATGTACCTTTGCACCGAATTTCAAGAAAAACAGAGAGATATGCACGAAAATTTTTATTTGACCGTCAAGGAATGGTCCGACGAGGACAAACCACGCGAGAAGATGCTCGCCAAGGGCAAGAAGGAACTGTCGAATGCCGAGCTGCTGGCCATCCTGCTGCGGAGCGGAATGCCCGGCAAGAGCGCGGTCGACATGGCCAAGGAGGTGCTTCGCCAGGCAGGCGACAGCCTTACGGCGCTCTCGCGGCTGGAATACAGCCAGTTGGGTACCATCAAAGGGCTCGGCGAGGCCAAGGCTACCACACTGATGGCGGCACTGGAGCTGGGCTGGCGGATGCAAGGCGAGATAAACCAAGACAAAGAGTTGATAATCAGCAACACCAGCGACCTGTTCAACTACCTGACCCCGCTGCTGGCCGACCTCGACCACGAGGAGTTCTGGGCCGTATACCTCAGCAACCGCAACAAAGTGATTGGACGACAGCGGATTGCGATGGGAGGGCAGACGGGGACATACGTGGATCCGAGGGTGCTGTTCCGAGGGGCACTGGAGTGCAAGGCGGTGTCGGTCATGGTGGCGCACAACCACCCGTCGGGCCTGCTGAAGCCGAGCAGCGAGGACAAGACGCTGACCAAACGGCTGTACGAATGCGGCAACATCATGCAAATCAAACTGTCAGACCATCTGATTATAGGCATCACTTCAAGCGGAAAGGCTGACTATTACAGCTTCCACGAAGAAGGATTGCTCTAACGCATTCGATTTAACATAAATCATGTTAAATTAACATCTATTAGGAAATATAGGCAACTTCTACCGAAAAGGTTAACATCTGTTAAAATTGAGAAAACAGAGAAAAATGCCACCGGCAACACACTATCAACCAGTCAATTACAAACGAAATCTCTCAAAACCCTTACCCTGTCTGGTTTCAGAGGCATCTGGTAGGGGATCTCTAGGGTAATAGTTCGGCCTTGGTAGGGTAAAAACAAGCAAATGTTAATGGTTGTTAAACAAGGGGTGTGTTTAACAACCATTAACATTTGGTTTTATCTCGAAACCGCCACCTGGACGCTGACCGATTCCAACTGGCCGCCCAGCGGGGGATTGAGCTTGTAGACTTTTATCTTAACATCCATGATATCAGCAAACTGCACGAGCACGGCCTCCCCTACCCTGCGCGCCACATGCTCCAGCAGGTGGCTGGACGTGGACATCTCGCGCTTGACCACCTGGTAGACATCCAGATAGGAGACCGTATCTGTAATGTTATCAGACATTTCCGCTCGCGTAGTGTCGGTATTGAAGGCGAGGTCGACGCGGAAATGGGTGCCGATGGTGCGCTCCTCTTCAAAACAGCCGTGGTGGGCATAGAAGCGCATATCGTTCAACTCGATGAGTGCCATTAGATTATATTGTCAAACTGGTGGAGGAAACGGAGGTCGTTCTCGAAGTAGAGGCGCAGGTCGCGGATTTGGTATTTGAGCATGGCCATTCGTTCCACACCCATGCCGAGGGCAAATCCCGTAAACTCCTTGCTATCAATGCCGCAGGCGTCGAGGACGTTGGGGTCAACCATGCCGCAGCCGAGGATTTCGAGCCAGCCGGTGCCCTTGCAGATGTTGCATCCCTTGCCGCCACAGATGTTGCACGAGATATCCATCTCGGCCGAGGGTTCGGTGAAGGGGAAGTAGCTGGGCCTGAGGCGAATCTGGGTCTGCTCGCCAAACATCTCCTTGGCGAAATAGAGGAGTGTCTGCTTGAGGTCGGCGAAGGTAACCTTGCGGTCCACATAGAGCGCCTCCACCTGGTGGAAGATGCAGTGTGCACGGGCGCTAATGGCCTCATTTCTAAACACTCGGCCCGGGGCGATGATGCGGATGGGCGGCTTGTGGGTCTCCATGACACGCACCTGCACGGAGGAGGTGTGGGTGCGGAGGGCGACCTCGGCCTTACCTTCCTCTTTTTCGACGAAGAAGGTGTCCTGCATGTCGCGTGCCGGATGGTCGTGGGGGAAGTTGAGGGCGGAGAAGAGGTGCCAGTCGTCCTCGATTTCGACCGACTCCTCGACGGTGAAACCGATGCGGGCGAAGATGTCGGCAATCTCGTTCATGACGACCGAGAGCACATGGCGGCTGCCGCGCGGCGCAAAGTCAGATGGCAGGGTGAGGTCGTGGCTCTCGCCCGTCTCCTCGGCCTGCTCGACGAAGTTCTTGAACTCCTCCACCTTGGCCGTGGCGGCGGCCTTCAACTGGTTGAGCGCCACGCCCATATCTTTCTTCTGCTCGTTGGGCAACGCCTTGAACTGCTCGAAGAGCTCGGCCATAACGCCCTTGCGCCCAAGGAATTTGATGCGGAATTGTTCCACCTCGGCGGCGCGATCCTTGAATTCCTCTATGCGCGTCGCGCGAATCTCTTCAATATATTTTGCAATAGTCTCTTTCATAACTATTTAATCACTTTTACACTGATAATGCGTACATCCTCAATCGGGCGGTCCATTTTGTCGCGCTTGACGGCGGCGATACGGTCCACAACATCCATGCCTTCAACCACTTCGCCGAAGACGGTATAGTCTCCGTCGAGGTGCGGCGTGCCGCCCACGGTAGTATAGACCTCGCGCTGCTCAGGCGTGAATTTCTTGCCGAACCGGGCTTCCATCATGCCCAATTCAGCCTCGCTCCATACTTGACCCTGAGCGATATAGAACTGGCAGGAGGAGGATTCCTTGCGGGGATTCACCTGGTCGCCCTGGCGGGCTGCGCAGAGGGCGCCGCGCTTGTGGATATGCTTTGGGACGAACTCGGCCGGTATGGTATAGCCGAGGCTGCCGTCGCCGAGCATCTGCCCGGGGTTGGCGGTCTTGGAATTGGGGTCGCCGGCCTGTATCATGAAGCGGTCGATGACGCGATGGAAAAGCACGTTGTCGTAGAACCTGTCGTTGACCAATTTTATGAAATTATCCCTGTGGCGAGGGGTGTCATTGTAGAGCAAAAGGGTGATTTTACCCATGGAAGTCATCATTTCCACACGTACCTCCTCATCCGCCTTTAAACTCTGATTCAGTGGCTTTTGCGAGAAGAGTGCAGAGGCTGCCAGCAAAAAAATTGCCAAAAAAGTGAACTTTTTCATTTCTTGATGCATAAAATTTACTAATTTTGCATGCAAAAATAAGAAGAAAAACAGAAACAACAAGTAAAAAAAACCAAGTTTTATGAAGAAAAGGCACCTCATCCTGTCCGCAACATTGTTATTCAGCATGTTATCCGTAGCACTTTTTTCCAACTGCGATAGGGACACCAACTGCTATTTGGACGTAAAAGTGGTCGACAGCGACACAAAAATGCCCATTCCGCTCGCCGTTGTGGAGGTATATCAGGACGGTGGCACCCTGAACGCCACCGGTATCACCGGCAGCAACGGCGTCTACTCGACCTATTTCGTAGCGCCCGCCATCGTCAGCATCAAGGCTAAACTCGACAGTATCAACGACAACGGAGTCCGTGTAGGCGAACGCCGTGCCGCCGGATCGGTGCGCCTCGTCGAGGGCGAAACCAAGACCGCACAGCTCACCATGACGAAGCAAATATTCTACAAAAAATAGACATAAATATCATAGAACATGGTATTTAAACCTACCGAGCAAGACCTCGGGCAACTGCAGCAACTGGGCCTTGCCACCGAACAGGTCCAGCACCAAATCGACAACTTCAAGGAGGGCTTCCCCAAAAGCCAACTCGATGCCGCCGCTACGCCCGACAACGGAGGCATCATCTGCCTTGGCGACAAAGAGATAGCGCGCTACGAGAAACAGTACCGCACCCTCGGACGCGACAAAAAGGTGCAAAAGTTCGTGCCCGCCTCCGGCGCCGCAACGCGCATGTTCAAAGACCTTTACAGCTTCGCCGCCACCTACTTCGGCGTGGCACACAACTTCGAGAAAGAGTTTCCCGAAGTGAAGGAATTCCTGGAGAACATCCGCACCTTTGCTTTCTACAACGACCTGAAAGCCTGCATGTTGAAATCAGACCTCGACATCGAGGACTACCTGCAGCGCGGCGACTACTCGACCGTCATCAACTTCCTGCTCAAGGAGCAGTACCTCGGCTACGGCAGCCTGCCCAAAGCGCTGCTGAAGTTCCACCGCTACGGCGAGGTGCAGCGCACCCCGCTCGAGGAGCACATCGTCGAGGGTGCACTCTACGCCCGCAATACGGACGGCACTGTCAACCTGCACTTTACCATCTCGCCCGAACACCGCAAAGGCTTCCGCAAGAAGATTGCCGAAGTGAAGCACTACTACGAGAGCACCTTCGGCATCAAACTCAACATAACCTTCTCGGAACAAAAGCATTACACCGACATTATAGCCGTCGACGAGCAGAACCAGCCCCTGCGCGACGAGGAGGGCCGCCTCATCTTCCGCCCGGGCGGACACGGCGCACTGATAGAGAACCTCAACGAGCAACGAGCCGACCTTATATTTATAAAGAATATAGACAACGTGGTACCCGACTGGATGAAGCACACCACGGTGATTTACAAGCAGGTGCTGGCCGGCATGCTGCTCGAACTGCGCGAGAAGGTATTCGATGCCCTCCGCACCCTCGACAGCCAGCCCGACAAGAAGACCCTGGACAAACTTGTCCGCTTCGCCAAACAGGAGCTTAATATCATGGTACCAGAGGGTTGCGACGCCAAGACGCTGCACTCCCTGCTCAACCGCCCCATGCGCATCTGCGGCATGGTGAAGAACCTCGGTGAACCCGGTGGCGGCCCCTTCTATACCATTGATACCATGGGGAATAGAAGCCTGCAAATCGTAGAATCGGCACAGGTGAACCACAAGGAGCCGAGCCAGGAGGAGATCTTCCAAGCCTCGACCCACTTCAACCCCGTGGACCTCGTCTGCAGCACCAAGAACTACCGCGGCCGCTACTTCGACCTGCGGCAGTATGTCGACCCCAAGACGGGCTTCATCAGCAAGAAGAGCAAAGGGGCGCAGACACTTAAATCCCAGGAACTTCCCGGCCTGTGGAACGGTGCCATGGCCCACTGGATCACCCTCTTCGTGGAGGTGCCCGTGGCCACCTTCAACCCCGTCAAGACCGTAAACGACCTGCTCCGCAAGGAGCACCGCGAAGGCTGACCTGGCTTTATCCACGACAACGCTGACAACAAAGACAACATAGCGGGCGGCGCAACAAGCGCCGCCCCTCCCCTACCCCAAAAACACTAATTTCTGCGGTTGTAGTCCACAGAAAATTATAATATTTTGCGGATTATATCCGCAGAAAATAGTATATTTGCAGCATCAACAAACAGGTTAAAATATGAATATCCATCGGACAATGAGCGAGTTAATCGCCAAAAAGATGTTTTCCGGCAAGGCCATTGTGCTCATCGGTGCCCGCCAGGTGGGCAAAACCACCCTTCTGAAAGAGAGCCTGCGGGGCGAAGAGCGGGTGGCCTGGCTCAACGGCGACGATCTGGAGACGCGCACCCTGATGGAGAACATCACCGTGGAGCGCTACCGCAGTATGCTGGGCGACAGCCGCGTGGTGGTCATCGACGAGGCACAGCGCATCGGCGACATCGGACTGAAATGCAAGTTGCTGACCGACAACTTCCCCGACCTGCAGCTCATCGTCACCGGCAGCTCGTCGCTCGACCTGGCCAACAAGGTGAACGAGCCGCTGACAGGCCGCAAATGGGAATACCGCCTGTTCCCCATGTCGTATGCCGAGTTGGCAGCCCACCACGGTGCCATGCAAGAGTGGAAGAAACTGCCCATCCGGCTGGTCTACGGCTGCTACCCCGACGTGGTGTGCAACCCCGGCAGCGAGCGCGAAGTGCTCAACAACCTGACCGACAGCTACCTGTACAAAGACGTGCTGGAGTGGGAGCGCATCAAGCGACCCGACAAGGTGGTCAAACTGCTGCAGGCGCTGGCCTACCAGGTGGGCAACGAGGTATCGGCCAACGAGTTGAGCCGCATGGTGGAGCTGGACCGCTCTACGGTGGAGAAATACATCAACCTGCTGGAGCAGGCGCAGGTCATCTTCAGCCTCGGGGCCTTCAGCCGCAACCTGCGCACCGAAATCAAGTCGGGCCGCAAGATATACTTCTACGACAACGGCATCCGCAACGCGCTGATAGGCAACCTGTCGGACCTCGACACACGTGCCGACGCCGGCGCGCTGTGGGAGAACTACATGGTGAGCGAGCTGCTGAAGAAGAACACCTACGGGCTGACCTACGCGCGCCCCTACTTCTGGCGCACCACACAGCAGCAGGAGATCGACTACCTGGAGGAGCGGGACGGAAAACTCACAGCCTACGAGTTCAAATGGAGCCCGACGAAGAAAGCCAAAGTGAGCCGCACCTTCCTCAACGCTTACCCCGAGGTGGAGGTCAGCACCGTGCACCGCGAGAACTATATGGAGTTCCTCTAGATGAAAGACAGTATAGACGCATTAAAAAATCTACCCCCTCATGAAATATTTACCTTTCCGCCGCGTTATTGCCGACAGAGAAACATATATAATATAGAATAAGATGAAAAAAGGAACCATTATCGCCATTGTCGCCGTGCTGGCAGCCATCGTGCTGTGGGGCATCGGCGTGAACAACAAACTCGTTACCGAGGAAGAAAACGTCAGCAAAGCCTGGAGCCAGGTGGAGAACGTCTACAAGCGCCGCATGGACCTCATACCGCAGCTGGTGAACACCGTGCAGGGCGCCGCCAACTACGAAAAGAGCGTCCTCACTGAGGTTACCAACGCCCGTGCCGGTGTGGAGCAGACCACCGTCGACCCCTCGACCCTCAGCGAGGAGCAAATCAAAGCCTACCAGCAGGCACAGGACAAGCTGTCGAAGGCCGTGGCCAACACCATCAAGGTAACCGTCGAGCGCTACCCCGAACTGACTGCCACCGCCGGCTTCCGCGACCTGCAGACCCAGCTCGAAGGCACGGAGAACCGCATCGCCGTGGAACGCGGAAAGTTCAACGAGGCTGTGCAGAAATACAACACCAAGCTGCGCCGCTTCCCCACCAGCCTCCTGGCCGGCATCCTGGGCTTCGACAAGAAAGGCTACTTCACCGCCCCGGCCGAGGCCGCCGAGCCTGTGCAGGTGGAGTTCAATTTTTAAGGAGTCAAGGGGAGACAGAAGTTAAGGAGTCAAGACAAATGAGGAGGTTGACCATACTGCTGGCACTGACATTGCTGTGGCTGCACGCTTCGGCACAAACGGAATGGACACCCGAGAAGCCGTCCCGACTGGTGAACGACTACTCGGGCATCCTCACCGCCGACCAGCGCGAGGCGCTGGAGCAGCGGCTGGTAGCCCTCGACGACTCCACCTCGAACCAGATAGCCGTCGTCATCACCCCCACCCTGCATGGCGACGACGAGAATGCCGTGGCACAACGCATCGGCGAGCGGTGGGGCGTGGGGCGCGACGAGTTCGACAACGGCCTGGTCATCCTCATCAAGAGCAAGACCCCGGAAGAGAACTGGGGCGCCGTGGCCATCGCCACAGGCTACGGCCTCGAGGGCGCCCTGCCCGACGTGTTCTGCAAACATATCATTGACGACCAGATGATTCCGGCGCTGGGCGACGGCGACTACTACCGCGCTCTCACCCAGGCAATGGACGTGATAGAGCCCGTGGTGCGGGGCGAATACAGCTACGCACAGTACCGCCAGGACGGCCAGCGCGATGCCCTGCGCGGCATGCTCATCATGGCCGTCATCATGGCCGTGGCCGTCATCCTCATCCGCCGCTACGCCAAGAAACACCCCGACCAATTCAAGAACAACCACTGGGACAATAACAACCATCGCCGTGGCGGTGGTGGCGGCATCTACATGGGCGGCTTCCCCGGCATGTGGGGCAGCGGCGGCATGGGCAGCGGCTTCGGCGGTGGCGGGTTCGGAGGCTTTGGAGGCGGCAGCTTCGGCGGTGGCGGCGCCTCGGGACGATTCTAGCCCTTTGGACGACAACTCCGACAACAATGACAACATTGGGAAAACGAAACATGCGTTTTCCTATTTTATTTCGGGCAGAAGAATAGCCCTCCGAAAAAAAATTTGGCCAGTAAAAAAAATGTTAGTATCTTTGCAGGACGTTTGCAATAGCGCACAACGCAATTACAAACTGACAATCAAGGATATAAACAATTAAAAAGTATACACCATGGGTATCAATGCTAACAAAAAAGTGAAGAGAAGAAAGGTCCGCGTTACCGGCAACAAGAACTCCACCAACAACTGGGGTATCACCGCCGCCGGCTGGAATGCTGTGCACAAAGCCATCATCAACGCCGAGGACTAAGCGTCGCGACCACATGGGAGCAACGCTCTAAAAAGAAACTCAATTTAAGAGTTAAGAATTAAGAGTTAAGAGTTTAGGGAACACCCAACTCTTAACTCTTAATTTTATATATACCCACCACATCACAACTCCCAACTCATAACTCTTAACTCATAACTCTTAACTCCCATGCGACAGACCACCCTCTGCTACCTGGACGACGGCGAGCGCTACCTGATGCTGCACCGCGTGAAAAAAGAGAACGACGCCAGCCACGGCAAGTGGATCGGCGTGGGCGGCAAGTGCGAGGCCGACGAGAGCCCTGACGAGTGCATGCTGCGCGAGGTGAAGGAAGAGACCGGGCTGACCGTGGAGCGATGGCAGTACCGCGGCATCGTAACCTTCGTCTCCGACACCTGGCCCAACGAGTACATGCACCTCTTCACCGCCGACCGCTGGACGGGCAGCCTCAACCCGGACTGCGACGAGGGCGACCTGGCATGGATTCCCAAACGCGACCTCATGGACGTCCCGCTCTGGGAGGGCGACAAAATATTCCTGCGCCTGCTGATGGACGAGGCGCAGCCGTTCTTCTCGCTGAAGCTGGTCTACCGGCAGGACCAGATGACCCAATCCACCCTCAACGGCAAGCCCATTTCGGCCTGACTCCCCACCCCCTCCCCGACAGCCCCCTTCCCCATGCCTTGGAGAGGAAGAAGAGGGGAAGAAGAGGGTGCCTGTTAATCGCTGGTTATCAACATGTTGAAATTTGCCCATTTTGGATGATTTTCTGGATTTTTTTCAAAAAAATGTGCAGTTTTTGCGGGGCGACCCAATGAACTAGCGTCCAGAGCGTTATCCCCATTTTTGGCTATTTTGGCAAAAATGATGCTCCAATAGCGTAAAAGTTCGTATCTTTGCACCCGAAAAACAACCGTCATGAACCTCTCCGTCCTCCTCCTCGGCACCCTCCTCCCGCTGCTGGGCACCATGCTCGGCGCCTCGATGGTCTTCTTCATGAAGCGCGAGATGCCCGACCGCCTGCAGAAAGCCCTGTTGGGCTTCGCCAGCGGGGTGATGGTGGCGGCCTCGGTGTGGTCGCTACTGCTGCCGTCGATGGAGATGGGCGGAGGCGAGGGCATGGCCTCGGTGCTGCCCGCCGCCGTGGGCTTCCTCCTCGGCATCGGGTTCCTGCTGCTGGTCGACATGCTGACGCCCCACCTCCACGTCGGTGCCACACGCGCCGAGGGGCCGCGCGCCCACCTCTCGCGCACCGCCATGCTGGTCCTGGCCGTAACCATCCACAACCTGCCCGAGGGCATGGCCGTCGGCGTCGTCTTCGCCGGCAGCGGCCACGGCCTTACCGCCAGTGCCGCCCTGGCCGTCAGCGTCGGCATCGCCCTTCAGAACATCCCCGAAGGCGCCATCATCTCCATGCCCATGCGCGCCGCCGGCAACTCGCGGTGGCGTTCGTTCCTCATCGGCACCCTGAGCGGTGTGGTCGAGCCGCTGGGTGCGGTGGCCATCCTGCTGCTGGCGCCGTGGCTGGTGCCGGTGCTGCCCTACATGCTGGCCTTCGCTGCCGGCGCGATGATGTACGTGGTGGTCGAGGAACTCATCCCCGAGGCATCGCAAGGCACCCACTCCAACCTCTCCACCATCGGCTTCGCCCTGGGCTTCGTGCTGATGATGGTGATGGATGTGGTGCTGGGGTAAGTGATTTGTGTTACACATGTAACTAATTGTATACCAATCAAATACCATCCCCTATGAGGTGCGTGTAAAAATTTTCTTACGGAATCAAAGAAAGTGTGTATCTTTGCACCCGGAAAAGTAATGAAAAATAGCATAAAAATGACTACCCCTAGACCTGTTGTATATGAAAACGTTTTTGCCGACAAAGGACAAAACAATAAAACAACAATAACTGCGTTATAAAATATAAAGTAAGCATAATTGAGCCCACTTTAAAAAGGGGCATATTTTGAATCCAGTCTGACCAGTGTGGTCATTCTGAGTGAAACATAGCAATCGGCTTCGCAGGTGAATACCTTTCGAGAAATTGCCATGAAAGAGCCGAAAGCTTCTCTGATAGGCCCGAAAAGGGCAAATATCGATCTTTGAAATGTTGAAATCTGGAATATTACCATCCTTCGGAGGTTCATCCACATACATCTGCAATATGCATGCATACGATGTTTGAGCAAGCCCCTGTATCGGGTCTTGCCATTACGTGTATGAAAACTGTATTGGAACATGGCGGCTTCTACGTTATTCCGTTTATGCTGTTCCTCCAAAGGAAGGCTTTCTATCTGCTTCCTTAGCTGATAGGCTTTAATGTCTTTGTCTTCAAAGTAACGCCAACCGGTTTTGTTGTTCCATGGGATTCTCCATCGCTTTCTGGAGCCCTGCTTTGTGACGGCTTTGACTGCCTCGTAGGTGTTGCCAGTAGCAATTTCCCTGACGGTAAGACCATCCTCGTCATGTGGTATCAGTTCCCATCTGCATCCACCTTGCATCTTGCCAGTCTTGAGCTGCATGGCATTGTGGTTCTTTGCAAACTCTCGATTGTCTGGACTTTGATAGGCACCATCTGCATACAGGTCTTCAATCGTAGAATCCGTGACACGTTCACTGTTTTCCACAGCCTCCTGAAGGAAATGGCAGTCTGCAAATACTGCAGTTTCAACCTGAACGGAAGTGATGATGTTAGGCTTGCCTTCCTCTACAGTCTCTGTGATGTTGGTCACATAGCCTTGCACCTTCTGGTCGTTCTTGGCACGATAGGTTGCATCAGGATCGTTAGGATTCTGAAGGCTGTCTGCCTTTACCTCCTTCTTGTCTCGAAGTACAGCCTTTCCGTCCATTACGACATACTGTTCATCAAACAGACGCTGAAGAAGATCATGTGCAGGAGAAGTAGCAGGAAAAGCTGCCAGCATCTCCATGATGAAATTACCAATTCTGGCAAGATTGCTCTGAAGCGTATCAGAGTCAGAGCGATAAACTGTCTTGGAGGAATCCTCTTTCAAGTATTCCTTTGCCCGTTCTTCCTGCTCTGGGGAGAGATGGGTAAGCGTGCATGTCTTGAGGAACTTGACCAGAGTTGTATGTATCAGTTCATAGCGAGACTGGCGAGCGATATTGCTGCCGATAAGCTTACTGTCCATACGGACGCATTTGCCTGATATCTTGAGAAGGTGTACATGCTTGCCAGCAAGCTGCTCGAAGCAGAGCTGCATCAGGTCAAAGCCAGTTCTTTCCTGATATTCGCAGATGCGGCGGCGAAACAGATAATAGGTATCTATTGATGGGGTTACATCAGTCAGAAGTTCCATGCCGAGAGCCTTTCTGGTAAGAAGGTCAAACTCGCACTTCTCAAACAGATCCTCGTCGCTGCAACCGAATCCCTCCTTCAAGACAGACATAGCCACGAGTATGCGGATGGAAGCATTTGGGCGGCCGCTCTTCTTGCCTTCTGGAAACAATGGCTTGAATATCTCCTCATCAATCTTGGTTGTCACGAGGCTATAGAACTGGTTATGCCATGAGTTGGGGTCAGAATACTTCTTTGAAGCACGACTTCCTAACTGCATTGAGGGAGCCGTGAATATATCTAACTGAGGATTCGGATCTGTCTTTTTAAACATAGTCATTCTGTTTGATTGATGGTGCAAAGATACGAAAAATATTCCAGATAACAGCATAAAGCAGAGATTATTTTCGTGAAATATAAACATTTTTAACAGGCCTTACTTTTTAAAGTGGGCTCATAATTACAATGAAAAAAGTATTCTTTGCTTTGGTGGCCCTGATGGGGCTGATGTATCATCAAACGCAGGCACAATGCCTGGATACGGTGCCGTGGGGTACCTCGATAGCCATCGATAACAGTTGCTGGACGGTGGCGCCGGGCAGCAACTGGGAGGGAGAGTACAGCCAGTACGTCAGCGACTTCGACACCACGGCCGACCACCGGCTGTTGTCGCCATGGATAGAGATACCGGCGACGGCGGCTATCGACTCGGTGGTGGTTCGCTATAGTACAACGGTAGTATGCAAAGCCGACCTCAGCGTGTGCGTCACCACCGACGGGGTGACCTACGACACCCTGCGGCGCGAGCTGAGAGATGCAGCAGAGGCCTCCTACAAGGGCGACACCCTCTATTTGGGTGCCTATGCCGGGCAGATGATAAGGATTGTGTTCTGCCGCCACGGGCTCAGCAGCGACTACAACTATTTTACCGACGGATGCCCGAACCCGGATGTGAGCTGGAACCTCATCGTGGGCGGCATCCGATTACTATCGCTCAATCCGCCGCAGGCATGGGCCACCGTGACCGAGAGGTCGTTTGTAGGCGAGCCGACGGTGTGGCGGGCTGGCCTCACCCTGGGTTCGCACACAGGGCTTACCTACACTTGGCACAGCACGCTGATGGGGCAGACCCTGACGGGCGACAGCGTGACGATGACCTACACTGCAGCAGGCGTGGACACCGTGACCATGGTGGCCAGCAACGCCTATGGTAGCGACACCGTGGTGAATGTGATTCAGGTGTACGACTGCCAGGGTGTCATCACCGCACACCCCTGGATAGTGAACTTCGAGACCGAATACGACTGCTGGCGCAGCATCGGCGCTGGCAGATGGAACAGGAGCGGGAACAGCATCACAGCCTATAATGACGGTGACAAGATTATCACCTCGCCGGCCGTGGTGCTGCCCGTCGACAGCACTGGCTTGCGCCTTTATTGGAAAGCCAGGAACAATGCCTATAGCGGTTCCGTCACCTATCAGGTGTTGGTTACCACCACCGACCGCTTCAACATCGGCAGCTACGACACCCTCTTCTCCGCTTCGCAGGGTACCTCGCAGGCGCAGCGCAGCGTGTCGCTGGCCAACTACGCAGGCGACACTATCTATATCGCTTTCCGTCAGAAAGAACAGTACTCTCGCAACATACAAATCAGTGATGTTAGGATGTACAACGCCCTAGTCCCGATGGGCATTTTAGAGGCACCGACCTACGCCGTGGCTACCGGTGACACGGTGCGCTACACCCTGCACCTGACGCAGGGCGACAGCGTGAGCTACAGCTGGCACAGTGCCCTCCTCGACACCTCTATCACTACTATCGACTCTATGGTTTCTATCGTCTATCCCTTCCCTGGCAGCGAGACACTGACGGCCACGGCCAGCAACGCCCATGGTACGCTCACGCTGGAAAAGAGCCTCGGAGTGTACGGATGCGACACTATCAGTGTTTTCCCTTGGAGCGAGGGTTTTGTGGAGACCGGCAGTGTCGCCAGCTACAACGCCTGCTGGGAGATTGTCGGCTACTACCATGTGCCCGACAACTACGGTTATGGCTTCAACGAGGAGGACGGCAGCTCGTCTGGCAGCATCAACTGGAATGACTTCATGAGGTCCTCCACGCGGTGGGACTACATGCTCACGCCGCCCATCGCGGTGCCCGCTGTACTGGAGAAGAACCTCTCGCTGTGGGTGGAGCATTTCTACAGCCTGATGGCTATCGTGGAGACTGAAGAGGGTAATGCCGATACCGTCTATTCCCTCGATAGCAGGGAGATGACCATGCGCCGCCGTCCCATCTCGCTGGTGCCCTACGCCGGACAGACCATCCGTGTGCGGCTGCTGAACAACAGCAGCCACGCTTCCTACGCCGAGTCGCTGGTGGACCGCATACGCGTGGACTACGATACGGTACCCGTGGTAGTCCTCTCGGCACAGCAGCAGACTACCACCGACAGCGCCACCCTCTTTGTCGCCCAGCAGCTGCGTGGTTTCAACACCAGCCTCAGCTACAACTGGCAGTCGCAGGTGGGTGGCACCTTCACCACCAACGCCGCCGGCGACAGCGCATGGGTGACCTACAGTGCTGGCATCACGGGGCTGAACGACACCGTCAGCGTAACGGTCACCAACAGCTATTGCAGTTACACCACCCGCCGCGCCATACGGATTATCGATTGTCTGCCCGCCGACACCCTGCCGTGGGTGGAGACCTTCACCGAAGGCATTGCCTGCTGGTACAAACCCGAGGGCAGCAACTGGGCAGCCTCTACATACTATGGCTACGACCCCAAGGCCATGGCCTCGGGTCGTATCACCGACTCGGTGCCGCAATGGATTATCTCCAAGGCCGTCGACCTGCCGGCCGACACCGCCCTCTGCGTGCGTCTCCTCTGGGACGTGAGCACCTCGGGCATCTACCCGGTGAACTACAGCGTCTTGGTGACCACCGCTGCCGACTATACCGACACCTCCAACTATACTCTCCTCTACCTCGACACCGCCTACCACTCGAAATATCGCGCTTTCGACCGCCTCAGCACCTCGCTGGCGGCCTATGCCGGACAGACCATCCATGTGGCCTTCCGCAACGCCAAATATCTCGGTAACTCGACCACACTGTATATCGACAACGTCACTGTCCGCACCACGGCCTTGCCCATAGTGAGCTTGGAGGCTTCGTCCATGGTGGACAGTCATGAGCCGGTGACATATAGCGCCACCCTCACCGAAGGGTCGCCGAACGGCATGACGGTCACATGGCACTCCTCGCTGATGGATACGACCTGGGTCGACTCAACTTTCAATTTTCAATTTTCAACTTTCAATTTGACCTATACCCTTGGCGGTAGAGATACCATTACCGTCACCGCCTCGAATATCTATGGTTCCTCCTCCGCTACCGCAGTGGTCCTTGTCACCGACTGCAGCCCCATCGCCACCCTGCCTTACGAGGAGACCTTCAATAACGTGTACCCTTTACCCTACAACCACTCGTCGGGTGGATATGTTCCCACCTGCTGGCACCGCTACTGGAACGGCAGCAACCTCAATTTTACGCCTCATGTCATCAACAGCTATTATCAGAGCGCCACTTATATCAACACATACGTGCAGAGCAACAACGCGCTGGTGATGCTGGCGGGAACCGGCAGCGGCTATGACAGCGTCGCCTTCGTCGAGACCCCGGCATTCGGCGTGCCGCTGACTGGGAAGCAGCTCTCTTTCTACTATATGTTCGAATCGGCGGGGCGTGGAGAACTCACGGTGGGCTATATGCAGAACGGTGATTTCGTGAGCTTCGCCCAGGTGGAGCCGTCGACTACCGGCCGTACCAGATATGTGCGATTGGACAACTTGCCCTCCGATGTCAACCGGATAGCCTTCCGGTGGAGATGCAATGCCTCTTGGTATGGTGCAATCCTCGACGACATCCGTGTCGGCGAGCCCGACAGTGTGCCCATGATAGCTATCGTACCCAACTATTGGACGGGTTATCTGGGCGACACCACCACCATCACCGCCCAATTCCAGAACGGTCTCACCGATAGTCTCAGCTACCACTGGCACTCTTCGCTGATGGATACCATTATAGTCACCACAGCCCCTCTCCTCACTATAGTCTACGACATCGAGGGCTACGACACCCTCACCCTTGCCGCTATCAATGCTTACGGCAGCGACACCGCTGTGGCCTATGTCAATGTGTTCAGTCACCCCCTGCCGCAGGTCACCCTCTCGGCTCCCGCCGAAATCCCCCTGGGCGACAGTGTGACCCTCGCCGCTACTCTCAATAACTGCTCCCGCAACGCTCTCTCCCTCACTCTCCACTCCTCCCTCCTCGACAGTACTATAACTCTTAACTCTAATCTCTTAACTCTTAACTACTCCCATTCGGGAGTCGACACCCTCACCCTCATTGCCTCCAACGCCTATGGCGCCGACACCGTTCTCGCCATCGTGCGTGTCTACGACTGTGGAAATGTGGCTGTGCCTTACTTTATGGACTTCGAGGATGTGACCGCCACCAACTACAATGTCGCCGGCCAGCTGCCCCTCTGCTGGAATCGCACCTGGAACGGCAGCAACACCGCTTTTGCTCCCCATGTAATCCCCGTCGGCGTCCTCCATCCCTATTTGAGCAACTTGCCCAGCAAATCCCTTCTGATGTTGGCTGGTAACGTCTCCGGTTACGGCAACCAAGCCGAAGTCGTCCTGCCGCGCTTTGCCGACAGCCTCCAGCACCTCTCCTTCGCTTTCGACTACCGCTTTGGGACCTCTTCGTGGGGCGTTCTTTCTGTGGGCTACTATGACACCACGGGCACCTTCGTCACCGTCAGAAATCTCTCGCCCTATGCCGGCGCCTATCGTCGCGACACCGTCGTCTTCTCTTCTGTCACCCTGCCCGATGCACAGATAGTAATGCGTTGGACCAACAGCAACTCATACTTTGCTGTGGCTATCGACAACATCCATGTCTTTGTCGACAACAATATCCCAGCGCCCGTGGGACTCACGGCTGACAACATCACTGCCTCGTGCGCCACCCTCCGTTGGAACGCGGTGCCTGATGCTACCGCTTACCACCTCATCCTCCCCGGCATCGTTGACACCCTCTTGGCCGACACCGCCCTCTCCGTCTGCGGATTGGACGAGGACAGCGACTACGGCTTCGGTGTCTACGCCCATGTGGGCGACGAGGTGGGCCACTTCTCCGGCTACCGCCCCTTCCACACCCTCCTCTACTGCACGCCCCTCGCCTCGTTGAGCGCCAATGTGGCCGGCATCGTCCGCTGGCAGTACGACACCACGGGCGAGTTCATGGGTACCGGCGTTGCACTCGAGATTGCCGACGTAACCAACGGCGCCATGTGGGCCGACACCGTGCTGGGCGACAGCCTCGTCTATCCCTTCGCCATCGGCCACCGCTACAGTATCACTGCCCGCACCCTCTGCGGCAACGCTGAGGCCCATACCACCCTCACCATCCCCCTCCAGATACCCGCCAGCGTCTGTGCCGAAGCCGCGGGCACCAGCACCGCCGACGACGAGCGCTTTATGGACAACTTCTGGAGCCGTAACTACAGCCAAATCATCTATCCCGCCTCGTTTGCCGCGAGTATCGACTCCCTCTTCGGCATCGCCCTGCGTGTGTCGCAGTTCAGCCAGCCCTTCGCCGATACGGCAAACTACAACTACGACATATTTATAGGACAGACCGACTCGGCCACCCTCTCGGCGCCGCTCACTTCCGACAGCCTCACCCAGGTGGCCTTCAACAAGCGCTTCACCATCCGCTCGGCTGGCTGGATTGAAATTCCCTTCGACAGCGTCTACTCCTGCAACCCCTCGGGCAACCTCATCGTCACCTTGGTGGAACGTACCAGTAACGCCTACAGTGGCCGCCACTATGGCGTCCATGCAGATGCGACGTGCACCCACTTCGTGCAGTCGACAGATAACCATTACTACACCAACCCCTCCACCCTCAACTTCGATTGGGAAGTCACCACCGATATCCCTGACATCCGTCTGCTGGGCGGCTGCAGCAGCAGTCTCTGCTTGGCACCGGTGGCAGCCATCTCCGCTGTCGATACCCACCACGTTGAGCTACAATGGGTGGCACGTGGCTCCGAAGGTCTCTGGCAGGTGGAATACCGCCCCTCCGGCCAAACGGCTTGGACGGTGGCCGACACCACCAACGCCAACAGCTACACCGTCGGTGGTCTCCATGCAATGACCACCTACGAGTTCCGCGTGGCCTCCATCTGCGACGGCGGCCTGCAGTATGGCTCCACCCTCACGGCCACCACCCCCTGTGGCGAAATCTCGCTGCCTTATTACATCGACTTCCGAAACAACGAGATACCCTGCTGGACCATCGATCCCGACATATCGCACAGCTCCTACTACGGACTATATATGTATTCTGGCGAATGGGCCATCTCTCCCTTGGTGGACGACAGCATCGCCCGTCTCTATGCCACCATCACCACCTATGGCGGCAGCTCCTCTTCCTACCCCGAGAGCTACGCCGTGGGTATCTGCAACGCCGACGGCAGCAATCCCGTGTGGGTCGACACCATTGTCCTCTCCACCCAGTACGGCAACCACCAGCACACCGTCTACTTCAACAATTATAGCGGCACGGGCGACCACATTATCGTCAAAATCGTATCGGGCCTCCTCGACCTGAGGGAGTTCGCTCTGGATTATGTCGACTTCTGCATCCCTGCGCAGAACGTGGAGGTCACAGGAATTACCGACTCGTCGGCGGTGCTGCAATGGACCGCCAACGCCAGCGGCCACACCTTCGCCGTCTACCTCGACGAAGTGTTGCAAACTGTCACCTCTGCCACCACCTACACTTTCACGGGTCTCGCTCCCCGTACCCACCATCTGGCCGCAGTGCACGAGATCTGTGGCGCCGGCGACACTGCCGCTGCCGCTACCCGCTATTTCCGCACCCAGTGCACCCCCACGACCGACCTGCCCTATTTCGAGGAGTTCGACTACAGCAGCGACCTCTATGGCGACACCATCGGTCTGCCTCCTTGCTGGGATTCCATCGGCTATTCCCACATCTCCTTCAGCAGCTTCTCGGGCGGTGCCCTCACCGTGATGACTTTCTATAGTTTCGAGAACTACACGGGTCCCTACACCAGCTACCTCGCCACACCCTTACTCAACATCCCCTCGCAGGGTGCACGCATTCGCTTCAAAGGGCAGACCGGCCACGACGATGTCGTCACCGCCGGCATCATGACCGATCCCACGGATGCCTCCACCTTCATCCCGATGGCCACCATCACCTACAACAACCGTGGCCTCGCCTGGTATGAGTTCACCACCGAGGGGCTCGACAGCCTCAACTCGCAATTCGCCGTCGCCTTCCGCTGGGCCTCCGAGGGCTCCGGTTCGCTCGACTCGCTCTTTGTTACCGCCCTCCCCGAGGGGTACACCGTAACGGTGACGGCCAATGAGGAAGGGGTGTGTGAGACCTACGGCAGCGGCGTCTATGCCGACGGCAGCAGTGTCGTGATTGGCTACCGCTTGCTCGACACCCTGCCTCAGGGTGGGCATTGGGAGTTCCTTGGCTGGAGCGACGGTGCAAGTGGCAACCCCCGCACTCTTGTCGTTATCTCCGACACTGCCCTCGTGGCCCTCTTCGAGTGGGTGACCGACCCGGTGACGGACACCATGTGGCGCACCGTTACCGTCCGCCTGGTCGACCTCGCCACCGGCAACACCATTGAGGAAAGCGATGTGGTGTATGTCGAAGGTGCCGGTCGATATATGGACAGCACCATGGTGACTCTCACGGCACACTACGCCGACAACCCCCTGTTCTACGGCTGGGTGACCACTGCCGGCGACACCATCAGCAGCAACCCCTTCCGCTTCATTGTCACCTGTGACACCCTTATCACCGCTGTCTACGCACCGTTGCCCGTCGGCATCGACGAAGTGGAAAGTTCAAAGTGGAAAGTGGAAATCTTCCCCAATCCGGCCACCACCGAGGTTACCATCCTCACTCAAGCAATCAAGCAATCAGACAATCAGGCAATCACCATCCTCGACCTCCACGGTCGTGTGGTCTACACTCAAGCAATCAGATACTCAAGCAATCAAGCAATCACCATCGATATCAGCTCCTTGCCGCGAGGCGTCTACTTTGTGCGCATCGGCAGTGTGGTGAAGAAACTTGTTATCCAGTAGAAATGAGAAAGGAATAATGAGAAACATGAAAAAGATACTTTTCAGCCTATTGTTGCTGGTGGCGATGGTGCCCCTTCGTGCTAGCCAGCTCACCGTGGCCGACGGCACGCAGCAGAACATGTATGTCCCCATGCAGACGATGAATGCGCCGATGCACACGCAGATGATCTATCCTTCGTCGATGCTGACGCCGCTCGTGGGGCAGTATATCACCGAGCTCCGCTTCTACAGCACCTCGTCGAACTTCCAGTGGCCGGTGAACTTCACCGTCCGTATGGGTACGTCTCCCTACAGTAGCTTCAGTGGCAACAGTCTGATTACCACTTCCGAGCTGACGCAGGTGCTGGTGGGGCCTTTTCAATCTGTCGCTGGGGGCTATGTGCTGGTGCTCGACCAGCCCTACCTCTACAATGGTGGCGACCTGCTGCTGGACATCACGATGGGCGGTTTCAGCAGCTCGACCTATTTCTGGTACTACGGCATCACGCGGAGCAACGCTTCGTGCTATTTCGTGGACAGCTACACCCCCTACACGCAGCGGCAGAGTTTCCTGCCGAAGCTGACCTTCACCTACGGCAGCACCATCTGTGGGCGCCCGACAGCGCTGACGCTCGACAGTGTGGGCGGCAGCACGGCGACTCTCCACTGGAATGCGGCAACCAACACGACGGGTTATTTCGTGACCCTCGACGGGGAGGACTATCCCCTGCAGACAGACACGAGCATTAGCCTTACGGGCCTTGTGTCGAACCGGATGTACACCTTGAGTGTGAGCTCCATCTGCACCTCGGGCGATACGCTGGTGTCGCAATCCCTCGACTTCCTCACCGTCGATACCTCGACGGCCCTGTGGCTACCTTACTTCTGTGACTTCGAGACTCCCCAACCCAACGGGCTTCCCACTTGGTGGCAGCGCACCGACTCGTGCACTACCTATGCGGGGGTGCGCCCGGCGGTGATAGAGGCTTCGGGCGACTATCTCTACGAGGGGACGCATGTGCTGCGGTTCGGCAACGGCTGCGGTCCCACGGGTTTGATGACGGCTCCGCTGCCAGCGGCCTCGAGGGAGCTGCACGTGAGTTTCTGGTACATGAGCATCTCCTTCGATGAAGAGCCCCTCGAAGTGGGTTTGGTGGACAGTGCCGGAGTGTTCCACCTGGCCAGACAGTTTGCGGTGGGGGAGGACGACGACTACTACGAATGGCGGCTGGCCGACTTCTATACCGACACAATGAATATTGCCGGGCCGGTGCGGTTGGCCTTCCGCTTTCAGGCGAGCAACATCTTCTCCATCGACAACCTGAGCATTGAGCGGGTGCCCTACTGCCCGCGACCGCTGGCGGCCACGGTCGATAGCATCACCGCTACCACCGCAAGGGTGCACCTCACCCCCGCCGACAGTGGGGCTACCATGATCCTGAGCCTTAACGGTAGGCAAAGGATGACCACCACCGACACCGTGGTCTCCCTCTTTGGCCTCGTGCCCTCGCAGCACTATACCCTCTCGGTGCGCACCCTCTCTCCTTTGGGCGACACCTCGCAAGCCCTCAATACCGAGTTCCGCACCCTCTGCGACAGTGTGATGCGCTTACCCTGGAGCGAGGGCTTCGACGACTTGGCCATCGGTGCCACACACCCCTGCCTGACGGTCACCGAACAATCGCCGCGCAGCAGCTACGACCCGGAGTACCCGGTTGTGAGCGGACCCGGGGGCTATGGTACAGGAACCCACAGCGGTAGTGCTATGCTCAAGGTGGGGCAGGGTGACCAACAGGCGGTCTATATAGCCACCCCCATCATCACCACCCCCGCCAATGCGCTGCACGTCGACTTTTGGTATATGCCCAAAGGCTATTTCACTGCCGGATATTTTCAGGCGGGCTTCCAGACGTCGCCTACCGACACCGCCTCGTTCACGCCCTTCTACTCGTCGCCTAGGCTCAACAGCAGCGGAGAGTTTGTATGGAAACACGTTGAGATATACACCGACACGTTCTCCACGGCGTTGCCCGACACCGTGTGCTTTGTGCTTCGAGTGAAGACGGGAGGGTACCTCTACATCGACGACATCGAGATTGGCTCCACCTTCAACTGTCCGCAACCGATAGATGTCCGAATGCGCAACGTTACGTCGGTCTCTGCCGAGCTGGCATGGGATGCCAGCAGCGAGGGTGGACAATACCAGGTGCTGCTCGACGGAGCAGTGGTAGCCTCTTCGGTGTCGAATACACACTATTTGATTACCGGCCTCACCCCGCAGCAGAACTACACTGCTGCCGTGCGCGCGGTGTGCAGCGACGGCTCATTGGGTGATTTGCATGAAGTGGACTTCACCACGCCTTGTGTGGCTACAGCATTGCCCATCGAGGAGGACTTCGAGACCATAGCCCTCGGGGAGACCCTTCCTGCCTGCTGGACGGCAGTGCTCAATAGCAGCAACTATCCCCGTGTGGTGCAGAGACCCACTGATGCCCATAGCGGCACTGGGGTGCTCGATTTTTTTGGCTTCGACGGAGAGCAGTGTCTGGCACAAACGCCGCGCTTCGCCTTCCCGGAGAGTGGTCTTCATATCCGTTTCTGGGAGAGCCATTATTACCGCGACTCGGCCATCGTCGTGGGACTGATGACCGACCTGTCTGACCTCTCGACAATGGTGCCGTTGTGGGTCTTCAACGGGGCGGATCAGTGGAGCAGTTCCTCGTGGAGCGAACACGAGTTTTATATCGACAGCCTCCCGGGTGCCGACACCATCTGTGTGGCATTCTTCAGCATCAACGGTGCTACGCTCTACGTCGATGACCTCTTTGTCGAAGCGATGCCCACGTGTCTCCGACCCTCGCAACCCACGGTGACCGACTTGAGCTACGACAGTATCACCCTCGGTTGGAGCGGCATGGGCGACGCCTACCAGATATGCTATGGTACCGACAGCATCCCCTCAGCCACTCAAACAATTATACACTCAAGCAATCAGACAATCACCCTCCACGCCCTCAGCGGCAACACCACCTATCACGCCTGGGTGCGTTCGCTATGTGGCGCCACCGATACCTCGGAATGGCTGTATATCGGCAGCTTCACCACCGACTGCAACCCTGCGCCGTTGCCCTACTACGAGTCGTTCGACGGTTATATCAACATGGCAGAAGCCTCGTGCTGGAACCGCGCCAGAGGATGGGTCGACAGTCTTGACTATCCCGGCTATGCGCTCGACTATCGATATGCCTCCCAGTGGAGTATCTACAATGTTTACGGAAGCCTTGGCGCGATGCGGGTGACGGTGGATTTCTACAATGAGCATGAGTGGCTCATCTCGCCGCTGATTGCTGTGATCGACTCGGCCAAGCTCTCGTTCGACATCAGGATGACACGCGGTATGGGCGAAAGTTCCCCCGATAGTCTCTCCGACGAAACCCGCTTTGGCGTCGCCTTTACGGTCGACAATGGCTCCTCGTGGCAAGTGCTCGCCGACTGGGGCGGTGCTGCTGGTGGCAATCTCATGCAGAGCATGGATTCGCTGAATTGGCACCCCATCATAACGCTGCCGGCAGAGGCTATGGGTAATATACGCCTCGGATTCTTCGTGCAAACAGGACTAAATACGGATAACGTCTACTTGCATCTCGATAATGTCAAGGTGGAGCTTGACAGCGCGCGTATTCCGCCGGTGCTCGACACGTTCACTGTCTACATCAACCGTGTCTGCCGCAGCTGCGGGGAGAATATCCCTGCCGACTATGTTGTCGGCGAAGGCCGCTATGAGGAAGGGGATACAGTGAGCCTCGAGGGACTTGTGCAGGGAGAAGGCGTCAGCTTCGACTTTTGGATTCTCGAAACAGGCGACACCATCTTTGACAATCCCTACAACTTCGTTATCCATTCCGACCGTATCATCACCGCCTACTTTAGCCAGAATGTCGGTATCGACGATGTTGAAGGCAGTGACTTCCTTATTTATCCTAATCCTGCCACTACGACGGTGACGATTGTGCTTGATGAGTCAATGGATGCGAACACCTCGCTTCAGGTTCTCGACCAGCAAGGCCGTGTGGTCTATGAATGCCGGCAGGATGCCGGTGCTCCACTCACCATCGACGTCAGCCGATGGGCCGCCGGCACCTACTTCGTCCGCATCGTTAACGACAGTGGCGCCATCGTCAAGAAACTTATACTGCGTTAAAACTGAGAAAATCCATGTGGCTGCGGTGCTGCTGTTTGATAACTTATTTTTGCCAGTTCGGAAAAAGTTCGTACTTTTGCATTTTAATAGCATTATACTTGTAACAAATTGTATATCAACTATATACCACCACCCTATGAGGTGCGTGTAAAAATTTTCTTACGGAATCAAAGAAAGTGTGTATCTTTGCACCCGGAAATTAAGGAATAAAAGTATGAAAACGACTACCCCTAGACCCACTATGCTGGCCTTTGTGGCAGCAATGTTCTTGAGTATTATTCCCCTGCGGGCGCAGACGCTGTATGATGCGTACCTTTTCGATACATGGATCGACGCTAATGCATGGATAACGCTCGACAGCAACGCAGCCTCTCTGATTATGCCGCCATCAAACCCCAACGGTAGACAAATTACGGGGCGTTCCACCGTGACCAATATCGGATTCCCGTTCACCTTGGCAGGCGAGGAGCATACCAAGTTCTCGGTCAATGTCTACGGTACACTACGATTGGGCAACACACAGGTTTCAACCTCCAACAGTGGCGTTACGCCGCTGAATCAGGTGAGCCAGAACATGCCGAAAATCGAGCCTTTTGGCGGACGGATGTGTATGGACACCTCATGTCATATTCGCTACACCATCATGGGTGACAGCGGCAGCCGCGTGTTTGTAGTGGAGATGCGGCTGGCCACCTATAGAATTCCCCGCGCCACGCTGAGCGCACAGGTGCAACTCTTCGAAGCTACGGGCGAGGTGAGGCTCGTCTACGGCCCGATGACGGGCGACACCCTCCCCATGGCCCTGCAGAGCGGCATTGCCGCCAGTTCGAACGATGTGGTCTTCATCAATATAGCTGCCAACGAGGCCCTGTTCTCGGAGGATCGCATATCACAGACCAACCCGACGGGTATGCACCCCGAAGAAGGACGCGTCTATTCCTTCACAATCAACCCCAACTACTGCCCGCCTCCCGGTGCTGTCAGCATGACAAACAGCGCCCCCGACAGCACGGTGCTTAGCTGGGCAGGGCCGGGGACGGCATGGCGGCTACGTATTCCTGTGTTGGAGGTAGACACGGTACTGGCCGACACAGTGCTGGCGCTGCGCAACATTACCCCTTCCACCACCTACAACGGATTACTTCAGGTTGTATGCGGCGTAGGCGACAGCAGTCGGCGTGTGCGCCCGTTCACCTTCACCACGGGTTGTGGCACAGTACACAGTCTGCCGTGGGAAGACGATTTCCAACTTTTTTCCAGCGACTCTTGCTGGGTCAAACCATACCAGAGCAGCAATTACCGCTGGCGCCGTCAGGCGGGCACGACACGAGCTTTTTCAGGCGACCAGACGACGCTCTACAACGAGTGGCTTGTATCGCCACCCATTATATTGCCCGATACGGTGGGCATTACATTGAGGTAGGCTCTAATAATTGATTATTTTAAGTTTCTGGTTTAAGCGGAGAGCCTACTTTAGCCGCTTCGCCAGAATTTGTTATTATTTGCAAAGTTAATTCGAGGTGCAAACAAGGTTGCAATTCTC